>Ga0307406_10000569_pt1 | contig 21269 bp, 15 predicted proteins | sample 322Cmetagenome_3_FD_203706 | JGI IMG/M metagenome (GOLD analysis project Ga0307406, IMG submission 203706) | Maize rhizosphere microbial communities from greenhouse at UC Davis, California, United States - 322HYB-C-2 | ecosystem: Host-associated > Plants > Roots > Rhizosphere > Soil | place...
CCAACTGCTGCGGGCAGTGGGTGCGATCAGCGCGAACCTCGAGGAAGGCTATGGTCGATCGGGCGCAGCCGATCGCGCGCATTTCTACGAATACGCGCTCAGCACCGCGCGAGAGGCACGCGGCTGGTACTACAAGTGCGCGTCAGCGCTGCCCGTTGAGGTTCTCTCCTCACGGCTGTCTGTGTTCACCCAGATCATCCGGATCCTAACGACAACGGTACCGGAAGTGCGCGCTTCCAAAACGCGGTGGCAGCCGAGGCGGGAATTGGACGACAAACGACTACCCGAGCCTAACGAGTAATGTTCCAATAACCAATTACCAGTTCCAATAACCAATTACCAGTTCCAATAGCCAATTACCAGTTTCCAATAATCAATTACCAGTGACCGTCAGCTACGCTCTACTCGGTCACCGACACGTTTCTCCGCTCCATCTCCGCCGGCAGTCGTGGCCACTCCCCCGCCCGGGCCACGACGCGAACGGCGATGAGCTCCTGATCGGCTCGGTCGACCGTCCGCTCGAACCGCTCGCCCGTCTGGCGCACGGCCCAACCTAACGAGAACGCAACCGGCGACGCACGAGCCGCCGCGCGGTGAAGTCGGCTCGCGATCTGCTCCGTCCGCGCCGAGTTGTCGCCGGTCAGCACGATCAGAAACTCATCCCCGCCAAGGCGAATGACCGGCTCCTCGGCCCGCACCTGACGCATCAGGAATCGGCTCATCTGCACCAGCACCCGGTCGCCCTTCTTGTGGCCGTGGATGTCGTTGTACGCCTTGAAGTGGTCGATGTCGATGTAGATGCACCCCCACTGCGACACCTTCTCCTCGCTCATCGAGTCGCCGAGGGCGAGCAGATAGCGGCGGTTGTAGCAGCCGGTGAGGGCGTCACGGATGCTCTGCTCGCGGAGCTGGAGCTCCAGCTCCTTACGGCGCGTGATGTCGATCAGGATGCCGTGGTAAGAGGTCTCACCGGTATCCGGATCGCGGCACGCGTACGTCGTATCGAGCACCGTGCGGCGCTGCCCGTCCGGGCGCACGATGGTGAGCTCGAAGTCGCGCACGGCTCCATCACGGTCGAGCAGAGCCATCTCCAGCGCACGTCGATTCGGATCGGCGATGAGGTCGCCGGCGCGGAAGCGCGCCAGGTCGCCGACCGACGACACGCCGAACATGCGCAGGAACGCGGGATTGGCGTCGAGAATGTCGCCGCTCGCGTTCGTGATGTAGATGCCCTCCTCCAGATTCTGAACGATCAGGAGGAGCGTTTCGTGGTCATCGAGACTTCGGAAGCGCCGCCCGTCGGTGACGGGATCGCGCTCGGGAGTGGTCACGCCGCAGCTGGAGAGGAATTCACGTAGGCCAGGCGCGGCTCCCATTTCCCCATCATCGCGATGAACGCCTTCGCGACATCTGCGTCGAATTCCGTTCCGATGCCACGCTCGATGTACGTCAGCGTCGCCGCGGGTTCCCACGCGTCGCGATAGGGTCGCTTCGTGCGCAACGCGTCGTACACGTCGCAGACGTGAACCAGCGTGCTCGCCTTGTGGCAATCACAGCGAAAGTGTCGATCGGGATAACCGCCGCCGGTGATCATGATATGGTGCTCGAAAGCCACGAGCGCCGCCACGTCCAGTTTCTGGTCACTCTGGAGAATCAGTCGCGCACCCTCTACGGTGTGCGACCGCATCAGCGACCACTCCTCGGGCGTGAGCTTGCCGGGCTTGGTAAGGATGTCCTTCGGAACGCGCACCTTTCCGAGGTCGTGCAACATACCTGCAACCCCGTACGCGCGCACCTCCCTCGGCGACAATCCCATGAACTCGGCGAGACCCATCGACAACACCGACACGTTGAGCGCGTGCGTTGTCGTATACTGATCGAACTCCTTCAACTGCAAGAGCGGCAGAAGCATCTGGCTGTCGCCGTGCATCGCGACGGACAACGAACGCACAATCGACTCCGCCTCCAGGAGGGGAATCTCTTCCTTGTCGTTGACCTCCTCGTGCACCCAGCGGATCGCGTCCACCTCGGCGTTCAGGTCGAGAACCGACGGTTGCTCGGCGACGTTGACAGTGGACTCGGCCAGTCGTGCGTCGCTCGAGCCGCGCACGCCCACCGCGCCAAAGCGGATGGCGGTCGGCCCGTTGCCTCGCGCCAGAGGAACGTTCGCGGGCGCGTTGGCGGCCGCAACGGCATTGAACGCCGAGACTCGCGTGAGCACGTCCTCGAGGAAGCTGACGTATGCGTGGCGCTCGACCATATCGGCAAACTCGAGGCGCTGGACGCCAACGTTCGCGAGCTTCAACGCCCACTCCCAGTCCGTCAGACCTCGGATCGCTTGCTGTCCGTAGATGACTTCGCTGCCGAGGAATGAAAAGCTCGGCCGTGGATCGGCGTGCTGCAGGTCGCGAAGCGTGTCGAAGGAAGCGATGGCTGCGCGCGCGCGCGCCGGATGACCTTCGGCGTAGAGCGACATGGTCGCCAAGGCCTGAGCCATCGAGGTGAGAAAGCGAACTGCCAGGCCTGTACGGTCGCTCATGCGGCTCCAGTTCGAGACGCGGCGCTTCTCAGGTCTGCGTCCTTGGACCTCGCGACCAAAGCGAGGACCTCGGCCGCTTCGGGCGCCGAGCTCCAGTGCGCGGCAAGCCCCGCAATGGACGAGAGAAGCTGGGGAGATTTCTCGCGGAGCACCGGTGTTCCGAGAAGCCAGTGCTTCTTGATCGAGCGCTGCGCGATCCACCGCATCGCGTCGAGGGATCCCGACGCGGCGAGGGCCCGAATGCCACGCGCGCGCAGCTCGGCGCTCAACGTCGAGTTGTCGACGCGGCGCATGAGGATCGGAACGGCGTCGAGCGGGCACCGCTTGAGCGCCGCGGCCAACGCGATCCCGACCGTGCGCTCATCCTGGTCGTCGAGCCCCAGGAGGATCGCGGCATCGCGCATGTCGTCCCGGCGAAGCATGAGCTTCATCGCCTCCCGACGCACGGCGGCATCCGCGCTAGTCAAGTACTGCTCGGGGCAGAACCCCTCCGGCCACTCACCGAGTCGATCGATCACGTGCAGGAGTTGCCGCTGCGCCTGAACCGGCGCGTCGGCGAGGCGTTCCGCGACGCGTGGCCGCGACACGTCGGCCAGTCTCACGAGCATGTCGCACGCCCAGCCGTGGAGTCGCTCTTCCTCATCCTCGAGGAGATTGATGATGGGATCGACCGCCACCAGGCGAAGGCGTAACGCGAGCCGCTCGCCCAACTTCGTGTTAGGCGTTTCGGCATGAAGCACGTCGACGAGGCGATTCGGCGTGACGATGCGATCGAGCAGGATCTCGCGCGCCGGGCTCGCGGGCGCCCCTTCCACCAGATCGAGGACCGGCGTGATGTCGGGGCGCGCCAGCATCTGCACGAACACCTTCTCGACATTTGGTCCGATGGTCGCGACCTCGAGGGCCAACTGAAGCAGGCGTTCGGGGTCGGCGCCAGCAGCGCCGTCGCCGTCGCTTGGCGTCGTATGGCGTGAGATCGAGTCGAGCGCCGCGGTATAGTCGTCCGGGTTCGGGTCGGCGAGCTCCCAGCTCGCGATCAAGCGTCGCACCTGGTCGCGAAGCTCCGCGTCGGACCGCGATTGCAGCACCGATCCGGTCGGCTGGTCGGCGTGCGCCGCGAGCTTGGACAGCATGCGGACGAGCGAGCTCGAGATAGTCTGACCGGAGACATCCGCGGCGGCACGCACCACATCGATCACCGCGTCGACGGTGAGCCCATGCGTCGCGTTCAACGCGAACTGAAACCGCTGCGTCGCGTCGCCGCCCATGGTCAGAAGTCGCTGCAGCGTTCGAGGCTCCATCTGCCGCACGAGCCGGGACACGCGGTCGCGGAGCGGCGACGATGCGCGCTTATCGTCCGTGCTGAGCTCGTCCGCGATCTGAAGCATGTAGCCGACGACGACCTGATCGTAGGCGGAGTCGTTCTGATGTGCGTCGATAGCGCGGGCAACGATTTCGGGATCGGTCGACGGCAACTCGGCCGTCGCCTCACGAGCGAGCGCGGCGCGCGCAAGCCCGATCCACAGCTGGGCGGCGCGCGTGCGTGCTTCGCGCGTGTCCTCACCTTCCGCCAACGCTTCGTCGACCCCTTCCTCGATGAGCTCGAGCTGATCGAACGTCAGCGGAAACAGCCGGACGTTCTGCCAGCGTTGAAGCACCTCGGCGCCCATGAGCCCGAGCGGCACGTCCACACGCCCGACGTCGATCGCCACGGTCGCGAGAACTTCCGCGAGCTCGGCCTTCTCCAGACCGCGCGTGAAGCGCATCGCTCCTATCTGGTGGCGATGGAGCCTGATCGCAAAGTCGCGGAGCAGTGGGTGCGCTTCGTCGGTCGCGACGCCCTCGATAATCAGCTGTCGGCGAGCGACACCGATGGAGAGCGCTGGCGAGCTCTCGAGAAACGTGGCGAGCTTCCGGGCGAGGCTGTCGACCGCGGCGATCAGAAGCGGATGAGTGCCGGGATAGATCGCGTTCTTGTGCACCGCCACCGCCAACTCGATGAGCAAGTCGGCTCGGTCCTGCGGCAGCGTTGCGTCGGAGGTGCCAGTGGCGATCGAGCTCATTCGTGGATGCGCCCGCACGCCGGCGGGAGCCGATTCCTGGCGCGAGAAGTGCCTTCCCGGAAGAGGGACTGCTGTCAACAAAGACGAGTCGGCGTGACCGAGGTTACGGGCAGTTCGACGATGTTTTGGGTCGCAACCAAAGGTGGCGCTGAAGCGCGGAGGGCCAAATGACCGATCGAGGGAATGCAGCGCGCGACGATCGCTCCCGGCATCAGGGCGACGGGCGTGGTGACAAGGGTTTCGAAGCCGACCCCAGCTCCACCACCGGCGTGCCGACCGGCGAGGAGGGCTCGATTCCGGAGGGAGAGCCAAGCCGTCGGGGTGTGACGGCAAGCGATCAGGGGAAGACCGGAGCTGGTGCGGAGTCGTCGGAGGGAATTCACTCGACGAAGGGCAAACAGCCGGAGAAGCGCTCGGCCGTGGAGCACGCGCACGGCGAACCGGGCCGCGGCGAGGGCGCGGGGCTCTCGGGATCCGAGCCACTGAGGCATCGTGAGACGGAGCACAAATCCGGGTACGGGGGAGAGAAAGCGGAGCCGAAAACCAGCTCGGACGACCGCTAAGACGGACCTGCCGAATTGGAGTAGCAGCCCGATCCGCGCGAGATAGCTTGGGAGGATGCTTTCTTCCTCCCATCGCGCGGTGCTCGAAGCGGTCGCCCAGCGCGTCGTGCCCCATGCGTACGATGGCAGCAGCGCAGAGGTGGACGTCGTGGCGCGAATCGAAGCACGACTCGCGAAGGCACCCCCCGACCGCGTGCGCGACCTCGAGCTCGCGCTGACCATCCTTGGCAGTCGCGCCGCGGGACTCTTTCTCTCGGGAATGCCAGCTCCCTTCCCTCGCCTATCGGCGGAGCGACGGGACACGCTGCTCAGGCGGTGGTCGACCTCGCCGCTCACCGCGGCGCGCGCGATTTACCAGGGCGTCCGGAGACTCGTGCTCGCCGTCTACTACACGACACCCGAGTCGTTCGAGGATACCGGCTATCTCGGACCTCTGCACCTGCGTGAACCCGCGTACCCGTGGGAGGGACCGGTACCGCACGACGCGGCGCCTAACGCCAATGAACCGGTCGCGCGAGGCGGATCTGTGTCGAGCACACCCAAGGGCAGTGCGCCACCAGCCTCGCCGGTGTTCCGCGCACCGTCGACCGAGTCCGCTCGTCCGACAGCCGACGTGATCGTCATAGGGAGCGGCGCGGGCGGCGCGGTTGTCGCCGCACGACTCGCCGAGCTGGGGCGCGAGGTGCTGCTGTTCGAAGAGGGAAGCCTCGTCAGCGCCGACGAGCTGACGGAGTGTGAGGGCGACATGACGGCACGCCTCTACGCCGAAAGCGGCATGCGCGCGACGGACGATCTCTCGTTCGTGCTGCTGCAGGGCGCGGCCGTCGGCGGCGGCACGCTCGTGAACTGGATGATCACGTTTCGCGCGCCCGATTTCGTGCTCGACGAGTGGGTCGATCGATTCGGCATCCCCGGCTTCTCGCCAGCCGAGTTGGCGGCCGTGTTCGACCGCGTCGAGCGGGAGATCCACGCAGTGCCGGTGCCGGACGACGCCCACTCGCCGGCGAACCGCATTCTTCTCGACGGCGCACGACAACTCGGGTGGCGAGCCGGCACGGGACGCATCAATGCGCGAGGCTGCGTTCGTGCAGGATTCTGCGGCCAGGGCTGCAGATACGGCGCGAAGCAGAGCGTCGAGCGCGTGTACGTTCCACGCGCGCTCGCGGCAGGAGCGCAGCTTGTCCCCGATGCGCGCGTGGAGCGCATCGAGGTGGTCGAGCGCGATGGCAGCGCCGGTACCGTGGCGCGTGGCGCGCGGCGGACGACGGCGCCGCTCAAGCGCGTCCACATCACGCTGCTCGATCGCCTAACGCGGACTCCGCGCGGCACGCTGGTCGCCGAAGCGCCCGTAGTGATCCTCGCGGCGGGAGCCGTAGGTACGCCGGTGATCCTGCAGCGCTCGGGTCTCGGTGGCGGTGGCGTCGGGCGATTTCTCCGCCTGCATCCGACTACCGCCGTGGCCGGCGAGTGGCACGATGACGTGTATGCCGCCGCGGGCATTCCGCAATCGGCCGTGTGCGACGAGTTCATCCGGCGCGACGACCACGGTTACGGCTTCTGGATCGAATGCGCTCCGAATCACCCCGGGCTCGCCGCCGTCGCCGCCCCCGGCTTCGGCGCGGAGCACCGTGACGTCATGCGCCGGTTCAGACGGACAACCAACCTGATCTCGCTCGTGCGCGACGGGTCCGATCTCGAGCAGTCGAACGGGTCGGTGACGCTTTCGCGGGGCGGCCGAGTGCGCATTGCGTACCGCCTCGGCGCGCGAGACCGATCGAACGTCGTCGCCGGCGTGCAGGCCGCAGCGCGAATTCTGCTCGCGGCTGGCGTCACCGGAGTCCGAACGCTTCACACGTCCGGCGGCGAGTTGCGGGATGAGCGCGACGTGATAGCACTGGGCGATCGCGCCTGGGGTCCGCACGATCTCACCATGTTCTCGGCCCACGTGAACGGCACCTGCCGACTGGGGACCGACCCACGGACGTCTGGTGTGAACGCGGCAGGAGAACGCCACGGGGTACGCGGGCTCTTCGTTGCGGATGGATCGTTGTTGCCGACCGGACTCGGCGTCAATCCGCAGGCGACCATCATGGCGCTCGCGACGGTAGTTGCCGAACGCGCCGCGGAGGCAGGCGCAGTCTAGGATCAAAGGACTAGATTCAGCGATCATCCATCACGTCATTCACGCCGGAGCGCACCCCCGTGTCAGAACCCGCCACTTCAACGGTCGCATCGTCGCTGGACGAGCTGTGCATCAACACGATTCGCACGCTCTCGATGGACGCGGTGCAGAAGGCAGACTCCGGACACCCAGGGACGCCGATGGCGCTCGCACCGCTCGCGTACGTGCTGTTCATGCGGCATATGCGGCACAACCCGGCGGACCCGAGCTGGCCCAACCGTGATCGATTCGTACTCTCGTGCGGGCACGCGTCGATGCTCCTCTACAGCACGCTCTACCTCACCGGTTACGGGCTGGAGCTCGAGGATCTGAAGCAGTTTCGCCAGTGGCAGAGCCGCACACCTGGCCACCCCGAGTACGGGCACGCGCCTGGCGTCGAAACCACGACTGGACCTCTTGGCCAGGGCATCGCGAATGCCGTGGGCATGGCAATGGCCGAGGCGCACCTTGCGGCGGTATTCAACCGCGACGGGAACCGGATCGTGGACCACTACACGTACTTCATCTGCAGCGACGGCGATCTGATGGAGGGCATTTCCCACGAGGCGTCGTCGTTTGCGGGGCATTACAAGTTTGGCAAGCTCATCGGCTTCTACGACGACAACCACATCACCATCGACGGCCCAACGGAGCTGACGTACACGGACGACGCCGGCGCGCGGTTCGAGGCGTACGGCTGGCATGTGCAGCACGTCGCCGATATCAATGACCTCGACGCGCTCGACGCGGCGATCGACGCGGCGAAGGCCGAGACGGGACGTCCGTCCATGATCGTATGCCGCACGCACATCGGGTACGGCAGTCCGAACAAGCAGGATACCGCGAAGGCACACGGCGAAGCGTTAGGCGAAGACGAGATCAAGCTCACGAAACGGAATCTCGGCTGGCCGAGCGAGGAGCCGTTCTACGTGCCGGAGGAGGCGCTGGCGCATTGGCGCAAGGCGCGCGAGCGCGGCGCTGCCTTCCACGAAGAATGGCGCCGCCAGCTCATCGCATACTCGAAGGCGCAACCCGACCTGGCGAAGGAGCTCGGGCGGCGCATTCAGGGCGATCTGCCGGCCGGCTGGGAGAGCGCGATCCCCACGTTCACGAAGGACAATGGGAACGTCGCCTCACGCGCGGCGTCGGGTGCGGTCCTCGGCGCGCTCGTGGACAAGGTCCCCGAGCTGGTGGGCGGGTCGGCCGACCTGACCCCGTCGAACAACACACAGCCGAAGGCATTCAAGAACTTCTCGCCTGACGACTTCGCTGCGCGCTACGTGCACTACGGCATTCGCGAGCATGGCATGGCGGGCATCATGAACGGCCTCGCCCTGCATGGCGGCGTGATTCCTTACGGCGGCACCTTCCTGATCTTCTCGGACTACATGCGCCCGTCGCAGCGGCTCGCAGCGCTCATGCATCAACGCGTGATCTATGTCTTCACGCATGACTCCATCGGCCTCGGCGAAGACGGACCGACGCACCAGCCGATCGAGCAGCTGACGGCACTGCGCGCGATTCCCGGCTTCACCGTGATCCGCCCCGCGGACGCGAATGAAACGGCGGAAGCGTGGCGCGTCGCGCTGAAGCACAAGAACGGGCCGGTCGCGTTGGCCCTGACGCGGCAGAAGCTCGGGTGGATCGACCGTGAGAAGTACGGCGCGGCCAGCGGGCTCGCGAAGGGCGCCTACGTGCTTGCGGACGCACCGGGCGGTGCGCCAGAGGTCGTGCTCATGTCCAGCGGGTCCGAGGTGGCGCTCGTGCTGGCTGCACAGACGAAGCTGGCCGAGGGGGGCATTCGCGCGCGCGCGATCAGCATGCCGAGTCACGAGCTGTTCGCGGCTCAGCCACTCGAGTACCAGCGGGAGGTGCTGCCACCGGGCTCGAAGCGGGTGGCAATCGAGGCGGCGCACCCAATGTCGTGGTACCGGTGGGTCGGCAGCGACGGCGTTATCATGGGCATCGACCATTTCGGCGCGTCGGCGCCGTACGCAGACATATACAAGGGTCTCGGGCTGACGGTCGACAAGCTCGTCGAGGCGACGAGGGGGCTCGTTCGGCGTTAGGCAACACACGGCTATGCCCCAAGAAGCCCAATACTTCCGGCATCCCCACTTCAGGAGTTCGGGTGGACGTCGCGGAGTCCTACGTCAAGCTCGTGCTCGCGGTCGGAAAACACGACGCCGACTACGTCGACGCGTACTACGGGCCTAACGAGTGGAAACGCGAGGTAGACTCTGCATCCCTCCCCTTGCCCGAGATCGAGCAACGCGCACACGAGCTCGTGGCGGAGGTCGGAGACACGTCGACGCTCGATCCGCGGCGGAAGGCGTACCTGCTCGGCCAGATTCGGGCACTCGTCGCGCGCGTGCGGATGCTTCGAGGAACCCGCTTTTCGTTCGACGAGGAAGCACGAGCGCTCTACGATGTCACGCCTCCCGTCAACACCGAACAGCACTTTCAGGACATCGTCTCGCGGCTGGATGGCACTCTGCCGGGGCGTGGGGCGGTCCCCGCACGGTACGTCAGCTATCGCAATCAGTTCGTGATCCCGCCGGCGAGGATCGACGCGGTCTTCCAGGCCGCGATCGCCGCCGGGCAGGAGCGCACCACACGACACATTCCGCTCCCACCTAACGAGAGCTTCGTCGTCGAGTACGTCATGGACAAGCCGTGGAGCGGGTACAACTGGTACCAGGGACACTACCGCAGCCTCATCCAGGTCAACACGAGCCTGCCGATCTACATCGATCGGGCCGTGGACCTCGCGTGCCACGAAGGGTATCCGGGCCATCACGTCTACAACGCGCTGCTCGAGCGAACGCTCGTACGCGAGCGCGGATGGCTCGAGTTCACCGTGTACCCACTCTTCAGCCCGCAGTCGCTCATCGCGGAGGGCACGGCGAACTATGGCATCGCGCTGGCGCTGCCGAATGCTGAGCGCAACGCGTTCGAGCGTGACGTGCTGTTTCCGCTCGCCGGCCTGCCCCCGTCTCGCGTGGATGAGTACTATGCCATACAAACGCTGGTACGGGCGCTGTCGTACGCCGGCAACGAGGCCGCACGACAGTACCTCGACGGCGAGATCGACGCCGCAGGCGCGATCGAGTGGCTCGAGCGCTACGCGCTCATGGCGCCAACGGTCGCCCGCCAGCGCATCCGGTTCTTCGACATGTACCGCAGCTACGTGATCAACTACAACCTCGGGCAGGACCTCGTTCGCGCGTACGTCGAGCGCGAAGCAGGTCCCGACGCGGATCGCCGCTGGGAAGTCTTTGCCGGGATGCTGGCATCGCCAACATTGCCATCAGCGCTGTCCGACAGCACAGCCTAACGGCGGATCGTTCCGCTCAGAACGGCGAGTCCGGCAGAACGATGGTCGGCTTTCGACCGCGGAGCGCGCCGTCGAGCCTGAGCATCGAGAGGCCTACGCCCGCGGCACCCTGCATGAGGCCCGTCTGCGCGAGGACCACGTTCGGGCTCACGCGATTCTCCGCCTGAACCCACTTGGAGCCATCGCCGTCTGATGTGGCGCGGTCCAGTGTGTCGTCGGCTACTCGCCGGCCGAAGGCCAGATATGAGGCGTCTCCGGTCACCCCATGCAGCAAGACGAAGAAGTCGGACACCCCACAGTTACCACAGCACTGGCTGATGTTGTTCCAGAAGCCCGGGCTCCGTTGCGGAACGCCACTGCCAATGATGCCCTGGGCAAGTCGCGGCACGTACGCCGACCACGACCGGTCGCCCGTCACCGTGCCGAGCCGATGGAAGAGTCTCGCTGTCCCGGCCGGGCCGTGACACCAGCTCAGGTAGAACAGGTCTCGCCCATCCGGGTCGTTGTGGAAGATGCGCCGCCCGTCTCCGTCGGTGGGCGTCGCGATCGATTGCAGATATTTCGCGCCGCGTATCGCCGCATCGGTAAAGGACCTGTCGCGCGTCTCCGATCCGAGCGTCGCCAGGAAGTACGCGACGCCCGCCGTGCCGTGCGAAAAGTTCGGCATGTTCCGCGGAAAGCTCGACGACGCCATCCAGAAGGACGCGTCGCCGGACCGGAACTCGCGCTCCACGAGTCGCCGGCCGGCACGGATGGCGATGTCACGAGCCGATGAATCCTGTAGCGTCGCTGACGCGCGCAGCAGATAGAGTCCGGTCCCGGCGCTGCCGCTGATGATGTCCGTCGAGTCGTTCCATTCGACGCCGGCGCCGGCATCTCGTGCGCCGGCGACGATGTCGCCTAACGCCTTCCGGATCGCGGCACCGTAGCGCGACTCGCCACGTGCCCGGCCGGCCTCTTCCAGCGTGTATGCGATGCCCGCCAGCCCGCTGTACAGGCCGGCCCCTTCGTCGCCACCCTGCGTCTCTGGAAGCGATGCCGCGAGGTGATCGGCCCCCTTTGTCGCGAGATCGAGCCAGGCGCGATCACCGGTGGCCCGGTGGAGCTCGATGAAGAACAAAATGACGCCGGGAAATCCCGTATAGAGATCGCGCTGAACGGTCTTCGCGTCCGGCGGGACGGCGGGCCAGCTCGCACCAGTCGGTGACTCGATCGCAGTGGCTCGAAGCCATCGTGCCGCGGCCATTGCGGCATCGAAGTATCGGAGGTCCGGTTCCGCCCTCCCGTGCGCATGTGCGGCCCGACGCAGGGAACTGGGCAGCGCTGCAAACAATGCGGTGCCCAACCCCACACGGAGCACGTCACGCCGAGAGGGCGTGGATTCAGGCTCGACCGACTTGTCTTCGCGCATCGATCACCTCCGCTAGTTCACCTTGAACGCCGCGAGCATACCACGCTGATAATCGTGGTCGCGCTCCCCGCCGTGGCGCATCGTGCAGAGCACGACATGCACCCCGGTCTGCAGCACGAGCTTGGTCTGCGCCGTAAACCCGCTCGACATCGGCGTCAGCCCGCCCACATAGACGAATGGCGCAGGGTCCATCCGATCGCGATTCCATCGGCGCACGTCGTCGAGCGTCTTCCCGGGCTTGAGCCGACCGATGAGCACATCATGGGGTCGTCCGCCCGTATTCTCCACTTGCACCACACGCTGACCGGTACGCACCATGCCTGACACCTCGATCTGTCCGCTTCTGATGCGCATTGTCAGCTCCGGCACCGGGAAGCGCGCGGCAATCAGCACAGACCCTGCGATCGCGGAAACCTCTCGCCAGATGAACTTGTCTCCTCGAGGCCTGCCGGTGGGGTCGACCTCGTAGGCCACGAGCACATATCTGCCCGGCCGGAGGTCGAGCGTCGCGGACGCATCCGACACCGAGTCGCGTGGCACCGACGGACCACCGAAGCTCCACTCGTGAAACCATCGCTCCGGCCGTCCCGCCGCTCCGCGCGCCAACTCCTCGGGCGTCGTACCGGCCGGCACGCGGTGAACGACCAGCTCGCGTTTCGCCGTTCCCTTGAGAGCAAGTCGGACCGTCGTTATGCCCGCCGGTACCGTTGGCGACGATTCGAGCGACGTATCGTGTGCAATCACGGTGAGGACACGCTGCGCTCGGGCGCGCGACACCGGCGCCGCCACGAGAAGTGCGACCGCTGCAGTGGCTGTCGTGAGTGCGGCTGCATAGCGGGGGAGTTCGAAGCGGTTCGTCAGGCTGGGCACCACGCTCCGGACAGCTCGAGGTTCTGGAAGCGCGACCCTGGTGTCGCGCTGCGGCGAAGAAGCAACTGTGCGAACTTATTCAGCGGGCCAAGTGCGCGGGAGCACCGCGACGCGGGATGCCCTACCCTGCCACCTCATCAGTCAACAGACATCGGAGCATTCCATGGCACGCCCACGCGCAGGCATTGTGTACGTCGGTCTCAAGGCAACGGTCGCAGCTCTGGACCGGCGAACAGGCGCGGAGGTCTGGCGCACTCCCTTGAAGGGCGGTGTGGGGCGCTCGACGTCCTTCGTCACGCTGTACCGTGACGGCGACATCCTCTATGCCGGCGTGGGTGGAGAGGTGTGGGCCCTCGACCCGAAGAGCGGAGCAATCCTCTGGCACAACTCGCTCAAGGGATTCGGCTACGGCATCCCGAGCATACTCGGCGATAGCGATGACGCGCGAAGCAGCGCGCTGCCAGCCGCCGCCGCCGACTACCAGCGCCAGGCCGCGGCCGCCGCGAGCGCGGCGACGTAAGGCTGCTTTGGAGGTACGCATCCTTATCGCGCTGGCGCTCGCCATCGCCGCCTGCGAGCGCCAGTCAGGGACGCTCACGTCGGACGGAAGCATCAGCGTAGTGCCGCGGGTCGCGATCAGCGAAGTCATGGCAAACCCGCGCGCCGTGCCCGATGATCGAGGCGAATGGCTGGAGCTGCACAACCTGCAGCAGCGCGCGGTCGATCTCCACGGCTGGACACTTCGGTCGAAGAACGACCGCGGCGTCACGATCGAGCGAAGTGTCGTGATCCCACCCGGTGGATTCGCAGTGCTCGCGCGGAATGGTGACCGTGCGGCGAACGGCGGTGTCACCGCGGCCTACGCCTGGCGCGACGGACTGACCCTCGGCAATAACTCGGACTGGGTCGCGCTCCAGTCGGCCGACGGATCCACGGTGGATTCCGTCTCATGGACCTCGACCTTCGCGGGCGCGAGCCGAGCCCTGAGGGACACGACCGGCTCGCATGCCGACGTCATGGGACCCGCGTGGACGACATCCACCACTGCGTACGGGAACGGCGATCTCGGCACGCCAGGCAGCACGAACGCGGCGACCGAGGTAGTCTCGCGGGAACGCAGCGGGCCGCCTGCGAGTGCTGCCGGTCAGCCCATCACCGGAGGTGGCCCCGGGCGGGATTCGACGCTGATCGTGCGCGTGCTCGACGTCGGACAGGGCGATGCCATCCTGATCGAGAACGCAGGCAGCCGAGTGGTCATCGACGGAGGACCGGAACCGTCGCGATTCGCGCGCCTGCTCGATCGATTCGGGCTTTCGGGAGACACGATCGACGCCATCATCCTGACCCATCAGCATTACGATCACTACGCCGGGTTGCGCGAGCTCTTTCGGAGCAGCCGCCGGATCACGGTGCGCTACGTGTTCGAGAACAAGGATCCCTACTCGAACACGTCCCTCGCGCAGCTTCGCGACTCCGTCATCGCTCGCGCGAAACGTGGGCAACTCGACTACCGCGACACGGACGATCCGTGCGGGACGGCAGCCCCCGAGTGTACGATCACGCTGCGCGGCGGCGCGCGCCTGCATCTCCTCCGGCCCGACCCGCGCGGCGAGGGGCCTAACAACCGGTCTGCCGCCGTGAAGCTGGTCGCACCGGATTCCGCGGCATTCACGATGTGGCTCGCGGGCGATGCCGAGCAGCAGGAAATCTCGTGGTTCGATGCCACGGACTACGACAGATCGCCAGGGATGCGCGCGACCGTGATGAAGGGCGACCACCACGGCAGCTGCGACGGGATCTCGCCGCGATATCTCGACCTCGTTAGGCCCGAAATCGTGGTCCTCTCACTCGCCGCGCAGAACGACTACGGATACATGCACGCACAGACGCTCGACCTCCTCCAGGCGAAACGGATTCCGTGGTACCGCACCGATCAGAACGGCACGATCACCATTACGGTTCCGCGACACGGCGCCAAATACAGTGTGTCCGTTGAACGAGGCGGCCCGGGCATGCGGGGGCCGAGCGACCGACCCGCGCGTCACTGTGGAGACGAGGAGTCGCGTGCACGAAGGCGTTAGGCGTTCAGATCAATGTCGCCAGAGCCGCCCGATGGCGCATTTCGCAGCTGCTCGGCCGAGCGCTCGTAGGCGAGCCGGGTCGCGTCGTGGTCCACCTCGATCGTGAACGTCGATCGTGACGCGGATCGCGTATGGATAACGCGAAGGACGTCGCCGTCCCTCGCGTCGGTCGGCAGCAGCCATCTCGGGATCGGGGTGACGCGTCGTCCGTCGACCTCGACGGCGGCCGCCTCGTCCTCGATGACATCAACGACCCACGTGTGGCGCGACGCGCGATGCTTGGTGTCGTCTCGAGACTCGTCCTCGCTGGGAAGGTCGGCGGGATCGGACGTGCGCTCCGCGAGCGGCGCGCCGAACATCGAGTCCTCGCGTCGCTCGTGCGCCATCTCGGCCAGGTCCACCTCACCTACGCGATTTCCGATGAACTCGTCACGGACGTTCTCGCGGAAGTAGAAGTCCCGGTCGGACGCGTGTGCGAGCTCGTCGTAGACGCGGTCCGGAACGTCGGCGTAGTCGTAGACCGCTCCGCTCTCCAGCTCCACGCGCAACGTCCGTGTTCCGCGATCAAAGTGGACCGCCCGTATTGGGGTGTCGTCTGGATGTCTCGTCATGCCGGCCGGGCCCGCAGACACCGTGCCGTCCGGCTCGGTGCGCTCGTAACCGAGGCTATCTGGTGATGCTGAACGTGAAGGTTTGTTCGACCAACTGTCTCACCTTGCGTCCGCCCGCTTCCGCAGGCGAGAACCGGGCGCGCACCAGGGCCTCGCGCACGGCGGCGGTGAAGAGGTCGTGCGTACTTTCGAGAGCGCGGAAGGTTCCCTGCTCTACGCGGCCTAGCGTGTCCACCACGAACTGCGCGCGGACGTGGCCATCCACGCCGGCGCTCTGGAGCAACCCTGGATACCGCGGCACCGCCGATCCGGGGAGGGCGACGACGGCCTTCTCGACCAGATTCTCCGGAAGCGGTGGACCGCCGGCGACGTTAGGCATCCCGTCCGGGTGGGAAGCGATCGGCCCGCGAGTCGAGTCGAACAAGTGATCGAGCAGCCCCTTCATGGCCCCGGGCTCGGGCAGCGTGTCCGGTATGCTGTCAGAGATGGTGAGCGGTAGCGTCGGTGGAGCCGGTATCGTTTGTCCGCTCGAATTGGAGGGGCGAGGCTGGACGTCTGGCCGCAGGGGTGTCGGACGAGCTGGCAGTGGCGTCTTGTAGATGACGACATCCGTGATGTCCGGCTTCGGCCGTGGCGCCGCCGTCAGCCCGGTCGCCTGAACGGCAAGCGCGATGAGCGTCAGATGAACCACCGTGCTGACGACGAATCCGCCGGTCCGTCGTTGCGGTCTCGCATTCGATTCCGGAAGTCGGGTGAACACGGTTCCTCCGCTGCTGAGAGTGTGAGCTTCCTGCGCCCCTTGTCGCTCTCGGGAGGATGCAACACCACGGTGAACAGCCCGTGACGTCGTGGTTAGGCTGCCGTGAATCGAATGTGAAGTTTGCTGAACGCGGAGATTACAGATGCGTGACGACGATGCGTTCGGGGTCAGACTCCTTCCGGATCATTCCGTTGCCGAGGCAACGGAATGATCCGGAAGGAGTCTGACCCCGTTTGAAGCGAAAGCTTGCCTCGTTACGCGGCTCGGTCAGCACATCCCGTGTAACCGGGGTTGTTTTTCTCCGCCTGCGCCGGCGGCAGGTTCACGTCGGGTCCGTAGACGCCGCCCTTGAAGTAGTTCCCCGACGGCCAGACGGTCTCCTGTGCGCGTCCGTACTGCCTGACGAGTCGCCGCAGATCGCCGATGCGGTGGGAGGTGAAGTACATCCAGAACGCGCGCTCCCGGAACAGCAGGTCGACGCGCGCGGCGTCCGTACCCGGGTCGGCGAGCGGCGCGAGCGTCCCGCCCAAGTTCGACGCGCGTGCGTCGTTCAGTTTGCCGAGCCAACCGGTGGCGTCGCCGGCTTTCAGGAGCGCTTCGGCCTCGATGAGCCGCGCCTCGATGCCCGTCGCGAGCGGCACCGGTGCGTTGCCCGTGGTGAACATCTGCTGCACCCAGATCGGCGTCCCATCCTGACCGGGCCGGGTCTTCGTTGCATCGACCTTTATGCGCGGGTCGCCCGACGACACGTAATCGAGCCCGACACCACCTTCCTTGTCGGATGGCCCGAAGTTCGGGGTGGCGAACATCCAGTCGTAGACGTCGTTGACGATCGTCGTCGCCGAGAACAGGGCGTTGTAGCCGAAGTCGGTCGTGACCGGCGCGAGGAGCGCCGCTCCGTCCGAGTACTGATTCTTGTCCACGAGCGCCCTCGCCTTCCCGACCAGTGCGGCATTGACAATCTTCGTGTCCGTCGCCGCAGCCGTGGTCAGCGCGGTGTCGAAGTTGGCAATCGCCATGTCGAAGAGCTGGTCGTTGGTGACAATCACAGTCGCCGGGTTCGCGTCGTCGGCGGTAACGTTGACCGGGACACCGTTGCAGTACGCTTCGCCCGCGAGGATATAGGTGAAGCCCTGCAGCATGTAGAGCTCCGCGATCTGCGAGACCTTGGTCGGGCTATCCGGCGCGTATTGCGAGACCGCCTTGATGGCCCGGATGATCTGCGTGTTCGCCTGCCCGAACAGCCCCCACACCGACGACGCCGGGAACACGGCTTCGTACACCGCTCGGGTGTCCATGTGCTCGGTGCCACCACGCGCGCTCAGCATCTCGTCGGTGAGCAGGCCGGTGGCGATGTTCAAGCCGATGCCGTTCCCGGCGTTGTCCCCGGCGAACCAGTTCGAGAAGTTGCCTAACGCAGACGCCCGGAGCGCCGCGGCGCCGGTCGGCGAGTTCGCCTGCTCGGGCGTGATCTGGTCGGGCGTTTCGACCTGCGTGAGCTTGTCGGTGCTGCAGGCGGCCAACACCAGGGCAGCGAGGATCGCGGTCACGCCGCGACCCGTCGCTCGCCCGATGCCGCCGCTCGAATAGGAATGCATGAGTTGATCTCGTCTGAGATTCGAGGTGAAAGAGCGCATGGTCAGAACCCGAGGTTGACGCGAACGAGCCAGTAGCGCAGCGCGGGCGGCGAGAAGAAGTCGTTGTTGCCGCCGCCGGTGTTAGCGACACTACTGTTCGCTTCGGGATCGATACCCGGGTACTTCGTCCACGGCGTTCCGAGGTTGCGGCCGCTCAGGATGATCGTCGCCGAGTGGGTGCGCGCATAGCTCGCGAACCGCGTTGGGACCGTATAGGACAGCGACATCTCGCGGAAGCGAATGAAGTCGTTAGGCACGAACAGGCCCCACAGGGTGCGCTTGCTCGGGCTGTTCGCGCCCACAGCGGCAGCCTGGTCGGCCAGCGGCGCGGTCGGGTCGTTCACCGCGCGGCAGTTGCCGGTGCGACGCAGCGCTGGTTCTGGTAGCCCCACTGGTTGTAGAACGCGCCGCGATAGTCGAACAGCGTGCTCAGACGGAGCGTGTTCTTGAAGAATCCGAGTGAGCCCGTGAGGCCCGCCTGCCGCTCCGGCAGCGTCGGGCCACGATAGAGCGCGGTGTCGCTGACGACGATCTCGCTCTCCTCGATGATCCCGTTGCCGTTGGCGTCGCCGTAGGAGATCAGCTTCCGATCCCACAGCCCGAAGAGCGGGAAGCCCTCGACGTTGCGCGCGCCAGGCGCCGTCGGCAGTGGTGCGCCGCCCGCGTCGACGAGCTTGTTCTTGATGATGGAGCCGTTGAAGCGAATGTCGAACGTGACCGGATCGGTGCGCACGATCGTGGCGTCGATGGCCGCCTCGAATCCGCGATTCTGAACCTTGGCGAGGTTCTGGAACTGCGTGGCGCCAGCACCGAATGACGGCGGAAGCGGCCGGTTGAACAGCGCGTCCTTCGACTCCTTGTTGAAGAACGTGGCTTCGAGGTTGATGCGATCGTTGAAGAAGCCAATGTCGGCGCCCGCCTCGATCTCCGTGGTGACTTCGGGCTTGAGCTTCTGATTGCCGATCGAGAACAGGCGAAGGCCAGGCGTCTCGCCCGCGTCCGTCGGATACGTCGATGCCTGGAGATACTGCAGCGCGGCGACCGTTCCCGGCTGCACGCCCGCTTTCCCGTATGCGGTGCGGAGGCGAACCCGGTTCAGCCAATCCATCTTCGGCCAGAACGCCTCATCGGAGATCACGTACGATACCGACGCGCGCGGGTAGACCGTGTTGCCGACGTCGCGGCCGAACGCGCTGTTCTTGTCCACGCGCGCACCAGCGGTGACGAACAGCTTCTCACGCCAGCCCACCTGCTCCTCGACGAACAGACCGTACGTTGCGTTCTCCGTCGTGAACTCGAACGCGCGGACCTGAGACCCGGCGGAGTTGGGCGTCGAGGCGCCCGGCGGGAGGTTATAGCCCTGACCCTGCGCCTGGTACAGTTCGTCCTTGAACCACTGTGCACCAACCGACGTTCGCGTGGAGATGTCGGGCGTCGCCTGCCACGTCCCCGTCCCGCCGAGGTCGACCGTGTACTTCGTGCTGTTGGACCGGTCGAGGAACTTCCCACCTTCCTGACCGTTGGGCCCCCACGCAAGGCCGACGCGCGTGCCTTCACCACGCAGCTGGTCGCGGTAGTTGTAGCTGTGATCCTGGTCGATACCAAACACGGCGCGTCCCTGGAACCACGATTTGGGCGACCAGTTGAGCGCGGTGCTGCCCGTGAGCCGCTGATCCTGCAGCTGTTGCTCGATCGACATCACATCGCCGGGAAGCTCGCGCTGATAACCTTCGGTCGTGCCACGCACACCGCGCGCGGTCATCGCCTGGAAGGTGAGGCCGGCGAAGAAACCGCCGTCGAACGGCGTGTACAAACGCTGATCGGTGAAGCCGGTGGAGACATCCGCCGTGAGCGTCGGGCTGAGCGACAGGCCGAAGTTGCCGCGGACGTTGTTCGACTTCAGCTGGTTCGGGTGAATCTGCTTCGGCCGCGGCCTCACGCCGCGCTCGTCCGTGATCCGCGTGATCTCATTCGCCGGCATCTCGTACGGCCCGACCTCGGACTCGTGATCACCGGACATGAAGTAGCGAAGGCGATCGGAGCCGCCCGAGAACTGGAGGCCGAACTGCGACCGCTGGTTATCCGCGAACGGCGTCGTCTCCTTGTTCATGAGCGGGTTGAACGTCGTGAGGCTGTCGACGACGCACTTGTTCGCCGCAAGCGTCGTGATCCGACACTGGATCGGGTTCCCCGTCGGCTGACCCCCCGCGTCGAGCGCGTGGCCCCAGCTCGTCCAGTTCGGCTCGAAGCTCGCGGGCTGCTGCACGATCCCGCCTTCGCCGAAGACGTTCCACTGTGTCTTGCCAACCTTGCCGCGCTTCGTCTTGATGACGATGACGCCGTTCGCCGCTGCGGTGCCGTAGAGCGCCGCGGCCGACGGTCCCTTGATGACGTCGATCGACTCGATGTCCTCGTCGCCCAGGGTGTTGAGCCGGTTGATGCGCTGCGTGCTGACGTTGCCGTTGTTAGGCAGCTGCTGGTTGTCGTAGCGCACGCCATCCACCACGAACAGCGGCTCGTTCGTCAGCGAGAGCGAGCTGGTGCCGCGGATGCGGATCGATGACGACACACCGGTCTGCCCGGCGCCCTGGATGACCTGCAGGCCCGACACGCGTGCCTGCAGCATCTCGTTCACGTTCGTGACCGGGGCTTCCTTGGCGACCGAGTCTGCCGACAGGGTCGCGACGACGTTGCCGAACGTGCGTCGCTCCTGGTCGCCGGTGGCAGTCGTCACCACCTCGGCCAGACGCGTCGCCGCCCTCGCGATGCTGACGTCCGCGCGCACCTCACCCGAGGCGGGGACGGTGACTTCCTTGTCCGCGGGCGTATAGCCGATGCGCATGACGCGAATCGTCTGCTGCCCAGCCGGTACGCCGGTGATCACGTACTCACCGGTCGGCTGCGTGATGGCGCCGAACCTGGTACCGGCCACGACCACCTGGGCGGATGCGACGGCCGCGCCGCCGTCCGTCTCGGTGATCTTGCCACGTACGGTGCCCGTGCCTTGCGCGGCGAGCGCGCCCGGCAGGGCGACGCTCCCCGCCAACAACAGGGCGGCGATCCTACCTAACGAGAATCTCACGGACGACGATGACACGAAGACCTCCTTGGTACTGATGGGGTACGTACGGTGGACTCATGACACGACATCCCGCCCATCCACGTCCGGCCGACGGCGCCGTCGGCTCGAGGATTCGCGGAGCGGCGGAAGCAGGAAGGCGGGGGGAGTGGCTGTA
>Ga0307406_10000570_pt1 | contig 21267 bp, 20 predicted proteins | sample 322Cmetagenome_3_FD_203706 | JGI IMG/M metagenome (GOLD analysis project Ga0307406, IMG submission 203706) | Maize rhizosphere microbial communities from greenhouse at UC Davis, California, United States - 322HYB-C-2 | ecosystem: Host-associated > Plants > Roots > Rhizosphere > Soil | place...
AGCCGCGCATCGAGCCCGAGGTCGTGTTCGGCCTCGCGTCCGAGCTCCCCGGCGGCGACGATCCGGAGCGGCTGCTCGATGCGATCGACTGGATTGCGCCCGGGTTCGAGATCGTGCACAGCCCGTTCCCCGGCTGGCGTTTCGGCGCCGCCGACTGCGCGGCGGCGTTCGGCCTGCACGGGCGGCTCGCGGTCGGCGCGCCGCTGGCGGTCGGTCCGCACAATCGCACCCGCCTCGCCGCGGCGCTGCCGACGTTCGGGGTGACGCTGTTTCGCGGCGCGGAGCCGGTGGAGACCGGCCGCGGATCGAACGTGCTCGGCAGCCCGCTGCGCGCATTGATGCACCTGCGCGACCTGCTCGCGACGCAGCCGCAGTTCCCCGCGCTCGCCGGGGGCGAGATCGTGACCACCGGCACGATCACCGACGCCTGGCCCTGCCGGCCCGGGGAGACGTGGCGCGCCGACTACGGCGAGCTCGGCCTGCCGCCCGGTCGGGTGACGCTCCACGGTTGACCGGCCGGCAGCCGGACGGCGCGAAAACTTGTAGCTACAATCGCGGGTGTTGCGCGGGCACGGGGCCGCCCGGGCCCGTCTTCATGACGGTGCCGCCGAACGAAGGGAGAAGCGATGCCGACGAGACTCGTCCTTGCCGCCTGCGTGCTTCTGGCCGCCGGTTGCGCGATGCAGGAAGAGAAGGCGGCCGACGGCGAGTACAAGTCGCCCGTCTACCGCACCGGCAGCAACATCCCGGCCGGCCGCGATGGCGGCCAGGCGTCCGAGCAGATGAGCGAGGCGGAGCGGCGCAACGTCGAGGCCTGGCGCGAGCGTTCGCGTCCGCAGCCCAAGCCGGCGATGTGACCGGTCGCGCTAGTCGCGGCGTGCGACGACGGCATAGCGCAGCGGCGTGCCCGGATCGACGCCGTCGAACGGCCAGCAGGTGACGAGCGACAGCGTCGCGTCGCGATCGTCGGCCGGCAATCGCAACGCCCGATGGTCGGCGACGAATCGGCGCTCGACCCGATAGCTGCGCGTTTCGCCGCGTCGCGTTTCGATCAGTACGCGGTCTCCGGGCGCGAGGTCGCGCAGGAAAGCGAAGTGCGTGTCGCGGTGGCCTGTGATCACCGCGTTGCCGTCCGCTCCGGGCAAGGCGCTCGACTCGGCGTGCCCGGGTCCCCAGGCCAGCGTGCGGCCGTTCGCGCCGGCAAGCACCAGCACGTCGACGTCGCGTTGCGGAACGCGCAGTCGCGCGACCGGGTGCATGTCCGCCCACGGCCAGGGCCGTGCATCGTCGACGCCGGCTCTGGCCTCGCTCCACGCCCGTTGCAACAGCGCCTGACCCAGCCGCGCCTTGGCATGGAGGTACAGCGCGTCGCCCGCGTGCAGGGCGGCGACGAGCGCTGCCGCGCTCGCGAGCACGAGCGTCGTGCGCCGCCGGCCGGGCCAACTGCGCCCGCGAACGCCGAGCGGGGAAGACTCGATCCCGGCCGGTCGCGGGAGCTCCGCGCCGGGCGCCGCGCCCTGCCGTTCGGCACGGTCGAGCGCGGTACGCGAACCGGAATCGACGGGTCCTCCCCGCTCGACGGTCGTCATCGTCGTGCGTTTGCGCTAGCGAGCGCGCGCCGGTCGTCGCGAGAACGCGAGCAGCGTCAGCGCGGCCAGCAGCGCGGCGAGCGCCACGAGGATGTCGAAGCGCGCGCGCGTCGCCGTTTGCGGCAGTCCGTCGAAGATCGCTTCGAGCGATTGCCCGTCCGGAAGGTTGCCCGGGACGGCGGTCTTCCTGAGGTCGATGCCCGCGGGCGCGGTGGGCGTGACGTCGACGGCCACGAGGCTCGTATGCCGGCTGACCAGGTGGTGCGCGAGCGCGACGCGAACGATCTCGGCGCGGATGTCGTCCGCGTTCGCGCCGGCGACGGCCGCATCCGCGAGCGCGTCGATCTTCGCGCGTGCCCACAGCACGCCGATGCCGCTCGAATCGCCCGACACGCCGAGCGGAACGCTCGCGTGCCACGGCTTGCCATTCCGGCGCGCGCGGATGACGACGTCGCCGGTCAGTGCAGGCAGCGCCGCGGTGACCACGATCGGCTCGCCGGCGTAAAGGTCGGGCACGGCCTGCGGCCACGACTCCACCGCGTGCGGCCAGGCGATGCTCACATCGGTGAGCACGGGGCTCTCGAGCTTGCGGAACAGGGCCGTCATGCGTTCCTGCACTTCGCGCGCGTCGCCGATGTAGGTGAATGTGCCGCGGCCGAATCGCGCCGCCTTGGTCATGAAGTGGCTGTTCGGCGCCGAGCCGATGCCGACGGTGAAGAGCCGGCGGTCGTCGAGCCGTTCGCGGATCAGCCGGAACAGCTCGTCCTCGTTGCCGACGGCGCCGTCGGTCAGGAACACGACCTGGCGCACGTAGCCCTCGACCCGGCCCGGCGCGAGCGCGAGCAGCAGCGCTTCGCGCATCTCGGTGCCGCCGTCGGCGCGGAGCCCGCTCACGAACGCCCGCGCGCGGCCGATCGTCGCCGGATCGACGGGCAACGGGGAAGCGAACAGCGGCCGCGACCTCGAGTTGAACTCGATGACGTTGAACCGATCGCCCGGTGCGAGCCGTTCGAGCGCGAGCAGCAGCGCGGCCTTCGCCTGCTGGATCGACGCGCCGGCCATCGAGCCCGACGTGTCGATGATGAACGTGACCTCGCGCGGCATGCGCGGCGCACTGGCGTCCGGTGCGGCGGGCACGAGCATGAGGAGCGCGTACGACCGGTCGTCGCGACGCTCCGCGAAGAGCGCGGCGCCGGCGCCGCGGCCCACCTCGGGCGTCCACTGCAACTCGAAGTCGCGCGATGCCGGCACCGGGCCGTCGAGCCTTACCGTGAAACGGCCGTCGGCACGCTCGTCGATGCGCACCGCGTGATAGCGGCTCTCGAGCCTGGCCAGCGGGAAGCCGGCATCGATCGTCGCTTCGAGCGTCACGGGAAGCACGGCGCCTTGCGCGGGGTGCACGACCGGCGGCGTCACCCGCGATCCGTCGGGCACCGCGTCGGTGTCCCTGCCCCAGCCGGTGCCCGACGGTGTTTCGCCGGTCGGCATTCCCGGCAGGTACCGGGGCGTGACCGCCATCGGAAAGCGCAACGAGAACGTGCCGCTGTCGTAGCGAAGCGTTTCCTGGTACTCGATCGAGACGACGATCTCCTCGTGCGGGCCGATCGGCGCGACGCTGGTCGTGAACAGGTTCGGGCGCTCCTCTTCGACCAGCGCGGACTTGCGTCCTTCACGCTTCGCCTGCTCGTACTCGCGGCGCGCCTGCGCGCGCTCGCGGATCTGTCCTTCGATGCGTCGCTCGCCGATGCGCATGTCCAGATGGTCGACGGCGGCCGACTCGGGCAGCGGGAAGACGTAGACGCCCTCGCGCCAGTCGGCGCCGGGGTTGACGAAGCGTTGCGTCACGCGCGTGCGGGCGACGCTGCCAGCGACGTCGATCGCGACCTCCGTCGCCACGAGCGGCGCCGGTACGTCGCTGCCCTTGAACCGCAGTCCCGGCGTCGGAGCGTCGAGCGTCGCGGCCTCTGCAGCGGAAGCGATCAACACGGCGGCGATGAGGAGCGCAAGGCTGGCACCGACACCGACCGCGGCCGCCGCCGCGGCCAGCCGGAAGAATTCGCGCAGGCCTTCGGGTCGCAGGAGCCGCGTCGCGGACGCTTCGGTGTTCATCGTCGCCTCTTTTTGGATGCGCCGCCGGGAGGGTGGAGCTCCCGGCGGCGCGCGGCCTTCTTGGGGGATGGACGTTCCGGGAGGAGTCGGCCCCGTCGCATCCGTGGCGGTCGCAAGCCGGACACCGACCGCCACGTCTGGCATTCGGCCTGCGCTTCGTGCAAGCGCGCGGGCGGCAATCGGGCGAACGGGCGTGCAATCGTGGCAAACCCGGGGCAGCTTTGCCGCGACGCGGCCTCGAGCGATGCCGCTGATATAGTCGACGCGTGACCAGAGGAACGCGTCTTTCGCGAGGATGCCCGGGGCGCGCGCGGGTGCCGCACGCGAGCGGCAGGCATCACTCCCGGTGGCGCGGGTCGATCCTGTCCTGGCGATCGAACAGCGGAACGCGCCGCGGGCGGGCATGACCCGGCGCATCGCCATCGTCGAGGACGAGCCGTCGATCCGCGCGAACTACGCGGACGCGCTGCGACGACATGGCTACGACGTCGCGAGCTATCCGGACCGTCCGGAAGCGCTGGCGGCGTTTCGCACGCGGCTCCCGGACCTCGCCGTCATCGACGTCGGGCTCGGCGGCGAGCCGGACGGGGGCTTCACGCTGTGCCGCGAGCTTCGCGCGCTGTCGCCGACGCTGCCGATCATCTTCCTCTCCGCGCGCGACTCCGACTTCGACATCGTCGCCGGCCTGCGCATCGGCGCCGACGACTATCTCACCAAGGACGCGAGCCTCCACCAGCTCACCGCGCGCATCGCCGCGCTGTTCCGACGCAGCGACCTGCTCGCCGCACCGCTCGCCAACGAGGACGTGCTCGATCGCGGCGAGCTGCGGCTCGATTTGAAGCGGCTGTCGGCGACGTGGCGCGGCACGCCGGTGCCGCTCACGCTCACCGAGTTCTGGATGGTGCATTCGCTCGCCCGCCATCCCGGTCACGTCAAGGACCGCGATGCGCTGATGCGCGACGCGAACATCGTGGTCGACGACGCGACGATCACTTCGCACGTCAAGCGCATCCGCCGCAAGTTCCAGGCGATCGATGCCGCGTTCGACTGCGTGGCGACCGTGTACGGCATGGGCTATCGCTGGAACGCGTGACCCGATGGTGCGCCGCTTCGCCTTCGGCATCCGCGGCAAGCTGCTGCTCGTGCTCACCGTGTTCCTCGCCATCCCGTGGCTCGGCTACGCGTATGTCCAGGAGCTCGAGCGGTTCCTGCGCGACGCGCAGGAACGGACGCTCGCCGGCACCGCGCAGGCGGTGGCGACGGCGTTGCACGACCGGCCCGCGCTGTTCCGCCGCGGCGAGGCGGGCGAACCGCTGACGCTCGCGCGCGAGAGCGGCATCCTTCCGGAAGCGTCGCCGGCGCCCGAGATCGAGGAGATCCTGCAGGGCCTGTCGCGCACGACGGCGCGCATCTTCGTCGTCGACCGCGCCGGCAACGTGCTCGCCCGCGCGGGTAGCCTGCGGCGCCCGGTCGTGCCCGAAGCGTTGCCCGAGAGCGGGCTCGAGGCGCTCGGCGCCTGGATCGATCGCTACACGCTGCACCCGTTGTACGCGCTCGTGCTGAAGCAGCCGACCGAGGATTTCAGCGACGACTTCCTCGGGCGTCCGCTGCCGTTCGCGCGCGAGGTGGAAGGGGCGCTCGCCGGCATCCTCACCACCGACCGGCGGACGTCGCGCGACGAGCGCGTCACGATCGTGGCGGCCGCGCACCCGGTCTGGGTCGGCGATCGCATCGAAGGCGCCGTCGTCGTCGAGGAGACGACCAACGCCGTCCTCGCCGAGCGCAACCGCGCGTTCGAGCGGCTCTTCACGCTGGTGCTCGCCGTGACGCTGGTCGGCGCCGTCGCGCTCACGGTGTTCGCCTCGCGACTGTCGGGGCGCATCCGCCGCCTGCGCGACGAGGTCGACCAGGCGATCGACGCCAAGGGCCGCGTGCGGCACATCGCCGCGGGTTCCGAAGCGCGCGACGAGATCGGCGACCTGTCGCGCAGCTTCTCGTCGGTGTTCGCGCGTCTCGCCGATTCCGCGACGCACCGCGAGCAGCTCGCGACGCGGCTATCGCACGAGCTGCGCACGCCGATCGCCGTGGTGCGAAGCTCGCTCGACAACCTGCACGGCGGCGCGGTTGCCGCCGACGCGCGCGTCTATCTCGAACGCGCGCAGGGCGGGCTCGACCGGCTCGCGCAGATCCTGACGCGGATGAGCGAGGCGACGCGGCTCGAGCAGAGCCTCGGGGACGCCGAGTTCGAGCGCTTCGATGTCGCCGCGCTGGTGCGCGGTTGCGTCGACGGCTATCGCAGCGCGTACGCCCCGCGCGCGTTCATCCTCGACGCGGCCGACGTGGCGATCGACATCGACGGCGCGCCCGACCTGATCGCGCAGATGCTCGACAAGCTCGTGGCGAACGCCGTGGAGTTCGGCGTACCCGAACAGCCGATCGTCGTGCGCGTCGAGCGCACCGCCGATGCCGCGCTCCTTTCGGTGGGCAACGACGGTCCGCCGCTGCCCGAGGCGATGCGCGACCGGCTGTTCGAATCGATGGTGTCGGTGCGCGACGAGGCGCGGCGCGGAGGAGCGACGCCGCATCTCGGGCTCGGCCTGTACATCGTTCGACTCGTCGTCGAGCTGCATCGAGGCAGCGTCCGGGCGGACAATCGCGCCGATGCGAGCGGCGTCGTGGTGACCGTGACGCTGCCGCTCGCTGCGGCATGAGGGGCGCGCCGGCGATCGGGTAGAGTTCCGCCATCCTCTCGACGACCGTTTCATCATGCCGATGTCTGACTACGTAAGAGCGTTGCGCGCCAAGGTCGGCAACGACCTGCTGCTGGTGCCGACGGTTTCCATATTCGCGTTCGACGACGCGGGACGCGTGCTGCTGGTGCGCGATGCGCAGAGCGCGCTGTGGACGAGCCCGGGGGGCATGGTCGAACCGGACGAGGCGCCCGCGACCGCGGCGGTGCGCGAGATGTGGGAGGAAGCGGGCGTGCACGTCGAGCTGACGCACCTCGTCGGCGTGTTCGGCGGCCCCGGGCACACGATCACCTACGACAACGGCGATCGCATGGCGTGGATCTCGACGGTGTTCGGCGCGCGTCCGATCCGCGGCCAGGCGCGGCCGGATGGCGTCGAGACGACGGAGACCGGCTGGTTCACGCGGGACGAGGTGCGAACGCTCGACTGCCGCTCGCACATGCGCACGACGCTCGCCGCCGCCTATGCATGGAAGGGAGGCGCGCTGTTCGATCCACCCGCCTGGCAGCCGCCGTCTGCATGAGCAGCGCCCCGCCGTTCGAGCAGAAGTGGCCCGACTGCCTGTGGATCGTGCGCCACGGACAGAGCGCCGGCAACGTCGCACGCGATGCCGCGGAAGCGGCCGCGCAGCCGCTGATCGACATCGCGCATCGCGACATGGACGCGCCGCTCTCGCCGCTCGGTCGCCGCCAGGCGGTCGCGCTCGGTCACTGGTTCGGCGCGCTGCCGCGGGAGCGCCAGCCGACGGTCGTGCTGTGCTCGCCCTATCTCCGTGCGCGCGAGACGGCACGCCTGATGCTCGAGGCGGCCGGCATCGACGGCTCGACGACCGGCGTGATCGCCGACGAGCGGCTGCGCGAGAAGGAGTTCGGCATCGTCGACCGGCTGACCAAGGTCGGCATCGCGCAGAAGTATCCGGAGTTGAACGAGCAGCGCGCGCACGTCGGCAAGTTCTATTTCCGGCCGCCGGGCGGCGAGAGCTGGTGCGATGTGATCCTCCGGCTTCGTAGCACGCTCGACACGATCACGCGCGAGCACCGCCGGGAGCGCGTGCTGGTGGTCGCGCACCAGGTGATCGTGAACTGCTACCGCTATCTGCTCGAGCGGCTCGACGAGGCGCAGATCCTCGAGATCGATCGTCTCGCCGACGTGCCGAACTGCTCGGTCACTTCGTACGAGTTCGACACCAGCGCCGGCCGCAACGGCAAGCTCGTGCTGCGGCTCGTGAACTTCGTCGCACCGCTCGAGGCGGAAGGGGCGCCGATCACCGTCGCGAAGGACCAGCCGGCGACGGCGCGCTGAATGAGCATTCGCAAGCGGACGCCGCGCGCCGGCAACCTGCCCGTCGAGATCGACGATGCGTGCCTTCGCGCATGGCCGCTGCCCGCGCCCGGCGATGACGCGGACAAGGAAGAGCGCGGCAGGCTGCTCGTCATCGCCGGGTCGCGCGAGATCGCCGGCGCCGCGCTATTGAGCGCGACCGCGGCTTTCCGCGCGGGTGCCGGAAAAGTCCTCGTCGCAACCGCCCGGTCGATCGCGCCGTCGCTTTCGATCGCCGTGCCCGAAGCGCGGGTCGTGGGCCTCGACGAGACCGCCGCCGGGGGCCTCGTCGTCGGCGATGCGCTCTTCGAGCGAAGCGTCGACGCCATGCTGATCGGCCCGGGGCTGATGGATCGGCAGGCGACGGTCGAGCTCGTCGCGAGCGCGCTCGAACACGCGGGCGCCGCCACGGTGGTGCTGGACGCGCTCGCGATGGAGATCGTGCGCGAACGGCCGCGCGCGCCGCACGGTAGGATGCTGGTGACGCCGCACGCCGGCGAGCTCGCGCATCTGTCGGGTGCCGACAAGGGCGCCATCGAGGCCGACCCGCTGGCCGCGGCGCGCGCCGCGTGTGCACAGTGGCGGGCGGGCGTCGTGCTGAAGGGCGCGACGACGATCGTCGCGGCCGACGACGGGCGCGCGTGGCGACACGCGGGCGGCAATGCCGGGCTGGCCGTGTCCGGGTCGGGCGACGTCCTGGCCGGGCTCATCGCCGGGCTGGCCGCGCGGCGCGTGCCGCCGGAGCAGGCGGCCGTGTTCGGCGTCGCATTGCATGCGCGGGCCGGCGAACGACGGGCGGCACAGGTGGGCGACATCGGTTTCCTGCCGCGCGAGATCGCGGGCGAGGTGCCGCGGCTGATGCAGGAGCTCGCGTCGGCCGCGCGATAGGGAGGGGACATGGGCAACGCCGTCGACGTTCACAAGGGCAACTTCGAGGAAGTGGTGCTGCTCGGCTCCACCGGGCGGCCGGTGCTCGTCGACTTCTGGGCGCCATGGTGCGGTCCGTGTCGAATGCTCGCGCCGATCCTCGACAAGATCGCCGCGGAGCTCGCCGGGCGGCTGACGCTCGCCAAGCTCAACACCGACGACGAGCCCGAGATCGCCAACCGCTACGGCGTCCGCGGCATCCCGAACTGCAAGCTCTTCGTCGACGGGCAGGTCGTCGACGAGTTCACGGGCGTGATCCCGGAGTCCGCGGTGCGCGCGTTCCTCGCCCAGCACGTTGCCTCGCCGGCCGCGCCGCTGACCGACGAAGCGAAGGCGCGGCTGCTCGAGGACGACGTCGACGGCGCGCTGCAGCTGCTCGACCAGGCGCTCGCGATCGATTCGGAGGACGAGGACGCGCTGTTGACGCGCATCGAGGCGCTGCTGGTCGCCCATCGCGCATCGGAAGCGCAGGAGCTGCTGGCGGTGGTGGAGTCGCCGCAGCGTTCGCGCACGCGGCCGGTGCAGGACGAGCTGCGCGTGGCGACGCTGAAGGCGCGCGCCGCGCTGGCCGCCGGGGCGAGCGACGATCTCGACGCGCTGAAGGTGAAGGCGGCCGCGACCCCGCTCGATATCCACGCCAAGCTCGCGTACGCGAACGCGCTGGCCGCGCGTGGCGCCTACCGCGAGGCGCTCGACGAGCTGCTGGCCATCGTCAACGACGAGCGCTCGTACGCCGACGAGGAGGCGCGCCGGGCGATGCTCACGATCTTCGAGGCGCTCGGCAGCGACAGCGACGTGGCGCGTCGCTATCGGCGAGAGCTCGCCGCGGCGATCAACCGCTGAAACGGCGCGGCGAGCGCATCGCCACCGCCACGCCGCGCCACGTTTCGCTGCGCGGCCCGGATTGCGGCCGCGGCCCAAACGCTCGCGATCGCGCGCGACACGCGTCGCGCCCCGGCCGCCTTTCGATCAGCGCGCCCGCGCGCCGTGGCGCCGCACCATCTCGCGCACGATCGCCTCGAACTGCTCGCCGATCTCGTCGCGCAGGAAGCGCTCGGTGAGCGCCGCGGGGTACAGCGCGCCCGGCTCGACTTCGACGCGATAGACGAGCGTCGTCCCGCCTTCCTCGGTGCCGAAGCGCGTCATCGATTCGAGCCGCCGCATGTTGCCGCGCGTCTGGATCGAGCGGATCTCCGATCGCGGCGCGAGCTCGATCAGCCGCTCGGACGTGAACCCGAACGCCAGCGGGCCGAAGCGCGCGAGGCCGCGCTGCTCGATCGTCACGCGATTGCCGTCGCGCGACACGACGCGGCTCATCGCGATGTTGGGGACGAACCGGGCCATGCCGTCGAAGTCGGTCAGCACGTCCCAGGCGACGTCCAGGGGCACGGGCGCGAACAGCGTCGCGTCGACGCGGAACGTCTCGCCGTCGCGCTGAACGTCGACGACGGCCTTGCCGGTCGCCGCCGCGACGGCCGGTCCCGCGAGCGTCGCGCAGGCGATGGCTGCCATGAAGACGATGAGGCCGGAGCATCCCCGCATCGAAGGCCCGCGCGCGACGACGATCGCGCAGCATAGCGCGTCGCGCATCCGGCCGTGGCCGTGCGAAGGATCGGCGATAATCGCGGGCCGGCGGCGCTCCCGCCGCCTCGCGCCGCCTGCATGCCCACGTTCGCCAACGTCCCGCCCGCGCTCGCCTGCGCCGTGCTGCTCGCGCTGTCGAACCTCTTCATGACGTTCGCCTGGTATGGTCACCTGAAGCACCTGAAGGCCAGCCCTTGGTGGATCGCGGCGGTCGTCTCGTGGGGCATCGCGCTGTTCGAGTACCTGCTGCAGGTGCCCGCGAACCGCATCGGCTCCGATGCGCTCTCGCTCGCGCAGCTCAAGATCCTGCAGGAAGTGATCACGCTGTCGGTGTTCGTCCCGTTCGCGCTCTTCTACATGGGCGAGGCGCCGAAGCTCGATTACCTCTGGGCCGCGCTGTGCCTGATGGGCGCCGTCTACTTCATCTTCCGCACGTGACGCCGCCGGCCGATCGCGCACCGCCGTTCGCCGCGCTGTACTCGGCGTTCGCGGCCGCGTACTTCCTCTCGTACCTCTATCGCACGATCAACGCGGTCATCTCGCCCGAGCTGACGCGCGAGCTGTCGCTCGCGCCCGGCTCGCTCGGCTTTCTGACCAGCGCGTACTTCGTCGCGTTCGCGCTGATGCAGCTGCCGCTCGGCATGCTGCTCGACCGCTACGGCCCGCGCCGCGTCGAGCCCGCGCTGCTGTCGGTCGCCGCCACCGGCGCGCTGCTGTTCGCCTATGCCGACACGCTGCCCGGCCTCGCGATCGGGCGCGCGATCATCGGCGCCGGCGTGGCGGCGTGCCTGATGGCGCCGTTGAAGGGGCTCGCGCTCTGGTATCCGAAGGAGCGCCACGGATCGCTGGCCGGCTGGATCATGGTCGCGGGCGGGCTCGGCGCGCTGGCCGCGACGGCGCCCCTCGAAGTCGCGCTCCGGTTCATGAGCTGGCGCATGGCGTTCGTCGTGCTCGCCGGCTGCACGTACGCCGTCGCCGCGTGGCTCTGGCTCAGCGTCCCGGACGTGGCGTCCGGCGCGACGGCGTCGGGCGTGCGCGAGCAGTGGCGCGGCGTGCAGCGCGTGCTCGCGCATCCGCGCTTCTGGTGGATCGCGCCGCTCGGTGGCTTCGGCATGGGCGCCTTCATGGCGATCCAGGGCCTGTGGGCGGTGACGTGGATGATGGACGTCGGAGGCCTGTCGCGGGCGACGGCCGCCTCGCACCTTCTCGTGCTGTCTGTGCTGATCCTGGGCGGCTACCTGCTGCTCGGCCTGTTCGCCGCGTCGCTCGAGCGGCAGGGCATTCGTGCGCGCCACCTGTTCGTCGCCGGCTTTTCGCTCAACGCGCTCGCGCTCGCCATGCTCGCGAGCGAAGTCCCGGGTGCGCCGCTGTGGTGGGCGCTGTACGGGTTCGGCGCCTCGGCGAACGTGCTCGCGTTCTCGGTGTTGAACGAGGGATTTCCCGCCGAGCTGGCCGGGCGCGCGAACACGGCGCTGAATCTCATGATGTTCACCGGCAGCTTCGTCACGCAATGGGGCATCGGCGTGGTCGTCGACGCCGCACGGCAACTGGCCGGCGTCGACACCGCGGCGGGACTGCGCTACGCGTTCGCGCTCGTGACGCTGCTCGATCTCGCCACCCTCGCGTGGTTCCTCGTCGGCTGGAAGCGCTACGCCGGCGTCCCGGCGTTGCGCCCGGCCGGCTGAGGGCGTCCCGGTGCATCTTCACATCCTCGGCATCTGCGGCACGTTCATGGGCGGCCTGGCGGCAATCGCCCAGAGCGCGGGTCACCGCGTGACCGGTTGCGACGCGAACGTCTATCCGCCGATGTCGACGCAGCTCCGCGGTCTCGGCATCTCGCTGACCGAGGGCTTCGATCCGGCGCAGCTCGAAGGGGCAGCGGCGGGAACCGACCTCTTCGTCGTCGGCAACGTCGTCACGCGCGGCAACCCGCTGATGGAGGCGATCCTCGACCTCGGGCTCGCCTACACGTCGGGACCGGAGTGGCTGCGCGATCACGTGCTCGCGCGACGGTTCGTGCTCGCCGTCGCCGGCACGCACGGCAAGACGACGACGGCATCGATGCTCGCCTGGGTGCTCGAGCATGCGGGGCTGGCGCCGGGCTTCCTGATCGGCGGCGTGCCGCTCAACTTCGGCGTCTCGGCACGCCATTCGGACAGCGGCTTCTTCGTCATCGAGGCGGACGAGTACGACACGGCGTTCTTCGACAAGCGCAGCAAGTTCGTGCACTACCGGCCGCGCACGGCGATCCTGAACAACCTCGAATACGACCACGCCGACATCTTCCCGGACCTGGCGGCGATCGAGACGCAGTTCCATCATCTGGTCCGCACGATGCCGGCGAGCGGCAAGCTCGTCGTCAACGCCGAGGAGCCGAGCCTCGTGCGCGTGCTGGCCCGCGGCGCATGGTCGGCGATCGAGCGCTTCGCCGGCGCGGAAGTCGCGACGCCCGACGGCCAGCCGTTGCCGGAGTGGCGAATCGCGCACGACGGCAAGGTCACGCACGCGGGTGCGCCGCAAGGCTACGTTCGCTGGCCCGCGGACGCCACGCTGTTCGGCCGCCACACGCGCCTCAATGCGCTCGCGGCCATCGTCGCCGCGCGCCACGCCGGCGTGCCGGTCGAGGCGAGTCTCGCGGCACTCGCCGAATTCCGCGGCGTGCGGCGCCGGCTCGAGCGTCTCGGCACGGCGCGAGACGTCACCGTCTACGACGACTTCGCCCATCACCCGACGGCCATCGCGACGACGATCGCCGGACTGCGCCGCGCGGTCGGCGCGCAGCGCATCATCGCCGTGCTCGAGCCGCGCTCGAACACGATGAAGCTCGGGACGATGAAGGCGGCGCTGCCGGGGAGCCTCCGCGAAGCCGATCACGTGTTCTGCTATGCGCCCGCCAGTCTCGGGTGGGACGTCGAAGGAGCGCTCGCGCCGCTCGAATACCGCGTCTCAGTGCACGACGACCTCGACAAGATGGCCGCCGCGATCGCCGCGTTCGCCCGCCGTGGCGATCACGTGCTCGTCATGAGCAACGGCGGCTTCGGCGGCGTGCACGCGAAGATCCTCGCCGCCCTCGATCGCTGACCGCCTTGCAGCGGACGATCGTCTACCTGCACGGCTTTCGCAGCAGCCCGGCCAGCATCAAGGCGACGGCGCTGGTGCGCGCCGTGCATGCGCTGCCCGCCGCGGTGCGGCCGCGGCTGCACGTGCCCTACCTTCGCGGCACGCCGCGCGAAGCGATGGCCGGGACGCTCGCCTGGATCGATGCCAACGTCGCGCGGCCGGATGAGGCGCTCACCCTCGTCGGCAGCTCGCTCGGCGGCTTCTACGCGACATGGCTGGCGGAGCGCTACGCCGCGCGCGCGGTGCTGATCAACCCTGCCGTGCGGCCGTACGACGACCTTCGCGCCTATGTCGGCCCGCAGACGAACCTGACCACGGGCGAGACGTTCGTCGTCACCGAAGCGTATTTCGACGAGCTTCGCGCACTCGCGGTCACGCGGCTCGCCCACCCTCGGCGCTACTGGCTGCTGGTGCAGGCCGGCGACGACGTGCTCGACTATCGCGAGGCGGTCGCGTTCTATGCCGGCGCGCACCAGCTCGTCGAAGGCGGCGGCGATCACGCGTTTGCCGGTTTCGAGCAGCAGATCCCGGCGATCCTGCGCTTCGCCGGCGTCGACATCGACTAGGCACCCGGCACGCGATCGAGCGATCGCGTCGACGCCTGGCATGCGGCGACGGCCGCCCGGCCGGTCGGGTGCCGGCGACGTGCGGCGGGCCTCTACAATGCGCGCTGCGTTCTTCCGGAGCCTCTCGATGAATTCGCGTTTCGTTTGCACCGCGGCCGTTGCGTTCCTTTTCACCACACCGCTGGCACTGGCCCAGTCGCCGCGCCCCGGCGACGACAAGGGCGAGCTGTGGGAGGTGACCGTCAAGATGGAAATGGCCGGCATGCCGATGGCCATGCCGGCCACGACGCAACAGATGTGCCTCGGGAAGCAGGCGGGCGACGACAAGTACGTGCCGAAGAACGACGACTGCAAGCTGGTGAGCAACAGCCGCTCCGGCAACACGCAGCGCTACCGGATGGTGTGCAGCGGCGCGCAGCCGATGACGGCCGAAGGCGAGATCACCCACACGAAGGACGGTTACCAGGGCCGCATGCGCATGACCGGCAAGATGGACGGCGAGCCGGTGGACATGACGCAGACGTTCTCCGGTCGCCGGCTCGGCGAATGCGCGGGAACGGTCCAGAACCAGCTGGCGAAGGCGCAGGCCCAGAACGACAGTGCGATCGCGGAAGCGTGCCGCCAGGGCATGCAGCAGCTGACGACCGAGCTCTTCTTCCAGCCGGGGGCCGTATGCGCGGCGCGCAAGCAGGAATTCTGCGGCGAAGTGTCGAAGCTCGCGGCGAGCGCACGGGAGCCCGCCGGCCACGCGGCGCTTCGCGCGCGCAATGCGAACGTCGGTGCCGCGTTCGCGGCCTGCAACCAGGACTATGCCGCCGTGACGCGCGCGGCCTGCAATCGCGCTGGCGAGACGCGCAATTTCGAGTTCATCGGCGGCGGCAGCTGCGACGACGACGTGCGCAGGATCGGCGAGACGAGCTGCAGGGGCCGGTCGTTCACGGCGATCGAGGCTTCGATGCGCGGCGTGTGCTCGCGCTATGCGGCGATCACGCGCGGACAGCCCACAGCGACCGCGGCAGCATCGCCGTCGCCGGCGGCCGCGCCGAAGGCGCCCGATCCGGTGCAGCAGTCGCTGGACGCCGTCCGCAAGCTCTTGCCGTTCTGATGCGCTTCGCGGTGCGCGCGACGTGAGGCGGCGTCGCGCCGGAACGCTCGCGATCGCCGCGCTGTGGATCGGCGCCACGTGCGCCGGCGCGGTCGATGCCGCCGGCGTACCGTCGCCGAGCGATCCCTACGCCCGAGTCGCGCGCGCCTATCGTGTCAGCGTCGACGGTCGAGAGCTGTGGTCGTCGTCGGCCGCCGAGCCGCGACCGCCGGCGTCGTTGACGAAGCTCATGACGGCGCTCGTCGTGCTCGACGCGATCGCGCCGGACGAGGTCGTGACCGTCAGCGCCCGCGCCGCCCGTGCGCGCGGCGCCCGCGTCGGTCTCGTTGTCGGTGAACGTTTCCACGCCGCGGACCTCGTGACGGCGATGCTCGTGGCATCCGGCAACGATGCCTGCCTCGCGATCGCCGAGCATGTGGCGGGCAGCGAGGCGGCGTTCGTCCGGCGCATGAACGAGCGCGCCCGGGCGATGCAGCTCTCCGCGACGCATTTCGAGAATGCGTGCGGCTTCGACGGCCCGACACACCGCTCGAGTGCCCGCGACATCGCGCGCATGGCGCAAACGCTGCTCGAGCGGCCGCTCCTCGCGCGCACCGTCGCATTGCCGGCGAGCACGATCCATGCGATCGGCGGCCGTGCGTTCGACGTGCGAAACTCCAACGCGCTCATCGGGCGCGTGCCCGGCGCGGTCGGCGTCAAGACCGGCTACACGGCACGGGCCGGGCGCTGCCTCGTCGGACTCGTCGAACGCGATGGCGTGCGCGTGATGATCGTGCTGCTCGGCGCCGGCGATCGCTGGTGGGATGCGGTGGCGATGATCGAGCGGGCGTTCGAGCACGTGCACGAAGCGGGAGCGCGCGCCGGGTCGCCGCCGCGATGACCGAGCGCAGCGCGCCGGTCGCGCTCGCGATCCTCGTCGCCGCCGCCTACGCGACGGCCGCGTTCGGCACGTTCCAGTTCGACGACTGGAACGTGATCGTCGGCAACGCCGACGTGGCGAGCCTGTCCGCCTGGCTCGCATCGATGCCGGGCATCCGGCCGCTCACCAAGCTCAGCTTCGCGCTGAACCGCGCGATCGATCCGCGCGCGGCCGGGTTCGTCGCGTTCAACGTCGCGTGCCATCTCGCGAGCGCGCTTTTCGCGCTGGCGCTGTTGCGGCGTTGGCTGCCCCGCATGGCACCGCGATGCAACGCGGCGTTCGCGGCGTTGCTGGCGGCCGCAGTGTTCGCGTTGCACCCGGCGCAGACCGAGGCGGTCACCTACATTGCGGGCCGATCGGTCTCGCTCGCCGCGCTGGGCTATCTCGCGTCGCTGTACGCATGGGAGCGCTGGCGCGAACACCCGGCGCGCCACGGCTGGCTGGCGTGGTCGGTCGCGGCGTTCGCGCTCGCGCTCGCCGCGCGCGAGACGGCGTGGACGTTGCCGCTCGCGATCGTGCTCGTCGAGGCGGCCAGCGGAGAGCGCACGACGGCGACGCTGTCCAGGCTGCGCTGGCACCTCGCCATCGCGGTGATCGCCGCGATCGCCATCGCGGCGTCCCCCGTGTACCGCCGGCTGATCGACGCCAGTCTCGACCTCCGCGGGCCGCTCGCCAATCTCGCATCGCAGGTCGACGCGATCGCCTACCTCGTCACGCATCCGCTGTTGACGATGCGCGTCGACGTCGACCCCGACGTCCGGGTTGCGCCGCATGGGCTCGCATGGGCGATGAAGTGCGCCGGCATCGTCGCCGCGCTCGCGGCCGCGTGCTGGCAATGGCGTCGACGGTGCTGGCTGTCGTTCGCCATCCTCTGGTTCTTCCTGCACCTCTTGCCGACGAACAGCGTCGTTGCGCGGCTCGATCTCGCGAACGATCGCCAGCTCTATCTCGCGATGATCGGCCCGGCCGTCGGGCTGTCGGTCGCGCTCGGCGGATGGCAGGCGAGGCGGGCGCTTCGGGTCGCGGCCCTTTCCGTCCTCGCCGCACTCGGCACGGCGACGCTCGTGCGCAACCTCGACTACCGCAGCGAAGTCGCCCTCTGGGAAGCCACGGCCCGCGCATCGCCGCGCAAGGCCCGCGTGTTCAACAACCTGGGCGTGGCCTATCGCGAGGCGAACGACATCGCGCGCGCCCGCGCGGCGTTCGAGCGCGCGCTTGCCCTCGATCCTGACGACTACAAGGCGAAACAGAACCTCCGCGAGCTGTCGCGTGCATCGCATTCTGCATACCAAGCGCATGCTGCGCTGCGCCTACCCCGCGATGACGCGAAGGCGTAACCTTGCGCCCGTGAAATGGCGAAGTCGATCCGCCGCAGACTGACCGCTCATGCACGCGGCCGCGAATGGCCGCGATGCCTCGCCGGCACGGCTCGTTCCTGCCACCCGCAGGGCTGACGCCGTCGACGACCGGCACCTCTCACAAGGAGCTTCGATGCAACAGCGTTCCAAGGGGACGACGATCCCCGCGCCCTCCCGTTCCGCGAGCGCCGCGACGCGATCGCAGGCGCTGATCGAGCGCGAGCGCGCCGCGGGCGCGCGCAACTACGAGCCGCTGCCGGTCGTGCTGTCGCGCGGCGAAGGCGCGTGGATCACCGACGCCGACGGCCGCCGCCTGCTCGACCTGATGGGCGCGTACTCGGCGGTGAGCTTCGGCCACGGCCATCCGCGCATCGTCGGCGCGCTGGTCGAGCAGGCGCAGAAGCTGGCCGTGACGTCGCGCGCCTACTACAACGACCGCCTGCCGCTCTTGATGGAGCGACTCGCGCGCGTGACGCGGCTCGATCGCGTGCTGCCCTCCTCGGGCGGCGCCGAAGCGGTCGAGACGGCGCTCAAGGCAGCGCGCAAGTGGGGCCACCAGGTCAAGCGCATTCCCGACGGCCGCACGCAGATCATCGGCTGCGTCGGCAACTTCCACGGCCGTTCGATTGCGATCACAGGGCTGTCCACCGAGCCACAGTATCGCGAAGGCTTCGGCCCGTTCCCGGCGGGTTTGCTGACCGTGCCGTACGGCGACGCGGAGGCGCTGGAGCGCGCGATCACGCCGCACACCGCGGCGTTCATCGTCGAGCCGGTGCAGGGCGAGGCCGGCATCGTGGTTCCGCCCGACGGCTACCTCGCCGACTGCGCGCGCATCTGCCGCCGCCACAACGTGCTGTTCATCAGCGACGAGGTGCAGACCGGGCTCGGCCGCACCGGCTACTTCCTCGGCTGCGAGCACGACGACGTCGCGCCCGACGGCGTCATCCTCGGCAAGGCGCTGGGCGGCGGGCTGCTGCCCGTGTCGGCGTTCGTTGCGACCGAGAACGTCATGCAGGTGTTCCGGCCGGGCGATCACGGGAGCACGTTCGGCGGCAACCCGCTCGCGGCGTCGGTCGCGATGGCGGCACTCGACGTGCTGTTCGACGAGCACCTGATCGACCGCGCGCGCACGCGCGGCGCGCAGCTGCTCGGCGAGCTGCGCGGCATCGACAGCCCGCTGGTCGCCGACGTGCGCGGACGCGGGATGCTGATCGGCATCGAGATCGACCCGCGCCACGCCGACGCGCGCAGCGTCGTGCTGAAGCTTCTCGAGCGCGGCCTGCTCTCCAAGGACACGCACGGGACGGTCGTCCGCATCGCGCCGCCGCTCAACATCGACGATTCGGCCCTCGAATGGGCGGTGGCCGAGATCCGCAAGACGCTGAAGTCGATGGAGCGCCGCGCCGCGGCCTGACATCGGGCGGCCGGAGCTCGTACGCGGGCTTCCGGCCGGCTCGCGCGGCGCACGCGCGGCGGCAACGACCGGCTGACCCGCGCCATGGCAGCGACGGCGCTAGAATCGCCCGATGCCGCACGCACCGCAGAGGCTCCTCGTCGTCGCGATCAGCTCGCGCGCGCTGTTCGATTTCGAGGAGGAGAACCGCGTCTTCGATGCGTCGGACGACAGCGCGTATCGCGAGCTGCAGCTCGCGCGGATCGGCGAGCCGGCGAAGCCGGGCATCGCCTTCCCGCTGGTGCGAAAGCTCCTCGCGTTCAACGCCGACGGCGTGCGGCGCGTCGAGGTCGTCATCCTGTCGCGCAACGATCCGGTGTCCGGATTGCGCGTGTTTCATTCGATCAAGCGCGCCGAGCTCGCGATCGAGCGTGCGGTCTTCACGCGCGGCCGGTCGCCGTACGCGTACCTGGAGCCGCTGAACGCCAACCTGTTCCTGTCGGCCAACGTCGACGACGTGCGCGCCGCGCTCGCGGCCGGCTTCCCGGCGGCGCACGTCTACCTGCAATCGCACCTCGTCGACTCGCATCCCGACGAGGTGCGCATCGCGTTCGACGGCGACGCGGTGCTGTTCGCCGACGAGGCGGAGCGCATCTACCAGCAGCAGGGGCTGTCGGCGTTCCAGAGCCACGAGGCCGACCGTGCGACGCGTCCGCTGCCGCCCGGCCCGTTCAAGCCGCTGCTCGAGGCGCTGCACCGGCTGCAGCTCGCGGACGACCGCAACCAGGTGTCGATGAAGCTCCGTACCGCGCTCGTCACCGCTCGCAGCGCGCCGGCACACGAGCGCGCGATCCGCACGCTGATGGACTGGAGCATCGACGTCGACGAAGCGATGTTCCTCGGCGGGCTCGAGAAGGGTCCGTTCCTGCGCGAGTTCGAGCCGGACTTCTATTTCGACGACCAGACGCGCCACGTCGAAAGCGCGGGCGCGCACGTGCCCGCGGGGCACGTCCCGCACGGCATCGTCAACGAGTGACGCGCGCGCGCTGACGCGTCGCGCTCAGGCAGCGGTGGCAAGCGCCTCGAAGCATGCCGCCGCGGCGGGCGCGTGGGAGAGCGCGCGACGAGCGTCCTCGGCCGTCACGCAGCGGGCATCGACGAGCACGCGGCAGCGGCTCGCGCGCTCGGCGGCGTGGACCAGCGGCGACGATGGCGTTCCCTCCGAGCCGAGCGCCGCGACGACCGCCGGCGGGAATTCCCACTGGCGTCCGATCGTGCCGGCGAGATCGCGGATGACGGCGCCGAGCGCTGCGCAGAACGCGTCCGACGCGGGCGCGAGCCCGTCGTGGTAGCGCTCGTCGAGCACGCGCAGCGCGACGATCGACGCCACGTTGGTGAGCAGGATCGCGAGGTACGCTTCGAACCCGGCGCCCGTCTGCCCGCGCGCGAGAAGCCGGCATGCGGCGCACGCGCGCTCGGACTGGTCCCAGACGCGCGGCGCGCCGACGCGCGTGAAGTGGCCGGATTGCACGTTGATCAGCGGCTTCATCGCGACCGACGCGACGATCTGTCGCAGCCCGTCCTGGCCGAGGATCAGCAGCGCCTGCTCGAGGCTCTCGATGCGGCGGCCGGTGGCATACCACGGGCTGTTCGCGACGCGCAGGACCGCGGCGACCAGCACCGCGTCCTGCGCGACCCGGCGCGAGATGTCGGTTGCCTGGTGCGATGGATCGCGCAGCATCTGCAGCAGCTGCGGCACGATCGCGGGCACGCGCGGAACGCGATGGACCAGCCGCGGATCTTCGGCCGCGGACACGAGCGCTTCGTAGAGCGCGTGCTCGTCGGCGCTGGCCGCGGCGCCGTCTTCGCCATGCGCATCCAGAAGCCAGCGGTGAAATGCGCCGTCGACGTCGAGCGCACGCGACGACGCTTGCCGCTCGGGCGCAGGCTGCGCGACCGGCGACGCTTCGCGCGCCTCGACGTCGGCCGCCGGCGGCGAGCCGAACCAGCGACGCAACCAGCTTGCCACCCGAGTCCTCCCTCGCGACGACTCGAATTGCGACCGCGGCGGCCCGGACGGGCCGCGGCAACGGCATATGTCAGGCCGCGGCCGATTCTATAGCGGCAGGCGCGGCGCGGATACGGCGCGACCTGAACGCCTACTTGCTCGCATCCGGGAAGAACAGCTGCTCGCCGGCGATCCGGTAACCCGCGATCGTCGCCTGTCCCTCGTCGGACACGAGCCAGTCGATGAACGCCCGCGCTTCGGCCTGCCGCACGTGCGGATGCTTCGCGGGATTGACGAGGATCACGCCGTAGGGATTGAAGAGCCGGCGATCGCCCTCGACGACGATGCCGAGCTCGCCGCGGTTCCTGAACGCGAGCCAGGTGGCGCGGTCGGCCAGCAGATAGGCGTTCATCGACGCCGCCGTGTTGAGCGCCGGGCCCATGCCCGAGCCGGTCTCGCGGTACCAGCTGCCCTTGCCCTGCGCGGGATCGACGCCGGCGAGCTTGAAGTAGCGAAGCT
>Ga0307406_10000571_pt1 | contig 21267 bp, 16 predicted proteins | sample 322Cmetagenome_3_FD_203706 | JGI IMG/M metagenome (GOLD analysis project Ga0307406, IMG submission 203706) | Maize rhizosphere microbial communities from greenhouse at UC Davis, California, United States - 322HYB-C-2 | ecosystem: Host-associated > Plants > Roots > Rhizosphere > Soil | place...
CGATGGCCGTGCTCGTGCTGCTCATCCTCGGCCACGTCTTCATGGTGCTCGCGGTGGACCCCTACGCCATCCGCTCGATGATCACCGGACGCTACGACGAGCGGCTCTCCCCCGAGGCGCGCAACGCGCGTCCGTTCCAGCACCTCCTGCCGCCGCGTCGCGCGACCGATCCGGGCGACGAGGGAGGAGCGCGGTGAGCTCCCCGCTGCTCCCGCCCGGCGGCGGCCTGAGCCCGATCGACCGACGCCGGTTCCTCGCCCTCGGCGGTGGCTCGGTCGCGGCGGCCCTCCTCGCCGCCTGCGACTCGCAGGGCCCGGCGGCCGCGCAGCGCCTGCTGCGCTACGCCGAACGGAAGAACGAGGGCGTCGAGCGCTGGCTCCTGCGCCACGACGCCATGGACCACGCGCGCGCCTCCGCGGTCGCCGCGGGACGGCGATTCCCGAGCTACCACATTGCCCCCGCCGTGCCGGTGTGGGACGTCGCGGCGCGCGGGCCGTGGTCGCTGGAGGTGTCGGGCGCCGTCGGCCGGCCTCTGCGCCTGACGCTCGACGACCTCCAGCGACTGCCGCGCGTCTCGCAGCGCGTGAACCACTACTGCGTGGAGGGGTGGACCGCGGTCGCCACGTGGACGGGGGTGCGGGTGCGCGACTTGGCGCGGCTCGTCGGCGCGCGACCCGAGGCGCAGTACGTGGACTTCCAGTCGTTCGACGAGGACTACCACGAAAGCTGGGACCTCGAGAGCGCGTCGCACCCGCAGACGATCGTCGCCTATGGCATGGACGGGAGACTGCTCGACCCCGCGTACGGCGCGCCCGCCCGCCTCCACTCCCCCGTGAAGCTCGGCTACAAGAACACCAAGTACCTGACGAGAGTCGTCTTCATGCCCGAGCGGAACGGCGGCTACTGGAGCGATCAGGGCTACGAGTGGTACGCCGGAACCTAGAACCTGGGGACTGCAGGGATGCTCGACCGCCAAGGGCCCAGGGCGATAACCATGTGTCGGGTGTTGGGCGCTGGCCCCTTTTCCAGGTCATCCCGAGCGCAGCGAGGGGTCGCTCGACCCACACGGCGATCCCCCGGTCGCTCGCACTCCCCTCGGGATGACGAGGGGGGGGAACGGGGCCTGAGGGAGCGGCCGGTGAAGGCACCGGCCGCCAGCCCCAACCGCCCGCCTTCGTCGGGCACCCGCCCAGCGCCTGCGCAGTGCTCCAGACCTGCCCTTCCTTAACCCCTTCACGCCTTGTCCCTTCACTACTACACGGCAGACGTCTTCACCGACCGCCCCTTCGGCGGCAACCAGCTCGCGGTCTTTCCGGACGCGACAGACATCCCGGAGGAGCTGCTGCTCCCGATCACGCGGGAGTTCAACTTCTCCGAGGTGACCTTCGTCTACCCGCCGGCCGACGCGCGGCACACGCGGCGCGTGCGCATCTTCACACCCGGGGGAGAGATCCCGTTCGCCGGCCACCCGACCGTGGGGACGGCGTTCGTGCTCTTCGCGACCGGCGAGCTGCGCGCCTCGTGCGACGACGCGACCGTCGTCCTCGAGGAGGGGGTCGGCGCGGTGCCGGTGCGGCTGCGCTTCCGCGACGGGGGCGCGGCGCCGGTCTTCGCGCAGCTCTCGGCGGCCAAGCTGCCCGAGTTCGGCCCGCCGGCGGTGGACGTGGCGACCCTCGCCAGCGTGCTGTCGCTCGACGTCGCCGACTTTCTGGGCGGGGACTACGCGCCGGAGACCGTGTCGGTCGGGCTGCCGTTCCTGATCGTCCCGCTGCGCGACCGAGCCGCCGTCCGCCGCGCCCGCATGAAGGTGGATGCGTGGGAGCGCACGCTTCGCGGCACCGCGTCCTCGGAGGTGATGGTGTTCGCGCTGGACCCCGAGCGCCCGGGGACCGACCTCCGGGCCCGCGTCTTCGTCCCCGGCCTCAACGTCCCCGAGGACCCGGCCACCGGCTCGGCCTCGGCTTGCCTGGGCGGCTACCTCGCCCGCCGCACGCCCCGCGACGGCACGCTGCGCTGGGTGAGCGAGCAGGGGGTCGAGATGGGGCGGCCGAGCGTGATCGAGATCGAGGTGGACAAGGCCGGGGGCCAGGTGACCGCCGTCCGCTGCGGCGGGAGCGCGGTGCTGATAGGGGCGGGGAAGCTGGTGATCGGCTGAGGGCGGCTCCGGGCTCTCGGCTCTCGGCACTGGCTAGCCGAGAGCCGAGAGCCCGGAGCCGAGAGCCGTCTCATCGCTCGACCGCCCCGGACGGCGGCAGGTCGGCCGGGTAGCCGCCGCCCGCGCCGTCGGTCGAGAAGGCGCCCGTCGTCATCAGCCCGCGCAGCGCCCACTCGCCGGTGAGGCGCGCCGCGTCGCCCCAGACGACCATCCGGTTGCGGCCGGCGCGCTTGGCGACGTAGAGCGCCTCGTCGGCCCGCGCCCGCAGGTCGCTCGCCGCGTGCTCGTCGCGCACCCGGTCGGCGACGACGCCGACGCTGACCGTGACCGGCCGCTTCCCGTCCACCCCCTTGAAGCGGTGGGCGCGGAACGCGTCGACCACCCGCTCGGCGACGTGGGTCGCGCCTTCGAGCCCCGTCTCGGGAGCGAGGATCACGAACTCCTCCCCCCCGATGCGGCCGACGACGTCGCCGCCGCGCGCGGTCTGGCGCAGCAGCGCACCCGCCTCCTCGATCACCGAGTCGCCGGCGAGGTGGCCGAACGTGTCGTTCACCTGCTTGAAGTGATCGAGGTCCACGGCGATCAGTGCCAGCTCGCCGTTCGACCGTGCGGCGCGCCGCACGTCGCGGGCCAGCTGCTGCTCGAAGCCGCGCCGGTTCAGGCACCCGCTCAGCGGGTCGGTAAGGACGATCGTCGCGAGCTGGGCCCGCATCCGGTTGTAGGCGCGGCCGACGAGCGTGATGTTGTCTGGCCGCGAGTCGCCGTGCACGTCGTAGGTGAGCGAGAAGTCCCCCTCCTCCACGCGCTCGAACATCCGCACGAGGCGGCCGAGGCGGACGGCCTGGTTGCCCTGGAGGAGGATGAAGATCGTCGCCCCGAAGGCGTAGATGGTCAGCGTCCAGAGCTCCTCCGGCCACGATACCGCGCTGCCGGCCCCCTCGGCGAACTGCACGAGCAGCGCGTAGGCGATCTCCGTCGTCACCGCCCACGCCGCTGCCGCGGCGCGCCCGAAGTAGATCTGGGTGACCTGCAGCCCGAACAGGGAGAGGAGCAGCGCGCGGGCGTAGTGCTCCGGCGGCGTGAGCAGGAACACCGTGCCGAAGATGAGCGCGAGATCGGCCGCCGTCACGACGGCGACCGCCCCCCGCCCCACCCCCGCCCCAACGGCGAACGTGGACGTCCGCGCCAGCGTGGCCGCACTCGCCGCGGCCGCCGTGCCGTCGCTCGCGACGAGCCGCAGCGCCGCGTTCCGCACGTGCCGCGCGACGAGGAGCACGACGCCGAGGTACGCGGCGGTGAGCAGGGCCTGCCCGACGAGCGCCGCCCCGGGCCCGAGCCGGCGCGCCGCGGCGGGCGAGAGCTCCAGCACCCCCGCGGCGTGCAGCCCCCCGCCGACGAGCCCCACGAAGAGGCCGAAGACGATGCGGAAGCGGGCCTGCCACCGGAGCACCTCGGCGTTGGCGACGCGGCGGCGGATGGAGCTCGGGAAGAGGGCCGTGAGGATCACGATCGCGGGGTGAGAGAGTCGAGCAGAGCATTAGCGATTGCGCGCGCGTCGCGCCAGGGGCGGCCGCCGAGGGTACGCCTCTTGCCCCTCCGGCCCGTCCCCACGCGATCACCGGTGGTCGCGCGGCGCCTCGCGCGGCAGTGCCTCGGCTCGCATTACCCAGCAGTCCCCATGATGGACACGACAGCCCCGACGCTCGAGCAAGAGACCGAGTCCGACGTCCGACGCTTCGACCCGAGCGACCTGCGGCTGACCCGCCTGCGCGCGCTGCGCGGCCCCAACTACTGGCGGCTCGCCCCCGTCATCGCCTGCGACGTGCGCCTCGGCGCCCTCGAGCGCGTCTCGTCCGCCGACATCCCGGGCTTCACCGAGCGGATCGTCGGGGCCCTGCCGTCGCTCCGCGAGCACCCCTGCACCCGCGGCTCGGCGGGCGGCTTCGTCGAGCGCCTGACCGAGGGGACGCACTTCCCGCACATCCTCGAGCACGTCGCCCTCGAGCTCCAGACGCTGGCCGGCTGCGACGTCAGCTTCGGGCGCGTCGTGCCGTCGGGCGACGAGGGCGTGTGGTGGGTGATCGTGGCCTACGAGGAGGAGGAGGTGGGGCTGCAGAGCATGCGCGACGCGCTCGCCCTCGTCCGCGCCTGCATCGCCGGCGAGCCGATCGACATGGATACCGTCGTCGAGGACCTCCAGGACCTCTTCGAGGAGGTGCGCCTCGGCCCCTCGACGTACGCCATCGTCGAGGAGGCACGGCGGCGCGGCATCCCCGTCCGCCGCCTCAACAACCACTCGCTCGTCCAGCTCGGCCTCGGCAAGAACCTGCGCCGCATCCAGGCGACGCTCTCCGACTACACGAGCGCGATCGGCGTCGAGATCGCGCAGGACAAGGACGACACGAAGCGCGTCCTCCAGAACATCGGCCTCCCGGTCCCAAAGGGCGACGTCGCCCGCTCGGCCGACGACGCGGTGGCGCTCGCCGAGGAGATCGGCTTCCCGGTGCTGTGCAAGCCGCTCGACGCCAGCCACGGGCGCGGGATCTCGGGGAAGCTCGAGACCCCCGAGGCGGTGCGCGCCGCCTACGAGGTGGCGGCGGAGTTCGGGCGCCGCGTCGTCGTCGAGCAGTACGCGATCGGGCGCGACCACCGCGTCCTCGTCGTGGACGGCAAGGTGGTGGCGTGCGCCGAGCGCGTGCCGGCCCACGTCGTCGGCGACGGGGCGAGCACCGTCCGCGCGCTGATCGAGGCGGCGAACCGCGACCCCCGGCGCGGCGTCGGGCACACGAAGGTGCTGACGCGGATCGCCTGCGACGCGCTCACCGAGGACGCGCTGCGGCGGCGCGGGCTGACGCTCGACAGCGTCCCGGCGGCCGGCGACCAGGTCTTCCTCCGCGCTACCGCCAACCTCTCGACCGGGGGCACGTCGGTGGACCGCACCGACGAGATGCACCCCGACAACGTGACGGCGTGCGAGATGGCGGCCGGGATCGTCGGGCTGGACATCGCCGGCATCGACGTGCTCACGTCCGACATCCGCGTCCCCTTCCGCGAGAACGGGGCGGTGATCATCGAGGTCAACGCCGGCCCCGGGGTGCGCATGCACACCCACCCGAGCGAGGGACAGCCGCGCAACGTCGGCGCGCCGATCATCGACATGCTCTACCCGCCCGGCTCGAGCGCGACGATCCCCGTCATCGCGATCACGGGCACGAACGGCAAGACGACGACGGCGAGGCTCACGGCGCACCTCTTCCGTCACACCGGGCGCACGGTCGGCTTCACGACGACGGACGGCGTCTACCTCCAGAACCGGCTCGTGATGGAGGGGGACATGACCGGCCCCTTCTCGGCCAACATCATCCTCTCCAACCCGACCGTGGACGTCGCCGTGCTCGAGACGGCACGCGGCGGGATCCTCCGCGCGGGGCTCGGCTTCGACGAGTGCGACGTCGGCGTCGTCCTCAACGTCAGCGCCGACCACCTCGGGCTGGGCGGGATCAACACGGTCGAGCAGCTGGCCGACGTGAAGGGGGTCATCCCGGCCGTCGTCAAGCGCGAGGGGCACGCCGTGCTCAACGCCGACGACCCGCTCGTCCTCGAGATGCGCGACCGCACGGCGGGCGACCTCGTGCTCTTCTCGACCCAGCCCGAGGGGGAGAACGAGGCGTTCGAGGACCACCTCGCCCGCAACGGGATCGGGGCGCGCATCGAGCACGTGGTGCCGGCCGGCGAGACGTTCGTCGTGCGGCGCGGCCGCCTCCGCATCCCGATCGCCACCGTCCGCGACGTCCCGCTGATGCTCGGCGGCGCGGCGCGCTTCCAGGCCGGCAACGTCCTGGCGGCGATCGCCACTGCGTACGTGCAGGGGATGCGCTACGACGACATCCGCGCCGGGCTGCTCTCGTTTTTCCCGTCGGCGTCGCTGACGCCGGGCCGCCTGAACGTGATGCGCGTCGGGCGCGGGCGCGTCGTGCTCGACTACGCCCACAACGCGGCCGCCGTCGCCGGCCTCATGGACTTCGTGCAGCGCCTCGAGGCCCGCCGGCGGATCGGCATCATCACCGCCCCGGGCGACCGGCGCGACGAGGACCTCCGCACCCTCGGCCGCCTCTGCGCGGGGCTCGACCACGTGATCGTCAAGGAGGACGAGAACCGCCGCGGGCGCGAGCCGGGCGCCATCTCGCGCATCATCGCCGAGGGACTGGCCGAGGGCGGGCTCGACGGCGGCCACGTCGAGTTCATCGCCGACGAGATCGCGGCGATCGACCGCGCGCTCGGGATGCTCGACGAGGGCGACGTCGCGGTGGCGCTGATCGACGACGTGCCGGGGGTGATCGCGCACGTGCAAGCCGCGCGGTAATTGCGCACGAGGCGCGGTTAGATTCCGTCTCGCCGGCCGGACGGGCGAAAGCGGAAAGGCTGTTGCGAGCAGCCTTTCCGCTTTCGCCCGTGCGGCCGCCACAAGTGACTCGTCTCGCACGATGGCCCCCACACTTCCCGACCCATTTTCGACCATCCGCATGACGACCCTCCACTCGGCGCGGGGGGCGAACTACTGGTCCACGCGGCCGGTGACGCGGATGGACCTCACGGTCGGGGCGTACGACGACATTTCCTCGTGCCACGCCGAGGGGTTCACTGACGCCCTCGTCGCGGCGATGCCGGGGCTCGAGGAGCACCGCTGCTCGATCGGCGAGCGGGGCGGGTTCATCCTCCGGCTGCGGCGCGGCACCTACGCCCCGCACATCATCGAGCACGTGGCGCTCGAGCTGCAGACGATGATCGGGCACGACGTCGGCTTCGGGCGCACGCGCGGCGGGGACGTGCCGGGCGAGTACACGCTCGTCTTCGAGCACCTGCACGAGGCGGTCGGGCTGCGCGCCGCGGCGCTCGCCCTCGAGACGGTACAGCACGCCTTCGCCGGGACGCTCACCTCGGTCTCGCACGCCGTCGCCGAGCTGGAGTCGCTGGCCCGGCTCCCCGACGTACCGAAGACGCGGCAGCGCGTCCTCTGCGGGATCACGGGCGGAGCCCACCGGAGCGAGACGCGCGACGAGATCGCGCGCCGCGGCTGCTGCACCGACGAGCTGGTGGTGGACGTCTCGCCGTCATACATCCTGTACCAGGGGCTCCCCTACTCGCGCTCCGACTTCGCGATCGTCCTCGACGCCGAGCCGACGGACGTCCCCGAGCGCTACCGCGACCCCGAGCGGGCGCGGAAGCTGGTCGCGGTGGTCGCCGACGCGGTGCGGCGCGACGGCGTCGTCATCGCGCCGGCCAAGGAGTGGGAGGTGCAGGACTTGGCGCGCGATGCCGGCTGCCGGGTGGCCGTCTTCGCGACCGACGACGATCTGACGGTGCGCGACAAGAAGGTCGCGCGCGCCGCCGCCTGGGTCGCCGACGGGCGCCGCATCGTGCTGGAGCAGCACGGGCAGGCGGAGGACGGCGGCCCACTGCGCGACGACGCGCCGGTCGCCGCCCAGGTCGCGGCGGCGCTCGCCCTCTTCACGATGCGCGGCCTCGGCTTCGAGTTCACGCCGGCGGCACCCGCTGTGGCCGGTGCCGCCGCCGGCCGCGCCTCCGAGAGCAGCGCCGGTGGCTGAGCGGGGGCGCCTGCCGCGGCGGCGGCGGGGCGACCGGCCAGCCGGCACGCTGGTCATGATCGGCGGCGGCGCCACTCCCACCGGGCTCGCCCTCAACGCCTTCCTCGACCTCGTGGACGCCCGGCGGGGCGGACGCATCGTCGGCCTCACGACCGCGTCGGGCGACCCCGTCGCGTCGGCCGTCGCCTGGCAGAAGGACTTCGCCGCGGCCGGCGCGATGAACGTCGAGATCCCGATCGTCGAGCGGCGCGACCAGGCCGACGACCCGCGCACCGCGGCGCTCGTCGGCGAGGCGCGCGGCATCTTCCTCGGCGGCGGCGACCAGATCAAGCTGATCGCCACGCTCGGCGGCACGGCGGTGGGCCACGCGATCCGCGACGCGCACATGGGCGGCGCCACCGTCTGCGGCACCTCGGCCGGGGCGGCGGCGCTCACCAAGACGACGCTCGCCAACGGCGAGGTGGACCTCGAGACGGGGCAGCTCGTCGAGATGTACATCGGGCCCGGTCTCGGCCTGCTCGGCTTCCACACGATGATCGACACGCACTTCGCCGAGCGCCGTCGTCTGCACCGCCTCTTCGTCGCCATCGCCGGCTACCCCGAGCTGATGGGCCTCGGCATAGACGAGGACACGGCGCTCGTCATCCGCGGCCACCTCGGCGAGGTGGTGGGCAAGGGCGGGGTGACGTTCGTGGATGGGCGCGACGTGCACTACGACAACGCCAGCGAGGTGCGGCAGCGGCCTGGCGCGCAGCTCACGCTCAGCGCCCTCCGCGTCGGCATCGTCGGCGCGGGCCACGTCCTCAACCTGCGCGAGCGCGAGCTCGAGGAAGTCGTGCGGCTCCGCTCCGCCCTCAAGGCGGAGGTGGTCCACGGCGTTCGGGTGGGCGACGAGAGCTAGAAAGAGGCGAAGGGCGTGCGACGAGAGATGGGCAGCGAGCCGACGACTCACGTCTCAGGCCCGTCACCCTACCATCTCGCCACTCTCTGCTACCTGGACCCGATCAGCTCCTCCTCCACTACCTCCGCCGGGTGGTTGGTGGGGACGCGGGTCGTGAGGTCGAACTCGTCGCCCATGCTGAGCAGGTGGAGGCGAATGCCGAAAACCGAGAGAGTGCGGTCGGAGCCTTCGTCGGTGAGGTTCGTATAGCTCACGTCCTGGCCGTCCACGACGTACACGGCGCCGGAGCCGAGCACACGGAAGCACCCCGCCTTCGGATCGCAGACGATCGCCGTGTCCTCGTCGATGCCGATGCCGAGCATGCGCGGATTCTGGGCGACGGCGGCGACGAGGCGGCCGATGCGCCCCCGCTGCGCGAAGTGCTGGTCCACGATGACACCGGGGAAGAGGCCGAAGCCCGGCGCCATGCGCAGCGAGGTCCCCACCGTGTCCGACTCGTGGCCAGGGCCGGAGACGAGCATCGTTTCGCACACCACGCTCGCGCCGGCGGAGGTGCCGGCGATCAGTCCGCCCTTCTGGTAGATCTCGCGCAGCCGCTCGTAGATCGGGCTGTCGCCGAGCTGACTGGTCAGCTTGAGCTGGTCGCCGCCCGTGAAGAAGACCCCGGCGGCGTCGTCGAGCAGGGCGAGCTTCTCGGGGGACTTGGCCTCCTCGCGGCTCTCGACGTCGAGGTGGACGACCTTTCTCACGCCGAGACTCTTGAAGAGCGGCTCGTAGTCGTGCCACACGTCCTCTGGCTCCTGGCTCGCGACGGTCGCCACGACGAGCTTCCCAGACTTCACGCGCTCGGCGACGAAGCGGAGGATCAGCTTGTCATCCTCCTTGTCCTCGTGGCCGCCGATGATGACCAGCGTCCCCCTGGACGGCACGTTGTCCCCCTTGCGGCCCGGCCGCGCCGGGCTCGGGACGATCCCGTCGCCGCGCTTCCCGTTCGACCGCCCGTTGGACTTGCCGTTCGACCTGCCGTTGGTCTTGCCGTTGCCGTTCTTCGTCATGGCCTCGCTCCGTGTTGCACCGCCCGCCGCCGCGCCAGCCGGTCAGGCCGCTCCCTCCGATCCCTCCTCACCCTTCGTGCCGGAGAGGTGAATGTGGCGGTTGGTCGTCGGGAGAAAGCGCTCCTCGGCGACGAGCCGCCCGTCGTCCACCATCGCCTTGCCGCGCGCCAGGACGTGCACGATGTCGAGCGACCCCTTCTGGAGGACGAGGACGTCGCCGTCCTTGTCCTGGGCGAGCCGCCCCTTCGTGCGCAGCTTGAGCACGTCGGCGGTGTTCGACGTCGCAAGGGGGAGCATCCGCTCCAGCGGGATCTTCCGCTCGACGACCGCCTTGCACAGCTGCTCGTAGAGGAGGCGCGGCGCACTCGCCCCCGAGTCCGAGGAGATTGTGAGCCGCGCCGGGTCGCCGCCGTGGTCCAGCCAGTACGCGACCCAGCGGTGGAGGTCCTCCTCGACCACGTCCACGTCCGCGTAGGCGCCCCCCTTCACGAGCTCGATCGCCTCGTCCATCAGCTCGGGCGAGCGCTCGACGTGGGTCGGGTAGAGCATGCAGGCCTCGACCGCCCAGTCCCCCTCGACCAGCTCGCGCAGCCGCTTGAGCCGCTGCGGGTGCTCGCCGACGTGGAAGTGCGTGACGCCGGCCTTCCCGGAGAGGAGGCCGCCGACGTGCGTGTCGAGGACGAGCTTCGCCAGCTCGGGCGGGGCGGGACAGAGGCCGCGCCTGTCGGCGATCGCCACCTCGCCGGCGCCGATCACCTCGTCGATGAACAGCATGTCCTCGCGGATCGAGCGCATGACTGTCGTCGGCGGGACGTTGTAGCCGCCAGACCACATGCACGCGCTCAGCCCCTCCTCCTTGAGCCCCTTCACGCGCGCGAGGAGGCCGGCCATCGTCTTCATCGTCGTGTCCACGCCGAGCACGCCGACGACGGTCGTGATCCCGTGGCGCACGACCTCGCTCAGGAAGATCATCGGCGTCTGCATGCCGAGGCCGTCCTCGCCGCTCCCGCCGAGCAGGTGCGAGTGCGGGTCCACGAGCCCCGGAGTGACGATGCACCCCTCGGCGTCGATCACGCGGTGCTCGATCCCGAGCCGCTCGAGGGCGCGCCGGTCCACCTCGCCGACCTTGCCGATGCGGCCGTCCACGAGCAGCACGGAGCGGCGGCCGAGGGGCTCGGGGGCGTAGACGTCGCCGTTCTCGATGAGAGTCAACACGGTAGGTCGCGACGGGCAGTGAGGAGAGTGGTGCGCGCGCTCGACGGGGAGCAAGCACCGTGCTCGCCGAACATGCTTGGGCGCCCACGCGTCGACGGCAATTCCGACATGCGCGTCGGCCGTACGTCACCGTACGCATGGCGGTCGCCACTTTCGGCCGCGGTCGTGACCGGTTTGATTGGTAAACATCCGATTGGGCAGATCCCCATCGCCGCCGCGGCGGCCGGGAGGTGTGATGAGTGAGCGGCAGACGTTCGACGCGTTCGCGGATGCGCTGCAGCAGCGCCGACAGCTCGTCGAGTCGAGCGCGCGCACCCTGGCGACGCGGGCGAGCGTCTCCGGCGACGCGGACGGCGGGACGGCGGCGCCGGCGCTTTGGGTAGAGGCGTCGGCGCTCGTCGAGGAGACGCTGCGCAGCCTGACGGCCGCCGAGGCGATGCTCCACGCTCAGAACGAGGCGCTGTTCGACGCGCGGCTCGAGATGGACGAGCAGGGGCGGCGCTACCAGCAGCTGTTCGAGTTCGCGCCCGCCGGCTACCTCGTCACCGACGCGGCGGGGCGGATCCGCGACATCAACCAGGCCGGGGCCGCGCTCCTCGACCGCCCGCGCAACGCGCTCGTCGGGAAGTCGCTCACCCTCTTCGTCGCCGAGCGCGAGCGCCCCGCGTTCCGTGCCGCGCTCGCCCGGCTCCTCCGCTCGCGCGACGTCGAGGAGTGGGCGATGCGGATGACGCCAGCACGGGGCGCGGAGGTCGAGGTCGCCGCGACCGTGCGCGCGGTGTGGGACGCCCGCGGCAAGGTCCAGGCGTTGTACTGGCTGCTGCGCGACGAGAGCGCCCGCCACCCCGACGACCTGCTCTGACCGGGGCGTAAAAATTACCGGGGACCCCTGGCACTTTACCGGGGGTCCGGTGTTATCGTACGAATACGTACGGGACCCCTCCCGCGCGCCCCGGCGCCCTTCCCCAAGTCCTATGGCAGCCGCCCGCTCTCGTGCCGCCCCTCGTGCCCGTCGCTCGGCGGGAGACGGCGCGGCCACCCCGCCCGACCTGACGCGCGTGCTCGACTCGATCCGCGCGATCGTCCGCACCCTCCGCCTCTCCGGCCGCGCCTCCGAGCAGGTCCTCGGCGTGAACGGCGCCCAGCTCTTCGTGCTGCAGAAGCTCGGCGAGGAGTCGGCGCAGTCGCTCGCCGAACTGGCGTCGCGCACCCACACCGACCCGAGCTCGGTGTCGGTCGTCGTCAGCCGGCTCGTCGCCCGCGGACTCGTGACGCGCGAGGCGTCGCCCGACGACGCGCGCCGCGTGACGATCTCGCTCACCGCCGCCGGCCGCGGCCTCCTGCGCCGGGCGCCGCGGGCCGCGCAGATGCAGCTCATCGACGCCGCCGCCGAGCTCCCGGCGCGGCAACTCCGCGCCCTCGCCGACGGACTCGCCGAGCTGGTCGAGCGGATGGAGCCGGCGGACGACGGCGAGGTCGAGCCCCGAGCCGGTCGCCGCGCCCGCCGTTAGGCAGTAGGCGTCAGTGAGCCGTTAGGCAGCCGCGGGGGCTGGCGCCCTGTGCCGGACGGCGGCGAAGATAGCCCGCCGCTCCCGCCTAACGCGGGGCGGGCGGCCGCGGGCGCGACACAGCGGGCCGTCGTAGCGGCGCGAGCCGGTCGGAGGCGGCCCACAGCGCGCCGAGTCCGGCGAGCGCGACGGCGAGCGGGAGGAGGCTCGCCCACCCCGCGAGGCCGAGCAGTGTGCCGTAGCTCTCCGCGAGGTCGCCGGCGCGGAGGCGCGGCACGGCGTACTCGAGCAGCGGGTTCCTCACGCCTCCGCCCGGGTAGAACTGGCCGGCGATGCTCTGCGCCCAGACGTTGGCGACCGACGCCGCGGCGAGCGCACTGACCGCGACGCGGCCCACGCGGCCGCGCCAGAGCCGCTCGATCGCCACGGCGAGCGGCGGCCCGAGGAAGGGGAGCACGGGGACGAGGAAGCGCGGCCCGACCGAGGCGCCGCCGTACCAGAACACGTAGGCCGAGTTGTAGAGGATGACGATCCCGACGACGGCGGCGACGAGCGCGGCGAGGCGGCGCGTCGGGCCGTCGCCGCGTCGCATGCGAACGAGCCCCGGGATCGCCAGGAGGAGAATCGGCGAGAGGAAGAAGAGGCCGCGGTAGGGGCTGAAGGTGACGCCCCACAGCGCCTCCCAGGTCGGCCACCCCATCCCCATGTAGCCGCGCGAGTGGGCGCCGGCGTTGACGACGTGGTAGGCGTAGCCCGCCGGCATCGGCGTGTCGAACGCCGCGAGGTTGTAGAGCGCCGAGACGAGCCCGGGCGGCACCGCGCCGAGCGCGACTCGCCAGAGATCGCGCCGCGGGAGCTCGCGCCACGCCCACGCCGCGACCGCGGTGAGCGGCAGGACGAGCGGGTACTCGCAGAGCACGGCAAAGCCGAGCAGCGCGCCCGCCGCCCAGAGGCTGCCAGCGCCACGCCGCCCGCGCGCGACCTCCCAGAGCAGCCAGAAGCCGGCGAACGCGCCGAGCGCGGCGGGCTGGTGCTGGTAGAGGGCTCGGCTGTACGGGAAGGCGACCGTGCCGAGCCCGAGGAGCAGGGCCGCCGCCACCGCCGCGCCCTGCCGCTCGACCAACTGCGCGGCGAACGCGAAGACGAGCGCCCCAAGCGCGGCGGACGGGACCGCGATCGTGACGAGCGTGATCCACGCCAGCGCCCAGTGGCGGTAGGCGTCGGAGGACGGCGGGAGCCGACGGGCGAGCGCGGGCAGCGCGGCGGCCCTCCGGAAGATCGCGTACGCCGGCACCGCGGCCAGCGACGGCCCGACCGAGCCGACGATGTAGTAGTGGCCGCGGTAGTACGCCTTGTCGCCGGTGCGCTCGTGATACGCGTCGATGCGCACGGTGCCGCTGTCCACGAGCGCGAACACGAGCGCGGCGCGCGAGGTGGCGACCCAGTCGCGGTCATCGGTCCGCGGCAGGAAGTAGCCGTAACAGAGCAGCAGGGCGACGAAGACGGCGGCGGTGCGCGGCAGGACGCGTGGCGCGGCACCGGCGCCGCGCACGACGACGGACGTCAGGGCCCGGGCCTCAGCTTCCTGGTGCGCGCGTCGCCACGCCGCCGCTACTCGCCGCGATCCCTTCCCTGCTCTCCCACGCCCGCCGGAGCGCGTCGAGGAGGGCTTCCGATGGCTGCGCGCCGGAGACGCCGTAGCGCGCGTCGAGCGCGAAGAAGGGGACGCCGCTGACGCCGAGGGCGCGCGCCCGGCGCTCGTCGGCGCGGACGTCGGCGGCATAGGCGTCGCCGGCGAGGACGGCCCGTGCGGCGCCGGCGTCCACGCCCACCTCGGCGACGAGTCGCGCCAGCGTGGCGTGGTCGCCGATCTCTGCCCCCTCGGTGAAGTAGGCGCGCATCAGCCGCTCGAGGGCGACGGTGCGCAGCCGTTGCGACGCGGCGAGGTGCGTCAGCCGGTGGGCGTCGAAGGTGTTGCCGGGACGCGCGAACTCGAGGTGGTACTCGAGCCCCTCCTTCGCCGCTTCGGCGGTGACGTGCTCGTTGAGCGCCGCCGCCTGCGACTCGGGCATGCCGTACTTCCTGGCGAGGAGCGCGTTCATGCTCACGCCGTGCGTGCGCGGCGCCGCCGGGTCGAGCTCGAAGCTGCGCCACGCGACCTCGACTCGCTCGCGCTGCTCGAAGCGCGCGAGCGCGCCCTCGAACCGTCGCTTGCCGATGTAGCACCACGGACACGCGATGTCCGCCCAGATCTCGACGAGCATGGAGCCCTGCCGCGCGAGTGGGACTAGTCGCGTACGCCGGCCGCGGCAGTCGCGCCGAGCAGGCCGAGGTCGACCTCCTCGTAGAGCAGCGCGGCCCGCCGCAGCACGTACTCCGTGACGCCGGCGCGGTCGTTGGCGGGCGCGCGCGCGCAGTCGCGCACCAGCAGCGTGAGCGCGCGGCGCAGCTCGGGGAGGGGGACCGACTGGGCACGCGCGTCGCGTACGAAGGCGGCGAGCGATTCGCGCAGCGGGGCGCCGTGCACGTCCGGCGTCTGGAGGGCGCAGCACAGCGCCCGGGCCGCGCCGCCGAGCGCCGGAGCGCTGAGCAGCGTGGCGACTTCTGGAGCGACGAGCATCGGTGGCGTTCTCTAAGTTGAAATGCCGCCGCCGCGGACACCGCCGAGGTGACGCGGACCACGGCCGACAGTAAGCTCGGTGCGAGCGACGTAAGGTATACGAATCCCCATGGCACCACTCATACCACGGGGATACCGACCTCGAGCGTAAGACGCCCGCCGCGCGATCGGGCGAACGTCCGGCCTCCTCAGAACCGCGCCTCGAGGTAGGCGTCGGCGCGCCACTTCTCGCGGGGGTGGATGCCGCGCGCGACGTCGAAGCGGATCAGGCCGTCGAGGATGCTCGCCCCGACGCCGACGCCGCTCAGCGGCCGGCCGGGGTGCGCCCAATCGCGGCGCGCTCCCGCCCACCCGAGGTCGGCGAACAGCGCGGGGCGAACGACGGGGCGGCCCACCGCCAGTTCGGCGCGGGCGAGCCAGAAGGCCTCGCCGACCGCAGCGCCGGCGACCTGGCCGCGCACGGTGCGCGAGCCGCCGAGGTAGAACATGCGCTGCGCGGGGACGTCGCCGCCGGCGGTGCCGGCGCCGAGCGTGAGGGCGGCGTCCACGCGCGCGCCGAGCCCGCGCGAGACCGTCGCGTCGAGGAGGACGCGCCCGTAGTCGAACGTCCCCGTCGCCGCCTCGGCGCGCAGGTCCGTCGTCAGGCGGAGTCCGCGCGGGTCCACGCCGCGGGTGCCGACGGCGCGCGCGGCGATCCCGAAGGCGTTCGCCCGCGCGGCGTCGATGTTCGGCAGGAAGCGCGTGCCGTTGAACAGCTTCGGGAGTGACGCCTGCGTCTCGACGGCGGCCGGCGACTGGTGCTCGGCGAACAGGCGCCAGGTGACGTCGGATCGGAGGAAGGCGGCGCGGTCGGTGCCGCCCGAGATCTCCCCGCCGACGGTGCGATAGTAGAAGCCCTCGTCGCGTCCGAACAGGAACGCCGAGAGCGACGGGCCGAGGGCGAGCGGGTCGCCCCAGTCATTGGCGGCGGCGAGGCGGCGGTAGCCGCTGATGCGAAACGCCCGCACGCCGTCGCTGCGCATCAGCGAGAGCTCGGCGTTCGGCTCGAGGTCGGCGAGCCCGAGCCGGCCGACGAGGCGCGCGTCGTAGCCGGCGCCGAGCTTCTGCTCGAGCGCCGCACCGAGCGACAGCCCCTCGACGCGGTTGTAGCGGACGTACTGTGCGCCGTAGTCGAGCTCGGGCGGCTGCGGGTCGAAGGGGGGCTGCACGTCGAGCGTGAGGGCTTCCTCGCGCAGGGCGCGCAACTCGTTCTCACCGAACAGCTCCTCGCCCTCGTCGTAGATGGACTTCGGGAGCTGCGGCGCGCGGGCGAGCGCGGCGGTGTCGCAGGGGACGCTGACCGTCACGGGCAGCGTGTTGTTGTAGCGGCGCCGCGTGGCGAGGTAGCTCCCGGTCGCCGCGCACTGCTCCTCGCGCCGGCGGCGGCGGGCCGCGGTGTAGGCCGAGTCGCGGGCGAGTCGCGCCGCGCGGCTCGTGTCGCCGGCCGCCTCCTCGACGCTGTCGCGGGCCGCGCGCCGCGCCGAGTCGGCGGCGAGGAGGGCGGCGGCCGAGGGGACGGAGTCGCCGCCGGTGAAGGAGCCGTAGGTGAAGCTCTCCTGCATCTTGAACGGCACGTGCATGAAGCCGACCTGCGCGTCGCCCTCCAGCAGCTGCACGCGGGGGAGCCACCACCGCTCCTCGTAGAGCCCGTACTCGACGGCGATCGTCGAGACGTTCGCGGTCATCGGCGTGATGAGGCGCTTGACGAGCGGCGGCACGTCGTCGTCCTCGTCGTGCCCCTCGGCCTTCGCCTCCTCCTCGGCGACCTTCCAGATGTCCATCGGCTCCGAGAAGCGGTAGGCGGCGCGAACGAGCTTCGCGTTGCCGGCGTCGAACCAGAGCGAGGCGATGGCGGCGTTCCACTGCGGCTTGCGGGCGCGCACGCGCAGCTCGACGAGGCGGATGATGCGTCCGCCGGGCAGGCGCAGGCTGGCCGAGTCGCCGACCTCGTAGCGGTAGTACGCCTCGGCGCCCGCGGCGAGCGGGTGGATCAGCTCGTCCTCCTCGACCGTCGTCGTCACGACGCCGTTGTTCATGATCGGGAGCAGCGACTCGCGCCCCGGAAAGTAGGGGATTGGGCTCATCGCCTGGGCCATCGCCACCGCCGCCAGCTCCTCCACGTCGTCGCGCCGCGAGCGCATCGAGAGGAAGGGGGCGACCGCGGTGCGGGCGCCGATGAGGTCCACGAACGCGCCGCCGGAGCGGCTCCAGCGGATGCGCGACACGTTCTCCGTGCGGAAGAGCAGCCGGTCGCGCCCGATGCGCTTGAAGCCGATGCCCGCCGAGACGCGCTGATGGGCTGTGGCGTCGTACGCGAGCAGCGTCGAGTCCTGCTCGAGGCGGGCGCGCTTGGCCCGCTCGAAGAGGTCCCGGGCGCGCGTGTCGGCGAAGGCGGTGGCGAGGATCGCCGGTGTGAGCGGAATGCGCCGCGCGGCGCGCCGTACCTCACGTCGCACGGAGTCCTTGGCCTCTCGCTCGCGACGCACCGAATCGCGCTCCGCGGCGGTGAGCCGCGGTCGCGTCGAGTCGCGCCTCGCGGGATCCCCCGTGCCAATGGTGATGGAGGTCTGGAGGGCGAAGACGAGCGGGAGGAGCAGAGCCATGCCAGGATTCGGAAAGGGGATAAGGGAGCTACGGCGACGCGCCGGGGGAGGTTTCCGTGGAAGGCGCTCCTAGCGCTCGGCGCTCGGCACTTCGACAGGATGGACAGGATGGACAGGATGGACAGGATGGACAGGATGGACAGGATGGACAGGACAAGCGCAGCGCCACTTGCCGTTCATCCCGTTCATCTTGCCCATCCTGTCCAACTGCCGAGAGACGACAGCCGAGCGCCGAGATCGACCGGGTCCGGCTCCCCATTGCGCCGCCCGCGTCGCCGCTCGATAGTCCTCGACTCACCCCTCCCACCAATCCCGATGCGACGACTCGCACCCCTGCTCGCCCTCTGCATCCCGCTCGCCGCCGCGTCCGTCGTACCGGCCGGGCTCTCGGCGCAGCAGCGCCCCCGCCCCGCCGCCGCGCGGGGGGCGCAGCCGGCGCACCCCGTGGACTGGAACGCGCTGCGCGACGAGACGGTGCGCGTGCTCGCCGAGTACTTGCGCATCGACACGACCAACCCGCCGGGGAACGAGTTGGCGGGAGCACGCTACCTCCAGGGCGTGCTGGCGAAGGAGGGGATCGAGGCGCAGATCCTCGACACGGTCGAGCTGGGGGCGGGGCGCGCGAACCTCTACGCGCGGCGGAAGGGGAGCGGCGCGAAGAAGGCGGTCGCCCTCGTGCACCACATTGACGTCGTGCCGTCCGACCCGCGCTACTGGTCGGTGGACCCTCTCTCGGGCGCGATCAAGGACGGCTACGTGTGGGGACGCGGCGCGCTCGACATGAAGGGCGAGGGGATCGTGCACCTGATGGCGATGATCGCCCTCAAGCGCTCGGGCGTGCCGTTGACGCGCGACGTCGTCTTCGTCGCCAACACGGACGAGGAGCTCGGCTCGACGGGCGCCATCGTCTTCGCCAGGCGCCACCCCGACTTGCTGCGCGACGTCGAGTTCCTGATGACGGAGGGCGGAAGCAACCCGCTGCGCGACGGCAGGCTCGCCTACTACGGTGTCGGCGTCGCCGAGAAGCGCACCTTCTGGCACCGGATCAGCGTGAAGGGGACGCCGTCGCACGGCTCGCGGCCGACGAAGCAGAACCCGGTGCCACGGCTCGTCGCGGCGCTCGACAAGATCGCGCGCTACGAGACGCCGATCCACGTCACGCCGGGCGTGGACAAGTACTTCCGCGACATCGCCCGCGGCTACGAGGGGGAGCGGAAGGCGTGGCTGTCGAACGTCCGCCAGGCGGTGACCGACCCGCGGGCCCGCGAGTGGATCCTGAGCGACGTCTACTGGAACGCCATCCTCCGCAACACGATCTCGCTCACCGCGCTCGCCGGCTCGAACAAGACGAACGTGATCCCCGCCGAGGCGACGGCCGACCTCGACATCCGCCTCCTCCCCGACCAGGACCCGGCGCAGGTGCTCGCCGAGCTCCAGCGCCTCATCGGCGACACGGCCGTGAAGTGGCAGCCGCTGCTCGAGCCGAAGACGCCGCTCGAGAACCCGATCGACACGGAGCTCTTCCGCGCGATCGAGCGGGCGGCGCGCGAGCGCGACCCGTCGGCGCTCGTCACGACCCCGATGCTGACCGGCGCCACCGACCGCCCCACCTACCGCGCGCTCGGCATCGTGACCTACGGCTTCGACCCGTTCAAGGTCGAGCCGGCCGAGTCGCAGCGCGGGGTCCACGGCAACGACGAGCGGGTGAGCGTGGAGAACCTGGGGTTCGGGGTGCGGTACTTGTACGACGTGCTCAGGTATCTGCAGTAGCGAACGGGCATAGCGCTCGGACATCGCGACCGTTCCGCGCCAGGTACTTGGTACGCAGGGACTACCGCGCCACGGAGCCGGACAGGCCCAGGTGCCCGGCACTGGGGACCAGTCGGGTGCCTAGTGCCGGATATCTGCGGTTGCCCCATCGCGATGGAGGGTAGTCCCTGCGTACCAGGTACCTGGGGCTGCCCGACAACATGGCATATTTCCAGGCATGTCCGCCCCCGAGTTCGGCGACCTGGCAGTTCCGGAGTTCGAGCGTGTCGCCGGCCGCGTGGTCGAGTGGATCGCGCGCTACCTCGAGCACCCCGAGCGCTACCCGGTGCTGTCGCGTGTGCAGCCGGGCGAGGTGCGGAGGTCGCTGCCGGCGTCGCCGCCCGAGCGCGGCGAGCCGCTCGACGCGATCCTCGACGACTTCGAGGCGAAGATCCTGCCAGGCGTCACGCACTGGAACCACCCGGGCTTCTTCGCCTACTTCGCGATCTCGAGCTCGGGGCCCGGCATCCTCGGCGAGCTACTCGCGGCGGCGCTCGACGTCAACGGGATGCTGTGGAAGACGAGTCCCGCGGCGACCGAGCTCGAGACGCTCGTCCTCGACTGGCTGCGCCAGCTGCTCGGGCTCGGCGACGGGTGGTTCGGGATGATCACCGACACGGCGTCCATCTCGACCCTGCTCGCCCTCGCCGCGGCGCGCGAGGCGCGGCCCGAGCTGCGGATCCGCGAGCGCGGCATGGCCGGCCGGCCCGACCTGCCGGCGATGCGCGTCTACTGCTCCGCGGAGACGCACTCGTCCATCGCCAAGGGAGCGATCACGCTCGGGCTCGGGCAGGAGAACGTCGTCCACGTCCCGGCCGACGACGCGTTCCGCCTGCGTCCCGACCTGCTCGCCGAGGCGATTCGCGCCGATCGCGCCGCGGGCCGGCTGCCGCTGGCCGCGGTGGCGACGGTGGGCACGACGAGCACGACGAGCGTGGACCCCGTGCGCGCGATCGCCGACGTCTGCCGGCGTGAGGACGTCTGGCTACACGTGGACGGTGCCTACGGCGGGATCGCCGCCGTCGTCCCCGAGCTGCGCCACGTGCTCGACGGCGTCGAACTCGCCGACTCGCTCGTCGTCAACCCGCACAAGTGGCTGTTCACGCCGGTGGACTGCTCGGCGTTCTACACGCGGCGGCCGGATGTGCTGAAGCGCGCATTCTCGCTGGTGCCGGAATATCTGAGGACGGGGAGTGGGGAGTCGGGAGTGGGGAATCGGGACTTGGCACCACTCCCCACTCCCGACTCCCCACTCCCCGTGGACTACATGGACTACGGCGTACAGCTCGGCCGCCGCTTCCGGGCCCTCAAGCTGTGGATGGTGATCCGCGCCTTCGGCGCCGACGGGCTGGCAGCGCGGCTGCGGCACCACGTCACGCTGGCGCGGGAGTTCGCGGGGTGGGTGCGGGCCGAGCCGGGCTGGGCGGTCGTCGCGCCGGCGCCCTTCTCGCTCGTCTGCTTCCGCCACGCGCCGGACGGCGTACCCGACGCCGAGGCGGACACCCGCAACGAGCACATCCTGCACCGCGTGAACGCGAGCGGCGAGGCCTACCTCTCGCACACGAAGCTGGGCGGTCGCTACGTCCTGCGGCTCGCGATCGGCAACATCCGCACGGAGCGGCGGCACGTCGCGCGTGCGTGGGAGCTGCTGCGGGAGGAGGCGGAGGAAGAGTGAAGCGGTTGAGCGGTTGAGCGGTTGAGCGGTTGAGCGGTTGAGTGGTTGAGCGGTTGAGCGGTTGAGCGGTTGAGCGGTTGA
>Ga0307406_10000573_pt1 | contig 21160 bp, 13 predicted proteins | sample 322Cmetagenome_3_FD_203706 | JGI IMG/M metagenome (GOLD analysis project Ga0307406, IMG submission 203706) | Maize rhizosphere microbial communities from greenhouse at UC Davis, California, United States - 322HYB-C-2 | ecosystem: Host-associated > Plants > Roots > Rhizosphere > Soil | place...
CCCGAAGTACATCCACGCGGTGTACCAGACGATGAACCTCGCCTTCGCGGATCGCGACTTCTACTACGGCGATCCGGCGTTCCCGCCCGACGAGCCGGTGAGGGGACTGCTGTCGAAGGACTACGCAAAGGCGCGATTCGCGCAGATCGACTGGACGAAGAACGACCCTAACGCGAAGCCGGGTGACCCGTATCCGTTCCAGGGCGGGACCAACCCCTTCACATCGATCCTCGAGAACTGGAAGAACAGCGACTTCGTGCTCCCGGACTCGCAGCCGGCAAGCGGCGGTCAGGACCGGCGCGTCGTCCCGCGCACCGATTCGGCGAGCGCCGAGGCCGACTCCGCGTTCATGGAGAGCTTCTTTGCCGGCACCACGTCGATCGAGGCGGCGGACGAGGAAGGATGGGTCGTCTCGGTAACACCGAGCGGCGGCTGGGTGCCGGCGGTGATCGCGGGACACACGGGGATCGGGCTCAGCCAACGCGCACAGAGCTTCGTCACCGAGCCGAAGGACGGGCCGTTCAACGTGATCGAGCCGGGCAAGCGTCCGCGCGTGACGCTGACGCCGACGCTCGCCCTCAAGGATGGCGAACCGTACCTGGCGTTCGCGGTGCAGGGCGGCGATTCGCAGGACCAGAATCTCCTGCAGTTCTTCCTGAACGTGGTGGAGTTCGGGATGACGGTACAGCAGGCCGTCGAGGCGCCTAGCGTCAACAGCTACCAGATGCGAAGCTCGTTCGGAGCGCACGAGTCGCGGCCGGGACGCATGACGGTCGCGTCCTCACTCCCGGAGTCGACTCGCGAAGCGCTCCGGCAGATGGGATACACGCTGGATTTCGCGGAGCGGACGTCGGGGCCGATCAATGCGATCTTGTTTGACTGGAAGCATCGGACCATGTGGGGTGGGTCCAGCAATCATGGGGAGGATTACGGCATCGCGTGGTAACCGGATCGGGTGACGCCGCGTGAGACGACGTCGAACATAAGAGGGCAGATGGCAGAAGGCAGATGGCAGAGAACCGACGTTTCATCTGCCATCTGCCATCTGCCTTCTGCCATCTGCAGTTGTCTGCCCTCTCTCAAGGCTCGTTGCGAGACCAAACCTGGGAATTCCGCGCCGCGATTTTTTCCCCAACCGCCCGCGCCAGCTCAGCGTGTGCCAGATGCGCCCCCAACTCCGCCTCGAGCAGCGAACTTTCCGCCGCCATTCGGCGCGCCACCGCCTCCTGAGCCACAGCGGGGACCACCACCCCCGCCGCCGTCTGGCCAGCCGTTAGGCGCTCGACATCCTGTCGCGCGAGCAGCGCCTGACGAGCCGCCATCACGAGCTGATCCGCCCGAATGGCATTGCGGTACGCCTTCTCGACCTCCAGTGCCACCTGGTCTCGCATGTGGGCCAGACTCTCCTCGGCCAATCGCAGCGTGGCGGAGCGCTGGTCCACCTGCGCGGACCGGCGTCCGAAGTCGAGCACGTTCCACCTCGCCTGCACGCCGGCGCTGAAGCTGTTCGTCGGCACATAGGCAACCGCATCCTGGTATGACTGACGCACGAACACCGCGACGTCCGGGATGTACTCGGTACGCGCGGCGCCCACTGCGTGACGAGCCTGGTCCACCTTCGCGGATGCGGCTGCGATCTCAGGGCGTTGCCGACCGGCGAGCGTGACCTGAGACGCCAGATCATCAACCGATGGAGCCGCCGGCGGGACGGCCAGCGCAGGTGCGGCGTCGAGCGGCAGTCCAAGCAGCGCGTTCAACGCCGCGCGTGCATCCTCCGCCGCATGCGACGACGTCATGAGGACCTGCTCGGCTTCGAGCGCGGACGCCCGGGCTTCGCTGACCCGTGCGGCGACCGACATGCCGGCGCTCACCGCTCGTTCCGCGTCCACGCAGACGGCGCGCCGAGCGACCACCATTGCCTGGGCTGCGTCACGTCGATCCTCGGCCATCAACACGCCGAAGTAGAGCTTCTCGGCCGCGAGCGCCAGATCCAGGTCGGTCGTCGCGTACTCGGCTTCGCTCTCGCGTAGCGCGGCACGTGCGACACGACTGCCCTCCGCGATCCGGAGCAGCGGCGTCAGTGGTTGACTGACCATCAGCCCAGCGAAGACCAGCGAAGCGCCATAGGTGCCGAGCGATCCGCGCGGAACCTCAATCGACGTGCTCATGTTGCTCGTCACGACGGTGGCGTCGAGACTCACACGCGGGAAAAGCTCGGCGCGAGCGCCACGGGCGGCCGCCGCCTTCTCGCTCACCTTCGCGCGAGCCATGTTCGACAGTCGGCTGTTGGAGGTGGCCATCCCGATCGCCTCGCCCAGCGTTAGGACCGCTCCGTTCTGCGGCTGTACGGTTGGCGATTGTGCTTTCGTCGACGTGGGGACCGCGAGCGCCAGCAGCGCTCCGACGACCAGCGCGGTCGCCGCGCCCATGGCGGCTGGCTCGAGCGTCGCTGGCGAATGCGTGAGATGGGGCTTCGCCAGCGGCGTCACTCTCGAAGACTCGCCGCCACGGCGTTCGATCCTTCGTTCGACCATGACGAACAGCACGGGAACCACCACCAGGGTGAACACCATGGAGCACACGAGCCCGACGGCGAGGACGCTCGCGAGCGGCGACCAGAGGGTGGATCCCGATAGGATCATGGGAACCACGCCCGCGGCGGCCGCCATGGTGGTGAGGAAGATGGGACGCAGCCGCCTTCGGCCTGCCTCCAACGCAGCAACGTCCAGGTCCACGCCATGGCGGCGCCGTTCGATGATGTATTCCACGAGGATGATCGCGTTCCGAACGACAACGCCGGTCAGTGCGGTCAGTCCCAGGTTTGCAGTGAAACCGAACGGGTTGCGCGTCACGATGAGGCCTAACGCCGATCCGACGAGCGCTAGCGGTATCGAGACCATCACGATCAGCGGGTGCCTGATCGACCGGAACTGGAAGAAGAGAATGCCGAAGATGCCGACGAGGCTCACGCCTAACGCGACCGCCATCGGCGCCTCCACCTCGGCCTGATTCTCGGCCTCGCCGCCGTAGCTGATCGCGTACCCATCAGGCAGTGACAGCCTGGCGACCGCCGGCTTGACCGCCGCCAGGACGCTCGAGGCGAGCACGCCGTTTTTCGCGAACGATCGAACCGTAAGGGTCCGGACCCCGTTTCGCCTGACGATGCGACTGGCCTGCCAATCGGCCCGAACGTCGGCCACCTGTCTCACGGGAACGCGGGCGCCGGTCATGGGTGAGGTGACGTACGCGTTGGCGACATCGGTCAGGGACCGACGCTGCGGCTCGTCGTAACGAAGACGCACGCCGATCCGGCGACCGCCCTCCCAGAACGTCGATACCGGCGCGCCATCGAACCCGGCCGCGAGCTGGCCGGCGATCGTCGCCTCGGTGATCCCCAGCCGCGATGCCACCTCACGACGCAGCGTGAGCGCGAGTCCGTAGGCGTCCTCGTTCCAGTCGGTGCTCACGTATTCCCTTCCCGCTGTGGCCACGACCAGGCGCGTGACCGAATCGGCGAGCGTGCGAAGCACGCGGAGGTCGGCCCCTGATATGCGCACCTCGATCGGCGCCTGCAGCGGCGGGCCTTGCTGCAGCTCCTTCACGTACACGCGAGCTTCGGGCGCGACTGCCGCCAACGGCTCGCGCAGCGACGCGACGAGCGCCGTCGTCGCCTCGGCGGACGCCGTGTTCACGAGCAGCTGACCGTAATTCGAGGCTGGCGCCTCGGGGTTGACGTTGTAATAGAAGCGCGGCGAGCCGGCGCCGGTGAACGTCGCAACCATGCGGACGTCGGACGCGCGCCGAACGACATCGGCGATTCGCGTGACCACGGAATCCGTTGCCTCGATCCGCGTGCCTTCCGGCATCCACACGTCCACGACGAACTGATCGCGCTCGGCCGTCGGAAAGAATCGCTGCGGAACGACGCGCATCATGACCAGCCCCGCCGCGAACGCCCCGCCGGCAATCGCGAGCGTGAGCCGCTTGCGCGGCATCGCTCGCCGCATCAGCCACTCGTACCCCTCCTGCATGATGTCGAGCGGCGTCCGACGCCGTTTCGTGTCCGCGCCGCGCTGGAGTCCGGTCTTGATCATCGCCATCGAGAGCAGTGGCGTCAGGAACATCGCGACGAGGTACGACGAGAGCAGTGCGACCGAGACGGTCACCGGCATGGTACGGATGAATTCCCCGACATAGCCGGGCATCAGGATCGCGAGCGGCAGGAACGACGCGACGATAGTGAGCGTTGCGCCTAACACGGGGTTCGCGAGCTCACCGGTCCCGCGCCACGCCGCCTCGAACGGCGACAGGCCGTGGTCCAGCTTCTCCACATAGTTGTCGGCGACGACGATGGCGTCATCCACGACCATGCCCAGCGCGACCACGAGACCGGCGAACGAAATCTGGTGGAGCTCGATTCCGAGCATGTCGAGCACCGCGATGGTGACCGCCACGGTGATCGGAATGGCGACCGCCGCCATCGCCGCGACGCGGAGCGGCAGCAACACGCCCGTTACGAGAATGACCGCCAACACCGCGATGCCGAACTCCCTGCCGAAATCGAACACGCGGTGCTGCACCATGGCCGGCTGATCGGCGACGAGATCGACCGCGAGATCGTTCGGCAACAGCGTCCGCACATCGGCGATCTTCGCGTGAATGGTTTTGCCGAAGGCGACGATGTTGTTGCCGGCCTGCATCTCGACCGACATCAGTACGGCACCCGTGCCATCGACGCGCACGACGTAATCGGGATCGGCGTAACGCCGGCCGACCGTCGCGACGTCCGACAGGTGAACCACCTGTCCCGTGCGTGCGGCGCCGACGATCAGCTCGCGGAGCTCGTCTTCGCTTCGCAGTAGACCCTGAAGCCGAATCGCCGCGTCGCTCGTGCCTGCCGCGACCGAACCGCCGTCGCGGACTTCGTTCCGCTGACCGAGCGCGGCGGCGATCTGCTGCATCGTTAGGCCGACCTCGGCCAGGCGTCCCGGACGAACCGTGACGGCGATCTCCTCGGGCTGCTCACCGTAGCGCCGGATCTTCGAGACCGCGGGAATGGCGCGGAGCGCATCGTCGATGCGGTCGAGATACTCCGTGAGCTCCCGCGAGCCGTAACGCTCCCCGCGAACGGTGAGCAGAACGGCCACGACGTCGCCGAAGTTCGAGTCGACGATGGGGCCCAACAGCTCCGCCGGCAGCTCACGGGCGCGCAGCTCGTTGAGGTCGTGTCGCAGCATCGCCCAAAAACGATCGGGGTCGGTGACCCAATCCTCGAGCTCGACGTTCGCCACGAGCCCGCCCGACCGCGATGTCGTGTAGGTCTTTTGCTTCTTCACCTCGGCATAACCGAACAGCAACGGCTCGACCTTGCGAGTGACCTGAGCCTCGACCTGCTCGGCCGTCGCGCCGGGGTACATGGCGAGCACGAGTCCCTGGCGGATCGTGATCTTCGGGTCCTCGCGCCGCGGCATCGCAACGAGGGCGTGCAGGCCGACGATCACCGCGGCGGCCGTGAGCACGTAGACGACCTGGCGGTTCTGTATCGCCGCGCGAATGATGGACGTCATCGTCCGCTCCCGAGGGCCGTGCCCTGCGCGTGCGAGGTCGATACCAGCCGCACCGGCGTGCCTTCGCGAAGTTGCTGCTGCCCGCCGATCACGACCAGCTCACCTTCGGCGAGCCCGCTCGTAATCTCCACTTCGCTCCCGGCGAACGCGCCCGGCGTTATCCGGCGGGCGTGTACGCGCTGCTCGTTACTCGCGTAGATGAAAAGCTGCGTGGCGCCCTCGGCGTCATGGACGATCGCCGAGACGGGGACGGTCAGCCGCGTCGCTTTGTTAGGCGTCTCGACCGACGCTTCGACGACCATGCCGGCCTTGAGCCGATGGCCGGCATTCGGGACCGAGATCTCCACCGCGAACGTGCGTGTGACCTTGTCGGCTGCGACGCCGACCAGGCGGACGCGTCCGGCAACCGCGGTGTCGCCGAGCGAAGGGACGGTGAGCATGGCGACCGCGCCGGTGGCGATGACGCCGACGTCCGACTCCGGCACGGCGACGCGCGCGCGGACGGTATCGATGTCGACGATGGTGAACAGGGCCGCTCCGGCCGGAACGGTCTCGCCTCGATTTGCGCCGCGTCGGGCAACGATTCCGGATAGCGGTGACACCAGGCGCGTATCATGGAGTCGCTTCTCGGCCATTGCCGACGCGACATTCGCCTGCGCCTCGGCGTTCACGGCCTTTTCGAGGTCGTTCGGCGCCATGGCGTTGGCGGCGGCAAGGATACGAGCGCGGCGCGCCTCATCGGACGCGCGCGTAGCGGTCAACTGCGCCTGGTCGACGGCAAGCGAGTAGTCGGTCCGGTCAAGCGCGGCGAGAAGCTGGCCGGCGGTCACCTGGTCGCCTTCGTCGACCGCGACGGTGACGAGCTTTCCGGGCACCTCGAACGCGACGTCGCTGGTTGCGCGCGGCTCGATGGTGCCGCTGGCAGCGACCATCAGGCGGCGCATGACCGGTGTGGCGGCGCGAACCACCACCGCGACGCGTGGCCCCGAATCAGTGTGACGCTCTTTTGCCGCGGCGTCGCTGAAGCAGCCCGCGAGCAGGAACGAGGCGAGCGGCGCGAGCGCCGCGAGGGGTGAACCCCATCGACTATGTGAACGCGAATGCATTGTGGATCTCCGTGAGCTCGTTCGCGCGCGGCCGACCTTCTTATCGGGCGCCTCGCGGTGGTGCGCCGTGCGGGAAAGGCAACGCGGAGGCCAGTCACGAGCTCGCGCGTTGCGGCGTGCCAAGTCACTCGGCCAACGCGAGTTGCGCCATCGAGTCGGATTCAGTCGCGAGCATCCGTGAGCGTTGAATGCTCACGGCATTTCGTGACAGACGACCGGTCGGAACCTCACGACGGGTCGTGACGCTGCCCGCGGAGTTACTCTTGTGCCCGCGATGGGGCCGGCAATATTGCGGCATGGCCACCGTCGACGAGCAGTCGCAGCAGCTACGCGGCGAGCACGGGCTCCCGGACGGACCGACCCGCCACCTCGCGATTCTCAGGCGCGCTACGCGGCACATGGCCGCGACTCGCGACCTGCGCGGCACCCTCGAGGCGATACTCCGCGGCCTGACCGAGGGACCGAACGCGGTCATTCAGGCGCGCTGCTACCTCTACGCGTCGGCGAGCGAGTGCCCGTGGTGCAGGGAGCACGGACCAGTTGGGATGTCATTCGCCGACCCCCCGGCGCTGCACCTCGTCGCGGCCGCCGGCCTCATGGTCGACGACGTGGAGCGCCAGTATCACGTGTTCCCAATGAGCTCGCCGCTCTTCGGCGAAGTCGCCACGTCGAAGGAACCGCTGCTGCTGAACGGCGTACGCGACCACCCACGCGTCACGCTTCCCGGGTGGCGCGAGATCGCGCGGCGATACGAGTTCGAAGCGCTGGCGATTTATCCGATGCTCTGTCGGGACGAGCTGATCGGCGTGTTCTACACGATCTCCGGCCAGCGGATCGAGTCCGACGAATTCGAGGCGATGCAGCTGTTCGCCGACCAGGCAGCGATCGCGGTCAAGGGCTCACGCCTCTTCGAGGACATGAGGCAGGATCACGAGCGACTCGCGGTGGAGAACGCGTACCTCCAGGAGGAGATCTCGGCCGAGGGAGGTTTCGAGGACATCATCGGCGAGAGTGCGGCGCTCAGGGCGGTGCTGCGACAGGTGCGGCAGGTCGCGGAAGCGGAGTCCACGGTGCTGCTCACCGGCGAGACGGGGACGGGGAAAGAGCTGATCGCGCGCGCGCTTCACGATCTCAGCCCGCGGAAGCCCCGCGCGATGATCAAAGTGAACTGTGGTGCGATCTCGCCCGGGCTCGTCGAATCCGAGCTGTTCGGGCACGAGAAGGGCGCGTTCACGGGCGCTCTTCAGCGCCGCATTGGTCGATTCGAGCTCGCCGACAAGGGCACGCTGTTCATGGATGAAGTGGGCGAGCTGTCGGCCGAGACGCAGGTGAAGCTCCTGCGAGCGCTGCAGGAGCGAGAGTTCGAGCGCGTGGGCGGATCGCGGTCCCTCACGGTCGACGTCCGACTGATCGCGGCGACGAATCGGGACCTGCAGGAGGAAGTGAACGTAGGGCGCTTCCGCGCCGACCTGTTCTATCGCCTCAACGTATTCCCGATCCGCGTGCCGCCGCTGCGCGAGCGGCGCTCCGACATCCCGCTGCTCGTCAGGCATTTCCTCGCGCACTTCCAGCGGCGGCTCGCCAAGTCGCTCAAGGCGGTGACTCCCGAGAGCATGGACCGTCTTCAGGCCTACTCGTGGCCGGGCAACATCCGGGAGCTACAGAACGTGATCGAGCGCGCGTGCGTGCTGTCGCGTGGTCCGGTAGTGGAGGTCCGCGATGCGCTCGGGCCGCTGAGCAAGGAAACGCTCGCGCCGGCGGGGGATGAACCGTTAGGCACGCTCGATGACGTCGATCGGAGGCACATCCGCCGCGTGCTCGAGGCAACGGAGGGTGTAATCTCGGGTCCGAACGGGGCGGCGAAGATTCTCGGCCTTCATCCGAACACCCTGCGATCCCGCATGGAACGGCTCGGCCTCGTCGACTGATTGAACCATCTGGGCAAATTGAACCGCAGAGGTCGCAGAGGACCCGGAGACCGTGGAGTCATTCCACGTTAGGCTTGACCCCTGCGCCTCGGCGTCCTCTGCGACCTCCGCGGTTCAATCAATCGCCGTGTGGTTCAAACAACTGGATCAACGGCTCTGTGGCTCAATCACACTCCCCATACGGCTGATTCTGAGCGACGGTCTTTGCGAGTGACCGAGGCCCGCCTACATTCGCCCGTATGCCCCATTCGGCTGCCGTTCCTTTCCTGCTGCAACGCCGGCACGACGTGGTCGGAGTTGCGATCACGACGACGCGCGAGACCGTTCACGGCTTGCTGCGGCTGGATGGTGACAAGCTGCACGTGCAGTGGCGCGTCGCCCGGTCGACCGATCACGTCGGGATGACGATCCGATCCGATAAGGAAATCGAGCCGGTGCGGGAGGTCGTCATCCCCCTGAGCGCTATCGCCGGCGCCGCGGTGAAATGGAGCTGGCGATGGCCACCCGGGCCATGCCTCGTGCTGACGGCCGCCGATCTCCGCGCGTTCGAGGAAGTCGCCGGCACGGCTGGGCTCAGCCTCGACCACCCGGCCGAACTGGAGCTGCGACTACGTCGAAGCGACCGCGCTCTTGGGGTGGAGTTCGTCGGTGAGTTGGAGCTGGCGGTCGCGGAGCGCGCGATTGCGGCTGCCGAGGGCAGGGGGCCTGCTCTCGTTAGGGTGCCCTCGACAACGGGGACCGGGAACCGGGAACAGGGAACGGGGAACCGTGGCCCTCTATCGGGATGATCGCGATCCCTCGCCTGCCGGCTCGGGATGACACGCCCTTTCTCCCCGTCGCCCGTCGTCCGTCGCCCGTCGCCTAGTCCTTCGTCGTCCCCGTCTGCTCCAGCCGCCGCCGCACGTCGGCAAGGAGCGGCTCGAGCTCTGCGTCCGCGCCCTTCCAGAGCTGCAGCAGCGCCGTGTATTGCGCCGCCGCCTTCGCGCGGTCGTTCTGCTGCTGATACAGCTCGCCGAGCCGCTTCAGCGCGAACCCGAGCTCGATCGCGTCCGTTTCGTACCGGCGCTGCCAGGGCGTGTGAACGTAGCGCTCATAGGTCGCGATCGCCGAGTCGGGCTTGCCGGCCACCTCGTACGCACGGGCGAGGTCAGGCAGGGCACAGATCGGGCAGGGAAGTGACTCCGCGGCACCGTGGATCTCGATCTCGCCTTCCCACGGGCGTCGTTCAGCCATGGCGATCGCGCCGGCCGTCCAGCGCCGATTGTCGTCCATGCCGCGCTGGCGATCCGCCCGCGTCCGTGTCGCCTCCGTGATGATCTCGAGCGCATGCTCGGGCTGGCCCGCGTCCGCGTAGAGGCGAGCGATCTCGTCGTACGGACGCTCACTCTCGTCCATCTTCGCGAGTGGGTGACGCGCGAGCGCGATGTTCATCGTGGCGATCGCGACCGCCGGGGAATGCCGGTATCGCAGCTGGAGGTACGCGATGCGGAGTGCCGCCGCGAGCGACCGCCTGGCGGACCCGCCCCGCCCGCCTAACGTGGCAACACGGCGGAGACTCTGTTCCGCCTCGGCGAGCCTGCCCTGCGCCATGACGATGCTGGCGAGCGTTTCCAATCCGTCGACCGCGTCACTCGATTCGCCCGAGGCTTGTGTCAGTCTCGCTCGCGCCTCGCGCTCCGCCGCCGCCCAGTCCTGCTTGGACGCCGCGAGCGAGATCCCCGCGAGGCGAGTGCCCCGCAGTCCCGGGAACCGCCGATCCGCCTTCTCGAGCACTCGGCGTGCCGCGTCGTAGTCGCCCTGGTTCAGGTTCGCGTAGGCCAGGGCGGTGTAGAGCGACGACACGCCCGAGTCGACAGCCATCGCTCGCACGAGCAGACTCTCTTGCACCGCGTACTCCCGGCGGGCGGCGTGGATCGCGCCGAGATTGCTCAGTGCACGAACGTCGTCGGGATACCGCTGGAGGATCCGGTTGTAGGCGTCCACCGCGCTCGCGTAGTTCGCCAGGACGAGCCCCGCGTGAGTCCCGATCATGTGGTTGCGATCGTAGAACGGGACGCGTGCCTGGTTCGCGAGCGCGTGGTCGAGCGCATCCGCGGCGCGCGCGCGGTCGCCGAGATCGTCGTAGGCGACGGCGATCAGTCGATGCGCCGCGCCGAATCCCGTGTCGGCCGCGACGGCGGACCTGAGCATCCGGATCCCGCCCGCGCGGTCGCCGTTGCGGACGGCGCGGGCACCATTCCCGTACGAGCGCAGCGCGTCGAGTGACGACGTCGTCACCTCTTCGAGGCCGGGCGTGCTGGCGATGCTCGACGCGGACTCGCCCAGTTCCTTGCGCAGGCGTGCCGCCACGCGTCCAAGAGAGCGCAGGACGTCGCCGGCGTCTGCGGCCGTCTCGGTGATGGTCTCCGAGCTGTCGGTCTTTCCGCGGGTCAGGTGCACGCTGATGGCGAACCCCGCGGCGGCTGTATCGATACTGCCGGTCACGGACGACTTCACGCCTGGTCGTCGGGCGGCGACGATCTGAATGGACGGCGATTCCGCGAGGCCGGCGCGGAACGCGTCGCTCAGCGCGGCAACGAGCGCGGGATCGCCGATATTGTCGGTGAGGTCGGCGACGAGCACGGGCCCAGTGGTCGCCGGCGCGTCGGCAGCGGCCGGCGCCGCGGCGACCGCGCGGCGCTGGATCATGAGCGGCACGACCTTCAGGCCTAACGCGGCAACCGCTCCCGCGACCAATGTCCAGGCGATGATGGCGCCCGGCCCGCGTCGCGTGCCGGCGGTGGGCGACTCGGGTCGCGCGGTTTCCGGGCGCGGGCGGCTCGATATGCTTTCAAGTTGGCCTCGAACGTCGTCGGCGAACTCCTCGACCGAGTCGTACTGCCGATCGCCGTTCGTCGTGAGCGCCCGGAGCACGATAGTCTCGAGATCGCCGCGGAGCGGACGGCGTTCGCCGTTGACCGAACCTCCGCCCAGGAGCGCGTCGAGCACGCCGCCTAACGCGCCAATGTCGGTCTGCGGCATGTCCGGCGGCGCGACGATGCCGAAATCGAGCAGCGTCGGGATGCCGGCCGACGTGACGAGAATGTTCGTCGGCTTGAGGTCCCCGTGGTACACGTGTCGCCGATGCGAGTGCGACACCGCCTTGCACAGCTGCAGGAAGAGATCGAGGCGCTCGGCGACCGACAGGCGGCGCCCGTTGGCGTAGGCATCGATAGGTTCCCCCTGGATGTACTCCACGACCGCGTAGGGCCGTCCGTCCTCGGTCATCCCGCTATCGATCAGCCAGGCAACGTTCGCGTGAGCGCTGGAGCTCAGGGCTTGATGGGCGGAGCGAAGACGGTCGAGGGCGAAGACGGGATCCATCTCGCCCTCGATCACCTTGATGGCGACGCGCTGCTTGAACCGTCCGTCGTCGCGCGCGGCGAGGTAGACGGTGCTGGTCGGTCCGTGGCCGATCTCTTTGAGGATCCGGTAGGGGCCGAATCGGTCGAGCGTGTCGGGCGCTGTCGGCTCGGCTGGCGCAGGCGCGGCGCTCGCGCGATCGTGCGCGGCGATCATCCGCGCAACGTCGGCCTGCAGGACAGGGTCGTCGCAACACTCCTCGGCGAGGAGCACGGCGCGCTCGTCCGCCGGCAGCGCGACTGCGGCATGATAGAGGTCGGTGAGTCGCTCCCAGCGCTCGCTCATGGGAAGGCGTCCTCGGTACGGGTGGTACGGTTCGTGGGTTCGATCCTAAGGACGATCGAGGTGAGGATCCGCAAGGACGACTGGCGGCTGGCGACTGGCGACGCCGGGAACCGGGAACCGGGAACCGGGAACCGAGGCCCTCTTTCGGGATGACGGCGATTCCTCGCTGCGCTCGGAATGACACGCTCTTTCGCCCGTCGCCCGTCGCCCGTCGCCCGTCGCCCGTCGCCCGTCGCCCGTCGCCCCGTCGCCAGCCGCCAGCCGCCAGCCGCCAGTCGCCAGCCAAGCTTGCCGCACTTCGAGCGTAACTCTAAGATCAACTTCCCAGTAGCATGTGGATGCCTATGTCCAAATCGCAGTTCACCGCCGCGTTCGAAATGGCCGTCGCCGACCGCTGGATCCTCCAGGGCGAGATCGGCCGGGGCACGCAGACCACCGTGTACAGCGCGCACGATGCCGTGCGCGGCACTCCGGTGGTGGTGAAGGCGCTCGACGCCTCGCTCGCGTCAGCCCTCGACTTCCCGCGTTTCCGCAAACAGATGCTCAACGCGGCGAGCGTCAGGCATCCCGGAATCGTCCCGCTGATCGCCGTCGAGGAAGCCGCGGGGCGGATCTTCCTGGTCACGCCGTTCCTCGAAGGCGAATCGCTCAGAACGCGCTTGAACCGCGAGCGCCAGCTCCCGTTGGCGGACGCGATCGCGATTAGCCGTCAGGTTGCCGAGTCGCTCGGAGCAGCGCACGCGAACGACATCCTGCACAAGGATGTGAAGCCCACGAACATCTTCATCGACGGCTCGCGCGCGCTGCTCATGGACCTCGGAGTAGCCCGCGCCATCACGCGGTCGATGGACGAGACCATGACCGGGACTGGGCTCACGCTGGGGAAACCCGGCTATATGAGTCCCGAGCACGCGAGTGGCGGGGTGGAAATCAGCGCGCGGGCGGATCTCTACAGCCTTGGCTGCGTTCTGTACGAGATGTTGGCCGGCGAGCCGCCGTTCACGGGGAAGCAGCCGCATGCCGTGTTGATGCGAACGCTGACCGAGACACCGGTTCCCGTCACGAAGCATCGTGACGGATTACCCCCGGAAGTCAGTGTCGCGCTCGACCGCCTGCTCGCGAAGGACCCGGCGGGGAGGTACGCGAGCGCGGCGGAGGTGGTGGAGGCGTTGTCGGGAATAGGGAATCGGGAATAAGGCGCGCCCGGGAAGCGGGAAGCGGGAGACGGGAGACGGGAGACGTAGAACCCTCGGGATGCCTCACTCTTGCGTGAATGGCGTCCCGAGGGTTTCCGCCTCTTTCCCGCCTCCCGCCTCCCGTCTCCCGTCTCCCGCTTCCCGGCGGCCATAAGATTGTCTGGACATGACCCTCAAACCAACGCCGCGCCCGGTCATTCAAGTCTCCGGTTGCCGAAAGACATACAAGTCCACCGTTGCCGTGGACGACGTCTCGTTCGAGGTCTTCGACGGCGAGATCTTCGGGTTGATCGGGCCTAACGGGGCGGGGAAGACGACAACCATGGAGTGTGTCCAGGGGTTACGCACTCCCGACCGGGGGAGCATCTCGGTCCTCGGTCTCGACCCGTTCCGCGACGTGTACGCGCTCCAGGACCGCATCGGCGCGCAGTTGCAGCAGGCCCAGCTCCAGAAGCGCATCAAGGTCTGGGAGGCAATGCACCTGTGGGCGGCGCTCTACCGGCGGAAGTCGTCCGAGGGCGACCGGCTTCTCGAGCAGCTCGGGCTGGCGGACAAGCGCGGTGCGTGGTTCATGACGCTTTCGGGCGGGCAGAAGCAGCGGCTGTTTATCGCGCTTGCGCTCGTCAACGATCCGGAGGTCGTGTTTCTCGACGAGCTCACGACCGGGCTGGACCCACAGGCGCGGCGGACGATCTGGGACCTCGTGCGCGACATCCGGCGGCGCGGGAAGACGGTCTTCCTGACGACGCACCTGATGGAGGAGGCGGAGCGCCTCTGCGACCGCGTCGCGATCATCGATCAGGGCCGGATCATCGACATGGATACGCCGGAAGGATTGGTCCGCCGTCACTGTCCGGAGCGCTCGGTGGTGTTGAAGACCGAAGACACCGGCGCGGGCGACCGATTCCGCGGCGTGCCCGGCGTGACGTCGGTCGCGGCGACGAACGGCCGCCTAACGATTCACGGGACCGGGGAGGATCTGGTGATGGAGGTGATCCGGTGCTTGTCGGAGGAGCGGATTCGCGTCACGGATTTTCGGACGGTGTTGCCGACGCTGGAGGATGTATTTCTGAGGCTGACGGGGCATTCGATCAGAGACTAGGGACTGGGGACTGGGGACTCGGCCGGGATGCCATTAGCACCGAGGAGGCTTCCGCTGCAGTAATAGCCTCCCGGCCGAGTCCCCAGTCCCCAGTCCCCAGTCCCCACATCAGTCACTTCATTGAACGCAAAGGACAATGCTCCGTGGCCTCCTCAGACTAACCTGGATCGAAATCAAGGTCTTCATGCGCGAGCCGCTCGGCGCCATCGGCTCGATCGTGATGCCCGTCATCCTCTACGTCCTCTTTGCCCGCCTCGGACGCACCCTCTCGCCACAAGGGCGCATGGCGTCCGGCAGCTTCTTCCACGTCAGCGTGCCGGTGATCGTCGCGATCCTCATCGCGATCAACACGGTGCTGTCCCTCATCGCCATCATCTCGATCTACCGCGATGGCGGCATCCTCAAGCGCCTGCGCGCCACGCCCCTTCGCCCGTGGACGATCCTCACCGCGCACGTGCTCGTGAAGCTGGTGCTCACGACGGTCACGCTCGCGCTCATGCTGCTCGCCGGACGACGCTACTTTCCGGCCGGCATCCACGTGCCCGTCGTGAGCTTCGCCATCGCGCTCATCATCACGACGTGGAGCATCCTCTCGATCGGCTTCCTGATCGCGAGCGTCGTCCCCACGGCGCGATTCGCGCAACCGGTGGGTGCGATCGTGCTCTACCCGATGTTCGTACTGTCCGGCCTGTTCATTCCGCGCGAGGTGCTCCCGCCGTGGATGAGTCATTTGCCACTGAGCTATGCGGTGTCGCTGCTGCAGGGAATCTGGACGGGCGAACCATGGTCAGCGCACATGGGCGACGTCCTCGCGCTCGTGATCGTGTTTGCCGTGTGCACCACGTTGTCGGCAAAACTCTTTCGCTGGGAGTAACGACTTCGATGCGTGCCGCCTAACGGCCCCGATGGAGGACAACGTCCCGGACGTGTTCGGCGCCGACTCGGGCGCGGTCGGCGCCCGCCGTATCGCCTGGATCTCCGCGGGTACCATGCGCTGTGGGCGTTTCGATCAGATCGATGATCTCGTCGCATACGGCACGGAGCCCCTCGCCGTCGCGCGTGGCCCTGGCTGACCCGTCCGACGCCGCGTTGCGCACAAGGCAGAGCTGAGTCCAGAGGCCGCGCAACAGGTGTAATAGACGCGCGCGTTGGTAGGACAGGGCTTCACGCCTCGCGTGCATACGGCGCATGACCTCGAGCTGATGCCGCATGAGATCACGGAGGTCGCGCCGGTCCGTGCTCTCTTCGTGCGACGCTGCCTGGAGTCCATTGAGCTGGGATTCCAACCGATCGAGCTCGGCCGGCCCGGCGTCGCGGGCCAGCAGCGAGATCTCGCCGTCGCACCGCTCGATCGCGCTCACCAGTCGTTGCGCGATGCGTGCTGCCTCCGCCCCAAGATCCGCAGCCTGTGCCGGAAGGAGCGTCACGAGGTCGCTGATCGCCCGGAGGTGATCGGTCGGGGAGTCGCGGTCAGGCGGCCTGACCGTGCCCTCGGGCGCGCGGAGCAATCGTGCGATGCCAGGAGTATTCCAGGCTGGTGAGGGCGACGTCGCTCCGAACAGGAGGCGCGCCCCGTCCGCGAGTGACAGGCCGTGGCGACGCGTCCACCAGAACGCAGCGGTCACGACCGCGGTCGTCACCGCCACCAGCAAGCTTTCCCCTACGATGGACGCGACGCGCCTGAGCTCGCGCCACCCCGGATCGCCACTCATGACCAACCATTGCCTCGTGAGCACCAGGACCGGCAGCATGGTCAGAAACAGACTGAGCACGACCCTAACGAGCCTGGCCTGCCCCGGTAAGCGCGTCCAGAGATCCGTCGGGCGCCGGAGCGGGAGGGGCCACCATAACCCCCACCATTCCGGCGGCCACGAGGCGATCCGTGCCAGCTCCAGCGGACGCAACCCGTGTCGCCCGATGTTCCAGACGTGCAGCACCAGCCCCACGGGGACCAGGATCGCGACAAGCATGAGGAGCGTCCGGTCGCCCGCCGCGCGTGGCGTGATGAACGCGAGAATCGTCCACGCGAACGCCCAGAACACGGCGTAGGGAGCGAAGCTCGGAAGGTCGCGTACCGGTTCCGGGAGGGAAGCCGTCGGCGCCGCACTCGCTCGCCCGAGCGCTTCGCGCAGCTCCCACGCGCTCGGCCACCGCGCCGTGCGGTCGCGGGCGAGACAGCGCATCACCGCCGAAGCGAGGTCCGCCGGTACCGACGGAGCGACCGTCGGCAGCGGTGGCGGGTCGTGCGACAGGCGCCTGTAGGGAAGCTCATCAGATGCCACGCCCATGAACGGCTCTCGCCCCGCGAGCATCGTATAGCCAACCGCACCGAGCGAGTAGATGTCGCTCCGTTCATCCAGGTCTGCCGAGCCAATTCCCTGCTCCGGCGACATGTACAGCGGTGAGCCGCAAACCATTCCCGTCAACGTTAGGCCGTCGGCGGCTCCCTTGAGCTTTGAGATGCCGAAGTCCGCAAGAATGGTTCGGCCGGACTCATCGTCGAGCAGGATGTTCGCAGGCTTGATGTCGCGGTGGATCACGCCGTGCCGATGCGCCCACTCCAGGGCATCGGCAAGCTCGATGAGGATGCGGCGCACCTCGCCGGGTGGCAGCGCGCCCTCGAGGCGCAGGCGCTCGTCCAGCGACTGGCCGCGCACGTAGCCCATGACGAAATACCAGATCCCGTCGATCTCGCCGAAGGTATGCAGCGGCAGGATGCCGGGATGCGAGAGCTGGGCGGCGATGCGCGCCTCGCGGCGGAACCGCTCCTGGCTCTCGGGCGCGTCAGCGAGGTCTGGACGCAGGACCTTCACGGCGACAAGCCGCTCGAGCGCTCGCTCGCGAGCGAGATAAACGGCGCCCATCCCACCGCGGCCCAGCGGTCGCAGGATCTCGTACCGTGTGCCGAGCGCTTGCTCGAGCGCCGCGCCGAGCGCGGAATCGCCATCGGTCACGAACCTAACGCGGGCGTCCGCGACGGCCGCGCGCGCCCCGGGAACACTGTCCGTGCCGTCGGCGGCGGCGAGCACCGAGTCGACTTCTGTTCGGAGCGCGCGGTCCGCCGCGCATGCCCGGTCGACGTATTGCGCCCGCTCGGCGAGCGGCATCTCCAGGGCCTCGGCGACGATCGCCTTGACCTCCCCCCAGCGCTCGGGCGTCACGGCGTGCCGACCCCGCGGCACAGCCACGCTCTCACGACGGCCGATTCGCGTTTCATCGTTGGCAACCGGGAGGCAGACATCGCAACCAGCACCGCCGCGAGAATGCGAGGGCAAACGACCACACCGTTTGCAGTCGACGATACCGGCGCGGCTCGGAGCCGTCAAGCAGTCGTGGTCGATGACGCATTCCCGGCCCGGATCGCGTTTACTTTGGACGGCAGTCGTGGTCGATTTGCCTATTAGGATTACACGACACTACGGAAACCTCCGGAGGCCCACGTGCGCTTCGACAGCATTCTCGGGACGGTCGGCAACACGCCGGCCGTCCGGATCAACAAGCTCGCGCCGCCTAACGTCAACCTCTACGTCAAGATCGAGGCGTTCAACCCCCTCGGCTCCGTCAAGGACCGGCTCGCCCTCGGAGTCATCGAGGACGCCGAGCGGCGAGGGGAGCTCAAGCCCGGCCAGACCGTCGTGGAAGCCACGAGCGGCAACACCGGCATCGGGCTCGCCATGGTCTGCGCGGCGAAGGGATATCCGCTCGTCGTCACCATGGCTGATTCCTTCAGCATCGAGCGCCGGAAGCTCATGCGGTTCCTCGGCGCCAAGGTCATTCTTACCCCGGCGGCCGAGCGCGGCACCGGGATGGTGAAGAAAGCGGTGGCGCTGGCGAAGCAGAACGGGTGGTTCCTCACGCGACAGTTCGAGAACGAGGCGAATGCCGATTTCCACTCGCGAACCACCGCGCGAGAGATCATCAACGACTTCGCCGGCGAGCGGCTCGACTTCTGGGTCACCGGCTTCGGTACCGGCGGGACGTTGAAAGGCGTGGCTCGCGTGCTCGAGAAGGAACGGCCAGAGACGAAGATCATCGTGGCCGAGCCGGCCGAGGCGCCGATGCTCACCAGCGGGACGGAGCAGCAGCGGAACGGTGATGGCTCACCCGCGGCCGGTCATCCGGCATGGAACCCACATCCGATCCAGGGCTGGAGCCCGGACTTCATCCCGAAGCTCACGGGCGACGCCATCGCGGCGAAGTACGTCGATCGCATCATCACGATCCCGGCACCCGAGGCAATCCAGTGGAGCAAGAAGCTCGCGCAGCAGGAGGGGATTTTCGTCGGCGTTTCCGCGGGCGGAACGTTCGGCGCGGCGATGAAGGTGTGCGCCGACGCGCCTAACGGGTCGACGGTGCTGGCCATGTTGCCGGACACCGGCGAGCGGTATCTCAGCACGGGGCTCTTCGCCGACATTCCCGCGGACATGACGGAGGAAGAGCAGGCGATCGCCAAGTCGCTCGCGTAGTTCGCGTCCTTCACAACAGGCAGCCGCATGGAACACAATGGCGGACCGGAATCGTCCGCATATCCGTACGCGACGCATCTGAACGTGCTGTTCGGTGCACTCGAGAAGGTCGAGCTCGATCCGCTCGTGTCCGCCGTCCGGGACCAGTGGTACAACCAGACCCTCGCCCGCGTCAACGATTCCGTCGTTAGGCTCGGCGTCATGCAGGGGGAGTACCACTGGCACCGGCACGACGACGATGACGAGTTCTTCTACGTGGTCGAGGGACGCTTTCTGATCGACCTCGAGCCGGCAGCGGATGGCACGACGCCGGGCCGAGTCGTGGAGCTCACGCCGCGGCAGGGGTTCGTCGTGCCGAAAGGCGTCGTGCACCGAACGAGAGCGCCCGAGCGTTCGGTGATCCTGATGATCGAGACGGCGGCGATCGTGCCGACGGGGAGTTGAGTGTCGCGTGTCAGGACACGGCGAAGCCGGGTGCTGATCTGGAGTGGCGCGGCGGCCGGGATCGTCCTGGTCGCCGCGCTCGTCGTCTGGACGGCCCCGCGCTGGCTGGTGGCGACGATCGCAAAGCGAGCGCCTGGCTGTCTCTATAACGTCCACACCGACGAGCGCGTCGTCGCGCTCACGGTCGATGACGGTCCGGCCACGGCGACCCCGCAGATCCTCCGCGTCCTTCGCGAGAACGACGCGCGCGCCACGTTCTTCCTGATCTCGACGCAGGTCCCCGGTCGGGAAGCCACGGTGAACGAGATCCTCCGCCAGGGCCACGAGATCGGCAACCACCTGACGCGCGACGAGCCGAGCATTCGCCTCTCATCCGAGGCGTTCGACGCCGCCGTGACGGAAGCCGGCGCCGTGCTGCGCCAGTTCGCGCCGGTGGAGTGGCTTCGGCCCGGCTCGGGCTGGTACACGTCGAGGATGGTTGCGACGATCGAACGGGCCGGATATCGGTGCGCGTTAGGTTCCATCTACCCATTCGACGCCCTGGTGCCCTCGTCCACGTTCGCGTCGGCATTCATCCTGGCCAACGTTCAACCTGGCGCGGTGATCGTGCTGCATGATGGTCCGGTGCGCGGACACCGCACGGCGAAAACCTTGCAGCGTGTTCTTCCGGTCTTGCGCACTCGCGGCTACCGGGTCGTTTCGCTATCCACGCTCGCCCGGCTCGACACCGACATCATGACAAAAGACTGACGCCGGCGGAGCCTTGTAGCGGCCCCGGACAAGGCAGACACGGCAAACATCGCCATGCGGGTCAAAGGCATCAACTACGACACCGGGTTTTTCAGCGCCGGCACGAGCACGCACGAGCCGTTCGTCCCGGAGGTCGTGCGGCGCGAGATGCGCATCATCCGCGACGACCTGCCTTGCAACGCGGTGCGCATCACCGGTGGCGACCCTGACCGACTGGAGATCGCCGCCTTTCATGCGGCCGGTGCCGGGCTCGAGGTGTGGTTTTGTCCGTTCACCAACGGCCTCACGCAGGACGCGCTGCTCGCCCTCCTCGCCGACTGCGCGGAGCGCGCCGAGTGGCTGCGCCGGCGCGGAGCCGAGATCGTGCTCCTCACGGGATCGGAAATCAGTCTGTTCACCGCGGGCTTCATTCCTGGCGAGACCCTCGAGGACCGGCTGGCGCTCGCAGCTGATCCACTGCGTGTTCGCCCACTCATCGGGGAAGTCGCACGCGCATCAACGACTTCCTGCGTCGGGCCGGCAGGTCGTCCGCTCGCGGTTCGGCGGGCCGGTGGGCTATGCGTCGCTCCCGCTCGAAGGGGTCGACTGGACGCCGTTTGACATCATGGCCTCCGACGCGGTCTACCGCTCAGCGGCGACCGCACCGCGCTTCCCCGACCTCGTCCGCGCCTTCGTGGCGCAGGGGCGCTCGCAGGGGAAGCCGGTCGCGGCCACCGAGTTCGGCTGCATGACGTACCGCGGCGCGGCCGACATGGCGAGCGACACCCACGCGATGATCGAGTGGGGCAGTGACGGCCGCGCCGCCCGCCTGAAGGGCGAGTACGTGCGCGCCGAGGACGAGCAGGCGACCTACCTTTGCGAGCTGCTGGACGTCCTCGAGGCCGAGGGAGTCGACGCCGCGTTCGTGTACACGT
>Ga0307406_10000574_pt1 | contig 21154 bp, 17 predicted proteins | sample 322Cmetagenome_3_FD_203706 | JGI IMG/M metagenome (GOLD analysis project Ga0307406, IMG submission 203706) | Maize rhizosphere microbial communities from greenhouse at UC Davis, California, United States - 322HYB-C-2 | ecosystem: Host-associated > Plants > Roots > Rhizosphere > Soil | place...
GACAGCCTGACATTTGCGGGAAACACCAAACTCTCCACTACCAATGACGTTCTGACGTCGATTGGATCCATCACCTTTAGCAGTGGCTCGGGAGCGTTCGTGCTCGGTGGTAATGCCGTAACCCTCACGGACAACGTTACCAACAACGACGACAGCATCCAGACCATCGATCTGGGGCTCAACATGAGCGCCACTCGTACGCTCGCTGCCACGTCGGGCAATATCGTCATGAACGGCGTGCTCGGCCAGACGGCCGCTGCCGGCCTCACGAAAACCGGCAACTTTTCGCTGACGTTGACCAATTCGAACAGCTATGCCGGACTGACGACGATCAGTGCTGGCGTTCTGAACATCCGGCATGCCAACGCCCTCGGCACTACCGCCGGTGCCACCTCGCTCACTAGCGGTGCGGCCTTGGAAATCCAAGGTGGGATCACCACTGCCGCCGAAGCCCTCACCCTCAATGGCACCGGTATCTCTTCAGGCGGTGCTCTGCGCAGTATCAGTGGCAACAACAACTACGCCGGGGCCATCACACTGGGGACGGCGGCGCGAATCAATTCGGATGCCGGTACCCTGACCCTCAGCGGTGGGGTCGGCGGAAACTTCGCCAAGACCTTTGGCGGCTCAGGTAACATCAGCGTCACCACCAGCGCGATCAGCGGTTCGGGCGGTATCGTCAAGGACGGCTCGGGGACGGTGAGGTTGGGCGTCACCAATACTTACACGGGCGGCACGACGGTAAGCGCGGGCACCCTTCTGGCGAACGCGACTTCCGCGACGAGCAGTGGGGCAGTCTCCGTGGCGAGCACCAGCACCCTCGGTGGCACCGGATCGATCGCACCCACCGGCACCAACGGGATCAGCGTTTCCGGCGTCCTTGCACCGGGCGACGGTGTCGGCAGCGTCGGCACGCTGACATTCAACATGAGCGGCACTGCCGGCACGGCCTCGATGGCAGGCGGTTCCTCTTTCGCCTACGATCTGGGACTGGCCGGCCTCAACATCACCTCGCTCGGCAGCAGCGATCTACTCGCCATCGCGGGAGCCGCTTCGGGCGACTTCGCCTTCAACGGGAACTCGATCAACTTCCTGGGCACCGGCACCAACGGCTTCTATAAGCTTTTCGACACCAGTTCGGACAACGCCAATACTTGGACCGGGCTCACCTTCAATGGCACCACCGGCGTGATTACCGCAGGCCTGACCGTCAGTAACCTGACCAGTGGCAAGACCGGCACGCTGATTGTGGGCACCGCCTCCAATGGCGGTAACGTGGGCGACATCTACCTCCAGGTCGTCCCGGAATCCTCTTCCATGCTGCTCGCGGGTCTCGGCTCCTGCCTTCTCCTGCGACGTCGCCGCAATCCCTCCTAGTCAGGACGGAAAAATAGCGGATAGAGTGTCGGCATGAACGCCTACCTCGATCTCCTCCGGGATGTCCTCCAGAATGGCGAGGAACGCTCCGATCGCACTGGCACCGGCACGCATTCCGTCTTCGGCCGCCAGGTCCGCTACGATCTCCGCGAGGGATTCCCTTGCCTGACCACCAAGAAGCTCCATTTGCGCTCCATCATCCATGAGCTGCTGTGGTTCCTGAAGGGCGACACGAACATCGCCTACCTCCAGGAGAATGGCGTGCGCATCTGGGACGAATGGGCCGATGAAAGCGGCGAACTCGGCCCGGTTTATGGCCGCCAATGGCGGTCCTTTCCCGCACCGGATGGCCGCGAGGTCGATCAGATCGCGGAACTTGTCCATGGCCTCCGAGGCGACCCGCATTCGCGCCGCCATCTTGTCGTCGCGTGGAACCCCGGCGAGGTCAATCGTATGGCCCTGCCACCGTGCCACTGCCTGTTCCAGTTCTTCGTCCACGAGCCCGAGTCGGACCGTCCCGGGCTTTCCTGCCAGCTCTACCAGCGCTCCGCCGACCTCTTCCTCGGCGTGCCTTTCAACGTCGCATCCTATGCGCTGCTGACGATGATGCTCGCCCAGGTCTGCGGCTACGAGGCACGCGAGTTCGTCCACACCTTCGGCGATCTCCATCTCTACAAGAACCACCTCGATCAGGCGAGGGAGCAGCTCACCCGCTCACCCCGCCCACTGCCGAAAATGTGGATCAATCCGAAGGTTCGCGAACTGGACGACTTCACCTTCGATGACTTCCGGCTGGAGAACTACGATCCCCACCCGCACATCAAGGCGGAGGTCTCGGTTTGAGTGACCCATGTTCCGCTTCGAGCATCGCGGGCAAAAGCCGCTGAGCACCCGGCACTTCGCGTTCCGGATGCTACGCTGCACGACGATTGCAGGCAGCATCGTTCTTTCCGCCCTGGCTGTCGGCATCGCCGGCTACCACTGGATCGGCAAGCTCGGGTGGATCGATTCCTTCCTCAATGCCTCGATGATCCTCGGCGGCATGGGACCGGTCGATCCGATGCCGGATGACACCGGGAAAATCTTCTCCGGCTGCTATGCCCTGTTTTCCGGGCTGGTCTTCATCGCGCTGGCAGGTTTCCTCGTCGCGCCGGTCGCACATCGTGTGCTGCACCGGTTCCACTACGAGGAAGACAACGACTCATGACCCGCCTGATTGCCATCGTCGCCATGACCCCGGAACGGGTGATCGGTCGCGACGGAACCCTCCCCTGGCACCTGCCGGAAGACCTCGCGTTCTTCAAGTGCACCACTTCCGGGCACCCGATCGTCATGGGCCGCAAAACCTACGACTCGATCGGCCGGCCGCTGCCGAAACGGCGGAATATCGTCGTAACCCGCGATCAGGAATGGTCTGCCGAAGGAGTGGAAGTCATCCACACTCCGGAAGAGCTTTCCGCGCTCGACCTCGAGGGCGACGTCTTCATCATCGGCGGGTCGGGCATTTACGCGGCGTTCCTTCCGCAGCTCGATGAACTCCTGGTTTCCCACGTCCGCCACCCCTACCCCGGCGACACCCGTTTTCCCGAATTCGCCCATCTCTTTCAAACTCCTGAACTCGTCGAATCGCACGAAGCCTTCGACGTGTTCCGTTACCGCCGACTCTAACAATTCCTCGCCATGGCCCAAACATTCGAACTCGAAGGCACCCTCAAGCACGTTTACGACGTCCAGACCTTTGCCAGCGGCTTCTCCAAGCGTGAATTCGTCGTGGAAGTCCCGGACGGCAAATACCCGCAGATGATTAAGTTCGAGTGCGTGAAGGACAAGACGTCCATGCTCGACGGCCTCAGCGTCGGCGACGCCGTGAAGGTCGCCTTCGACATCCGCGGCAGCGAATACAAGGAGCGCTTCTACGTGAACCTCAACGCGTGGAAACTGAGCAAGGCCGACGGTGGCGGCTCCGGCGGGGATGAAAGCGGACGCTACAACTCCAGCCTCGACTCCCAATTCGACAACGAACCGGACGCGTCCGACGACATTCCGTTCTAAGAACCTGCCTTACCCTTCAGCAGGCTCTCCCAATTCTTGCCCTCAAGAAGATCCTTTAGCTCGACCGGTGGACTGGTTCCTCCGGTCGGGCTGATGCTCTCGTAGAAGTACCGGTCCCGGATTCCCTTGAAGGAATCACCGGGTGAAGGAAGTGGATCGCCACCGGGACGCGCAGTAAGCCGGACACGATTAAAACTCAGGTAGCCCGTGAGGGTCGGCGAGCGCGTCACATAAATGAAATAGTCTTCCTCACCACAAGGGATCGCAAGGTGCTCAATCTCTCCCTGGAGACGCTCTGCGATCGCCTCGCGGGACCCTCCTCCCAAAATCCGGCGTAGCTCCTCCGAAAGCCGCTCCTTTTCCTCCGCAGCAGCGGCATCGCCCCGGACTTTCAGGATGATCTCATCCTCATTGCGGGTGAACTCCTCCATCAGCGGCCTTCCCCGTTCCCCCGCACGCTTCACGGTGTCGCGGATGAGTCCGTCCATCTCATCCATCGCTGCCTCACTGAGCCCGAGCACCCGGAGGTCCTTGCGATTCACCTGGTCGCCGTGGAGACCGATAAACTGGAATCGACCTGCCAAAGCTGCAGGCAGGACGAAATTTCCCGCCTCGTCTTTGCCAATCACCGGCTTGGGCGGGCGACTCGCGGAACCCTTCGCCGGCTTGTCTCCGGCAGTGTTGGTTCCCGCATCGGACACACTGCCGACACCCTGCTTGAGAGCCCCTGATTCGACCGCTACCGTCCGTGGCCAAAAATACCCTGCCAGCCCCCCGGTCGCGAAAGATGCCAATGCCAGAGCAATGATGAAACGCGGGGCCATTGGATCAATCAGGTCGCGGCAAATGGGAAACCACCGCGGCATCCCGGCCAGAGAGATAGGTGCGGCGGCTGTCGAAGCTCAATGACTCGCCGAACTTGGCGAAAATCGATTCATCCACCGGCACACCATTCAATCGGTCAGGAAGCACATCGGTCACTTCGTAGACCCAGCTCCCGTCGTGGGCGGGAGTCACCTTGATGAAGCGCTCCAAACTCCCGAAACCTCCGGTCATCACGTTCAGCATGCCGGTCCCCCGGTTCGATTGAGACCGCGGCGTATAACCATCGGAAAGCCGCATATGAACCAAAGGCTCAAGCCCGGGACCAGCATCCTGACGGACCCGCTCCATCACGGCATCGTATTCAGCCTCCACCACCTGGGAATCGGCCGCAGGAATATGCAAGAGAAGGCCAGGCTGGGTGGAAGGGATCACCTCCACCGCCGCTTTCTCGCGCTCTTGCCACCGGGACACACACTCCCTTACCGCTGTGGAGAGCGACTTGATCTGCGAATCCCCCATGCCGATCAAGCGGCACTCCTGACGATTCAATTCCGCGCCATCCATCAGTTGGAGCTCGATCCGGTGGATCACGTCCGGAGGAACCACCAGCGGCGCGACATCTGTCTCCGCTACTTCTTTTGCGGTCTCCCTTGGGCGATGCTTCCGCCCGTCATTCGTGGCCTGTGCCGGAGGGTCGCCGATCCGGTTGACTGGAGAAAAAGCATCATGGCCTCGCAAGGCCCGCCCTACCAAAACGCCCGGAAACACCGCCGCCAAAGCAAGCAAGGCAAACCAGTAAGAAGGACGGAGGCTCCGCACATCTTCCGAATAGGAGAGATGATATGGATGTCAACATGGATATGGATAGAGCCGCTAAGGGATCAATCGGCGAATCCCATCCAGTGCGGCCTGGCTCACCGCCAGCTTGAAGTCCTTCCGGTTGCGCGGATGGATCTGCTTCACGCAGATCGTCTCACGGCCCTTCGCTGCCCACGCCAGAAATACGGTGCCCACTGGCTTCTCCGGCGTGCCGCCATCCGGTCCTGCAATTCCCGTCACAGCGACCGCGATATCCGCATCGCTCACTCGCAGCGCCCCCTCGGCCATCGCGCGAGCCACCGGCTCGCTGACCGCTCCATGCACATCGAGAAGTTCTTGCGGCACGCCTAAGACATCACGCTTCGCCTCGTTCGCGTAGGTCACAAAGCCGTGGGTGAAGACGGCGCTGCTGCCGGACACGTCAGTAAGCCGGTTTGCCACTAGGCCACCGGTGCAGCTCTCCGCGGTCGCCAGCTTCAGATGGCACTCCGTAGCGCGCCTCACGATTGTGGCTTCCAGCGACAAGCCATCCTCGGAAAAGATGTTCTTCGCGAACTTCGCCATCGCGATCTTGCGACCTGCCGCGATCGCCGGCGGCTCACCGATCAGCCGCAGATCCACCTCTCCAACGCGCGCGCAATAACCCACTTCCAAGCCCGGAATCAGCGCGAGCTCCGCATCGATTTCCTGCTGGATATCGCTTTCCCCCACCCCGGTGATCTTCATTTCGAGAAGCCCCGGAGGCATGGGCAAGCCCGCCAATGCCACCAGCCGCGGCGCGACCTCGGCGCGGAACATCGGATAGAGTTCCCGCGGAGGTCCGGGCAAAAGGAACACCGCACAGTTCGCCGCCCCATTCAGCCGCGGTGGGATGTAGAGGCCCGGCGCGGTGCCATTGGGATTAGGCAAGACGTCCGCTCCCACGGGCACCTGGGCCTGCTTGCGGTTGGAATCCGCCATCGGCTTGCTGCGCGCAGCAAAGAAAGCCTCGAGCGAACGGAGCGCCGCCTCGTCCTCGATCAGCTCGATCCCGAGCACCTCGGCCGTCGCTTCGCGCGTGAGGTCATCGCTCGTCGGTCCGAGGCCGCCGGTGACAATCACAGCGTCGGCGCGGGATACGCATTCCCTCAAGGCCTGCGTGATCGCCTCGCCGTCAGGAACGGTGGTCAGGCGCTGGATGCGCATGCCCAGCTTGAACAGCTCCTCGCCGAACCACTTGCCGTGGGTGTTGAGGACTTTTCCGAGGAGGAGTTCCGTTCCGGTATTCAGGATCTCGATGCGCACAGGCGGAGACAGAAGACCGGACGGCGAAAGACGCAAGACCGGAAGCTTCAGGCTTTCCAATCGATCTCCTTCGCGTCCGACCACAGGTCTTCCAGACCGTAGTAGTCGCGCAGTTCCTCGTGCATCACGTGGACCATGACGTCGATGTAATCGAGCACCACCCACTTGGTGTCGGCGTTGCCCTCGGCATTCGCTGGCTTCGCGCCGTGCCATTCCTCCACGTGACCTCGGACGTCTCGCAGGACGGCCCGCAGGTGCGGCATGGAGGTTCCGGAACAGACGACCATGAAATCCGTCAAATTCGACAGCCCGCGCAGGTCCCACACACGGATTTTGTCCGCTTGGATTTCGTCCGCCGCTCTCGCGCAAGCCTTTGCCAATTCAAGTCCTTCTACAGCCATATCGTCCCGCTCGGGGCGCGGACCCTAGCGCGTCCGGGCGGCTTGGCCAATCAATTTCAAGGCTTCACGAAAGAGCCCCCTTTCGCGGCGACCGATCGGCTCAGGCGATCCGCGAGCCGCCTGAGATCGCCCAAGTCCATCCGAGGGAGCGGAATGACGCCACAGGTGAGGCCGCCACGGAGATAGCGGGCCCAAGCGTCGGCACAGGCGGGCTCGATTCCATCGTCGATGCAACCTCTCTGAAAAGCTTCCACCCACTCCTCGGCTGCCCCAGAGGGTATCATTTGGCGGATCCGCCGCGACAATCGCCGGGCAAGCACGTCGGCCATCGGCGTGTCGGCCCATTTCCGCCGAAAAAGAGGCAGGTGCAAGACGTGGCCCGATTCGTCAGAATCAAGACTCCCGCCCAGCGATGACCTTTCCATCCGTCGCTCCTTTCGGGCCGACGCGCGCTTGAAACGCCGGATTCCCTTGCGGGCCGCCTCATAGCTATTGCCGTAGGTATTCTTGCGATGATTCGCCAGGTCCTTGGCCTTCTTGTCCGCAGGATTCATCTGACCGTGAATAGCCACCGGGGCGCGATGGAGCAAGAGCTCGTGCTCTGGGGTTGATTCGGCGGCCGGGTTTCGCATTTCTTCGTGGCCATGAAACTCGTCTCCTGGAACGTCAACGGCATCCGCGCCACCCTCGGAAAAGGCCTGCCCGAATTCGTCGCCTCCGAGCGCCCGGAAATCCTCTGCCTTCAGGAAACGAAGGCTCGTGAGGAACAGGTGGCGCTGCCGCTCGAATTCGGCGGCTACCACGGATTCTGGAATTCTGCCGAAAAGCCGGGCTATTCCGGCGTCGCGGTCTTCACCCGGGACGAGCCGATTTCGGTAAAGCACGGCATGGGAATCCTCGATCATGACCGCGAGGGCCGGGTGCTGACGCTGGAATATCCCGATTTCCACTTGGTGAACGTCTACACGCCAAACGCGCAGGACGAACTCCGCCGCCTGCCCTACCGGATGCAGTGGGACGATGCATTCCGCCTGTATCTCCTGGCTCTGGAAGCGACCGGCAAGCCGGTCATCTTCTGCGGCGACCTGAACGTCGCCCACCAGGAAATCGACCTCGCCCGGCCGAAAGAGAACCGCAAGAACGCCGGATTCAGCGACGAAGAGCGGGCGGGGTTCACGAACCTCCTTGGCAGCGGTTTCCACGACACTTTCCGTCATTTCTATCCCGACAAGACGGGTGCCTACTCGTGGTGGAGCTTCCGCGGCGGCGCCCGCGCCAACAACGTCGGGTGGCGCATCGACTACTTCGGCGTGACCAAAGGGATCTTGGGCCGGACCAAGGATGCCACGATCATGCCCCACGTGACCGGCTCAGACCACTGTCCGGTGACGCTTACGCTCGGTTAACGGAAAACTTGGAAAAACCGGGCGGTTTGCCATGGTGCCGTCATGAACGCAGCCCCCCTCCTCGCGGCAGTCCTTGCCATCACCGCCCCCTGCGCCCTCGGCGCCGTCACACTGCTTCAAACCGAGAACTTCAACACCTTGGGCGGCTGGGCCAGTGGAAGTCCAAACCCAAATCCGCCTTCCATTCTGGCCGACTCGGGCCCCTTGGGCGGCGGTGATTCAGCGCTCCGCGTGATCGCCAATGGCGGCGGCGCAGGCGGGCGGCTCGTGACCTTCAACCGCACCACGACATGGACCGGCGACTTCAGCGGCGAGGGCGTCGACGCCATCGCAGCAGACCTGCGCAATCTCGGCACCTCGTCGCTGTCGGTGCGGATTGCCTTCAATGGCCCGGGCGGCTGGTGGATCACTGCGGCCGAATCCGTCCCGGCCTTCGCGGGCTGGGGTAGCCACCTCTTTGACATCCGGGCCACCTCTTTGGTGGCATCGGACGGAGCGACCAGCGCGGCAGCCACGCTTGCCGATGTCACGGAAATGCGGATCCTGCACGCGCCCAATCCCGATCATACGGGCGTCGCCCTCTCCAGCACGATGCTGATCGACAACGTCACCGCCGTGCCGGAGCCCTCGGTACTGATCCTGCTCGCCTGGAGCCCGCTGCTTTTGAAACGGAAACGTCGGTTTGCAAAAAATGCGATTCCGTGAAGCATTCCCCAGCCTATGCCGCGGCCCGATTTCAGACTGATCCTGCTTCCGGTCTTCGTCTGCTTGGCGGAAGTCGCCCCGGCGACCGCCTATTTCTATCAAGTCTGGCAACTCGGCACGGACAACACGGACCCCGCGCCCTTCGGCGACGATTGGCACACCAACAGCGCACCGGGATCGGCCGCGGCGTTGGACGATGACTACTATCTGGCCGGCACCTATCCGGGTGTCGGCACGTTGGCGGCGGATGAGCCGCTCGCGAACTTGGATCGCAACGTCTCGTCCGGCGACCCACGCAAACGGATCCACTTCATGCTGACGGCGACGCAGGCATCTGCGACGGCACGGCTGAAGGTCTCGATCGATCTGATCTGGGGCAGCTCAGCCTCGCCGGGTTTCGCCAGCCATGACATCGCGGTCACGATGAATGGCCAACCGGTCGGCACCGCCACCGGGATCAACTGGAACCGCACGCTGGAGTTCACCGTGCCGGCGTCGGCAGTGAACGCCGTGGCCGGCGCGAACACGCTGGAGATCCAGCGCACCGGCGGCACCGCTGGCGGCGGCGTGGCTTTCGATTTCCTGAAACTGGATGCCGATCCGACCGGGCAAGCCGATGCCGACGGCGACGGCCTGTCGCTATGGTATGAGGAAGCCTTCGGCCTGAGCGACAGCAACGCCGCCGACGCATCGGCCGACCCCGACGGCGACGGACGGACTACTTTGTTAGAAAAGCAGGCCGGCACCAATCCGACTGACGCCGACACCGACAACGACGGCATTTCGGATTCCGCGGAAATCCCGCTCGGCACCAATCCCCTGCTCCGCGACAGCGATGGCGACGGAATTGCCGACGGCGCGGAAACAACGACGAATCCCCTGCTCGCCGACAGCGATGGCGACGGACACCCGGACAACATCGAAATCGAGCAAGGCTCCAACCCGGCGTCGGCAGCATCGGTGCCTTTCGATTTCCCCGGTGCGATCGGCCTGCAATTTGTCTCCGAAGCGCTCCAGGAAGCCGCACTGCCGGCAGGAGATCCCGCTGGATTTTTCCGTCTGCCACGCTGGAACACGACGCCCGGCCTATCGGAATGGCAGAACAACGGCGTGGTACTCAATGGCAGCTTGGCCGCGCTAAAAAACCACCGCGGCCAAGCGACCACGGCAGCCGCCTCTTGGAGCTGTCACTTCGCAGACGAGGGCCTTCACAAGGGGCCCGGCGATGCGCGGCTCTTCAACGGAATGATCCGCACCCAGAAATCGGCCACGATCAATACGCCCGCGACCATTTCTCTAACCGGCATCCCCTACGCCACCTACGACCTGCTGGTCTATGTCGGCTACACTTACCCGGGTTCCATCGGCGTGGTGAAGCGCGGCAGCGATCCGGTAAACGATCGCTTCTTCGTTTCCGCCTCGATGCCGCCGTTCCGGGGCTTCACGGAAATTACCTCCATCTCGTCCGCCGCGCCGCGCCCGGGGAACTACGTTAGGTATCGTAATTTGTCAGGCGCGAGCCAAACGATCACGGTCGAGCCGGTGGTCTTCGACATCGTGGGCATCCACGGCATCCAAATCGTCAACAGCGGAGCCGACACGGATGGCGACGGCTTGAAGGACGTGGTGGAAATCGAGCATCGACTGAATCCTGCCGTTCCTGATGCGAATGCTGATGCTGACGGCGACGGGCTCTCCAACGCCGCGGAGCTCGCCGCTGGTACCGATCTACATCACACCGACAGCGACCGCGACGGTATCCCTGACAACCTCGATGCCGGCCCGCTCGATCCCGACCGCGATGACGACGGCCTGCTGGATGGCGATGAGGTGAATGCTTCGCCATTCCATTCCTTGCCCGACGATGCGGACAGCGACAATGACGGTTACAACGATGCCATCGAGCGCGCGGCAGGCTCGAATCCGATGTCGAATACCAGCGTCCCTCCACCAGTGCCTACGTGGAACGGGACGACGCGCACGTGGACTTGGCGCATCGACAATATCCGGCTGTTCTGGAATCACCCACAATCAATGGTCGGAGCGCTGGAGGTCAGCGATACCATGCTCGGTGAAGCGGTCGCACAAGTCAGTCAAGGCGGCTGGAACAAGTCGCTCGGCATCGGCCTGCGCTATCGCGACGGACGCGTAACGTATCGCTTCCGCTGTATCGAGGGACTCTTCCGCGTGGCGGAAAATCCGGACAATCCCTCGGACCCGGATGACGGATTCTGGGACAGCGACTGGAATGTCCCGCCGACCGATCGTTCGAAGGATTTCGGCTTCGGCGGCTACGGATCCGTCGACGATTCGAAGCCGCTGCGCATGGAATTCACCGCCACGCGACCAAATGCCTCGGTGAACTCTTGGAACCTCAATTTCCAAATCGCCGATCTAACAAACCCAGGCAGCCCGGTAACGCTCGCATCCAAAGCGTGGACAGGAGCCCAGTCGATGGATTCATCGATCACCAACGGGACTGCTGTCTGGACGAATGCCGCCGGTGTCGCTGGAGCCTTCGATGTGGCTCTCGAAACTGGAGTGAAAGCCTACATCACGCCGAATGCCCTCGGCCCCGTCGATACGGACAGCGACGGCATGCCCGACTCGTGGGAAACGACCCACCTCTTCGACATCAACAGCGCCGCCGATGCCGCGCTGGATGCTGATAGCGATGCCCTCACCAACCTAAAGGAATTCCTTGCTGGCACCAACCCACGCGCTTCAGACAGCGACGACGACGGCGCGTTGGACGGCACCGAGTTCTATAACGGCAGCAATCCACTTTCCTCCGCCAGCAAGCCGGCATGGTTCAACTTCACCGGAAGCATCGCCGATCTCGACGGCGACGGGATGTCCGATGCATGGACGCTTTGGTCGGGCGGCATTCACCGCTCGCCGACCGCCGATGATGACGGCGATGGAATGAGTAACCTCGCGGAAAGCGAAGCCGGCACCGATCCCGATGACCCGTTTTCGAAGCTCGACCTGAAGTCCTGGCGAGACAATGGCAACCTCGTCCTATCGTGGACCGACTTGCCGCTGAAGGCCTACGACATCGAAACCAGCCCGACACTCGCCGGCTGGCAGAGCGCGACGGGCTTGCCTGCCTCCAGCATCGTCGGGGGCAGACGGCAATTGACGATCCCTGCCGGAAGCCTGCCTGCCGGGAAGAGCTTCTATCGCACGGAGATTTCGCCGGAGGACTCCGACGGTGACGGCGTGGAAGATTGGGTGGAGACCAACGTGCTCGGTTCGTCCAACAGCTCCGCCGACACACTTTCTCAGCCGATTGTCCGCGCGAACGGCCAGCCGCTCTCGGGCGACGCAGCGGCTTTGTTAGAGAAAGTCCAGGGATCTTCGCCTTCCGGCGGGACATCCGGTTCGAGCACACCCGGCGCACCCTCGCCGGTCAATGCCTCGCGATTCCTGATGCAGTCCACCTTCGGGCCGACTCCTGAGGACATCGCGAAGGTCCGCCAGCTTGGATACGAGGGTTGGATCAATGAGCAACTCGCCCTGCCGCCGACCTTCCACACGCCCTACATCGCGGAAGTGAAGCGCGATGCCGCGGGCAACAACATCGATCCGACCTACAACTACAGCGATCAGGACAAGTTCCTCTTTGGCAACAATGCCACCACGCCCTTCGCCCGCGCCGCCATGGGAGGCGAGGACCAGCTCCGCCAGCGCGTCGCCTTCGCTCTCTCCGAAATCCTCGTCGTCTCCCGTCGCGACGCCAATCTGGAAGAGCGACCCGAAGGCATCACTCACTACTACGATACCTTGCTGCGCCACTCATTCGGCAATTACGGCGATCTCTTGTTAGACGTCGCGATGCATCCCGCGATGGGCACCTATCTGAGCCACGCTGGCAACCAGAAGGCCGACCCCAGCATCCCGCGTTACCCGGACGAGAACTTCGCCCGCGAGTTGATGCAGCTCTTCACCATCGGCCTGTGGGAGCTCAATCCCGAAGGCAGCCGCAAGCTGGATGTCCACGGCGAGCCGATCCCAACCTACGACAACGGCGTCATCACTGAACTCGCGCGAGTCTTCACCGGCCTCTACTTCGACTCGCCCTACGGCTGGGGTGGCGGGGGCTGGGCGGACGAGCACTTCACCAAGCCGATGGTGATGTATGCCAATCGCCACGATTTCGACGCGAAGAAGCTGCCCCACGGCTTCGTGGTCCCGCCTCGCGAGGCGACGGAAAGCAACGGCCTGCAAGACGTGCGCGATGCTGTCGATGCGCTCTTCCGCCATCCGAATACGCCTCCTTTCGTCAGCCGCCAGCTCATCCAGTTCCTCGTCACCGACAATCCATCCCCCGCCTACATTCAGCGTGTGCAGGACGTATTCGTGAACGATGGCACCGGCAAGCGGGGCAACCTCGCTGGCGTGGTGAAAGCCATCCTGCTCGACGCCGAAGCGCGCGAGCAACCGCTCTCGCCGACCTTCGGCAAAGTCCGTGAACCGGTGATCAAGACGATGCACCTCGGCCGTCTCTTCAGGCTAGCCGAAACCCATCCCGACTTCGTCTGGTGGAACTGGACCGAGACCTACTACGGATTCAGTAAACAGGAACCGACGAACTCGCCAAGCGTCTTCAATTTCTACACGCCCGTCTATCAGGCCCCCGGCGAGATTCGGAACGCAGGCCTCGTCAGCCCCGGTTTCCAGATTGTGGACACCTACTCGTCCATCTCCTTCCCGAACCTGATCTGGGAATACCTTCACCGTGGCTTCCGCTCCTCCTACGATTGGTGGTACCCGCTCGACTACTCCGGAACGCTCCTGCTCGCCGAGAATCCGGCAGCGCTTGTCGACCACGTGAATCTTCTCGTCTGCGCCGGCACCATGACCGCTCGCACCCGCGGCATCCTGCTCAATGCCGTTTCCCAACCCTCTCTCGCGATGAAGGAGCGTGTCGCCCTCGCGGTGTGGACCGCGATGACCTGCCCCGAAGGAGCCATCCAACGCTGACATCATGAACCGCCGCAAGTTCCTCGGAGAAGCCAGTTGCGCAGCGATCGGTTCGACCTCCGTCCTCTCGACGTTGCTCAATCTGACGATGGCGAATCACGCCGTCGCGCAAGGCGGCTTTGGCAACCAGCGCAAGACACTGGTCTGCGTCTTCATGTCGGGCGGATGCGACACCTTCAACCTGCTCATCCCCCGCGGAGCGGGTTACAGCGAGTATGCTGCGGCTCGTTCGAATCTAGCCATTCCGTTGAACGACCCCAACCCGTCGAAAAACGTGATCTCCCTTACGGGAACCGATTTCGGCGTGCACCCGTCGTGTCCCAAGCTCGCCGAGATGTTCAACGGCACCGGAGCCTTCGTTGGCAAGAAGCGGGTGAGCCTTCTGGCAAACGTCGGCACCTTGATCGAGCCCATCACCAGCAAGACCGCCTACCTCAACGGCAGCGTCGCCGTGCCCAAGGCACTGTTCTCCCACCGTGACCAGATCGAGCAGTGGCAGACCTCGGTTCCACAAGGCATGCAGGTCCTCTCCGGCTGGGGTGGTCGTGCCGCAGACGTCATCCACTCGACGCTCAATACCGAGCAGACCGGCGGCTTCTACATGCCGATGAATTTCTCCGTCGCCGGAAACTCCGCGTTCCAGATCGGCCAGAGCGAGGGGCAGTTCGTCATCACCGGCAGTGGCGCGCTGGCCTTCACGGGTTCAGCAGGAGACTCCGCTTCGCTCCAGGCGAAGCAGAACGTCATCGAACAGACCGTCGACAGTCCCATCGAGCAGCACTACTCGAATCTCTTCCATCGCACCCATGGCCGAATCACCGCGAACTCGATGGCTCGCGGTGAGGAGTTCCAGCAGCACTTTACCGATCCCGGCACGCTCAATAGCCAGAACGTGAACACCGTGGTGGCGAACGCGCCGTTCCCAAACCACTGGATCTCGGCCCAGTTCCGCGCCGCGGTGAAAACCATCGCCATCCGCCAGCAGCTCAAGCTGATGCGGCAGACGATGTTCATCGACTTCGGCGGCTGGGACCACCACGCCGAGCTGCTGGAGAATCACCGCAACATGCTCGCCATCCTCGATGGCGCGCTCTACGCCTTCCAACAGTGCCTTGAAACCCTCGGGCTCGCCAATGACGTCATCACCTTCACCGCCTCCGACTTCGGCCGCACGCTGCGCTCAAACGGCCAAGGCACCGATCACGCGTGGTCGGGCAACCAGATCGTCATGGGCGGTCCGGTGGCCGGCGGCCAGATTCGCGGCACTTTCCCCTCGCTGGTCATTGAGGGAAATGACGACGTCGGCCGTGGCGGGCGGATCTTCCCGAAACTCTCGGCTGACCAATATTTTTGCGAACTGCTGCGCTGGTTCGGCGTCACCGCCGGCGACATGGATGAAGTCCTGCCGAACATCCGGAACTTCTACGATCCTTACAGTAGCTCGAACCCGGTGGGCTTCCTCGCGTGAAGGTGGATCGCCGGTTATTCGCGTGGGGATTGATCGTCGCGCTCGCTTCCCTCGCCCCCCTTACCTGGATGTTTCTGATTGTGACATCCGGGAACTCTCGAACTTCAAAGGAAGCATCGAGGGAATCTGCGATACCGGATCGGCCGATCGCCTCCACATCTCGCATTCCCACCGCGTCCGAGCGTCTTCTTGAAGGCTACGCCGATCCCTCGACGCCGCCAATCGAGGACCTGAGGAAAGTCCAGCGAGTGGTCGCCGGCTACTTCTCCATCGTGAAAGACGCGAGCCGCTTTCCTATTGGCGGTAACGCCGACCTCGCAGCTGCGTTGCGTGGAGAGAACCCCAATCGCGAGACCCATGTTCCCGAGGGACACCCGGCGTTTTCGAAAGACGGCTTGTTGGTCGATCGCTGGGGTTCGCCGCTGGTGGTCCATCCGGAAGCGTGGACGCAACTGGAGCTACGGTCGGCAGGCCCCGACAAGATCGCCTACACTTCGGATGACCTCGTTCTAAACCCCTCAGGAGTTCAATCGAAGTAAGCAGCGCAAGCGCACGCCAAGATTCCGCAAGTTAGCGTCACCCCTTCGCAAGCACACACCAAGCTTTCGCAAGGGGGCGTTAGCGTCACATCCAACGGTCCTTCAAGCTGCGGGCCGCATGAAGCATAAATTGTTAGCCCCCTTGATCGCCGCGTCAGCCTTTGTGGCACCCGGCGTGACAACTGCCACCACCGTTGGACTGCCCACTGGAGTCGTCTCCACCGTTTGGGACACATTCTCCGGCATCAACTTTTCCAACGCTGCCCCCAACAGCTCGTCCGGAGCCGTGAATGGAACCCTCTCTTCGACGATGGCCGGCGGAGCCGTCTTCGGAGGTGGAGACCGCCTCTATTCGGGAACCTTTGTAACCGGCCAAGACCCGTTTTCGTTCAACTTGACCGCCAATGGCACGGTCAATCAATCGTTCAGTCAACTGGGCCTCGTCCTTAAATTCACATCTCCCGGGAACGGTGCCACCGGCGCGCTGGAGCACTTCGACATCACGCTGGAAGCGGCTGGCGCAGCGGCAGCCACAGCTTCGTCCCAGAGCGTTCTCAGCAGCTTCACCGAGGGCGCGAACACCTTCTACATCGTGAAATTTGACTGGAGCGGTCTCAACCTTCAAGCGAACGACGCCTTCCAATTCAACATCACGAGCGACATTGGTCACGTGTCGCTGGATGCTCTTCAGATCGTCCCGGAGCCAACCTCGGCCGCACTGGGCCTTCTGGGCACCGCGATGCTGGTGATCCGCCGCCGTCGCAAGTAAGCTACCTGCTTTCACACCAGCCGCGCTCGTGACTTCGGTCTAGGGCGCGGCTTTTTTCTGGCTGGATACACGGGGAGCGCGGAACCCACTCCGCTTGTTGGGTCAGGCGACTCAACCTTCCAAGCGGAATGAACTCCGCACTCCCAGCGCAACTACGGCTTCGATAGCCGGAAGAATCCGCAACCGGATGAATTCGTGGGAGCATTGGCCTCCCAGTTCCCCGAGTTCTGCATGGCTCCGTTCACCTCTACCCACGGACCAGCGAGAGTTCCCGCGGTTTGAAGGACCCAGCCCGTGCTTCCGCTGACTGGCCAGCGGAGATGGATGGCAGAGCTCGATGACGTCAGCGTCAGAACCGGAGGAATCACAGGAGCCTCGGCCCTCGTAATCACGAGTTGGGAACCATACCCCGTCGCTTCCATCGCAGCGAAGGTCACATTGAGTGGTATGGTCTCGCTCTCTGCTTGGAGCGCGAAGCCATAGTTGGCAACGCTACCCGACGCCCAGGCAACCACCAACGGCTTTACCTCCATCTCTACCCAGAAACCCGACGAACCAGCCGGGACAGCGAGCAGTCCGACGGGATCCGCCGCTTGGAAATGGTTCCAGCGCAGCGTGGGATTTGTGATCGTCCACGCTGCGGTCTGTCGCAGGACCTCGACATTGCCCGGGGTCAGCGCGCCGAAGCTCGGATCGGGCGGAACGACGAAGAGACGCAGCTTGGCACTACCAATCTCGGCAGCAGGAATCGCAAGACCAGCGAGATTGAATTGAATCAACGTACGCTGCGAATGCGGCGAGCCAACCCCGCTGGAGTTGATTCCGAGTGTGCCTGTTGTTCCCGTGGCCCGGTCGGTGTAGGAATAGATGTCGCTGTCCTTCGTCGGACCCAAGGTGATGGTTTCACCCGTTGCAACCAGGCTGCACGCGAGCATAAGGATGGAGGCTCTCATGACGTCTTGTTAGAAGGTCTTGGTAATGGACACGCTGAAGTTCCGGCCCGGAGCCGTCGCACGATCCGTGGTGGCGTTACCGCCGAGATGGCCATTGCCGCGACGCACCGAGCCCCATGACCAGTATTTCTCGTCCAGGATGTTGTTGAAGCCGGCGTGAATGGCCACGGTCTCCGTCGGCTCCCACCATGCAGCGAGATCCAGCGTGAACCAGGCGGGTGGACGGAAGAAGGTTCCCTGATTGGTGCTATCGTCGACCCGTTCCACCTTCGCCGTGTAGATGCCCGACAAGCGCGCGCCGAAGCGGCCTTCCGGATCTTCATAGCCCATGAAGCTGGCGGTCTTCCATGGCTCGATCGAGTTCAGCGGGACATCATCGGCCAGATTGTTGCCGATCGACTTGCCGGTGCTGAGTCCGAGCTGCCAGCCCTCCGCCTTGTCGTGGAAGTAGCCGGCGTCTAACATCCCACCGAGCTCGAAGCCATAGATCTCGGCTTCGCCGCGATTGACGGTCGTGACGATTTCACGACCCTCGTCATCCAGTTCTCCCGTGGGCACGCCATTCTCGATGAAGTCGCGATAGCGCGTGTAGAAGACGGACGCTTGGAAACGCCCGGCATTTCCCTCGGTCTTGAAGCCGAGCTCGAAGGCATCGCTCTGCTCCTCTTCCAGAGATGGATTCGGAATGGTCAGCGAGCCTGCCGGATTTCCACCGGATGCCGGGTGATCGAAGATCATCGACAGCTCCTCTGCCGTCGGGTTCCGCACGCCATGCGCGTAAGAGCCATACCACTGGACGATCTCGGTGGGCTTCCACGCGAGATTGAGACGCGGTGAAACGGAGAAGTTCTCGTAATCCGTCGGCGGCTCCTGCCCGAAGCGACCGAGCTCGGCAAGCCGGTCGAGGTAAGCCTGGTTTGGATCCGGCTTGATCCCTTGCCAATCGAGCCGCAGGCCGGGAGTGACGAACCACTTGCCATCGATCTTGATCTCGTCCTGAAGGAATACACCCGCACGCGTGGTGTCGGTGGGAGCAAAGGACGTGCGGTTCACATCGTCCGGCGTTCCTGAATCGAGTCGCGTGAAACGATTGTCGCCGGTCTCCAGCGACAGATCGATCCCGGCCATGCCGGAGTGAATCACTCGTCCAGTGCCGCCGAACTCACGTCGCGCGACGGACGATAGCCCCATGATGTCAGTGTCGAAACTGATGCGCTGCTGTCGCGTGCGCTCCGTGCCGGGAATCGGCACGCCGTCGAAGACCAGGGGCTTCGACGCGGAATCATTCTCACTGACCGTACCGGCGCGCTGCCAGTAGGCGTGGCTATCGAGTTGATCGACCCATTCCGCCTGCGGCATCCACTGCCACTTCAGGCTCGCTCGCTGGCGATCCAGAAGCTGGTTGTTGTAAACGTAGTCGTCGAAAACCGAGAACCGCGAGGAGGCGGCACTCCGGACATCGGTGAAGCCCTCGCGGTCAAACATTTCCAGCGCGAGCCGGAAGACATGATCGCCCTGGACATGCTCGGCCTTCATCAAGGCAGAGTTCGAGGTGAAGTCCGCCGGGTTCGGCGGTTCGTTGCCATTGTTCGCCGTTTCCTCACCAAGGCGACCGGCGTAGAGCAGCATCACCGAGGTGTTTCCTTTCTTCACAGCGCCACCCACCTGCCCCGCGATGCTTTCATTCGCGGAAAAGTACTGGGTTCGCACGAGTCCACCCGCATTGCGACCGGTGAGCATGCTCTCCGGATCAGGCGTGCTGAAGGCGACCACGCCGCCGAGTGCGTCACTACCATAAAGCGCGCTGGCCCCGCCCTTCAACACCTCCACCAGGTCGAACATCGCCGGATCGAAGTAGTCCCGTCCGATGCCACCGGCGCCATCGCCACTGCCCATGTCGAAGGACGTCGACACATACTGCGGCGGCTGGCGGATGCCATCGAGCTCGATCGCGATGCGGTTCCCTTCGGCTCCGCGGATATTGATGCTGCCGTAGCCGGACTGGCCGTAGCCGAAAGCACCATCCCCGCTCGAGAAGTCGAACGGCAATGAAACCGTGGGATCGTACTTCGCAAAGCCCGAGAGATCCTGACTGCCGGTACGCAGCAGGTCTTCGGAGTCGGCATGGAGTGTCGTGCCAGCGGCATCGATCCACCGCTGCTCGGTGCGAGTGCCAACGACGACCATCTCATCCAGACCTTGGACGAGCGATCCCTCGTCCCCGGCGGCAGGTACCTCCTCAGGATCTGCCGCCGGGGCGGGGTGCAGCGCCATACCAATGGCGAACGTTACCTGGAAAACAATAGAATGACGCACGATGACGGGGGTCGCGCGCTATTGCGCGACGACGAAAGGCTTCAAGGTCTCGCGGATCTTATCCACGGCGGGGGTCTTGCCGTCTTCGGCCTCGTCGACGAGTTCCGCGACCAAGTCCTGAAGCCGTCCTTCATCCGCCTTGGTCAGCACCTTGATGCTGCCCTTCTCCGGAGAAAGCTCGTCCCACACATTGCGGACGTCTTTCCAGAAGGAGGCGGTCTTCTGCCAATAATCGTTGGCCTTGGCGAAATCGTGATCCTTCACCCGGAGATAGGGATTGAAGCCCACTTCACGGCAGAGCGGATAGGACTTCCCATCACGCTTCACCCACTTGGTGTTGTCTTGCTCGTGGAACCAGCCTTCCGAAGTGATCGTATGGCGGTTGGTGACAAGCAGCAGATCGTAGTCATCGCGCTTCTCCTCGCGGCGCGGCTTCGGACGGTTGGCTTCAGCAGTCCATTCACTGGTCTCTTCCCCATGAACCCACGCCGCGATGCCTTCATAGCGCGGCGAGTCATCCACCTGGGTCACGCGCTGGCTCCACTTGCCCTTCGCTTCCTCCGGGGTCAGCTTCTTCGCGGTCCACACGCGGCAGCCTTGGAACTCGAGGATCTCGGTATCCTCATAAGTCCAGATCTGCGCCCAGTGCTTCACCACCATCGGACCCACCTGGAGGATGTGCTGGAGGACGATGCGCTTGCCGCTGTCCTCGGCGACCTTGACGGTTTCGAAGGCATCTTCCGTATACGGCTTCTCGACCGCCTTGTAGCCTTCGTGCATCGAGAAGGTCTCTTGGAAGTGGAAGCCGACCTTGAAGTCGCCGGCCATGGTGAGGATAGCCTTGCGATCTTTTTCAAAGGTCGCGTCGTCGGCGAAGGCGGAACTGCTGATCAGCAGCACCGCAAGCAGGGATGACAATGGTTTCATGAAAGGTTTGTTAGATGGTCGTCCGGCGGCGGCGCGCGATGAGCGGCAAGGCGGCGAAGGACAGCAGGAGCGCGGACGGCTCGGGGATCACTTGGATGAAGGAGTTCCCCACATCGATCTGCGACGCGGTCACCGAGGTATGGATCCCGATGGGAGCATTCAGCGTGATCGAGGTGATCGTGTCGTCGATGGACGAGAGGTTCCACTGCCAGGCGAATGCCGTGTAGAGAATGGGGTCCTGGCCGAAGTTGTCGCGGAACTCGGACGCACCGGCCGCGAAGGCAAGCGGCGTTAACACCTCGCTTCCGGAGCTCGTGACCACCGTCA
>Ga0307406_10000576_pt1 | contig 21135 bp, 17 predicted proteins | sample 322Cmetagenome_3_FD_203706 | JGI IMG/M metagenome (GOLD analysis project Ga0307406, IMG submission 203706) | Maize rhizosphere microbial communities from greenhouse at UC Davis, California, United States - 322HYB-C-2 | ecosystem: Host-associated > Plants > Roots > Rhizosphere > Soil | place...
TTCCGCGCGAGCATCGGGATGCCGATCGCGAGCGTGGCGAGGGTGAAGACCACGAGGACGATCCCGGCGCCGATCATCCCGAGCAGGTTGTAGACGGCCGAGTGCGCGAAGGTCACGAAGAGCACGAGGACCACGTAGGCGCGCAGCAGGAGGTGCCCCGTCGACTCGCGCTCCGGCGCGGTGGGCGGGGGCGCCACGGGATGCTTGGTGTACTGAGCCATCGCGTTCAGGCTACCGCGCCGCGCTTCGTGCGTCGCTGAGCGCCGCCGCGCGGCTCTACGCTGGGATCCATGCTGCTCAGCCTCACGAACGCGCCCCGCGACTACGCCTGGGGATCCGACTCCCTGCTCGCCGAGCTCGAGGGCCGTGTGCCCTCGGGCGCACCCGAGGCCGAGGTTTGGTTCGGCGACCATCCGAGCGACCCGGCGGACGTCGAGGGCGGCGGCACGCTCGACCAGATCACGGGGGGCACTCTGCCGTACCTGCTCAAACTGCTCGCGGCCGGCACGCCGCTGTCGATCCAGGTGCACCCGACGATCGCGCAGGCGCGTGAGGGCTGGGCGCGGGAGAGCGGTCTCGCGGACGACGATCCGCGGCGCAACTACCGCGATGACAATCACAAGCCGGAGCTCATCGTGGCCCTCAGCGAGACCTTCGAGTCGCTCAGCGGCCTGCGTCCGGTGGCGAGAACCCTCGCTCTGCTCGACACTCTCGGCGACAGTGCGGGTGTGGCGGCGCTGCGTGCGCGGCTGAGCGGCGATGGCGATGTCCTCCGCACGGTGATCGGGTGGCTGCTCGGAGGCGAGGCGCAGAGCGAGGTCGATGACATCATCGCGGCGGTGCGCACCGCCGCAGCGGGCTCGGGTGCAATCGCAGGGGAGTGGAGCACCACGATCCGGGCGATCGCCGGCGTGGCCGCGAACTACCCGGCGGATCCCGGAGTGGTCGTCGCCCTGCTGATGAACCATGTCGTCCTGCGCCGCGGCGAAGGAATCTTCCTGCGCGCCGGCCTGCTGCATGCCTACCTCTCGGGGCTCGGGGTCGAGATCATGGCCGCGAGCGACAACGTGCTCCGCGGCGGTCTCACCCCCAAGCGCATCGACGTGCCCGAACTGCTGTCGATCCTCGACACCTCCTCCGGAGAGGTGCCGGTGCTGCGTCCGTCCGGCGACGGCGCCGTCACGGCCTATCCGGTGCCGGTCCCCGACTTCGCCCTCGAGCGGGTCTCCCTCACCGGTGCGCCCCTGACGTGGGACGTCACGGGGCCGACGATGGCGCTGGCGACCGCTGGCGACGTGGCCGTCTCCTCCGCCGCGGGAGAGGTTCGACGAGTGCCCGTCGGTGCAGTGATCTTCGCCACGCCCGACGAGGGCGCGGTGACGCTGTCCGGAGCCGGCGAGGTGTTCCTCGCGTCGCCCGGGCGCGACACGCCGACGAACACTCAAGAACTTTAAAGAACCGCTTGAGGGTTTACGATCCGCGACTTGACCGGAGCGAATGACACGGGTGTAATTAGGTACGAGCACGGCCCGCCGGGGGGCGGAGACAGGGTTGGAGATCGAGATGACGGGATACCGTTCCGACGTACCGGAGAACTGGTTCGTCGATCCGATCAACCTCGGAGTGCCGGGGGTTCGGAAGCCGAACGCCGAAGACGACAACGCCCTCGCCTGGCAGAGCGACGCTCTCTGCTCGCAGACCGATCCCGAAGCCTTCTTCCCGGAGAAGGGTGGATCGACACGAGACGCGAAGCGCATCTGCACCACGTGCGATGTCCGCGGCGAATGCCTCGAGTACGCGCTCAACAACGATGAGCGCTTCGGGATCTGGGGCGGACTCTCCGAGCGCGAGCGCCGGAAGCTCAAGCGCCGCGCGAGCTGATCGCCTTCCGCTTCGCGGGCGCGCCGCGTCCACTGCCCGGGAGGCGCGGATCGCGCGCTTAGGCTGACCACGTCATGCCAGCCCGAGTTCACGCCATCATCGTCGCGCGCCCCGGATCTTCTGCCCGCGCGCAACTCCTCCGCACTCTCGACGCCGTGCGGTCTCAGACGACACCTCCGGCCGCCGTGACCCTCGTCATGTGCGGTGACGCGACGACCGCGCGCGAGAGCGAGACGGTCGCCGGCACAGTGGAGGGCATCATCGAGGCCCGCGCGACGACGTCGTTCGCCGAGGCGGTGGAACTCGCACGCCCCCGCGTCCTCGAGGGAACCGCGATCTGGCTCCTCGCCCAGGACACGGCGCCCCATCCGCGCGCCCTCGAAAGGCTCAGCGGAATGCTGGAGCGCTCGCCGTCGGCGGTCATCGTCGCTCCGAAGCTGGTCGCGACCGACAACGAGCGTGAGATCGTCTCCCTGGGCGTGACGATGACCACGCTCGGCCGTTCGGTCGAGCTGGCGGCGGGGGAGCTCGACCAGGGTCAGCACGACGGTATGGACGATGCGCTCGGATCCGACATCCGCGGGATCCTCATCCGCGGGGAGGTCCGCGACGCGCTGCGTCCGGATCCGGCTCTCGCCGGGGCCGACGAGGGGCTCGATCTCGGCGTGCGCGCCCGGCTCGGCGGCGGTCGCGTCGTGGTCGCACCGACCGCGCGCATCTCCGCGTCGCCGGACGGCCCCGCGGCGCTCCCTTCCGGCCGCTCGCGTCGCGCCTACGTCCGACGGCTCGCGCAACTGCATCGCCGTCTCGCGTACGCCCCGGCGCCCGTCGTGCCGCTGCACTGGCTGGCGCTCCTCCCGCTCGCACTCTGGCGATCGATCACGCACCTCATCGGCAAGCGTCCGGAATCGGTCATCCCCGAGTGGGCCGCCGCACTCACCGCGATGCTGCGCGTCAACGCCGTCGCGCGCTCGCGCGCCCGCATCCGTTCCTTCCGTTCGTCCACCTGGGCGAGCATCGCACCGCTGCGGGTCACCTCGTCGCAGCTGCGTCGCCGGCTCGACGACGGACACGGCAGCGAAGGCGGCGCGGTCAGCGAGCTGCGCTTCTTCTCCGGCGGTGGCGCGTGGGCCGTGCTGGCCGCCCTGGTCGTGAGCATCGCCTCGTTCACGACGGTGCTGGCGTGGCCGACGGTCGGCGGCGGTGCGCTGCTCCCGCTGCGCGACACGGTCTCCGCGCTGTGGAGCGATGCGGCGTGGGGCCTCCGCGGTGTCGGCATCGACCTCGTCGGTCCCGCCGACCCGTTCGCCGCCGTCGTCGCGGTCCTCGGCACGCTCTGGCCCGCTGGCCCGTCGTTCACGCTGGTGCTGCTCTGGATCCTCGCGCTCCCGCTTGCCGTTCTCGGCGGATGGTTCGCCGCCACACGCGTCACCGACCGCGCCGGACTCCGGATCTTTGCGGGCGTGGCGTGGGCGATGGCACCGACCTTCCTGACAGCGCTCGTCGAAGGGCGGCCGAGTGCCGTCCTCGTTCATCTCCTGCTCCCGTGGCTCTTCCATGCGGCCGCCGTCGCCCACCGGTCCTGGGGGGCCGCAGGCGCCGCATCGCTCCTGCTCGCCGCGGTCGTCGCGTGCGCACCGTCGCTGGCACCGGCCCTGGCGCTGCTCTGGATCATCGCGATCGGCATCGCCCTTGCGACGGCGCAGTTCCGCGGCGCGGGTCGGCAGCTCTGGCTCCCGCTTCCGACGGCGCTCCTGTTCGCGCCGCTCATCTTCTGGCAGCTCGCGCACGGCTCGCCGCTCGCTCTGCTCGGCGATCCCGGCTTCCTCTGGGCGGGCCCGCAGGCGACGGCCGACGCGGCAGGCCGCCTCGCGATCGCGACCGGGTTCCCGACGAACGACTTCGCGGGATGGACGATCTTCGCTCCGGCCGTGATCGGCACCTGGGCACCGCTGCTGTGCGCCCCCATCGCCCTGCTCGCCCTCGCCGCGGCGGTCGCTCCGCGCTGGCGCGCCGGCATCACGCTTCTCGTGGTGACGCTGGCGGGTCTCGCGACCGCGTTCCTCGCGGTCGGCATCACGGTCGGCTTCACGCAGGGCAATCCGGTCGCGATCTGGCCGGGCTCGGGCCTGAGCCTCGCATGGATCGGCGTCGTGGGAGCGGCGCTCGTCACTCTCGACACCGCGCTCACCCTCCCGCGGCTCCGCCTGGTCGCCACCTCCGTCGCGGCGGTCGCGCTCGTGGTCTGCGCGGTGCCCGCCCTCACTGCTTTCCACCTGGAACGCTCGGCGCTCACCAACGGTCCGGTCTCGACCCTCCCGGCCTATGTCGCGGCGCAGGCCGCCGGAGATCAGCAGATCGCCACGCTCGTCCTCACACCCCAGGACGACGGCGGTCTCGCTGTCGACGTCGCCTGGGGAGCGAGTGAGACTCTCGGCGCCCAGTCGACCATGATGACGACGGCTGTCGAACCCCAGGGGGCCGACATCACCGCTATCGCGGTCGACCTGCTCTCGGCGCGCGATTTCGACGCTCCGGGCGAGCTCGCGGAGCAGGGCATCAGTTACGTGCTGCTCGCTCAGCTCCCCGGGGGGCAGAGCGACAAGGCGCGTGCCCTGGGGACCACGGCTGTCACCTCGATCGATCAGCGTCCGGGGTTCGTCCACGCCGGCACCACCGAACGCGGCGTGCTATGGCGGTTGGAGGCCGACGCGGACGCGCCGGAAGCGCTGACACAGGCTCAGCAGGGTACCGCGCGTCTGGTGATCACTCTGCAGCTCGTGTTCGTCTTCGCCGCCTTGCTGCTGTCGGTCCCGACGCGCGCGTCGCGACGGGCCGCCCGTGCACAGTCCCGCATCGTCGGCCGGGTTCCGGAGGAGCCGCTCGTGCTGCCGAGACACGCCGAGGATCGCGGGGACGAGGATGCCGTCGGCGGCGTCGCCGAGGCGACGGTCCCCACCGTCGCGACGGGCGAGACCGAGGACGCGATCTCCGACGACCCGCTCGTCGGCGTGGACGCGCCGGATGACGAGCCTCTGCCGGATGACGAGTCCCTGCCGGACGATGACGTGCTGTCAAACGATGAGTCGCCGGCGGACGACGCGCCGCTCCCGGACGATGAGCCGCCCGCGGACGACGCACGGTCCACGGACGACGAGCCGCCCGCAGACGACGAGCCGTCCTCAGACGATCAGGCGCCGTCGGCTGCTGCGGCCGAGGAGGACAACCGATGAACGGCACACGCGCTTTCCGAGTCGCCGCCACCAGCGCCCGCGTCATCACCGGGGTCGCGGTCGCCGTCGCGTGCGCGGTCGGTGTCGTCGCCGCCATCCACGCGCCGTGGCCCGAGATCAGCCACGACCCGGCGCAGGTCCAGGTCACGCCGCTGCCCGGCGACACGGTCCTCGTCTGCAACGGCGATCTGCGTGCCCTCGGGCGGGACTCGTCCGCGCCCCTGGACATGCGCTCCGCCGCCTCGCCGACCCTCACCGAGGGCGGCACTTCGGGGAGACCGTCCAGCACGACACTCGAGAGCCCTGACCTGACCGATGCCGGAGACGTCCGCGTGCTCACCGGCGCGGTCGAAGGACGCACGGCGCCGCTGATCGCCGCGACGGAATCGGTGACGATCGCGGAGGACGACCTCGCCGGGTTCGCCGCCCTGGCCTGCGGCGAGCCGCGCCTGGAGTCCTGGCTGGTCGGCGGGAGCGTCGGCACCGGCACCGAGGACATCGTGATCCTCGCCAACGCCGGAAAGGTCCCGACGACGGTCACTCTGGCCGTCTACGGCACGACGCGCAGCGCGCGCACCGTGGTCGTGCCGGCCGGTACGCAGCTCGCTCTTCCCCTCGCGTCGATCGCGGCAGGGAACGAGGCCCCCGTCGTCCAGGTGAACGCGTCGGGAGCGCCGGTACGCGCGGTCCTGCAGTCCTCGCTCGTGCGCGTGCTCGACCCCGCGGGGATCGACCTCCAGGACGCGGTGGCCGGTGCGCAGAAGAACGTGGTGTTCGCCGGAGTGCAGGCGTTCCCCGTCGAGGGCGATGAAGCGGACATGACCGTCATGCGACTGCTCTCGCCGGAAGCGGACGGCGAGGCGCGCATCGTCGTGCGGGCGACCGGATCGCGCGAGGTGGCGAACGAGTTCACCGTCCCGCTGTCCTCCGCGATCCCCGCGGAGGTCTCGCTGAGCGGACTCGAGCCGGGCACGTACTCGGTCGAGGTGGAGGCCGACGTCCCAGTGGTGGCCGCGGTGCGTCAGCAGGACGGCGCCGGCCTGGATTCCGACTTCGCCTGGGTGACGCCGGCTCCCGAGCTCGATGCCGACGTCCTGGTCGCCGTCCCGCGGGGCCCGACCGCGCAGCTGCAGCTGACGAACACCGCGGATGAGGATGCCACGGTGTCGCTCGCACCCGCCGAGGGCGGCGACAGCGAAGAGATCATCGTCCCCGCGGGGCAGTCGGTGAGCGCCGACGTCGAGCCGGGGACGAGCTATCTGCTTCGTCCTTCGGCCACCGTGCACGCCGCCGTCACCATGACGGCACCCGGCGCTCTCGCGGTGCTCCCGATTCAGGCCGGTGCCGGAGCCGAGCAGTCGATCACCGTCTACCCCTGATCCGGAGGGTCGTCCCCGAAGGGCGCTGGATCAGTGGTCGTGGCCGAGATCCCAGGGCTCACGCCCGACGTACTCGGCCGCAGCGCGGAACACGGCGCTCTCGATCGCCATCCGGCGATGCGCCGCGTCATCGTGCCCCGGCGGCAGGAGCCGCTCGATCGGCAGGCGGAACAGGACGATCCGACTGTTCTCGCGGTCGAGGTACCAGCGCGGCACCTCGTCGGTCGCGTCGAACGCCGGGATCGCGCCGATCTCGAATCGGACCTCCTGCAGCTCCGGCCAGGTGCCGCGGAGGAACTCGACGGCGGTGCCCACGGTCAGATCGAACCGGTCGAGTCGGCCGTCGAGGGGAGCCAGAGGAGGCCGGACGACCTCGCTGCGTCCGAGGCGCCCGTGGCGTCCGTGCCGCGCGCCGCGCCGAGGGGCTGCAGAGGTGCGAGCGGAACGGCGGCGGGGCATGACGAAAGTCTAAGCGGTGCGCGTGCGCGCGGCGCGGCATCCGCAGGCCCGCGCCGCGGCGCCGTACTGTTGCGGTGATGGATGGACGACTCTGCTCGAAGGTCGGCTGCGCGCGAGAAGCGGTGGCCACGCTCACCTACGATTACGGCGACCAGATGGCCGCTCTGGGACCGCTCGGCGCGCCGAACGATCCGCAGGCTCACGATCTGTGCTCGCCTCATGCGGATCGCATGTCGGTCCCGTCGGGTTGGATCGTCGTGCGGCACGAGGCGCTTCGCGCCTGATCACATCCCGGCGACACGCGGCCGAGGTCGCGAAGACCGGAGAGCACGTCTGAGTACTCTGGCCGCGGGCCCGTCAGAGCGGCGCGTTCGGAAAGGCAGCCGTGATCGTCTGGCGACGCTGGATCTTCCCCCTCCTTCTTGTGATCGTGTTCGGGGCGTGCGCTGCGGCACTCGTCAAGATCGCCTTCTTCCCCGATCGCGCCGAGAGCATCGTCAGCCCGGCGGCGGGTATCACCGATCCGGTCGTGGCGGTGGAGCGGGGTTCGGTCGTCAACGCCCTGAGCCTGAGCGGGAACGTCGCGAGGGATGACAAGTACGGGGTGCGGAGCGAGCTGAACGGCACCGTCACGGCCGTCCACGTCGGCGAAGGAGCGACGGTCGCGGCGGGTCAGGCGCTCTTCACCGTTCGTCAGGAGGATCCCCGCGCGGACATCGACGTGCTCGCTCCGGAGAGCGGCGACGTGTCGGAGATCGCCCTCGTCAAGGGGCAGGCGGTGTCCGTCGGCACCGAGTCCTACACCCTCACCCCGGCGCGCTACCACCTGCTCGCCACCGTGGAGCCCGTGCAGCTGTACCGCCTGGTGAATGCGCCGACCGAGGGCACCGTGACGATCGCCGGTGGCCCGGCTCCCTTCGTCTGCACGGGTGTGGGCGTGCAGGTGAGCGCCGAGGGCACGGCGAGCGTCCGCTGCGCCATCCCTGTCGACCAGACGGTCTTCGCCGGCCTCCCCGCGACGATGGATCTCGCCCTCGGCCAGGTCGAGGACGCGCTGGTCATCCCCGTGACAGCCGTGCAGGGCGGCGCCGGAACCGGGAACGTCTGGATCGACGCCGGGAACGGAGGAGAGCCGGAGGAACGTGCCGTGAAGCTGGGGGTCAACGACGGCGTCATGGTCGAGGTGACCGAGGGGCTGGAGGAGGGCGACAGCATCCGGCAGTTCGTGCCGGGCTTCGTGGCCCCTGTCGAGGAGTTCTGCTACGAGGTCTCGCCCGGTGTGGAGCAGTGCGACAGCGGGATGAACTGGTGACGCTCGTCGCTCTGCAGGACGTCGCGAAGAGCGTGCTGCTGGCCGACGACTCGCGACTCGAGATCCTGCGCGGCATCGACCTCGAGGTGAGCGCCGGCGACCACGTCTCGATCGTCGGGCGCTCCGGGTCGGGCAAGTCCACGCTGCTCAACATCCTGGGCATGCTCGATGCGCCGACGTCCGGCACGGTCTCCTTCGAGGGGCGCGAGGTGCGCCGCATGCGCTCGGGACGGCTGGACCGCCTGCGCGGCGACAACGTCGGGTTCGTGTTCCAGCAGTTCAACCTGCTGCCCGGACGAACCGCGATCGACAACGTGATGATGCCGCTCGGTCACGCGAAGGGGCGGATGTTCTGGAACCGTCGGCAGATCGCCGCGGACATGCTGGAGCGGGTGGGTCTCGGGCATCGTGTCGACCAGGTCGCCGATCGGCTGTCCGGCGGCGAGCAGCAGCGCGTCGCGATCGCCCGCGCTCTGGTGCGGGGGCCGGTGCTGATCCTCGCCGACGAGCCCACCGGCGCACTCGACATCGACACCGGGGCATCCGTCATGTCGCTCCTCGACGAGGTGGCCACCGAGACGGACGCGGCTCTCGTCACGATCACGCATGATCTGCACGTCGCCGCACGTGCCCGGCGCCACTATCGGCTGGACGCGGGCACCCTCGTGCCGGCCGACCTCAGCCGAGCGTTCGAGGCGTCCACGCTCGCGGCGCCGGTGCCGGCTCCGCCGATCGGTCCGAGCGCGTGACCGGGTTCCTGGGCGCGCTGGCCGATGCCTGGGCGGAGATCCGCGTCCACAAGCTCCGCGTCCTGCTCAGCCTGATCGGCATCGCCGTCTCCGTCGGGGCCCTCACGGCGGTCGTCGCGATCTCCGAGTATCAGCGGCAGTACCAGGCCGAGCAGTCCGATCGGTGGGGCGGCCGCGCCGCGACCATCGTCGTCGGCGTCAGCAGCGAAGAGGGCGAGCCGGTCGACATCGGCGACTTCGACGAGCGCTTCGAGCGGGTGAGCGAGCGCTTCGCCTTCAGCCACACCGCGCGCATCGTGCAGGGGATGACCGTCGGGGTGCGGCTTCCCGAGGGCATCACCGACGTCAACGCGCGGCTGATGGATCCGGTCTACTCGCAGATCCATCGCGAGCAGCTCCTGGAGGGGCGCTGGCTGCGCGATTCCGACATCGAGGCGCTGGCGCCTGCCGTGGTCATCTCGGAGCCGCTGTGGGACCGCCTCGGACGCGTGCCCCTCACCCAGCATCCGATCGTGACGCTGACCGGGGCCGGGGGCGGCACCTACCAGGTCGTCGGCGTGGTCCCGCGGCAGGGATTCGGCGACGAGGAGCTCCGCATCGATCTGCTCTACGACGGCTACCGCGATCGCGTGGACGCGCTGCCCGAGGGGGCCTGGTCCCAGTACGAGATCTGGGTCGGCCCGGAACAGGCGGACGAGATCGGTCCGGTGCTGGCGATGGACCTCCGGGCGGGCCTGCCCGAGGGGCAGACGGTCTCGGTGAGCAGGTCGGACTGGGCGGCTCAACCAGGGACGATGGAGGTGCAGGCGACCTTCGAGATGGTGACAGGCGGTATCGCCGCACTGATCCTCGCCCTCGGCGCGCTGAGCCTGATCAACATCCAGCTCGTCGCGATGCGGCAGCGGGTGCGCGAGATCGGCGTCCGCCGTGCGTTCGGGGCGAGCTCGGGACGGGTGTTCTTCTCCGTGTTCCTGGAGAGCCTCGTCGCCACCACCGTCGCGGGAGCCATCGGGATCGCTATCGTCGTCGCGGTGCTCCGGTCGGACTGGCTCCTCACGTCGATGTTCGTCGGGATGCAGGACGTCCCGCCCTTCCCGATGCGGGCGGCGCTCATCGGCCTCGTCGCCTCGGTCATCGTCGGTGCGGTGTCCGGCTTCATCCCCGCACTCGTCGCGCTACGGGTGAAGGTGATCGACGCGATCCGCTTCTGACACGCGAGCGGTCCGACGAAGGGGGAGTGGAACAATGGGAGGATGCCTGAGCTCGAGTACCGCGTCGCCGATCTGTCCCTCGCTGAAGCCGGCCGTCACCAGCTGCGACTCGCCGAGAACGAGATGCCGGGGCTCATGGCTCTCCGCACGGAGTTCGGCGCGGCGCAGCCGCTGAAGGGCGCGCGGATCGCCGGCTCCCTGCACATGACCGTCCAGACGGCGGTGCTCATCGAGACGCTCGTCGCCTTGGGCGCAGAGGTGCGCTGGGCCAGTTGCAACATCTTCTCCACGCAGGACGAGGCCGCGGCCGCCGTGGTCGTCGGTCCGGAGGGGTCGGTCGACGCGCCCGCCGGTGTTCCGGTGTTCGCCTGGAAGGGCGAGTCGCTCGAGGAGTACTGGGCGTGCACGGAGCGCATCTTCGACTGGTCCGCCGAGGGGTTCGACGGTCCCGACCTGATCCTCGACGACGGCGGCGACGCCACGCTGCTCGTGCACAAGGGCGCGGAGTTCGAGAAGGCGGGCGGCGTCCCCGAGACGGCGGCGGGCGCCGCGCACGAGTACACGATCATCCTCGACTTGCTGCGTCGTTCGCTCGCCTCCTCGCCCGACCGCTGGACGAAGGTCGCCGCCGGTCTCATCGGCGTCACCGAGGAGACCACGACGGGCGTGCACCGGCTGTACGAGCTCGCGGCCGCCGGCGGACTGCTCTTCCCTGCGATCAACGTCAACGACTCGGTGACCAAGAGCAAGTTCGACAACAAGTACGGCATCCGCCACTCCCTGCCCGACGGCCTGAACCGCGCGACCGACGTGCTCATCGGCGGGAAGGTCGCCTTCGTCTGCGGATACGGAGACGTCGGCAAGGGCGCGGCCGAGGCGCTGCGCGGACAGGGTGCGCGCGTCATCGTCAGCGAGGTCGATCCGATCTGTGCTCTGCAGGCCGCGATGGACGGCTTCCAGGTGGCGCGGTTGCTCGACGTGGCCGGCGAGGTCGACATCGTCGTGACCGGCACCGGGAACCGCGATGTGGTGACCACCGAGCACCTGCAGGCGCTGAAGCACCTGGCGATCGTCGCGAACGTCGGCCACTTCGACAACGAGATCGACATGGCAGGACTCGAGGCGCTGCCCGGCGCGGAGAAGGTCGAGATCAAGCCGCAGGTGCACGAATGGCGGATGCCGAGCGGTCGCAGCGTGCTCGTCCTCAGCGAGGGGCGCCTGATGAACCTCGGCAACGCCACGGGGCACCCGTCGTTCGTGATGAGCGCGTCGTTCACGAATCAGGTGCTCGCCCAGCTCGAGCTGTTCACGAACATCGATGCGTACCCGACCGGCGTCTACACGCTGCCGAAGGCGCTCGACGAGAAGGTCGCCCGCCTGCACCTCGATGCCCTGGGCGTGCAGCTGACCACCCTGACCGAGGGGCAGGCCGCGTACATCGGGGTTCCCGTCGACGGCCCCTACAAGCTGGAGCACTACCGCTACTGAGCGGCAGCGGACGAGCTCTGCTCAGACCCCGACGTGACGACCGGTGAGCTTCTCGGCCCGTCGGTCGGAGTTCTCCAGCGCGCGGCGCTCACGTTCTCTGCGCAGCACCGTGATGCCGATCAGCACGGCCTCCGGGTGCGCGGGCGGCATCGGCGAGACGTACGGCATCGCCTCCGTGAGCAGGTCCTGCGCGACTCTGGCCCTGGCGGCGGGGACCATGCGCGGGGCGCTCTGCAGGAACTGGGAGATGCGTCGCGCGAGCCGGTCCGGAAGCCGTGCCACGTCAGCGATCTGCGCCCAGCCTCCGAGCTCCGGCGGCAGGATCGGGACGAGCGGCACGAGCCGCGGTGTGCGCACACGCAGGCTGTAGGTGCCGGCGACGAGGTCGCCCAGACGCTGCGACCGGGCGTTGAAGGCGCCGGTGAGCACCGCGATGCCCCCGAAGGTGCCGTAGACCTCCAGCACACCCAGCAGGGCGCGGATGAAGGCGTGGCGGAACCCCGCCGCGCCCCCGTCGACGCGGACGATGCGCCCGCCGACCGCGAGCTTGCCGAGGCTGCGGCCCTTCATCGCCACCTCCATGGTGATCGGCAGGACCACGAAGCTGACGACCAGCGCCGCGACCGTCGCGATGCGGTCCGTGGCGTCGTCGAGCACGCCGACGTCGAGCAGCCAGATGCGCAGGAAGAGCCAGAGGATGAAGACGGCGAAGCCGAGCACCATGTCGATCAGGGCGCCCAGGGCGCGGAGCAGGAAGCCGACCGGCTGAACGTCGATGGCGACGGCTTCACCGGAGAGCACCTCGTCGGACGCATCGATCGGGACGGACATGAGTACAGTAAATCAGGTGGATGCCGATGCGCTGTCTGATGCACGCCGCGCCGAATGGGAGCGGCTGGACGAGCTCAGCCGTGCCCGCCTGGATGGGGCGGGCGTCGACGAGCTGATCGTCCGCTACCGCGCGGCATCCGCCGATCTCGCCGAGCTGAAGACCTCGGTGGGGGAGTCGCCCCAGGGGGCCTACCTCTCCACGATCCTGGTGCGCGCGCGGCTCCGCCTCACGGGCGCCTCCGACAGCATCCTCACGCAGACCGCGCGGTTCTTCAGCCTGCAGCTTCCCGCGGCCCTTTACCGGCTGCGCTGGACGACGCTGATCATCGCGGTCTCGTTCATCGCGATCGGCGTCGGCACCGCGGCGTGGATCGCGAGCGATCCCGCGCTCATCGCGACCCTCGGTCCGCCCGACGCGCTCGAGCAGTACGCCGACGAGAGCTTCACCGGCTACTACACCGAGAATCCGGCAGCCGAGTTCATGGGGATGGTCTGGACGAACAACGCCTGGATCGCGATGCAGTGCGTGCTCTTCGGGGTGACCGGGATCTGGCCGATCGCGATGCTCGTGCAGAACGCGATGGGTCTCGGCGTGTCCGGAGCGGTGATGGCCGCGCACGACAAGGCCGACATCATGCTGCTCTACATCCTCCCGCACGGCATGCTCGAGCTGACCTGCATCTTCGTCGCGGCGGCCGCCGGGCTGCACATTTTCTGGGCGTGGGTGGCGCCAGGAGCCCGCTCGCGTGGTGAGGCGCTCGCGGAAGAGGGCAGGTCGCTCGCGACGGTCGCGCTCGGGCTGGTGTTCGCGCTGTTCCTCGCGGGACTCGTCGAGGGCTTCGTCACCGGCTGGTCGCTGCCGTGGCCGGTGAAGATCGGCATCGGTGCGGCGGCGCTCGCCGTGTTCCTCATCTACATGATCGTGATCGGCGGCCGAGCCCACCGTCGAGGTGCGTCGGGCGACCTGGTCGAATACGAAGCCGGCACTCCCCGTCTCGTCGCCGGCTGATCCTGCTCCGACCGCTCAGAGTCGACCGGCGGCCTTGAGCTCGAGGTAGCGGTCCGCGATGCGTGGCGGGAGCTCCTCCGGGTCGGCGGCGATGGCCTCGCCCCCGGCTCGACGGATCGCGTCGGCGACGTTCTCCGCATCCCGGAGCGTGCGCTCGGCTGCCGCGGCGAGATAGATCTCCTCGCGCGACCCTCGCTGACGGGCGAGATCCGCGATGTCGTCATCCGTGACGGATCCGACCAGCACCGTCGTCGCGCGGGAGGCGTTCGGGAAGGCGCCGAGGAAGGCCCTGGCCGACTCCGCGGCATCCTGTGCCGTGAGCACCACGATGAGCGAGGGGCGGGTCGTGAGCGTGCGGACCGCGGCGAAGGCGCCGTGCCAGTCGGTGTCGACCAGGCGTGCGTGAACCGGGGCCATCGCATCGGTCATCGCCGGGAGGAGCGCCGTGCCGTCGACACCCGTGACCCGGCCGCGCACCACGCGGTCGTACATCAGCAGGTGCACGTGGTCGCCGGCGCGCGAGGCGAGAGCGGCGAGCAGGAGGGCCGCCTCGAGCGAGGCGTCGACGCGGGTCCCGTCGCCCACCCGAGCGGCCGCCGTACGTCCGGTGTCGATGATGATGACCACATGACGGTCGCGCTCGGGGCGCCAGGTGCGCAGCATCGTCGTTCCGGCGCGCGCGGTGGCACGCCAGTCGATCGAGCGCACGTCGTCGCCGCGTACGTACTCGCGCAGGGAGTCGAACTCGGTGCCCTGGCCGCGGACCTGGATGCTCGTGTTCCCATCGAGCTCGCGCAGTCTGGCCAGCCGCGAGGGGAGATGCTTGCGCGAGGAGAACGCGGGCAGCACGCGGATCGCTCCGCGCACCCGGTGCCGCGCCTGCCGACCGGCGAGACCGAGCGGACCGCGCGAGCGGATCATGACGAACTCGCTCACCAGCTCGCCGCGGCGGCGGGGAAGCAGCGGGATCGCGACTCGCGCACGTTCGCCGGGAGGGATGCTCAGCTGCTGTCGAGCGGGTGATGCGCCCGCGGTCGGCTGCCAGGCATCGCGGATCACCGCGTGCAGCATGCGGTCACCGTGATTCTGCAGGGCGACACTCACCGGCACCGGCTCGCCGATCCGGGTGCGCTTCGGCAGGCGGCGTGTCACCGTCACGCGTCGAGGGCTGGCCGCGAGGGCGATGTCGATCCCGCTCAGCAGCACGCACAGGGCGATCCATCCGCCGAACACCGCGTACGCCGGATAGCCCGCGAGTCCTGCGAGGACGAGCGGGATCACGCCCACGGCGAGGGCGAGGGCGAGGCGGCCGGTGACGAACACCTAGATCGGCACCCTGGTCTGCTGCACGACGGAGGTGAGCACGGCATCCGCCGACACGCCCTCCATCTGGGCGTCGGGCCGAAGCTGCAGGCGATGGCGCCACACCGGCACCAGCATGGTCTGGACGTGGTCGGGGGTCACGGCGGAGGAGGCGTTGAGCCACGCCCAGGCCTTCGCGGCGGCCAGCAGACCCGTCGATGCACGCGGACTCGCGCCGAGCTCGACGGACGGGGACTGACGCGTCGCCCTGGCGAGGTCGACGACGTAGCCGAGCACGTCGTCGGTGACCTCGACGCGACCCGAGGCGGCCTGCGCCGCGCGGATCTCGTCGGCTGTCACGACGGCCTCGACGCCGGTCAGGTCACGGGGGGAGAAGCCTTCTGCGTGCCGGCGCAGCACCGAGACCTCGGCGTCGCGCTCCGGCATGCCGACCACGAGCTTCATGAGGAAACGGTCGAGCTGTGCCTCGGGCAGGGAGTAGGTCCCCTCGTGTTCGATCGGGTTCTGCGTCGCCGCGACGAGGAACGGATCCGGGAGCGGCCGGCTGACGCCGTCGGCCGAGACCTGGCGTTCCTCCATCGCCTCGAGCAGCGCGGCCTGCGTCTTCGGGGGCGTGCGGTTGATCTCGTCGGCGAGCAGGATGTTCGTGAACACGGGCCCCGCGCGGAAGTCGAACTCGCCGGTGCGCGCGTCGTACACGAGGGACCCGGTGACGTCGCCGGGCATGAGGTCCGGTGTGAACTGCACGCGCTTGGTGTCGAGGCCGAGCGCCCGTGCGAACGAGCGGACGACCAGGGTCTTCGCCACACCGGGCACGCCTTCGAGGAGCACGTGTCCACGGGCGAGCAGCGAGACGAGCAGCCCCGTCACGGTGCCGGCCTGACCGACGACGGCCTTGTCGACCTCGGTGCGCACGCGGTGCATGGCCTGACGCAGCGCGGCGTCGTCGGCGGGATGGTTGTCAACGGTCACGTGGTGTCCTCGGCTTCCGTGGGGATGGATGGACGGCTGTTCGGATGCGGATCACGGCTCGCCCCTGGTGGTATGCGTGCTCGCCTCGACGGCGGCCTCGAGCTCGTCGAGGCGACGTGCGAGCTCGACCAGGGCGGCATCGTCTGCGGGAAGCGGGCCTGCCAGCAGCGCCTGCAGCGTGCCTCGGGGGATCCGGAGGCGGTCGGATGCCGCATCCGCGACCTCGTCCGCACCGGCGTGCACCGCGAGGCCGAGCCGGCGCGCGAGTCGACGCTGTGCACCGTCGCGGAGCGCCTCGCCCGCATGCGGCGCATCTCCGGCCTTCGCCGTGAGCCGCGCCCGTCCATGCATGGTCTCGGAGGCGCGCACGGTCACCGGAAGCGTCTCGGCGACGAGCGGGCCGAAGCGCTGACCGCGCCAGACCGCTGCGGCGATCCCGGCCGTGAAGAGCAGGAGGATGACGGGGGTGACCCACGGCGGCGTGAGGCTTCCCAGCGTGTCGGGCGACTGACCCTCGATATCGGTGTCGCTGAACGACGGCACGTACCAGACGATGCGCTCGGTCTGACCGAGGAGCGCGAGAGCGAGGGCGGCGTTGCCGTTCTCGGCGAGGTAGGCGTTGCTGAAGAGCTTCGTGCCCTCCACGACGAGCACGTCGCGGTCCGCGCGTTCGTCGACGAGGACCGCGGCGCCGTCGGCATCGCCGAAGCAGCCTTCGACCCCGTCTGCGGGAGAGAAGAACCGGTCGGCGCGGATCGTGCCGACCTCGGCGAACTCCGGGACGTCGCAGCCCGCGTCGGTGGGCGCGGAGCTTCCCGGCGCGTTCTCGCCGATGTCGAGCACGTTCAGCAGGTGCGTGCCCGACGACAGGAAGACGATCCGGTCGGCGGGCTCCAGCAGCTCGGTGAGGGCGTCGTCGGTGAGGGTGTACGGATTCGTCATGACCAGGGTCGTGTCGTCGCCGACAGCCGCTCGTGCCTCGGTGCGGGAGCGGACGACCGAGACCTCCATGCCCTGGTCGCGCAGGATCTCGGCGAGGGCGAGGGCGCCGGAGTCGTCACGGCCCTCCGGATCGAGCGTGCCGCGGGCCCCGGGGCCGCTCGCGCTCACACGGAGCGCGACGAACGCGACGAGCAGCACGAGCGCCACGACGATCAGCCATCCCAAGATCGTTCGCACGCGCCGAGGTCGGGTCTCGGCGGTGGAGTTCCCCGTCGCCGCCTGATCCACGGCCGTCACGCGGGCACCGCCTCGAGGCGCCGCGTCCGCAGCCGCTCATCGGTGGCCGCGAGGTCGCGATAGCTCTCCTCGTTCGCCGGATGCCGCAGGTAGCGGACGTCGTCGAAGGACACGGCGGCGCGGCGCATGGCAACGGCCTCGTCGGCGAACACCGCGCTGGCCTCCCGGGCGATCGACTGCGCCGTGGCGCCGGGAGCCGGATCGATGAGGTCGCGTTCCAGCAGTCCGCGCGCGATGGCGCGGTAGCGGAGGACGGTCGCGGTGTCCCAGTCGCCGCCGCGCGCGCTGCGCTCGGCATCCGCGCGGAGCTGCGCGGCGCTGCGGTCGTCCTGTTCGCCGAGGAGGTCGGTCCGTGCCCGCCGCACGGCTCGAGAGCTGCGCGGGCGACCCCAGATGATGAGCGCCGTGATGAGCGCTGCGACGATGACGGCGCTCACGATGATGAGCGCCCAGGGGCCGACGTTGGCGCCGTTGTCCGAGGTGAAGAGATCGGCGATGAACCGGCCGATGTCGCGGGCGACGAGATCGAACCACGTCGGCTTCGCGTCGGCGTAGCGGGGATCGGAGAGCTCCTCCTCGGCCCAGCGCCGCGCCTCGTCCCCGTCGGGGACGAACAGATCGTCGAACGGTCGGATCATGCCGTGCCGTCACCGCTGCCCGGAGCGGCCCAGCCGCCGTCGGCCGGCGATGCCCACGGGCTGTCGGTCGGCGGGGCGGGCATCGTGGGAGGAGCTGCAGGTGCCGGAGGTGCGGGAGGCGGCGGCGCGAAGGATTCCGGGGGCGCACCGGCAGGCTGCTGCGGTGGGTACGGCTGTCCTGCATAGGGAGGAACGCCGGACGGCGGCGCGTACGGCTGCTGCGTGTACGGCTGCGGCGGGTACGGCTGCGACGCGTAGCCCTGCGGCGGCGCAGGCTGGACCCCGTACGGCGAGTAGCCGTAGCCCTGGGTCATCATGACGTGCTCCGGCACCTGTCGCGGAGGGGGTGCGCTGGTGACGGCGCGCGACGGATCGACGGCGAACGGGTCGCCGAGCTGCTCCTCGGTCCAGCCGAGTTCGCGGCGCTCGACGTGCGCGATGAGCGTCTGATCGAGTCCCTCGTAGCGCATCCGGCAGTCGAGGTAGACGAGCGCCGATCCCGTGCTCTGCACGACGAGCGTGATGGCCTGGAGGACGAGCAGCAGGATCTGCGGTGCGATGAGGGTGAGGACGAAGCCGATGACGGCGCTCGGCTCGGCCGCGCCGGTCGGAGCGACCACGGTTCCGAGGAGCGAGCTGAGCATCGCCACGGGGAAGCTCACCACCTGCATCGCCAGTCCCATGATGAGGCTGATGAGGAAGGTGACCCCGAAGGCGACCCAGAACCGGCCGCGCGTCAGGCGCCAGGAGCGCACGAGCGCCTCGCGGAAGCGCGCCCCCTCGAGCACGAGGATCGAGGGCACCAGCAGGAGCTTGGTGGTCAGCCACACGGTCAGCGGGATCGAAGCCAGGCCGATGAGCACCACCACCAGCACGACGACCCCGATGAGCTCGACGCTCCCGCCGAGCCCGCCCGCGACGAAGGCCCCGATGATCAGGGCCACGATCGCGAACAATCCGAACACCGCGATCACCGACAGGGAGGCGAAGCCGGCGAGCCGCCAGAACGACGGGGCCATCTTGCGCCACAGCATCCCGAGCGTCGCCTTCACGCCGATCGACGCGTAGCCGATCTCGGCGGCGACGACGCCCTGCATCATCGCCGTGAACGCGATCGAGGTCAGACCGACGGCGAGCCCGGCGATGATGTTGATCGCGATCGTCCCGGCGAGCACCGCCTCGAAGTCGGGGGAGGAGGGCGACACGGTCTCCAGGCGGGAGAACGTCGTGAAGAGCACCACGCCCATCACGCCGGCCGTCGCGATCACGACGACGAGCTGGATGACGACGGCGAAGCCGAAGAGTACCTTCGGGTTGTGCCGGAGGGCCGCGAAGGCCTTCCCCAGCAGCATGCCGAAGGTCAGGGGATGAAGAGGGATGACGCCCTTCTTCGGGGCAGGGGTCCACGTCGCACCACTCACAGCTCTCCCTCCATCGAGCGCTCCCATCGTGTCATATCCGTGTACGTGGCGCGCAGACCTGGGGGCGGTGGGACTCGGTGCCATAAGGTAACAGTTATGACCTCACGCATTCTTGTGGTCGACGACGACACCGCGCTCGCCGAGATGATCGGCATCGTGCTGCGCACGGAGGGTTTCGAGCCGGTGTTCTGCGCCGACGGGGCCCGTGCGGTCGACGAGTGGCGCACGCAGCGGCCGGACCTGGTTCTGCTCGACCTTATGCTTCCCGGCATGGACGGCATCGAGATCTGCACTCGCATCCGCGCGGAGTCCGGCGTCCCCATCCTCATGCTCACGGCACGCAGCGACACCGCGGATGTCGTCCGCGGCCTCGAGGTCGGCGCGGACGACTACATGGTGAAGCCCTTCAACCCGAAGGAGCTGGTCGCCCGCATCCGCACCCGCCTCCGTCCGACGCCGCAGACCACCAGCGAGCAGTTGAAGGTCGGCGACCTCACGGTCGACGTCGACGCTCACGAGGTGCGTCGGGGCACGACGCCCATCGCGCTCACGCCGCTGGAGTTCCAGCTCCTGGTGGCGCTCGCGTCGAAGCCGCAGCAGGTGTTCTCCCGCGAGATGCTGCTCGAACAGGTCTGGGGCTACCACTACAAGGCGGACACCCGGCTCGTGAACGTGCACGTCCAGCGCCTTCGCGCCAAGGTGGAGCTCGACCCCGACAACCCCAAGATCGTCATGACGGTGCGTGGCGTCGGCTATCGCGCCGGGAGCGTCGGCTAGGCGCACGATGGACGCGACGACCGCGACCACGACGGCCGTCGCTGTGATCCGCGACTGGCGCGGATGGCCGACCGTGCTCTCCGCGCTCTGGCGTCGTTCGCTGCGCTTCCGCACGCTCACGATCACGCTGCTCGCGACCTCGCTGGCGATCTTCATCACCTGCGTCACGATGGCTCTCGTGATCCAGAACGACCTCTTCGTCTCGCGCAAGAACGTCGCTCTCGAGGACGCCCGCCGGGCCGTGGACCAGGCGCAGGACATCCTCGACGTCGCCGAGGTGAGCGACGATCCCGCCGCTCTCGCTGACCTGTGGAGCAGCATCCAGGCGAACCTGGCACGCACCTCGAGCACGGATCTGCTCGCCGGATTCCGGATCGAATCCGAAGCCGACGGCGTGCGACTGAACGGCTTCACCGCGGGACTGAGCGCGAATCGACTGAGCCCGGAGCTGCAGGCGCGCGTGGAGGCGTCTGACGACTGGCAGACGTGGCAGTCCGTGGCCCTGCCGGTGGCCGACGGCGGCGAGGTGCCGGGGATCGTCGTCGGGCAGCAGCTGAACGTGCCGGAAGCCGGACCGTTCGCGATCTACTTCGCCTACGACCTGCAGGACGCCAACCAGACGCTCGTGTTCGTGCAGCGGACCCTCTGGATCGCGGGAATCGGGCTGGTCGCGATCGTCGCAGCGATCTCCTGGATCGTGCTCCGGGCGGTGGCGACGCCGATCGTGCAGGCCGCGGAGACGAGCGCGCGCCTCGCGGCGGGCGACCTCGGAGTGCGACTCGAAGTGCACGGTGAGGACGAGCTGGCCACCCTCGGGCGGTCGTTCAACGCCATGGCCGACAGCATCGAGGCGCAGATCAAGGAGCTCGGGGAGCTGTCGATGGTGCAGCAGCGCTTCGTGTCGGATGTGTCGCACGAGCTGCGGACGCCGCTGACGACGATCCGTCTCGCGGCGGACATGCTGAACGACCAGCGCGAGGAGTTCGACCCGACGACCTCTCGGACCACCGAGCTGCTGCACACGCAGGTGCAGCGGTTCGAGACCCTGCTCTCCGATCTCCTCGAGATCAGCCGCTACGACGCGGGGTCGGTGCAGCTCGAGCTGGAGGCGACGAGCCTCGCGCACCTCGCCGAGGACATCATCGACCAGATGCATCCGCTCGCCGACGGGCGCGGATCCGAGCTGAGACTCGTCGCCCCCGGCGGCTACTCG
>Ga0307406_10000577_pt1 | contig 21118 bp, 13 predicted proteins | sample 322Cmetagenome_3_FD_203706 | JGI IMG/M metagenome (GOLD analysis project Ga0307406, IMG submission 203706) | Maize rhizosphere microbial communities from greenhouse at UC Davis, California, United States - 322HYB-C-2 | ecosystem: Host-associated > Plants > Roots > Rhizosphere > Soil | place...
GTGCCTGTCGACGTGTCGGTGACCGGTTTCGATGGCATCGAGCGCCGCGGCAATCGCCCCGCGCTGACCACGGTGGAGATTCCTTTCCGCGAAATCGGAGCGAGCGGCACCCAGCGGCTCGCGGCTCGCCTGCGGAAGCGCTTCCACCAAGCCCAGCACGTTTACATTGCCGGCCGCCTGCGCGAAGGGAATACGGTGGCTACTCCACCTGCTTGATTTCGCCGTAAACCTGTTAGGCGGGATCCGGGGATGTTCCGGCGCGACGTTCGGCGAGTTCTTCTTCGATCTTTCGGACCATGGCGTCGCTCAAGGGATACCAGATCAACACGATCCCATTCGCCACGGCGAAGAGGCCCGGCAGAATCGAGAACAACACCCGCAGACCCATCAAGGTCTTCTCCGATTGTAGCGCATCCGCTTGGAATCCGTAGATCCCGAGTAGCCAGCCTGCCAAACCTCCGCCGATGCTCATTCCGAACTTCTGCGCAAACATCGCTGCCGCGAAGGCCAAGCCCGTCGTGCGGCGCCCGAAGTGCCACTCGCCGTAGTCCGCCACGTCCGTGTAGATCGCCCACACCAGCGCTGGAGTCGGCCCGGCGAGCAGGCTGGCCAGCGCATTCACGCCTACCATCGTCCAGAACGCATCGCGCGGGATCAAAAAGAAGACCAACAGCATCACTGCATTCGCGAGTGTCAGCACCATCAGCGAGTTCTTCTTGCCGAAGCGATGCACCAGCCACGGCGTAAAGAAGATTCCCACCAGGAAGGATAAGCTCCCAACGGTCAGGAACAGCGACGTGTGATCGAGGAAGATGGCCTTGCCGAACAAGCGCATCGGGGCATCGTCATAGCCGCCGTAGTATTTGAAGAAATGCGGTGTCACCGCCCAGCGCACCGCCGCGCCGGAGAGCGTCAGCAAGGCCGCGACCACCATGATGACCCATGGCTTGTTTTTCATCAGCGAGCCGAGATCCTTGCGGAAGTCCGGCTTCTCGTGGTGCGGCTTAATCCGCTCCTTCGTCATCAAGAAGGTCGCGACGAACAGCAGCACGGCCAGCAGCGAGAAGATCGCCATGGTGATCTTGAATCCCTGCGCCTTGTCACCATGGCCGAGGATCCGCACCAGTGGGATCACTCCCAGTGCGATCAACAACTGGCCGCCGAACGCACCCACGAAGCGATAGCTGGAAAGCGAGGTCCGCTCCTTCGAGGACGGGGTCATCACGCCCATCAGCGCGGAGTAGGGCACATTGATCGCCGCATACGCCGTCATCAGGAGGAAATAGGTGACGTAGGCGTAGGCAATCTTCGCATTATCCGAGAGCGCTGGATTGGCGAAGGTCGCGTAGCCGATCAGCCCGAAGGGGATCGCCATCCACAGGAGGTAGGGCCGGTAGCTGCCCCAGCAGCTGCGCGTGCGGTCTGCGAGCGCACCGATCAGAGGATCGATCAGGGCATCCCAGAAGCGCGCGAGGATGAAGAGTGTTCCTGCAACCTTCGCATCCAAGCCGAACACGTCCGTGTAGTAGAACAACAGGAACATATTGACCGTCTGGAAGAAGATGTTGGACGCGGCATCGCCGAGTCCGTAGCCGATCTTCTCCCGGATCGGGAGTCTGACGGAGTTGGGTTCCAAGGGTTTTTGGTTGGGTTAGTGGAGAAGCCAATCGGCCGGGAGTTCCACGTCGATGCTTTCGATGCGGCCGGTCCGTCGGATGACCTCAGCGGCAGGTTCCGCTGGCAGGAGATCACCGGGGAAAACGCGCTGCTGGCCGTCGCTGAAACGGACAGTCAACGCGGCATCATTCAGCGATTCGCGGCAGCGGTAGATGACCGGAGTGCCAGCCAGCGTGAAGGACAGCGTGGGATCGCCTCCTTGATCCGCGGCAAACTCGGCAGCGCGGAGCAGGCGGGGACGAAAGCGGATCGCGCCACGCTCGAAGCTGACACCGAGTTCGCCGAAGCGGCAGAGGATGCCTTCCTTCACCTGACCAGTCAGGCCGGGTTGCTGCGCGCCGGCATAACCCGGGCTGTGCGAATAGGCTTCGGCCGGGAACGCACCGTAGTCCTGCGGCGATTTCCGGAAGCCGAGCCCGCGCTGGATGCCATAGTAGGAAACGGCGAGCCGGTGACGCAGGTTGCCGTCCGCCTCCAGCGCGAACTCCTGCGAAGCGAGCATGAGCTTCGAGACCATGTGCCAATAAATGCAGCCGAGACCCTCGTAGGCAAACATCGTTCCGCTGCGGCCGGTGAAAGCGCGATGGTGGAAGACCGATTCATACAGCGCATGGATCATTTCGCGGTCTTTTCCGGACACTCCAGCCCGATCAAGGGCAGCAGCGAGCTCGTAGCCATTCACCAGCGAGGGATGGAATCGGAAGCCACCGGCTGAATCGGGAACGAGAATGCGATGGTCATTTGCACAGAGCATTTCGGACAGCGTGGCGATGCCGAAGACCTGAGCCTCGTCCACCAGATTGAAAGCGAGGAAGCTCGGGAGATCGCGGTCGGGGTAGAGCAGGTAACTGTCATGGCGGGTGGAGTAGAGCCGGCTATGCGGCAACGCTTCTAACAGGTCGGCCGCTTCTCCGGCATCAAGCAGACCCGAAGTGAGAATGGCGACCTGGCCTTCCAGCATTTCCGACAGGCGGGCGAGTTCCATGCGTTGGCCCGATTGATCGATCTCCAGCACGTTGTAGGAATGGTAGAGACCATCGTGCCGGCGGTTTTGCTGCAGGGTGCGGCGAACCGCGGATGCAGCGCGGCGGAGGAATCCCAGGAGTTCCTCGCGCTCCAACTCCACGGTTTCACCCGGACCATCGCGATAAACTTGCTCGCGATGCCGCTCCGCCGCCCGGCCAGACATCGAGACGAGTTCGAAACGGGTGTTCGCGTCGTCGGATTGCCAACGGGTGTCCGCAAGAATTCCATCCAAAGCCCCAATCAGATCGGCGAGGTGTGCGGACAACGACAGGGTTTCTGCCGTGTGATCACCGATCAGGCCTTCGACGAAAGCCAGGTAGCGGAGCAGATACGCGGCTGTCACCACTGACAGTCCACACCCCGCGAGCGCGTTGTTGGCATCGTTCCACTCGGGACGTTGGGTGTTCATCCAGATGCCGCCGCCGGGGACGAGATTGGCGAGCTTGACCGCGGCGGGCAGCAGGAGCTTCTCCGCGAGGGTCACCCGGCAGAGGTTGCCTTCTGTGTCGCGCAAGAGCAGACCATCCGATCCGATCGCGGCCTTGCGCTCCATCAGCTCAGCGTGGCGCGTCTCATCGAAGTGCACCGTGTGGCGCGGATCGGCCAGCGTCTCCTCCCATCCGCAGAGACGATAGGGGACGTCGGCGAAAACGTAGGCCGCGCGGTCGAGTTGACCGGCAAGGAAGTCGGGCCGAACCTTGGCCTGGAGTTCCAGGAATTTCAGCAGGTAGATGATCTGGTGATCGCCCCAGTAACCGATGGTCGCCCATGGGTCTTCGGGATCAGGAACTTCCCAGTCAAGGCCATCGGATGAGATGCGATACGGGTTGTAGCCGTCGATGGTTGATGCGTTGAGGAACTTCGTGATGAATGCATCGAGATAGCCGGGATGACTCCACGCCAACGCTTCCCAGTTCTGGAAGATGTCGCGCCAATTGCCTTCGAAGTGCTGGATGCGTTCGCCGCTTTCATCGCGCACGCGAATGTCGAAGCGATTCCACGGTCGGCTCGGGTCGCCATGGCGGCGGCTCAGCACCAGCGGGAGGTATTCCACCGCAAGTCGTTCAAGGTCGGGTTCGCCCAGCGCGCGGACTTCGGCGAGCCATGTCTCGCGAGGCATGACCTTGGGCAGGTGGCTCAGCCATGAGCGATGGCTTTCGCGCAGAGGCGCATGGTGCTTGGCAAGGTAAGCCGCGAATTGCTGCGGCCGGATGTTGGCTCCTTCGACTGGCACGCCGCCGCGCAGGATATTGCAAAGCGTATTCTGGTAGTGGTGGAGCGTTGCGTCGCGGTCGGCTCCGTGCTGGATACCATCGGCCGTGGCCACGCGGCGTTGCAAGCGTGCGCGGTCATCGAGAACGTCGGCGACAACCTCCGCAGCGAGCTTCTCGGGATCGCCCAATAGGCGCGCCAGTTCGGAGACCTTGGTCTGCGATTGGCGGACCTCGGCGACGAACATCCACTCCGCCGAATCACCAGCTTCAAGTTGGAGGCTGCGTGCAAGGAACATTGCTCCGCGTTGACCGCGAACAACGGATGCCGGACGCGGAGCAGTGCCGCGCAGGAATTCCTCCGCTTCCCCTCGCGTGAGGCAGGTGCGCGCACCGTCCAAGCCCTGAGCCCAGACGGTGGTGGCGTAGAGACTTTCCAAGGGGACTGCCCGGTCGATGATTCCCGCGGCGAGGCGGTGAACGAGCAATCGGCCACCGGAGTGAAGCTCGCTCAGCTTGTAGGCATCCGCCAGACAGCTGAGCTGGTTCTGCATGCGCTTGTCCATGCCGGGCGGCATCAGGTTATCGAGGCCGTCCACCAACCGCAGCCGCACGGGGCGCTTGCCGAGGTTTTCCAGCTGGGCGCGCCGCACGAAGCCGAAGCGCGCCGAGCATTGCCAGCGATAGGTGAACCGCAGGCCGAGTCCTTCATGCTCTTCTTCAAAGACAACCTCGTCACCGGTCACATTCTTTCGCAGCCGGCGCTTCACCGCAGGTGAGGGGAGCGTCGCCGGGCGCATCGGCTCCCAGAGGATATCCCCGGCGATCATCGCGGTCCACGGTCCCGTGGTGTTCCAGCTCTCGATGATCTTGTCGACGGTCTCGTAGGGGAAGAGCGCGCAATCGGCATTGCCGCGGCCGGCGCTCAGGGCACCATTGCTCGCGCAAAACAGCCAGTGATCGTCCGAGCTGACGATATTGAGGAAGAACGGAGCCATGTCCTCCAGGCCCTCGATCAACGCGTAGTCTTGTCCCGCCTCGCTGGTCCAGCGATTGGCAGGAGGAAAGGGGCCGATGCCGATAGCAGGCGGAAGCGAGGCGGCGGTAGGCGGAACGGACATAAGGCAAGCAGCCGGTCGGGAGGAGGCCGGAGGTATCAATCCATGCAGGCGACCCGTGGATGGGTTCTCGGATGCGGTATAGCGGGTTCTTCAAGCGCGCATCCCCGGCTGGCGAAGCAGTCCGGGGATGCAATGGAGGTCGTTCACTTCAAGGAGTCGAACTCGAGGCTTTTCACCTTGTCCTTTGCTGCGTCGGCCGGTTTCCAGAACCAACCCTTGGTGTCCCAGCACTGGGCGAAGGAGAGCTTCTCGACGAGCGTCTTATAGTCTGCTGTAGCGGCCTCCTTGTCGCCGCGGGCTTCCTTCGACTGGCCGCGGATGTAATAGCAGGTGCCCACGTCGTTGAGCGCCCAGTATTCGTTGGCCGTTTCCTTGGGCGCAGCTGCGGTGAGTCCCTTCTGCATCTCGAGCGCCTTCGCTTCGTAGAGCTCGATGCACTTGGCGACGTAGCCGTCTACTTCGGCATGCTTGCCAGCGCCGAGCGCCTGCCATGCCTTGGTGGTGAGCGTCGAGGAGCTATGGTCACCGAAATCAAGAGTCGGGGCTAGGGTTGGAGTTTCGGCTGGCTTCGTCTCCTCTTTCTTCGGCGCGGATTCTTCCTTCGGCTTGGTCTCCTGGGCGAAGGCCGGGAGCATTAGCAGGGTGGTCGCTGCGAAGAGGGCGGTGCGGGTCATTGGTTTCATGTCGATTGGGTTCATGGTGGGGAGAATTGCATTCTTCTGAATGTGCACGCAAGTTCGAAGTGCATAAAATTGCATCAATGGGCTTGCGGCGGATTCGGAGATGGCTTCGGTCGGCACCGCGATTAGCGCTCCTCGATCGTTGCGCGGAAGAAATGGCGGTCTTCTGATGCAGGCGCGGCGATCTCCCACGGAGTCGTCGCTGAGCGCCCAAGGCCATCATTTCCGGGGATCTCCCAGATGCTCCAATCCACGAGATTCGACGAGCGCTCCACGCGCATGCCACGCCCGGGCAGCGAGGGTAGCGTCAGCTTGAAATCGCCTTCATCAAGGGCTGCGCCAAGGACCGGGCCATGGTCGGGGGAGAGTGGATCGGTGTGTTCCAAGAACTCGGTGTGATTGTCCCGGCCATCACCATCCGGATCGGCGGTGGGGCTTTGCTCGGCGGGAGGCCGTGTCCCCAACTGCTCCGCAGTCCAAGCCGCGAAGCTCTGACGATTGGCGAGTTCGGATTCGATCCAGTCCTTGAGCAACTGCACGCCTGCGGCGTCCGTCACGCTCGATGCCAGCGGTGGCATCCGCGTGTAGCCATTCCGCACGGCGGCGCGATGAACGATCACCGACCGCTCCTCCTGCCCGGGAACGAGCAAGCGGTCGTCCGGATGGAGCACGCCGCTGCTTGGCATCACGTTTACCGTGTCGGTGTCGAAAAGGGGCACGTTCACGCGGGCATCGAAATCGACCGGGGCGGTGCCGCCATCCATGTGGCAATGGGAGCAATTCACATCCAGCCATGCCCGCGCGCGCGTCTCCAAGGAGTAAGCGGCATCGTCCGGTGCTACATGCTTCGCCAAGGTCAGAGGCGATGCGTCGAGACCATCGAGGTAGCCGGCGTCTGCCAAGAGTTGAACGAAGTTTCCAGACGCGAGACCGAGTTGCCCCGGTGCATTCAACTGCCGGGTCCGGAAGGAAAGTGACAGCCCTGCTTGTGACGAATGGCAGGACATGCATTCAGAGCGGGAAGGGATACGCCAGCGCTGAACGGTGGGGGTGCCGCTCACGTTGATCGTGAGGTCGAACTCTTCGCCTGCCTCGTTGACCAAAGTGGCCTGGGTGCCTGCGGCGTTCCAGCGATAGGAGACCCCGTAGGCTCCGGTTGCATTGCGGACGAAGATTCGTGTTTCGAGCCGCTTCGCTGACGCAGGATTGCCGCGCTGCATCTCCATGTCGAAGTGCTTCACCCACACGGTGCCGGTGGGCGTGTTCCAGGCTCCCTCACGTTGGAAGCCCAGCTTGGCCGACGGGCTGGGGATGCCAAACCAGCGGCGCTTCTTCGCGTGATCCGACCAGAACGGGAGGTTCACATCATAGGAGACGAGGCCTGCGGTGGGAGTGAGTGTGGGCACATCGGCGAAGAGGCCGGTATCGTCGAGGCTGGCGGGGAAGCCGGTATCGACCGCTTGGCTTACGAGCCGCCGGATCTGGCCATTGAGGTCGGCGAGGAGGACATCGCCATTCGAAGGATCGAGGCCGAAGGCGGCGATGTCACCTTCGCCCGAGATGCGTTCGACGGCTGCGGTGGTGGTGTTCATCGCCCAGATATTCCCCGAGGAGTAGTCGGCGAAAATATAGCGACCTGTTAGGGAAGGCAAGGTCGTGCCGCGATAGATCACGCCGCCGGTGACCGAGTTGCCTTGGAAGGTGCCGGAGCCGTGACCGTAGGCGTAGAGCGGTCCCTGTGCGCCGGTCCAGCCGGACGGGCGTGAGTTCCACTTCGGGCCGGTGCCGGTGCCTTCCTTGTAGGCCCACTCATAGTTGCTGCCCTTGGTGATCTTGTTGATTTCCTCCCAGCTTCCGCCACCGACATCGCCACACCACAAGTCACCCGTGGGCCGGTCAAAGGAGAAGCGCCATGGATTCCGCAATCCCACGGCCCAGAACTCGGAGCGAACGTTGGTTGGCGTCACGGCGAGCCCGTTGAAGCTGGTGGCACCTACCCAGGGATTATCCGCCGGCACCTTGTAGCGCGGGTTTCCCGTGTTGGAATCAATCACAACCGACGGGTGGCTGTTCGGCCGGAGATTGGGATCGGCGTTGTAGTTGAGCGGATCGAAATCGACGTCGATGCGCATGATCCCGGAGAAGAAATCCTTGTCGATGCGCTGAGAATTGTTGCCCGCGTCGTTCTGGTCGCCTTCGTCGCCGAGGCTGACGTAGAGATAGCCATCGTTGCCGAAGTGGAGATCGCCACCGTTGTGATTGTCCCACTGGTCCTGCTGCTGGATCAGGATCTTTTCCGAGGCCGGGTCGGCCAGGTTGGGATTGCCGGCCGAGCGCGCAAACTCCGACACGCGCTGGTAGCGGACGCTGTTCACCCACACTGTGTAGAAGACAAAGAAGCGACCGTTAGTGGCATAGTTCGGGTGGAAGGCCAGACCGATGAGGCCCGCCTCGCCGCCGGTATCCAGAGTGACGAGGGTATCGAGATTGAGGAAGGGCTGTGCGGCGAGCGCCGGTGTGGCAAGATCTGGGATCACCTCGATATCGCCGCCTTTTTCCACGACGAACAAGCGATTGGTTTCGCCCGGTGGTGTAACGATGGCGAGAGGTTGGGAGAAGTTGATCGAGGGAAACGCGTTGATGGCGGCGATCTGTTGGGGTGGGGGATCGGCGGGCATCCTTGATGCTGCCAGCGGCAAGCGCATCGCATCGGTGATCTGGATGGATACGGTCGCGGTCGAAGCCAGCCCGCTGGTATCGCGGATCTCGTAGGTCAGTGAATCCGTGCCGTTGCCGCTGCCCGTATGCGTGTAGTTGATCTTGCCATCGGAACGGATCGTCGCGGTGCCTTGGGTTGGAGGCGAGATGAGGGATAGCGACGAGAGATTGAGGGTGGCCCGGCCGTTGGGATCGAGGTCGTTATCGAGCACGCGAAGGATCACTGAGGATCCGGGACGCACGTAGTCGGCGTCGTTGTTCGCGATCGGAGCGACGTTTTGCCAAGTGCTGAGGCGGTTGCCGGGCAAGTAGGCAATGGTCGTCTGTCCCGGGTAGGTCCAGCCCACTCCGAGGTGGTCGCCGCCGCCGCCTTCCTTGTGGAGCGCTTCAATGTAATAGTAGCGGCCGGCTTGGAGCGGGATCTCGACCGACGTTTGGTCGGGAGAATTGTTCCACACGCCCGCCGGTCCCCATCCGTTCACTCTTGCAATCCTTCGCTTTTGATCGGGTGATTCGTTGGTGCCGAGCCAGAGTTCGCTGCTGTCGTCGGAGTGGATGTAGAAGCGATAGTTTCCCGTGACCGGAGGATGCACCCAGCCGTAGACCCGGGAGCCATAGTCGTTTGCCGCGTCCCTTGGCGCGTCGAAGCTGGTGAGCACGCCCGTCTGATTCGGGCTGTTCGGGAAGGTGGACAAGGAGGTCAAATTCACCACCTCCGAGCCATTGATTCCGGTCCAAACGTCCCGCGTGATCCCGCCAGTTGGTGGTGCTGCGAAGAGTGGGGCGGATAAGAGGAATCCGGTGGACGCAGTCGAGCGAAGGGAAATCATGGGGTTTTCGGAAAATGCAATTTAATGCACGAATGCCTTCAGGAGACGTTCGTGTCAATCCGGATCCCAGGCGATGAAGTTCCTCGAGGCATAGGCATCGTTCCTTTACGCACGGAACCAGTGAGATTCAATGGGCGCGTGCTTCCCGATCTTCTGCGTGTCCGGACACCGCTGGTGAACTTTCACGTGCTGAAAGACGAGTTAGGTTTAGTCCTGCTCGATGCAGGATTTGTCGGAGGCCCCAGCTCTCTTCGCCGCGCCTTGGAGGAACGTGGTTGGGATAACGAGTCCATTCGTGGCATTTTACTCACTCACGGGCACCTCGATCATATCCTCAACGTGGCTCGCTTGGCCCGGGAAACCGGGGCGTGGGTTGCGGCACCGCTCTTGGACAAGGATCGCTATCTTGGGCGCGGGAAGTCCCGGGGCTGGTCGAGAGTGGCTGGAGTGCTGGAAGGCATCGGCCGCCTGCTGCTGGGATTCCAGCCGTTTACTCCGTACCGGATGATCGACGAAGGTGACGAAATTGAGGCGTGGGGCGGACTGCGTGCCGTGCATCTGCCCGGACACACTGAGGGGCATACCGGCTACTATTGTCCGTCGCGGAAGCTGCTGTTTTGTGGCGATCTCTTCGCGAGCTTCGGGCGGTGGTCTCATTTTCCTCCGGCCGTCTTGAACTCGGATGGTGCGTGGATCGCGAAAAGCGCCCACAAGGCGCTGTCGCTTGATCTAGCCGGCGTCATCCCGAATCACGCGGACGACGCGGAGCCGGAGGAGCATCTGCGACGTCTGCAGGCTCTGGCCAGTCGGCTTAGGCCCGGCTGAGAATCCCGCCTAACAACGTCTCAAGCCGCGGCACGCCGTGATCGTCGCGGAAGCGGGCGAAGTCGCTTTGCAGTAGTTGGCCGTCCCAGTCGCGTCCCTCAAGGATGCGTCGAAGCGCTTCCAATGCCTTATCGCTGTCGCCTTCGGGAATCGTCAGGCCGGTGCGATAGCCCTTCACCCGATGGCCGATGCACTCGCCCTCCGAAGCCAGGCAGGGGATGTCAAATGCCGCTGCCTTGCCAAGCGTCCCGCTGCTTCCTTGAAAGCCCTCATACGCAGCCCAGGCGACGTGGAAGGTGCGGAAGACGTCGTTGAAATCCTCTTCCGCGGGAATCCGGCCACCGGGAAGGATGAAATGGAGATTGTCGATCTCGCCGCTGGCGACGCCACGGGCGGTTCGCTCAACCAAGGCGTGCTCCTCATCGGAATACTCCGGCCGTTCATAGCGACCGGCACAAGCGAAGTACCATGGAAGCCGTAGTTCGCGGGCTTTTTCCGCGACGCGGAGCAGATTGAGCAAACCCTTGCGCCGCTCCATGCCGAGCAGGCCAATGATCTTCCGGCCGGCGGCCTTGCGATGGATCTCCTCAGCGAGTGCGTAGGGCCGCTCCGGCAGCGAGGCATCGGTGACATCCGGGAACGCATGCACGTTCTGGCCTGTGTAGTGCTGCATCGGATCGACGAAGCGTTCGTCGAGAACGCCAATGCCACGGCATAGCGAGCTGCGGATGATCGCGTCGCCTTTCGCGAGGAGGCGGAGTGATTTCACCGGCGAGGTGCTTTCGCCGTGGTGATGATTGCGCAGGTAGAGTCCACTCCACGGACGGTCGATCGTCAGATGCGGCACCGCAGGGAAAGGAAGGAAACGCAGGTAGCTGTCGAGATAGGGGAAGAAGACCAGATCCACCTTGCGGCCGGTCGCTTGTTCGGCCTCGAACAGCGTGTCGGCGCAGCGTTTCCACCGTTGATAGGTGCGGACCGGATCGCCCTCGAAACGACCGCCGAACCAGCTCTTTTTCCCGCTCGGCAGCTTGTGGGTGGAGACTCGCCGGTCGAAATCGGCGATCGAGTTGATCGATGCCGTGCGGGCGGCGGAAAAGGCCTCGCCGGGTTCCGGGCAGAGACCGATGACAAAGGCCCCCAGCCGCAGGAAGGCTGCGGTGAACTGCGAAAAGTACATCGGATGATGGCCGACCCACAGGGGGTCGACCAAAGCGACGGTCTTCGTCGGGGAATCGGGAATCATCGGCGGGAGGGGCGCTCTCCGGCATGAATCCAGGAGGCGCGAACAAGGAAAGCTTGTGAGAGTCCAGCCATCACGCCGAAAATCATCGAGGCGAGGCGTTCATCGAAAGGGTTGGAGGTAAGAGTCTCGCTGAGCAGGCAGCATGCCGCGATGAATGGCAGAAATGCCAGCCACTGGTCCGGCCCGGGGTCTGAAGCATTGGAGCGGGCGGCGACCATTGATGCGGCCATGGTTCCGCCGATGAAAGTAAGGTGGGCGAGCAGCCCGATGATGCCCCCAGAAAAGAGCGAGTAAGTCCACGTCGAGTGCCCCGCGAACCACACTTCGTCGCCCAGCTCGACATCGGGCGGGAAGACGAGGTGGATTTCCGGAATGTAGGACGGATGCCAGTAGTAGGAGGCTCCGATGCCCTTGCCATGCAGGTAGTGGACCGGCTCGCGATTGAGGATTTCGAAAATGGCATCCGCCTCGGCGACGCGGGTCAGGAAAGAGATGTCGGCCGTGGTATTGCGGTCCTCCGCGTGGTGGAACAGCCGCTCATTCCAGCGCTCGATTTGTTGAGGTTCCGCCACCGCGGCGATGACGGCGGCTCCGATGGCAAAGGCTCCGATGGCAAAGCCAGGCCACAAGCGCTTCACCGCGTCGATCGGCTGATAGATTCCCCATCGAACACCGAGGAAGAAGCACAGCGAGCTCGCGCAAGCTGAGGCCATCACCGGGAACAGCAGCGAGCGGGTGACCGTAATGAAAATGCCGAAGAACAGGACGCCCACCGCCACCGGCAGCAGCCAATGGAAACGCGAACGCAGCAGCAATGCGCAGCCGATCCATGCGGCGAGCCAGTTGTTGGCCGAACTCTGCACCTCCACGCGGGCGGTCTCCATCGTCACGCCCTTGAAAACGAAGCCGTGGAAAATCCGCCACAGGACGTTGGTGCAGGCCGCGGCGAAGACGGGCATGACGATGCGCGAAGGTTTCACGCCCACGCAGCCGGCAATGTGAGCGTTCATCATGCCCGCCAGGCAGAGGACCAGCGGCAGGATGATCCGTAGCGAACGACCGGGCGCGACGCCCTGCATCATCGCATTCGCCGCCATGAAGGCGAGGAAGCCACCCCAGCCGAGGATCAGCCAAGCACCGGGGCGAATCAGCAGATGTCGCCAGCCTAGGAAGAGGATGCCGGCGGTGGAAAACACCGCGAGGGCGAGGAAGATGAGCTGGTCGATCCCCGCTCCGCTGGTGGCTTCGCGGGCTTGCGACGCACGGTAGTCGAAGGCGAAGGAGATCATGAACACCCACAGCAGGCGCTCCACCCACGGCGCGGCGGCGGTGGCTGGCACTTCCACGGCGTCATGGGTCGCCGTCATGCGCGAAAGGCGTCGGGGTTTTCGAGCGCCCGGCCTAACAGCTCGCCACGTGCTTCCCAGTGGAAGGCATGGCGGCAGGCATCAAGGGCACGGCTGGCGGCGTGATTCAGGAAGGCGAGATCGTCGATCTTTTGCGCGACTGCCTTGGCGAGTGACTCTGGATCGGGTGCGGCGATGGCTTCCGTGGCGGGGTCGACCGGGACGCCACTCAGCGCTGCTTCAACCGAGGCGAGCGGCAGGCCACGGAAGATGTAGTCGAGCGCCTTGAGCTTGAAGCCGCCGCCGAGAGCTTCCGGGATCAGGCCGATGCGGGCTTGATCGAGAAATGGATTCACCGACGGGACGTTGGGAGTGAAGGTCGCCCACGGGTGCTCGCGGCCGAGCGAGGCAAACCATTCGGGATCGGCTTTTCCGACGACTTGGAAGCCGATCTCCGCTTGCTGGAACGGAGCGGCCGCCGCGTTCAGGAATGCTTCGAGATTGCGGCGCTTGGCCAGCCATTCGAAGGCTCCGGCAAGGACCACGGTGCGTGGCGTTTCTGCCGTGATCGGGCGAGGCGGCCCATCAGGAATGTCTCCGGTATATCCGGGTGGAAGGATGCAGACCGGCTTGCCGGGATTCTCGCTCCGGAAGGCATCAGCATCCCGCGGGGTAATCGCGGAGATGAGGTCGGCTCTCCGGCAGAGAGCGCTTTCCATGCGGCCGTATTTGGCGGAGTCCCACTTGAGGGCCATCCGCATGGGAAAGGAACCGCGGCCATCTGCAGCCACCTGTCGGCGCACCGAGGCCTCGTGATTGTGTGCGAGATACGCGACGCGGCGGCCGGTGCCGATTTGATCGAGGGCCCATGCGCAGGCGGCTTGGTCAATGATGATCCACTCCCACTGCCGCTCCAACAAACGAGTCAGCTGCGTGCGCTGGACGGGATTGCCCAGCCGGAAGGCATCACCGGGTAAAGTGGAGGCCAGGCTGCGTAGCCGGCCGGTCGGGATGGTGCCGTGGAGTTCCCACGTCACAGCAGGCCCGCCGTCAGCGGCCTTCTTTCCGTGATGCGCGAGTACCGTGATTTCCATTCCCGTCCGCGCAGCCAGGGATTTCAGCAGGCCGAGCGAATAGATCAGCTCGCCGCTGTCCGCGGGGCGGGGGTCTTGCCGGGTGATCCAGAGGCAGCGCATGGCGGACGGGCGACGTTTACCGCAAGGCTCACGGCTTGGCCGTTAGAATCTTCTCGAAGGTGGTGGCGGTCTTTTCGATCGGGAAGGTCGCCTCGGCATACGCGCGGGCCTTCTTGCCGAACTCCGCGCGCTCATCCGGCGAGGCGTGAAGGAAGCTTGCGGCGGCGAGGAAGCCTTCCATGTCCTTTGGCTCAACGGTGATGCCTGCGCCGTGCTCCCGGGTAATGCGGGCGGCAAGGTTTTGCTTCGAGACGGCCAGCAACAGCGGTCGCGCGGCACAAAGATAGCTGAGGGTCTTCGACGGAACCGAAAAGATACCCGCTTCTTCTTCGAGGATACCCACGAGCACGTCACCGCTGGCCAGAACCTGTGGCAGTTCGGCAAACGGCTGGTACGGCAAAAGTAGTAGATTCGTCAGGCCCGCGGCGGCGGACTCACGGCGAAGCCAATCGGCGCCGATGCCTTCCGAGACGATCACGATGCGCACGGAGTCGTCGTCTTTGAACTTCTTCGCGAGCTCCAGCAGCATTGCAGGATTGTGCTTCATGCCGATGGTGCCGGAGTAGAGGAAGACGAACTTGTCGTGGAGGCTGTTGCGGCGGGACCACGCGTTGTCCTTGGGGTGGACCGGGATTTCCTCGATGACCGCCCAGTTCGGCACGACCGAGACGCGCTCGGGATCCACGCCAAATTCACCGGCGAGAATGGGCGTGAAGTCGGCGGTGATCGCCACGATGCCGCTGCTGCGCTTGAACTGCCGCGAATCGAGCAAGCGGTACCACGCGCCTATGAAGCCACCGGCGACCGGAATCTTTTTCCGCAGCAGCTTGTCCACAGCGAGACTGTAAAAGTCCTGTACCCAGTAGTAGAAGCGGCCGCCCACTTCAACGGTGGCGCGGGTGATGGGCTCCTGCGTTTCAGTCGGGGTATTCCCTGAGAGAACTGCATCGGGCTTCCACTCGCGCACAAACTCCGCAGCGGCCTTGCCGTAGCGGATCTCCATGTCCCGGCGGCGGCGGAAGGAGTACTTGTAGCGCGGGTAGTCCGGATCCATCGGGATCTCGCGAAACTCCAGCGTGGGAGCATCCTCGGAGTTCCGCTGGAGGTCGCCGCGCGGTGTCTGCAGCGAGCCTGCAAACGCATGAACCACTTGATGGCCGCGCGCCGCGAGAGCGCGGCTGAGCGACGTGGGAAACGCGTGGCCTGCGTAGTCGTGGACCAGAATCTTCATTGGGGGGGGACGGGGCCGGGGGGCAGCGCCGATCATACCCGCATGATGCTCAGGGTCAACGGAGGGGCTTCACGCGATCGCGTGGGGCCGGGACTCAGTGAAAAAGGAGCCCCAGAAAGATATATGCGACTACCAGAGCCGAATAGATGAAGGTAAGCACGACCGTTTCCGTGGTCGACGCTGGGGTATCGTGACGGTGTGTGTTCATGGCTAAAAGGGGGTTCAGGTCCTGTCAGCCGGGGCCGACAGGACCCTATCGGGTGGGGTGAGTGACGATCTCACTTCGCCTCGCGGTTCTTGTCGGCTTCTTCTTCCAAGGCATCAGCCTTGCGCTCAGCCGCCTTGCGGATGGCGTCGGCATTGTCCTCGGCAGCGTCAGCACGGGCCTTGGCGGTGTCCTTTTCGGCCTCGGTCGTTTCCTTCGCTTGGTCGCGGAGGCGGTCCGCGGCGTCCTCAGTGGCGTCGGCGGCGGATTCGCCCTCCTTGCGCACTTCGGCGGCCTTCTTCTCCAAGGTGTCAGCCTTTTGCTCCAACGTGTCTTCACGGGCTTCTTCCTGACGCGAGTCACAGGCGGTGAAAGCAAACGCGTAAGTCGCAGCGGCTATGAAGGTGGGAATAATGGGAACTTTCATGATGATGGTTGTGGGTTGAGGGCCTAACGGCCGCGAGAAAGAATTGGCAGGACTGGTGCCATCGTATTTTCAAAGGGTTATGAAGGCGCTGAGACCAAAAATGCGGCTCCTTGCATGAAGCTGGCATGCAGGATGCACGGGGGGAGCGTCCAAGAACCTGTGCGGGCGGGAAGGGGACTTGCCGCCTTGGGTCCGGTTTGCTCCCGTGGCGGCGGGATGAATCAAGCGCCAACGGCGGATGAGGTGATGGCAATGCTGCGGGATGAAGGGCTAGTCGAACTGGCTTCTGATTTTCCCGCGGACGGCGACTTGTTCGCGGCGGGTCTCGACTCGATGGCGGTGATGCAGCTCATCGTGGTGGCGGAAGAGCGCTTCGGCGCGGTCATCGGACCTGAGGACGCCGGGCGGGAAAACCTCGGCACTCCGGCGGCACTGGCGGACCTCATCGGGAGGAAGCGGGCATGACCGCCGATGTGCTCGTGCTCGGGGCGGGTAGTGCCGGCTTGGCGGCGGCGGTGACTGCCGCGCGTGCGGGAGCTCGGGTGATTCTGTTAGAGCGGCATGGCTATGCTGGCGGCATGGGCACGGCGTCGCTGGTCCACACGTTTTGCGGGCTCTACTTGTTAGGAGACAGGGAGCCGGTAATCGCGAACGGTGGTTTCCCGGCCGAGATGGCGGAGCGGATGCAGTGGGCGACCGGCGATAGCGGTCCTGTGAAAATGGGCCGCGTCTGGGTGCTGCGACAGCATCCCGTCGAGTTCGTGAGGATCGCCGACGAACTACTGCGTGAAAGCGGTGTGGAGGTGCTCTTTCACACCGAGGCTCTGACGGCGTCGCGAGAGAGTGACTCGTGGAGTGTGGAAGCCATTTGCCGTGGACGGCGTCGGACGCTGCGGGCGAAGACCCTGGTTGATGCTTCCGGCGATGCGGTGCTGGCGGATCTGCTCGGTGCAGCTTCGGAAATGACCGAGTCGTCCCGTCTCCAACGGCCAGCCTACGTGTTCGGCGTGCAAGGCGCGGCTGGCGGTGAGGACGGCTTGGCGTTGGCAGGCCGGATCGTCGATGGCATTAGGCGTGGACTGCTTTCAAAGGAAACCCTTGGCCTGCATTTCCGCAGGAGTGGTCGGGCCGGGGAGATCTTCGGGACCATCGACCTGAGTGGAGCCGAGGAAGGCGACTACGATCCGCTGGATGCAGCTTGCCTATCGCGTCTGGAAGTCACGGGGCGTAGCGTGGCCGCGGCGGCGGTGGATTTTCTGCGGAAGGAGGCGGCCGGCTGGGAAAGCGCCTGCATTTCCCATTGGCCGGTCCGCGCGGGTGTACGCGAAAGCCGGCGTTGGAAGGGCCGGCATGTTCTCACCGAAGCGAAGGTGCTCGGTGGTGCGCGGCACGAGGATGACATCGCGCTGGCGACCTGGCCGCTCGAGTTTCGCGAAACCAATCGCGGGCCGAAATTGCGCTATCCGGAGCATGACCGGGCAGCTGGCATTCCGCTCGGCTGCCTGATGCCGGAGTCTCTCGACGGAGTGTTTGTCGCGGGCCGCTGCATTTCCTGCGATCATGGAGCGCAGGCCTCGGTGCGCGTCATGGGCACGTGCTTCGCCACGGGTCAGGCGGCGGGACTGGCCGCGGCCTTGGTGGCAGATGGCAAGCCGGAGAATCTGGCCCCAGTGATCCGGAAGAAGTTTCCCTTTGGGGTGTGATGCTTTCCACTGCGCGCATGCAGTGGCGCATCCGAGTGGATACGGGCGGAACTTTCACCGATGCTTGGGCAATCGGTCCGGATGGAGTGGAACGTCGCGCGAAGATCCTTTCCGACGGGACCCTTCGTTGCCGTCTCGCGTCACATGAGGACGGCTGGTGGATCACCGACTCAGAGATCTCGCTCGCCGATGGGACGCTCGCTGGTTGGTCCAGTGGAAAGGTTATCGTGCTCGATAGCCGCGCGGGAGCGCGCTGTCTGAAGTTGCGTGGAGATACGACGGATCTCGTAGCTGGAGATATCCTCGAACTTTCCTGCGGCGATGAGGCTCCCGTCGCGGCGGCGAGGCTTCTCACCGGCACTCCAGGAGGGCATGCGCTTCCGCCGGTGGATTTCCGCGTGGCGACCACCCGGGGCACGAATGCCTTGTTAGAGCGTAAGGGCGCGCCGGTGCTTTTCATCGTCACACGTGGCTTCGGTGATCTGTTGGAGATTCGCGATCAGCGGCGCGAGCTGCTTTTCTCGCTCGATCAGCCGCATCGTCGTCCGCTCGCCAGTGGAGTCTGCGAATGCGGGGGACGACTGGATGCATCCGGGAATGAGATCGAGGCACTTGATCCGGAAGAGATTCGCGGAGTCGTCCGATCCTGGCGCGCGCAGGGTATCGAGACTGCTGCCGTCGCGCTGCTCCATTCGTGGGCGAATCCCGAACACGAGCGTAGCATCGGTGGATTGTTGCGCGAGGAGGGTTTTTCCCACGTCTGCCTGTCTTCGGATGTCGCTCCGATGATCCGCCTGCTGCCGCGAGCGGAGACTGCGGTGACGGATGCCTACCTTGCGCCCGTCATGGATCGCTTCGTCCGCCGCGTCGCGGGTCCGCTTGGTGCGGAGCCGTGGTTGATGACCAGCGCTGGAGGCTTGGTGCCCGCGAGTGATTTCCGCCCGAAGGATTCACTGCTCTCTGGTCCGGCGGGTGGACTTGTCGGGGCCGCTGAGCTTGCCCGAAGGGCTGGCTTTCCAAAGGTCCTCACTTTCGACATGGGTGGAACGAGCACTGATGTCGCGCGCATCGATGGACCCTTCACGTGGCGTCAGGAGCAGGAGATTGGCTCCGCCCGTGTGTTCGCCCCGGCGTTGAAGATCGAGACGGTGGCTGCGGGCGGCGGATCGATTTGTCGCTGGCGAAATGGCCGTCTCGAAGTCGGCCCGGAAAGCGCCGGTGCCAATCCCGGCCCCGCTTGCTATGGCCGCGGCGGACCCCTGACGCTGACGGACGTGAACTTGCTGTTAGGGCTGATGGATCCCGCGAAGGCTGGTATTCCGCTCGACCGCAACGCTGCGGAGAACCGTCTCCAGGAACTTCTGGATGACCTTCGCGAAGCGGGTGAGGAAACCACCGCGGGAGGCTTGCTTGCCGGTCTGCGCGACATCGCCGTGGAAACGATGGCGGAAGCGATCCGCGGCGTGAGCGTCCGCGAAGGATGTGATCCGCAGGACTTTGCCTTGCTCGCCTTCGGTGGTGCCGGGCCTCAGCACGCCTGTGCGGTTGCGGATCGTCTCGGTGTCTCGCGCGTTCTTATTCCTGCCGATGCGGGCCTGCTCAGTGCATGGGGCCTTGAACGTGCCCGTCGTCAGGAGCAACGAATCAAGCAGGTGCTGAAACCGTTGGATAGCGTCCCTTCTCTTGCCTCCGAGTGGGAGGCTCTCGCCGCGACCGTCACCATCTCCGATGCCGCGTTTCGTTGGATCGCGGATCTCCGCCTCACCGGTCAGGATAGCTTCCTCACGGTTGAGTCGCCGTCCGTTACGGCTCAGTTCGATGAGCTCACGAGCGCTTTTACGGGCGAGTATCAAAAGCTCTATGGCTACCCGCCGCCATCGGGACGACCGGTGGAGCTTGTCGCCCTGCGTGTGGTCGCGGAAGAAAAGTCTGTTGAATCAGCCGCGGAAACCTTTGCCGACGAACTCAGGCCGGGGCCGCTTCTCATTCAGGATCGATTCTCGACTTGCTTCATCCCCACAGGCTGGGCGATGCGGCGCGGCAGTCGCGGGACGATTCTGTTAGAAAAGGTCTCGGAGGAAGACTCTTCGTCTGCCATCCGTCATCTTCCATCGGCGATCTCTGCCGGTCTGTTCCGCAGTCGCTTCGAAGGCATCGTCACGGCAATGGGGGAGATGCTCCGGCGCACGGCGCTTTCCACCAACGTCAAGGAGCGGCTCGACTACTCGTGCGCGCTGCTCGATGCCTCCGGCCATCTCGTGGCCAGTGCACCGCATGTGCCGGTCCATCTCGGAGCGCTCGGTGTTTGTGTCCGTGAGGTTCTGCGAGTGCTCGATCCCGGTCCGGGTGAGGTCGTCATCACGAATCACCCCGCTTTCGGTGGCTCGCACTTGCCGGATGTCACGCTCATTGCGCCTGTCTTTGATCGAGAGGGAAAGCGAATCGCCTTCGTCGCGAATCGCGCCCATCACGCGGAGATCGGTGGCAAGGCCCCGGGCTCGATGCCTGCCGATGCCCGCTGCCTGGCCGAGGAGGGTGTGGTGATTGCGCCTCGTCTGTTAGTCGAAGGTGGCATCCTCCGGTTACACGAGATCGAGGTACTGCTGCGTGAGGCTCCATGGCCATCGCGGCGCATTTCCGACAATCTCGCCGACCTTGAGGCTCAGCTTGCTTCGATCCACCACGGAGTTCGCACCTTGGAGGAACTCGCCTCGGCCCATGGAGGACACATCGTGCGCGATGAGCTGCGAGGCATTCTCGATCGCTCCGCGAACTTGATGGCCGGGCGCTTGCAGGGACTCACTCTCGACCGCACGGTGACCTCTTCCTATGATGATGGCACCCCGCTACAGCTTTGTGTGAAGGCGGGAAATGGGAAGCTGGTGCTCGACTTTACCGGAACCGGCGACGTCCATCCGCGTAACTTGAATGCCACTCCGGCCATCGTGCGCAGCGCCGTGTTGTTCGCGTTGCGGCTGTGGATTGGCGAAGACGTTCCCCTCAACGAAGGACTGTTGGAAGCGGTCGAGACCGTGATTCCTCCGGGCATCCTTTCTCCCAAGTTCGGTGATGATCCCGCGCAGGCGCCAGCCGTCGTCGGCGGGAATGTCGAGACCAGCCAGCGGCTCACCGACCTGTTGTTAGAGGCCCTCGACCTGACTGCCAATGGCCCCGGCACCATGAACAACTTCCTCTTCGGCGATGATCGCTTCGGCTACTACGAGACGCTGGCTGGCGGCTCCGGTGCGGGGCCGCAACATGACGGCAGTTCCGGTCGCCACGTCCACATGACGAACACTGCGATTACCGATCCAGAGGTCATGGAGCACCGCTTTCCCGTCCGCCTGTGGAAATATGGCATCCGTCGCGGATCCGGCGGTGCCGGAAAACACCACGGTGGTGACGGCGTGATCCGCGAGGTGGAGTTTCTCAGACCGCTGGTGGTGTCTTTTCTCACCGAACGCCGCCTGGCCGGCCCCCGCGGGCTCCATGGTGGCAAGGACGGCTCTCCGGGAAACCAAGTGCGCATCCATCCGGACGGTCGCGAGGAAGTGTTGCCGGGCGCCGTGACCTATCATGCTCAAGCCGGCGAGAGAGTGGCGATTGAAACTCCCGGTGGCGGTGGCTACGGGAGCGTTTGAGAGGGGGTTCGCGGGGAGATAGGGCCCCCAGCCGA
>Ga0307406_10000578_pt1 | contig 21116 bp, 20 predicted proteins | sample 322Cmetagenome_3_FD_203706 | JGI IMG/M metagenome (GOLD analysis project Ga0307406, IMG submission 203706) | Maize rhizosphere microbial communities from greenhouse at UC Davis, California, United States - 322HYB-C-2 | ecosystem: Host-associated > Plants > Roots > Rhizosphere > Soil | place...
CACACTCCGACGCCGCTTTTGCCTTTGCGAGGACGAGTTGGTCGACACGGAATCTATATTTCGCACAGTGCGGTTGGACTCGACACCGGCTACAACCACCAGTCGCCGCTAAGCTGCCTCGCCTTGCCGGATTTTAATTTGTATCAGACCTACGCTGACGGTCGTGAAGAGACTCACCAGATCACGTCGTTCATTCCCGAGACCTTAAAAGCGATGCAGCGCAAGGCCGGACTAGTTTAGTTTACCCGCTCGTAGTCGTAACGATCGATGATGTAGCGGTGCATGTACTTACCAACCGATTCCGCACTCATTAACTTCTCATATTCAGTGGCAGGTACTTCTTTGTATTGATATGTACCGCCGGTGTTGAAGACGACCTTGAGGATTCGCGCCCGGGGATCGTAGCCCACTAACTTCAGCATATCCGAGTCTACTGGTTTCAATTGCATAGCTCCCACCTCCATGCTGTATGTATTTTCGCACACATAAGCCGTTTCGCGGCAACATGCGAGATCGGTACACAAATTCTTATGGATTTCGTGAAGCTATGCGGAGTGGGCAGCGACTTCTATTTTCGATAGATTTCGCCGCCGGTATCGACAAATTCCTGCGCCTTTTCTTTCATCCCCAGGCTCAAAGCCGCTGCCGTATCCACCTGCTTTTGCGCCGCATACTCACGCACGTCCTGCGTGATCTTCATCGAGCAAAAGTGCGGGCCGCACATTGAACAGAAGTGCGCCAGCTTCGCGCCCTCCTGCGGCAACGTCTCGTCGTGATACTCGCGTGCGACTTCAGGATCGAGCGATAGATTGAACTGATCCTCCCAGCGAAATTCGAAACGCGCCTTTGATAACGCGTTGTCACGATACTGCGCGCCCGGATGACCCTTCGCCAGGTCCGCGGCGTGGGCGGCCAGCTTATAGGCGATCACGCCGTCTTTGACGTCCTTCTTATTCGGCAGGCCGAGATGCTCTTTCGGCGTGACGTAACAAAGCATTGCCGTTCCAAACCACCCGATCATTGCCGCGCCGATTGCTGAGGTGATGTGATCGTAACCGGGCGCGATGTCGGTCGTGAGTGGTCCAAGTGTATAGAACGGTGCCTCCTGACAGGTCTCGAGTTGCTTGTCCATGTTTTCTTTGATTAAGTGCATCGGCACGTGACCCGGCCCTTCGATCATGACCTGGCAATCGTGTTCCCAGGCGATCTTCGTCAACTCGCCAAGCGTGTCCAACTCCGCAAACTGTGCTTCGTCATTAGCATCCGCAATCGAACCCGGACGCAGCCCGTCACCGAGCGAGAACGACACGTCGTAGGCAGCCATGATTTCGCAGATCTCGCTAAAGTGCGTGTAGAGAAAACTCTCTTCGTGATGGGCCAAACACCACTTCGCGAGGATCGAACCGCCACGACTCACGATGCCTGTCGTCCTGCGCGCTGTTAAGGGAATGTAAGGCAATCGCACGCCGGCATGAATCGTGAAGTAATCGACGCCTTGTTCCGCCTGCTCGATCAACGTATCACGAAAGATCTCCCACGTGAGTTCTTCAGCCTTGCCGCCGACTTTTTCGAGCGCCTGGTAGATTGGCACCGTGCCGATCGGTACCGGCGAGTTGCGAATGATCCACTCGCGTGTTGCGTGAATGTTTTTGCCCGTCGAGAGATCCATCACCGTGTCAGAACCACAGCGAATGGACCAGCGCATCTTGTCCACTTCTTCATCTATTGAAGATGCGACTGCCGAGTTGCCGATGTTGGCGTTGATCTTAACGAGGAAGTTGCGGCCGATGATCATCGGCTCCGACTCAGGATGGTTGATATTGGCAGGGATGATCGCTCGTCCACGCGCGACTTCAGAACGCACGAATTCCGGCGTGACAAATCCTGGGATCTGCGCGCCGAATGCTTGTCCTTTGTGTTGATGCAACAGCGAGTCGCGCGGTGCATCGCCCGCGTCCCATGCAGCTTCGCGCCCGAGGTTTTCACGGATCGCGATGAACTCCATCTCCGGGGTGATGATTCCGCGTCGAGCGTAGTGGAGTTGGGTCACGCATGAACCCGGCTTCGCGCGCAGCACTGCACGTCGTGCAGTGGGAAAGTCTTCGAGCCGTCCTTCGTCCTTCACGCGGGCGCGCTTCGCAGCTTCAAACGTTAAATAGCCATCGTCGATCGGCCTGGCCTCGCGGCCTTCATACTCTTCAACGTCGCCACGACTGATGATCCAGTCTCGTCGCCGTTGCGACAATCCTTCACGCACATCGCATTGCTGCGCTGGGTCACCCCATGGTCCACTCGTGTCGTAAACACGAACCGGTGGGTTCGCGACCGAAGTGCCGTCGAAATTTCGTGACGGGCTCTGCGCGATCTCACGAAAGGGCACACGCACGCCGGGCAGTTGACCGTCGACGTAAACGCGACGAGAGTTGGGCAGTGAACTGTTTTGAGATATTTCGTTTTGTGTTGGTTTGGGAACGGCGCTCATAGAAGACATTCTCCGATTATTATGGATGTAGTCTATAATCTTGAGCGCTGGTAATCCAACCCAACCGATCTCCCGGAGATAAAAAGATGCTAAAACGACGCGTTGTCGCCCTTTCGCTCATTCTCTCGCTGCTCACTCTTCCTATCGCTGCGCAGAATGGCAGCGGCGACATGTTGAGCCGTATTCGTAAGGAAGCCATGGAACGTTCGCAAATCATGAAGACCATGCACATGTTTACGGATCTCTATGGCCCAAGGTTGACGGGTTCGCCGAATCACAAAGCCGCGGCAGAGTGGGCAGTCAAACAGATGACGGCCTGGGGACTCGAAAACGCTCACCTCGAGCCATGGAACTTTAAGCATCCCGGTTGGCTGAATGAACGCCTGACCGCACATCTCATCTCGCCCGTCAAAGATCCGCTCGTTTGCGAAGTGCTTGCATGGACGCCGAGCACGAAGGGAATGGTGCAAGCCAGCGCGTATCAACTGATACTGCCGGATAGAGTGACTCAGGATCAGCTAAAGATCTTTTTCACCAACTACAAAGCGAAGGTGCGCGGCAAGATAGTGCTGGTAGGTAAGCCGGCTTCACTGCCGGTTAATCTCAATCCGCCGTCAAAACGGACCAGTGACGAACAGGCACAGCAACGTTATGGACCAAACGCGCGCCCATTTTCGTTTCCGACACCATCACCGACTCCGACCCCGGCTCCCAACGCGCCGAAGCCGTTAACGAATCGCCAGATCAACGAACAGCTCGACGCGTTTCTCAAAGAGAGTGGCGCGCTGGTGCGTGTTAACGATGCGGGTCGTGAGTTTCGCCAGATTCGGGCCTTCAACAACGCCACGTTTGACGTTAACAAAGTGGTTCCTACAGTGGTGATGAGCAACGAAGACTTCGGCCGCATCGCTCGCATTCTGAACGACGGCACCGATGTTGTGCTCGAATTCAACATCGTCAATCGTGTCTATCCCGAAGGCTCGACTTCTTACAACACGGTCGCAGAGATTCGCGGCACCGATAAAGCCGACGAAGTGATCATGCTGGGCGGCCATCTTGATTCGTGGCACGCCGCCACCGGCGCGACCGATAACGCAATCGGCTGCGCGATAATGATGGAAGCCGCTCGCATTCTGAAAACGCTCGGTGTTCAACCTCGACGCACGATTCGCGTTGCATTGTGGAGTGGTGAAGAACAGGGTCTGCTGGGCTCGCTAGCTTACGTGAAAGAGCACTTCGGCTCGTTCGAAGCTCCGAAACCTGGCTACGAGAAGTTTGGCGGCTACTTCAACATCGATTCCGGTACCGGGCGCGTGCGCGGCGCGGGCGTGTTTGGACCACCAGAAACGGCCAACATCATGCGCGAGATTCTCGAGCCGTTCAAAAGCGATGGTGTAGTCGGTGCAGTCACAACGCGCAGTCGCAGGCTCGGCGGCTCTGATCACACATCGTTCAATGAGGCTGGTTTGCCAGGCATCGGTATGGGCCAGGATCCGATCGAGTATGGCACGCACACCTGGCACACGAACCTCGATACTTACGAACGAATTCTCGAAGACGATGTAAAGAAAGACGCGATGGTGGTCGCGTGGGCCGTTTATAAGTTGGCTATGCGCGACGACCTGCTGCCGCGTTTTGCGAAGAGTGATATGCCCGCGAAACCCGAGGAAATAAGTTCGCAACCTGCAACGCCACCGGCGCGTACAGATGCTCAGGCAAAGCCTCCGGCAAAGACAACCAGGCCGCGGGCGAACACGCGAAAAAGCAGAGGTTAAGAGCCAGTTGGCAATAACTCGCCGCCAGTTTTTAAGGCGAAGCGCACTCGCAGTGGCGGGTGCGGGATTCCATCAGTCTGGTGCTGTCAGGGCAGTTGTACTAAGCGGCCCGGCCAAAAAGGTGCTCATTTTGGGTGCCGGAATGGCCGGGCTTGTTGCTGGGTATGAACTCTCGAAACTTGGTCATAACGTGACGATTCTCGAAGCTCGCACGCGTCCGGGTGGACGTGTACACACGCTTCACGAACCCTTCGCTGACGGTCTCTACGCTGAAGCCGGAGCGGCGCGCATTCCCGACAATCACGATCTCACGCTGAAGTATGTAAAAGAATTCGCGCTGCCTCTCGAGCCGTTTTATCCGGGCAAGCTCAATGCATTGAGATTTGATCGAGGCGGGCGGGAAGAAGTGCCGATCGACGGCTTTACCGATGCGATGACGCAGAATTACGGCGGTGAATTGGGTGGCAATCCGGAGCGCTGGCAAAAGATCAAAGGCGGTACGGATCTACTTCCGAAAGCGTTTGCGGAGAGACTTGCCGGGAAGATTCATTACGGTGCGGCGGTCGTGAAGATCGAACAGGATGCGAATCAGCCGCGCGTCGTTTTTCGCGAGGCTGGTCGTCAACAAACGCTCAACGCTGATGCTGTGCTTTGCACGATTCCGTTTTCGGTGTTGAAGAATATTGAGACGCCGGCTTTATCCGAGCGCAAACGAGAAATAATTAAACGCACTCGTTACGACGCAGTCTCGCGTGTTTACCTGCAAACCAGAAATCGTTTCTGGGAGGAGAAAGGACTCAACGGCTTTGCGTTTACGAGTGGTGCGATTGAGATCTGGCAGCCGACGTGGAGCCAGCCTGGGCCACGCGGCATCCTGATGACTTACGCGAGACCCGGCGAAGCAGATCGAATCACGAAGCTGAAGGAAAATGAGCGGGTGGCCGTTACGCTGAAGCAGTTGGATGAGATGTTTTCAGGCCTTCGTGAAAACTTGGAGAGCGGTGTGAGCAAGTGTTGGATGGACGATGAATGGTCACGCGGCGCGTGGGCTTTCGTTGGCTTGACGGATTTTCTTGCGGCTGTTTCTGTCGAGAACCATATACATTTCGCGGGCGAACATCTCTCACCGTGGTCTTCGTGGATGCAGGGGGCGCTGTCGTCAGGGTTGAGAGCGGTGAAGGAAATTGAGCAAGGCGTGAAAGTTTAGGTCCTATCCAACCGGAAAAAGATCATCGACACTCATGGACCATCCCGGCACTGCTGGTTCGGCTTCCGCTATCTGACCTTTGTGATAAATCGCAGCCTTAGCCGGATCACTCGCTCGATAAACTCGCACCACATCATCGCTCAGTAGATCAACATCCCAAACTACGAGCGTTCCTGCCGCAAAATATTCCGCTCGCTTCTTCGCCATCTCTCGTTCCGCGCGTGGTCCATAGTCGTTTTCGCTGCGAACTTCGACAGCAAACACCGGCGCGCCTTCGGCGAACTTCATTCCTGTATTTGGGCCAGTATAAAAGGCAGCGTCAGGGCAAAACGATTTGCGATGGGGAAGATTTACAACAAAAGCAACGTTATCGCCAACAGCACACCCAAACTTCCGGCGTTTGCTGTACTCGCGCAGTGAGGAAAATATCTCGCCGGCTGCATAGCCGGGGAGAAAGCCTGTTGGAGACATGAGGATTATTTCTCCGTTGACGAGCTCAGCCTTGCCCTTGACCTTGTAGAGATCTTCGATTGTGGCTTCGACTTTAGTGCTCATAGGTGTTGTGTGAGTATTGTGAATCAAGTTGAAGAGATTCTATGCCTTACAGAATTTCAGGTCAATTAACCACCAATAAAGCTCATCGTGCGTGAGGGGGTGACGAAACCGGGGTCGTTGATGAAGTGGCGGGGTTCTTTCTTCAGTATCACTGATTCAATGAATGCAACGATCTCATCACGCGAGGCACCGCTGCGAACGACATCGCGCAAGGAGTGCTCGACTGTCGAGAACAGACACGTACGAATCTGTCCATCGGCGGTCAGCCGGATCCTCGAACAAGCACCACAGAACGGCTCCGTAACCGGCGCGATGATACCAATCTCGCCTGGCGCGCCATCCGCGAAGCGATACCGCGAAGACGTGTCAGATCCTCGTGCAACTTCCACACGCACGAGCGGAAAGCGCTCGCTGATGCGTTCGCGAATCTCTTTTCCCGAGACAACATCTTCACGGGCCCACTCGTGCCCGGAATCCAGCGGCATAAACTCGATGAACCGCATCTTCACATCGTATTCACGCGCAAACGCCGCGAAGTCTGCAACTTCATCTTCGTTGTGACCACGCACGATCACCGCGTTGATCTTGATCGGTTCGAGCCCCGCGGCTTTCGCGGCGGCGATTCCGGCCAGCACCTTGTCCAACACGTCGACGCCCGTCATCCGCTTGAAAACGTCTCGTTTCAAACTATCCAGACTGATCGTCACACGGTCGAGACCGGCGTCCTTCAAACTCTGCGCGCGCTCCGGCAAGTAGTAACCATTCGTCGTGAGTGCCAGATCCTGAAGTCCCGAAGCCTTCAACCGCGTGAGCTTGCGAATGATCGTCTCGATATCGCGGCGCAACATGGGCTCGCCGCCGGTCAAACGGATCTTCTCAATGCCGAGACTGACGAAAATGTCGCACACGTACTCAATCTCTTCGTACGAGAGCATCTTTTCTTTGGGTGCGATTGGCGGCTCACCGTGCGGCAGGCAGTAAAAACAGCGGAAATTACAGCGGTCCGTCAACGACACGCGCAGATCACGAATCGGCCGATTGTAAGAGTCGCGCAACAACATCACGGAAATCATACCTTTTTCAGCCGGAGATTTACACGGACAGCGCCGGATTGGTCATGAAGACCGAGGCAGGAAGCGTTTTCGAGGTGCCGGGGCGCTTCAGAGTGCGTTTGAGAACGAAGTCGAAAAGCAGCGGATTATAGTCGTAAATCTCCCTGAGACACTCGCCTTCCGAGCTCGTCAGGTGGCCATGTTTAACGAGCGGCCGCGTTCGGATCAGGATGTTGACGGCCGGCAGCGGATAGTCACTTCCATTCACGAGTCGCTCGTGCAGATCTTCGCGCTCAAGAATCGTCAGCAAAGGTTTACCGATCCGGTTGAACTGCGTCATGGCTGAGATCTCACCAAACACCAGGCCTTCATAACGTTTCTCATCCATCAAACGTAGAAACAGATCGAAATTGTCACACTGTTTGCGATCCTTACTGTCGAGATCCTCGTTCGTTCCGAGTCCGGCGCAATGCGCGACGATCACTTTGACACCATGGTCCAACGCGCGCCGCAGTAATAACGGATTGCCGAGCTTTTGATCCTCTTCAGCTTCAACCGCCTTCTCCTCGCCACCATGGCTCAACAGAATCAAATCAAGCTCCTTCATCTTTTGATAAAACGGATCGCACTGCGGATCTGATGGATCGATCCCCATCGCGTTTGGCAACCACTTCACCACACGCGCGCCGCGTTGCGCCCACTTCTCCAACTCGGCAATCGCATCCGGCCGGTACGGATTGACGGAAATGTTGGGCACGAACTTGTCCGGATGTTGCGCAGCGACTTCGAAAACATATTCATTCGGAACATAAAACTCCGTCTTCTCGAGGTTGACCGATCCATCACGACGGTAATGCTTGTCGAAAGCCAGCAGGCGATGCTTGCCATGCCCGCGAATGTGGCCCACGAGCCGCGCGAGCCGATCGATCACCTGCGGGTCAGCTTTCCTCTCGTCATCAACACCGGCCGAACTCATATAAACCTTGAACTTGAGACGATGAAACGGATGCCTCCACGTCCGCATCTTTGCATTGACGAAGGTTTTCGAGCCGCCGATACCGAGACCTGCAACGTGAACGTGATGGTCGACGAGTTTCTCGGAGTCGATGTCTTCAAAGGCGCGCTTGATGAGGTCAGACGACTTATCGCTGAGTTTGCGTTCCAACTCTTCCGGTTGTTGTTTGAAGGCGCCGCCAATGGAATGAATGAGACACATTATCGTATGCAGATCATCGTGCCGAGCATAGTCGCTATGAGTTCGCGCTGACCGTCGTGGTCCATGCCAAACACATCAGCACGAACGACTGTCAACGTCTTCCCCGCTTTAACTACTTCGGCGACCGCGAGAAACGTTTCGCCCTTTGCGGGTCGCAGCAGATTGACTTTGAACTCAACACTCAATACCTCTGTTTCGGGAGGCATCAAACTATACGCAGCGTAGCCGCAAGCTGAATCGGCAATCGTGGTCACGATGCCGGCGTGCAGGTAGCCATGCTGCTGCGCCAGATCGGGACGATACGGCAACGTGATCTCAACAACACCCGCTTCGACGCGGCTCAATTCCGCCCCGATGAGTTCCATTATCGTCTGTTTTGCGAAACTTTGTTTGATTTCTTCCGCGAACGAGGGATTTCGTGGTTGATGCGGCATGCTGCAAATCTAAGTGTTTTTCACACAAAGGAGCAAAGATTTTTCTTGCGCCTGAGCTAGAACAGGTCAGGAAGAAGGGCTTGCCCCCGCTGCTGGACTAATTCATCTAGAAGCGGGGGCAAGCCCCTCTTCCTGACTTGTTCATTTGCAGTGGTTCACTAAAGCTCGGGCGTTGCGCTGGAGGCCGGAGAGCTTCGCGCGCTTCATCGCGCTGCCGCGATAACGAGCGGCGTACGATTCGGGTGTGAGTTCGAGTATCTCGCTCAGCTCCGCATTCACGTTTCCTTCTCGCGGCGCAAATCGCGTTTCGCTCGTCGGTTCCTCAAAACGATTCCACGGACAAACATCCTGACAGATATCGCAACCATACAACCAGCCCGATAACTTACTCTCGATCTCAGCCGGCAACTCAGGCGCGCGGAGTTCGATCGTTGCATACGAAATGCACTTGTTTGAGTCAACTACGTAAGGCTCGGTGATTGCCGCAGTCGGACAAGCATCGATGCAGAGCGTACAGGTGCCGCAATGATCTTCGACACGCTCCGTGTCGTGGTCCAACTCCAGGTTCAGCAACAACTCCCCGATAAACACCCACGAACCATGCTCCGGCGTAATCACATTTGAATGTTTACCAAGCCAACCGAGCCCGGCGCGCACGGCCCACGCCTTGTCCATCACCGGCTGAATGTCAACACACACTTTCCCCTGCGCGTTTGGTTCGTGCTCGCGAATCCACGCCAGCAGTGACAACAGCTTTTCCTTGACTACATCGTGATAGTCGTCCCCCCAGGCATAACGCGAGACTTTTCCCGTGCTGGAATTTTGCTGATGCTGGTGTGGCGTGAAGTAGTTGAGTGTGACGACTACGACCGAGCGTGCCGGCGGAAAGATCTCATGCGGGCTGATGCGCTTCTCGACGTCGCAGGCCATCCAGCCCATCTCGCCGTGATAACCACGCGCCAGCCACTCCTTCAGCCGGCGCCCTTCGTCCGTAAGCGACTGGGCACCGACGATTCCGACTTTGTTGAATCCCTCGAAAAGAGCTCGTTCCTTGATGTCGCGCGACAGGATCACTACTGCATTTTCTGGATCGTCACGGAGACAATCGGACTATCGCCCTTGGTTCGGCTGTAAGAGACCCAACAACCCGCTTTTGGATAACGCACCAGTTTCGACTTTGAGCCGTCGGCGTTGGCTTCGAAATCAGCGCCGAAGACCTGTTGCGGAGTGATCACTTCAGTAGCTCCGGTCATGAAGTCAACGGAAATAGCTGTCACCTGGCGAGTTGTTTTGTCGTAATAAACCTGGGCTCTCTCGTTCTCATTGAAGATGTAATAATCCTGCTCGTCGCTTTTGTTGGCTGGATTTCCCAGTTTCTTGCGAACGTCATCCGCGAGCCAGCCGAGTTTGACGCCCCGGTATTCATGAAATGCCGGTTCTTCTTCGGGGGCTGCGGGTTTGCGAGCGGTTTGACCTGATACTACCCCGGCCGCAATCATAAAACTGATTACTGTTAGCAAAGCGCGGTTTAGTAACCAAAAATTTGAGGATCTCAAAAGGCGAGTCATGGTTACTCCTTTCCACAAGTGTGCATGTTCACAAACAAACAGGTAGGAAAATACCGGAGCGATATGAATAAATGCATTGGCCGCTCCGGATTTGCTTTTATGTGGGAAAAAATAATCCCAAAGAAAACCGATGTCAATATCCGGAGGCCAACTCCAAAAAGTTGACGGGCAGGGGAGTTTAGCGTTAGAAGCAGAGTGCTTTTTAAGTCTCTGGTCCCTGGTAAAAGGAGTTTAGATTTAATGAAGAGAAGCGTGCTCGCTTTGTTTATGACTGCTGTCGCCATGGTTTTGACTGGATGCCAGCCTGCTCTCGACACAAATCGGAATGCGGCGCTGGCGACGGCAAGTCCGCAGAAAGAGGCCTTCGATGCGGCTGCGATCGAGGCGGAAGTAATGAAGCTCGAACGTGAATGGGCCGACGCGAATAAGACTCACAACGCCGAAGCGGTGCGGCGCGTCGTGGCAGATGATGCAGTGATTGTTTATCCGGACGGAACAGTGGCGACCAAAGCCGATGAAGTTCAAACTATTGAATCGGGAGCTGTCACTGCAGACGCGTTTGAGATGGTGGATCCGAAGGTGACGGTCGTTAATGCTGACTCAGCTTTCATCGCCGGGCGCAGCATTATTCGGAACGGAAAGTACAAAGATCCAAATTCTAAAAAGACGATTGATATCAGCGGCGAGTATCGCTTTCTTGACGTTTACGCACGACGTAACGGTAAATGGCAGGCAGTCGCTTCCCAGGCAACTAAAATCGCTAAATAAAACTAAGGGCCGCAGCTAGAACAAGTCAGGAAGAGGGGCTTGCCCCCGCTGCTGGACCAATTCATTAAGCAGCGGGGGCAAGCCCCTCTTCCTGACTTGTTCTAGCTTGTGGTTTTTAAATTACCTCCAGATACCGGGAATTCGGGTGGAGCAGTTTGGACAGTGACCTTCAGGTGTGACGTTCACCTGGCGGATCAGATATCCAAAACGCTCCACCAGCAACTCATCACACGACGGGCAATAAGTATTCTCCCAACGACCAACTCTTCCCGGCAGGTTTCCCGCGTAGATGTAGTTCAAACCCGCTTCACGACCAATCTCACAAGCGCGTATCAATTGCGCCGCGGTCGTATTTGAGTTTTCAGTCATGCGGTAGTCCTGATGAAAAGCAGTGACGTGCCAGGGTATATCCGGCGACACCGACGCGATGAAGTCAGCCGCGCGACGCAGTTCGTCTTCAGAATCGTTGAAGCCGGGAATCACGAGCGTAACAATCTCTTCCCAGAAGCCACGTTCGTTGACCATCTTCACAGTCTCGAGAATGTTGTCGACGACCCCACCAAGCTGGCGATAGTTTTTGTCGTTCATCGACTTCAAATCGATCTTGTAACAGTCAGTCCACGGTCGCAGATAGTCGAGCACTTGCGGCGTCGCGTTTCCATTTGAAATGAACGCGGTTCTAAAGCCTTCCGGCCGGGCTTTCTTGAACACATCGACCGCCCACTCAGCAGTGATCAACGGTTCGTTATAACTGCTGCCCACCATCGACGCGCCATACGCTTTGGCCATCGCTACCAATCGCTCTGCTGAAACAACTGTCGGATTGGTGCCCGCGGAATCATCCCGCAGCGCCTGCGACGTCAGCCAGTTTTGACAATAACCGCAATGCAGGTCGCAGCCGAGCATTCCGAAAGTCAACGTATCGGAACCCGGCAGGACGTGAAAAAAAGGTTTCTTCTCGGTCGGGTCACAAGCGAGAGCGGCGACGTAATTCGCAGGCACGCGCAGGTGGCCACCTTCATTGAACCTGACCTTGCAGATACCGCGTTTACCCTCTTTGATCAAACACCGGTGACCGCACGCGTAGCATTTAAGCGCTCCGGCGTCGAGGTGTTCGGTGAGTTCGGGCGCTCCTTCCACGGTCATCGAGTCGAGGACGGCGGCGAGCGATGCTGATTGAGTAGTTAAAGGCATTTCTTTGTATTATAAGTCTTAGATTCAAATGATCATCGAAGAGATTACCGTCACCGCGTTTCAGCAACACACTCGGATTCTCGGCTGCGAAGAGACCAAACAGGCAATCTGCATCGATCCGGGCGACGAAGCCGAGCGGATCGTCGAAACACTCGAGCGCCACGGGCTCACGCTTAAGGCAATCGCACTTACACACGCTCATCTCGACCACGTTGGCGGGGTCGCAGCCCTGAAAAAACTTCAGCCCGCCGCAAAGATCAACCTCCACAAAGACGACGAGTTTATGTACCAGGCACTGCCCGAACAGCCGTCGTGGATCGGGATTCCGCGCGCGCAGTGGGCGGCGCTTGGGTTTGCTTTCGAAACGCCGCCGGCAGTCGATCACTATTGGACTGACGGCGAGAAGTATTCAGTCGGTAAACTCGAATTCGAAGTGCGTCATTGTCCCGGTCACACGCCCGGACACGTCGTGCTCTACGAACCTGCGGAACGAAAAGTCTTCGTTGGCGATGTGTTATTCGCAGGATCGATAGGCAGGACAGACCTGCCCGGCGGATCGATGGAGCAACTGCTCAGTTCGATTAAGAATAAACTCTTGACGCTGGAAGATGACGTTGAGGTTTATTCAGGACATGGACCAGTTACGAGGATCGGAGAAGAGCGACTGACGAATCCGTTTCTCACGCATAGATTCATTTAAGCCGCCGGGCCTTCATCTCTTCCCACAATTCCTTCTGCTCATCATCCAACTGGCTGGGTAAGGAATCGACCGGGATCTGATACTTCGCACAGAACTGTCGCCACAAGACAAAGCGCAGATCGTATTGCCCTGTGTTATCGGAAACAGAGTTATCTACTGGTGGTGGTTGCTTCTTCCCCGTGCTCATGATGCGTGAGTGTAACAGCTTTTGGGGAATTAGTTGACAGCAGATGAGCTGAGATAAATCGGACCCGTCGGCGCCGCAACGCCGCCCGCAGGTTCCACAGTTACAGCGAAAACAGGTGAATTAAGCGCCTCTCGCGGCATCTGTTCTTTGATCACTCCCTGCCCCGTGCTATCGGGCGCGAACGTCTTACCCGGCATCGGTGCTTTGTTTCCGACAATGAACCACAACTGGTATGCCTTCCCTTGCGGAAGGCTCGGAAGATTGCTCGCCACCAACATCGCGTGACCATTGCTGTCGTAAGCGACTGTCGCAGTTGCTCCGGCGCCTACTGCGCTTGACTTAAGCTCAGCTACTCTCGCGCCCGGTGAGGTTACGAGTTGCACAAACTCCTGCGATTGCTCCAGATCCTTTCGTATCGCGTTGTTCTGACGCCACAGCACGACGATACCAACGATCAAAGCAGTAAAGAGCACAGCGGCCGCCATCGCACCGAGCGAACCAAACGAACTCCAGAGATTGCGTGGCGTCGATCGGAATGGAACGACGTTCGGTTCCGAGAGATCTTTCCTGACCTCGTCGAGAATGCGTTCACGAACTTTCGGAGACGGCTCTGCGGAATTCGATCCGAGCGCCAGCGCCGCGGCAGTGGCTTGCCACTCGTCGAGCTCCTTACGGCACTCAGCACAGTTTTCGAGATGCTCGTTCAACGCCTGCGCTTCCGCCGCATCGAGCGCTGACAACGCGCGCGCCGGAATCATCTCCTTGTAGTCTTCGTGGACCATCAACTTAAAAACCAAAACTTTCGCCCTGACCCGCCAGCAATTCGCGCAAGCGGATCATACCGGTGCGCATGCGAGTCTTCACCGTTCCCAGCGGCGCACCGAGTCGCGTGGCGATCTCTGACTGCGTCAGACCGTCGAAATAAGCCAGCATTATTGGACGTTTTTGCTCGTCGGGGAGTTTAGCGAGCGCATCGCTCACGAGCCCGCGTTGTTCTGACTTGAGCGCATCGGTTGCCGCATCTGAGATCTCTTCCGAAACTTCGCGCGCACCTGCCTCCGCAACGCGTTCGCGTGAGGCGAGTGTTCGCAGCCGGTCGATGCCGCGACTGCGCGCGAGTGTCACCAACCACGTGAAGGGACGTCCGCGATTCTCATCAAAATCCGCCGCCTTGCGCCAGACCTGAAGGAACACTTCCTGAAGGACGTCTTCCGCTTCCTCGCGGTTATTCAATATACGCATCAGCAGCCCAAACAGGATGGCGCGATAGCGATCGTAGAGCTGCGCGAGGGCCGCCTCGTCCCGGGCGGCAATCGCTTTGAGCAATAAGACATCGCTCTCTTGTGCGGGTTCAGGTTGCAAGCGGAGAATATACGTAGCCACAGATAAACACGGATTTCATGCACGGATTTGATCAAATCTGTGCATGAAATCCGTGTTTATCTGTGGCTAAATTTCTTACGCGATGGTGATCTCTTCGCTGAGATACACGTCCTGGATCGCGTTCAGCAGTTGCACGCCCTCGGCCATCGGACGCTGGAACGCCTTGCGGCCGGAGATCAGTCCCATGCCGCCGCCGCGCTTGTTAATCACTGCCGTGCGAACCGCTTCTGCCAGGTCACTCGTGCCTTTCGATTCGCCGCCCGAATTGATCAAGCCGCAACGGCCCATGTAACAATTCGCAACCTGGTAACGCACCATATCGATCGGATTGTCAGTCGTCAGCTTCTCAGAGACGAGCTTGCTGGTCTTTCCGTAGGAGCTTCCCAACACATCTTCGACAGCCTTATAGCCGCCGTTTCGCTCAGGCAGTTTTTGCTTGATGATGTCAGCCTGGATGGTCACGCCGAGATGGTTTGCCTGGCTCGTCAAATCCGTCGATGCGTGCATGTCGCCGGCGGGAGTTTTGAACTTCGAGTTGCGCAGGTAACACCAGAGAATACACCCCATGCCGAGTTCGTGCGCCTGCGCAAAGGCCTCGCTGATTTCGGTTATCTGGCGCGTCGATTCATCGGATCCGAAATAGATGGTCGCGCCGACCGCAACCGCGCCGAGGTTGTGCGCTTCCTTAACCGTTCCAAACAAAACCTGGTCAAATTTGTTCGGCAACGTCAGCAACTCGTTGTGATTGATCTTTACGATGAACGGAATTTTGTGCGCGTACTTCCGAGCAACCGTACCAAGCACGCCGAAGGTCGAAGCCACTGCATTACAACCACCCTCGATCGCCAGCTTCACGATATTCTCGGGATCGAAGTACTGCGGGTTGGGCGCAAACGAGGCACCCGCCGAATGCTCGATTCCCTGATCTACGGGCAAGATCGAGACATAACCAGTACCCGCGAGCCTGCCGTGATCAAACAACGACTGGAGCGAACGCAACACTGCCGGCGAGCGATCGGAGATAGACCAAACACGGTCAATAAAATCGGGCCCGGGCAGTTGTAGATGGTCTTTCAGAATCGTTTGGGACGAGTGGTTTAGTAATTCCGAGGCATTCGGCCCAAGCAGTTCCGCAATGCGGTCAATCGAGTCAGAGCGTTGTAGTTTGGTTACCATGGCAGGAATTATACGTAACCGGGTTTGCGGACGCCAACTATCGGTTGAATGGACCACAAATTTTCGTATACAATCTCACGTCGCCGCGGGAATCCCAGGCACCCTCTAGCAGTTTTTCCACACTCAGCGACGAGTCGAACCAACTGTTTTTGGTAAGTTCCAGAAAGGTCACTCTAAATGAAATCGCGTACCCCCTTCTTTCTCCCAACGCTACTATTACTGTGTCTATTTGCCGCCTTTACGGCTACCGCGCTGGCATACGGTGAAGATTGGAAGCCAATCGATCCGGCCCAGCTTGCCCTGAAAACCTCGGTCGTGGAAAAAGAGGCGGATGCCGAAGGCCTCTTCTGGGAAGTCAGGATGGACGACAACCCGGAAGGCGATCTGATTTTCAATCACTACCTGCGCGTCAAAGTCTTCACCGAACGTGGCCGCGAGTCACAAAGCAAGATCGACCTGCTGTACGGAAAGCTCTATGGCAGTGAGATCAAGATCGGCGACGTCGCCGCCCGCACTATTAAAACTGACGGCACAATTATAGAACTTAAAAAGGAAGATATCTTTGACCGCACGGTCGTCAAGACAAGTGGACTGAAATACAAAGCCAAGTCGTTTGCAATGCCGGGAGTCGAGCCCGGCTGCATCATCGAATACCGCTGGCGAGAAACGAGAGTTCGTACCAACGCAGACAACGTTCGCCTCAATTTTCAACGCGACATTCCGGTGCAGCGAGTTCAATATCTCGTCAAGCCGTACGCGTATGAAGGTTACGGCTTCAACTCAATCACGCTGCACGGCAAGCCGACACCATGGACCAAGGATAAAAACGGTTTCTACATGACCTCGATGACCAACGTACCCGCGCTCCACGATGAGTCGCGTATGCCTCCTGAGGACCAGGTAAAAACCTGGATGCTGGTCTTTTATCAAAGCGTCACTGACGACAGAAAAGACGTGGATAAGTATTGGACCAGGACCGGCAAGTATTACTACGACAAGACTAAATCACTCACCAAGCCCAACGAGGAAGTAAAGAAAATGGCGGCGTCACTCGTTGCTGATGCCAAGACCGACGACGAGAAGCTGGAACGACTATTCGACTTCTGCCGCACCAAGATCAAGAACACCAGTCTAGACACCGCCGGCATAACCTCTGACGAGCGCGCCAAACTCAAAGAAAACAAGAACCCCGGCGACACCCTTAAACGCGGCATGGGCAGCAGCGCCGACATCGATCAGCTCTTCGCCGCACTCGCCACTGCTTCGGGTTACGACGCCCGCATCGCTTTCGCGCCCGATCGCGGTGACATTTTTTTCGACAAGAGCGTGCCCAACAGCTACTTCATCGATCCGATGAATATCGGCGTTAAGGTTGGCGACAGTTGGAAGTTCTTTAATCCTGGTTATCCTCACATTCCGTTCGGAATGCTGCGTTGGCAGGAAGAGGGCCAGCCGTCGCTGATCCCGGATCCCAATCAACCGGTTTGGGTTGAGACTCCGATGTCGGGGCCTGACAAATCGCTCGTAAAACGAAGCGCGAAGTTGAAGCTGAGCGACGACGGGACGCTGGAAGGTGACGTTCGTATTGAATATACGGGCCAGTTCGCGATCGAACGAAAGATGGACATTGACGAAGAGTCAGAGAATCAACGCGAAGACGACCTGAAAGAAGAGATCACGGGACAAATGAGCGCGGCTGAAGTCAGCAATATCAAAGTCGAAAACGTGATGGAGTACACCAAGCCGCTGGTCTACACTTTCCACGTTCGCGTACCGAGCTATGCGCAACGCACCGGCAAACGACTCTTCCTCCAGCCCGCGTTCTTTCAGCATGGTAAAGGACCACTCTTCGCCACTACGGATCGAAAGTATCCGATCTATTTCCACTATCCCTGGTCCGAAGACGATCATGTTGACATCGAGATGCCTAAAGGCTACGCGTTCGATAACGCCGACGCTCCGGCGCCCTTCGGCAGCGGTAAGATCTCGGCGTACAAAGTCAGTATTCAGGCCAGCACTGACGGAACGCTCCTGATTTACAAACGCAATTTCTTCTTTGGCGGAGACGGCACAGTCTTGTTCCCGGTTGAATCTTATGGTCCACTCAAGCAGTATTTCGACATGCTGCACAAACAGGACAACCACAGCCTCGCGCTGAAGCAGACCGCTACCACGAATTAATTGATAATGATCAGCTAGAACAAGTCAGGAAGAGGGGCTTGCCCCCGCATTCCCGAACGAGCGGGGGCAAGCCACCCTTCCTGACTTGTTCTACCTATGGTTGAATGGAGTGTCGAAGATGAAAGTACGACTAATCGCAATCCTCGGTCTTTTGGTGTTCGCTATATCCGCAAGTGCGGCGCCGGGAGACGAAACTCCTCCATGGGTGCAGCAAGCGGTCACGCTCAAAGTCCCCACTTACGACAAAGACGTTCCCGCAGTCGTGTTGCTGGATGAGCAGTCGATGACAATCGGCTCTGACGGAAAGGTGAACGAAGTCTACAACTTCGCTGTTCGTATCCTGCGACGCGAAGGACGCGCGTATGCCGTGGGCCAGGTTGGCTACATTCCCGACATCGGCAAAGTAAAAGACTTTCGCGCGTGGTTGATTCGGGCCACGGGCGAACCGAAGCGCTACGGCAAGGACGACTTCGTAGACATCGCCGCCGATCTCAACGACGTTTACAACGAGTATCGCGTGCGTCGCGTGTCTGCGGCGGATGACGCGGATACGGGTGCTGTTTTTGCTTACAGCTATACCCTCGAGGATCGATCAGTTTTTACTCAGTCTGACTGGGCGTTTCAGGGTTCACTGCCGGTCATTAGTTCACGCTACAACCTCACGTTGCCGGAAGGCTGGCGCGCGGAAGCAGTGACGTTTAATCATCCGAAGATTGAGCCGCGAGTTAACGGCACGAGTTACTCATGGGAACTCTCAAACCTGCCGGCCGTTCCTGATGAACCATTGAGTCCGAGCTTGAGTAATCTCGTCCCGCGTTTGGCGGTCAGTTATTTTCCGCCGGCAAACACACCGGCACTCTCGATCAAGACGTTTCAAAACTGGGCCGACGTCGCGACGTGGATGAGTGAGCTTGAAGATCCGCAGGTGATTGTCGACGACGCGCTCGCGCGCAAGGCTTACGAACTGACGGCACTCGCGAAAACCGAGTACGACAAGATCCGCGCCATCGCACAGTACGTTCAGAACATTCAGTACATTTCGATTCAAACCGGCATCGGTCGCGGCGGTGGCTATCGCCCGCACGCTTCAAACGAGGTCTTCGCGAAGTCGTATGGCGACTGCAAAGACAAAGCGAATCTCATGCGCGCGATGCTCAAGGTCGTCGGGATCACCGCGATTCCGGTGAGTATTTATTCCGGTGATCCGACGTACGTGCGCGCGTCGTGGCCGTCGCCGCAACAGTTCAATCACTGCATCATCGCAGTCAAGGTCAGCGATCAAACTCAGGCCAGCACGGTTATTCAGCATCCGACGCTTGGTCGACTGTTGATCTTTGATCCGACTGACCAGGAAACGCCGATCGGCGATCTGCCGTTTCATCTTCAGGGCAGTCTCGCGTTGATCGATTCGAAGACTGAAACTGATCTCGTAAAAATGCCAATCACTCCGCCGGAGATGAATCAACTCGAACGGACAGCGACGCTCGAGTTGCAGGCAAATGGCGCGATCGCCGGCCAGATCAAGGAGATGGCTAACGGGCAAACGGCAGCGACATTCCGTACGCAGTTTCGCCGGCTCTCGAAACCGGAGTACACCGGAATGATTGAGCGCTGGCTCACGTCAGGCGCGACGTCGGCGAAGCTGAACAAAATGGAGCCGTCCGATAATGCTGCTGACGGTCGCTTCACGCTGGACGTCGAGTTCAGTGCGAATCAGTATGCGCAACTGATGCAGGATCGGCTGTTGGTCTTCAAGCCCGCTGTGGTATCGCGTCGTGAAGGTTTGGCGTTGACTGCGGCCACACGTAAACATCCCGTGGTGCTGCGGGCTAACGCTTATTCTGAAACCGTGCAGGTGAAGTTGCCGGCCGGGTTTACTGTTGATGAAGTTCCGGATGCTGTGAAGCTCGAGACTTCGTTTGGAACTTATGTGACGAGTTACGAAGTGAAGAACAATCAACTGGTCTTCAAGCGGCAGTTGTCACAGCAGGCAACAACCATCGCCCCGGCGGATTACGAGAAGGTAAGAAAGTTTTTCGAAAGCATCCGCACCGCAGAGCAGGCCCCGGTGGTCCTGGCCCGGCAGTAAAACCGTTACCACGGATTTTCGCAGATGAAGAACGGATTAATCTCGTTTTTTTCATCTGTGTAATCTGTGGCTAAAATTCATCCGCCAATTAGCCTCGCGATTCCAAACGCGGCGCCAGCGGCGGCGCTGCCGATCAAAGCAGTTTGAAGGGCGCTTCGGATCGGACGAGTTCCGGTGAAGCGCCCTTTTACAAACCCAAAAACCAGCAACGCGCTGAGTGTAAACCCAACCGAATAAAACAAAGCTTCCGCCGTCGAGTGTGAGAAGAAATACGGCGCGAGGGGAATCAGACCGCCTGCGACGTACGCTCCCGCGATTGTCAACGCACTCCTGAGCGCGCGTCCCGGATCAGGTTTCTCGAGTCCCAACTCGAACCGCATCATGAAGTCGACCCAGTTGCGCGGCTGGCGTTTCAGAGCCTGAACAATGGGCCACGTTTCCTCTTCGTTGAGACCGTAAGCCTGAAAGACCTCAGCGACCTCGCGCATCTCCTCGTGCGGTATCTCAACCACTTCGCGCTTCTCGCGCTCGCGTTCTTTCGCGTAGTGCTCGGCGTCGCTCTTCGCAGCCATGTAACCGCCGAGTCCCATCGCAATCGAACCGGCAGCGATCTCCGCGAGTCCCGCAGTGATGATTATCGCATTGTGATCGATCGCGCCCGTCAAACCCGCTGCGAGAGCAAAAGGCACTGTCAAACCATCAGCCATTCCGATGACGATGTCGCGCACGACGGCACTCGCCATGAAGTGACGTTCGATGTGGGGAGTCTGCGGCATCAGAATTTTCCAAACAACATTAACACTCCAATCACAATGAACGCAGTCGCCGCCACGCGCTTCACCCACACCAGCGGCACGTAATCGCCGACCAAACTACCGACCAAAACTCCGAGCGCCGACACTGCCGCCAGCGCCAGACTCGCGCCGATAAACACAGCCCACGGCTTCTTTGAATCCGCCGCCATCGTCATCGCCGCGAGTTGCGTCTTATCACCCATCTCAGCGAGGAAGATGATGCCAAAAGTTGTCAGCAGTATGCGCAAATCCATGTGTAGTCTCCGATCCTATTTCAAATCGGTAACCAGTATGGCATCGCGCATCAGAGCGCCGCGAGTGCACGCCAACTGTTTCCCATCGTGAGACCATGCAA
>Ga0307406_10000579_pt1 | contig 21110 bp, 14 predicted proteins | sample 322Cmetagenome_3_FD_203706 | JGI IMG/M metagenome (GOLD analysis project Ga0307406, IMG submission 203706) | Maize rhizosphere microbial communities from greenhouse at UC Davis, California, United States - 322HYB-C-2 | ecosystem: Host-associated > Plants > Roots > Rhizosphere > Soil | place...
AGTCCCTGTAGTTCAGTCTCCAGTCCCCGCTCTGAGATCCGCGCCCGAAAACCACCGCCCGCGCGTCCTCGACGGTCATCCCCACATCGAGTGGACTATAGCCTCGCGACAAGTTGTCGGCTTTGCCAGTTGGGGCAGAGCGTTCGTTTGTCGTATTCGTCGGTACCGAGTCCTCCGTCATCGGTCGTGAGTCATCAGCCGGGAGTGCCCCAGTGGTCAGTCGTGCCCAGTCGCTCGCCCGACGACGCCAGAGGGCTCCGGGCACTGATGACTGATCACCGACCGCTGATGACTGGCGCACTCGTTACTGGCCCGGCCGCTCGCGATGCCCCGCCGGCGCCGCAATCAAGGCGCCTTTTGCGGGTGAAGCTCCCATAGAACGTTGACGATCACCCAGCGGCCGTTCCACTTGGCGAGGTGCAGATAATCGACCCAGCCCGCCGCGTAGACCTTCGCGCTGGCAGCATTCTGATAGATGTCGAGGATCGTGACGTCCTCTTTGCGCTGGGCGACTGGCGTGTCTTTGCCGCCGCCAGCGCGCGTGCCTATAACGAGCGTCATCGCACTCTGCTGGCCGAGCTGACTTCGGCCCTGGTCGTTGGTGCGGACGATGCGCTTCGCGAGCTCGGGATGCAGCGCCCGCTCCATCCGCGCGCCGTCGCCTGTGTACCACCCATCGATGTAGTCGAGCGCAGTCTGGCGGATGCCGGCCGAATCGGCGGCCGTCTGAGCTGGCAGAGCGGCCGGTAACACCAGGAGAACCGCGGCCAGGAATCGAATCGACATGACTCTCTCCGTTCGAGGACGGGTCATGCTATCGAGCGGGCGGCTTGTCCTCTACAAGAATGTCGCGACTTGGCTACTCGGCGGTGTCAACTATCCGATGGAGAGCCTGACTGTGGGCTGCGCTCGACGTGAGCTTGGTGCCGTCCTTGAGAATCACGACGTACTCGCCATGAAACCACGGCTCCAATTCCCTGATGCGATCCACGTTGACGATGGCCGAGCGGTGGACGCGCACGAAACCGTGCGGCTCGAGCCGCTCTTCGAGGCGCTTCAGTGGAATGCGAACCGCAAGCGTCTCTCGGCCCACGTGCACCTGGGCGAGCTTGCCGTCGGCTTCAATCCAGTCGATGTCGCCCGGCTTGACGAACAGCACCTTGCCACCGGCTCGAATCACGAGGCGATCGAGCGGCCCGCGTTTCACCGCCCGGCCTAACGCCTTCTTGAACCGCGCCGGCTCGATCGGCTTCAGGATGTAGTCCATGGCGTTGACGTCGAACGCCTGGATCGCGTACTCGTCGTAGGCGGTCACGAACACCACGGCGGGCAGCCAGTCCATCGCCACGGCTTCCAGGACCTGAAAGCCGTCGAGATCAGGCATCTGGATGTCGAGGAACACGAGATCGGGGCGCTGCTGCACTATGGCGGTGACGGCCTCGCGTCCGCCCGAGCACTCGCCCACAATCGTCACGTCGAGCTCGGAGCTCAGGAGGGTGCGAAGGCGTTCGCGAGCGAGCGCTTCGTCGTCGACGATCAGCACGCGCGTCATGAACGCAGCGGAATCTGGAGACGCACGGTGAACCCTTTGTCCTGCAAAATGTCCATCCGTCCGTCAGGCCCATACAGTCGACGCAGCCGCTCACGAGTGTTCGCGAGTCCAATCCCATTGGAAGATGGTGTCGCCGAGGGACCCGGACCGTCGTCGAACACCTCGAGTCTGAGCGCCGAGCCATCGCGTGCGGCACGTACCTGTACGTGCCCGCGATCGGTGCGATCGGCCATGCCATGCTGGATCGCGTTCTCGACGATCGGCTGCAGCACGAGGCTGGGCACCGGCACGTCCATGACGTTAGGCTCCGCGTGTACGGCAATCACCAACCGATCGCCAAATCGCACGCGCATGATCTGGAGATAACGCTCGAGGAATTCCAGCTCTTCCCGCAGCGGCACTTCCTTGCTGCCGGGACTGCGCAGCGACAACCGCAGCAGCTCGGACAGATCGGTCAGCATGCGGTCGGCGGCCGCCGGATCGCGATGAATGAGCGTGGAGATGGACTGGAGGGTGTTGAAAAGAAAATGCGGTTGCAATTGCGCGCGCAGGTTGTCGAGCGCGAGACGCGTGGCCTCGAGCGTCCGCTCGCGCGATTCGCCGTAGTACTCGATCGCGTGGATGACACCGACGGCGGCCCAGTAGGCGAGCATGTCGCCGTAGAAACCGGCGAAGAGGATCTGCGAATACGTGCGGTGCGCGTCGGGATTGATCGCGTTGAAGAGCGGCGTCCAGATGGACACCTTGAGCAGGGTGAACGCGATCGAGCCCGCGAGGTGCACCGCGAGCCGCGCCCACCAGCGCTCGCCACGGATGGGGAAGTGGCGCACCATCCAGTAGAAGGCGGGTGTGAACAGCCCGCAAGTGAGCCAGTCCCCGAGGGAATTGGGGAGGATGCTGCCCCAATCGATTGGCCGGTCCGTGTAGGCGCGCCACGTCGCGTTCTGGGCGGCGGACATGAGACCGAGGACAATCCAGACGGCGAGGCCGAGGAGCCAGAGGCGGCGCGTGCGGGTCATGAGCAGCGAACGTAGCGCGCGCGGCTTATTCTGGCAGCAGGGATGGCATCACTCAGCCCTCAGGAGGCCCCATTTGATGATCGTGCCAAACATGTCACGCGAGAGGACCGGAGATCAGCTTCCAGCATGGACCCGCTGAGCGACGAGAAGATTGTAGACTCCTGGCACACGAACGCCGCGCCATGGACGTCGGCAGTGCGCGAGCAGCGCATCGAAAGCCGAAGGCTCGTCACCGATCGCGCGATCGTCGACGCGGTGATGAGCCGGAAACCAGAATCCGTGCTCGACCTCGGATGCGGTGAGGGATGGCTCGTGCGCGCGCTCAGCGCGCAGGGCCTTCAACGAGTCATCGGCGTCGATGTAGTTCCTGCACTCGTCGAACAGGCGCGGTCGGCCGGCGGGGGTGAGTTTCACATCGCATCATACGAAGCGATCGCGCGCGGTGAGCTTCGGGTCACCGTCGATGTCGCCGTCGCGAACTTCGCGCTCATCGGCAAGGAAGCCGTCGATGCGCTCATCCAGTCGACCCCCAAACTCCTTCGACCCGGCGGCGCGCTCGTCGTCCAAACGCTTCATCCGATCATAGCCTGTGGCGACCTACCATATAAGGATTGCTGGCGCACTGGATCCTGGGCGGGGTTCAGCGATGACTTCACCGATCCTGCTCCGTGGTACTTCCGGACGCTCGAGAGTTGGGTCCACCTGATCGCGTCGAGCGGCCTGGCACTCGTAGAAGTGCGCGAGCCGATCCATCCCGTCACCAGCAAGCCAGCGTCGGTGGTGTTCATCGCGCGTGACCCATAGCGGTGGTCCGACACGCCTCCGGACTCTGGTCCGGCTCGCTCGCCAGGTGTGCTAGCTGACACTATCCTGTAGCCCTCATCCCACTCAGGGCTCTTGTCGGATCGGGGAGAACCCGGATTCTCGGAGATTTCGGATGGCCCACACCTCGTTTCGTCGCGGCGCGTTATGGATCGCGCTGGCATTCGTTTCCCTTCCCGCTCAAGTCACCGCCCAGGCCACCACCGGTTCCGTTCGCGGGCGCGTCGTCGATGCCGCCGGTGGGCGAGGCATAGCCGACGCACAGGTGAGCATCGAAGGCACGCGACTCGGCGCCATCAGCGGCGCGAACGGTGACTTCACCATCCTTGCGGTGCCAACCGGCCCGCATAACGTCGTCGTCCGACGCATCGGTTATGCGCCAGGGACGAAGCTCGTGGCTGTCACGACGGACGGCGCGAGCGCTGGCGACATTGCGCTTACGGCGAGCGCGCTCAATCTCACCGAGGTCGTCGTCACTGGATCGGCGGCGCCCACGGAGAAACGAAAGATCGGCACCAGCGTTGCGTCGATCGACTCCACGCTGATCGCCCGAGCCGAAGCGGTGACGGTCGATCAGGCACTGCAGGGGAAGGTCGCGGGCGCGCAGATCACGCAGAACTCCGGTGGTCCCGGCGGCGGTGGCGTCTCGGTACGGCTCCGCGGGACGAACTCGTTCATCTCGGGGTCCGACCCGCTCTACATCGTCGACGGCGTGATCATCGACAACGGCTCGGCGCAGCTGGCGGACCTCGGCATTCGTTCCAATCCGCAGAATCGTCTAGCCGACATCAATCCCGGCGATATCGATCGCGTCGAGGTGATTCGCGGGGCGGCCGCCGCGGCGTTGTACGGATCCCGCGCGAACAACGGCGTCGTGCAGATCTTCACGAAGAAGGGGACGCTTGGGAAACCCAGGTTTGGGCTGACTGCCAGGGTTTCGTCCAACGAGCTGCGCGAGGAGCAGCCGTTCAACTTCTACCCGTATAACGAAAACGGGCTGGCGGTCCAGCGGTTCAACTACCAGCCGGACATCTTCCACCGCGCGTACGGCCAGGAGTACAACCTCACGGTCGACGGCGGCAACGAGGCCACGCGGTACTACATCAGCGGGAACGTCCTCGACGAGGACGGCATCATGAAGTCGACGTCGTCGCGGCGGACGGGTGGGCGCGTGAACCTGCAGCAGCAACTCGCGTCGAAGCTCATCGGGAACGTGACGGCGAACTACATCACGACGCAGAACGAGATGCAGGCGTTCGGCGAGCAGAACGACTACGGCATCATGGGGTCGCTGTTCTTCGCGCCGACGAGCGTGGACTTCCGGCCGGTGAACGGCGTGTATCCGCTGCCGCCGTCGTTAGGTACGAACCCGCTGCTGGCGATCGACCGCATCCGCAACCCGCAGACGATCGAGCGGTTCATCGGGTCGGCCAAGGCGACGTATACGCCGATCACGAACCTCCTTCTGGACTACACGATCGGGATCGACAACGTCGGCTTCGAGCAGCGGCAGTTCATCCCGCGCAACGCGGTGCTCGGAACGGCGCCGATCGCCACCGGGCGAGCGCAGTCGGTGTTCCAGAACACGCGCGTGATCAACCAGGACGGCGTCGGCAGTTACACGTGGGATCCGATGGGGGCGTTCGAGCTCCGCACGACGGCAGGGTTCAACTTCACGTCACAGCACATCCGGACGACGTCGGCGACGGCGAACGGCCTTGCGCCGGTGGGTGAGCTCGTGAGCGCGGGCTCGGTGTTCAACGCCGCGCAGAACGAGATCGAGCTTCGGACGTTAGGCTTCTACGCCCAGCAGGAGGTCGATTGGCGGAACCGGCTCTTCGTCACCGCGGCGGTGCGGTACGACGCGTCGTCGACGTTCGCGCCGTCCCAGCGCTGGCAGGCCTTCCCGAAGTTTTCGGCGTCGTACATCGTGCGGGAAAACCAGCCGGGGATGTTCAACAACCTGCGCCTCCGCAGCGCGCTCGGATGGGCGGGCAGCCAGCCCGGCGTGGTGAATGCCTATTCGCAGTACATCACATATGCCAACCAGCCGTTCGCGGGTCGTCCAGGGTCCGCCAACGACATCACGTATGGCAACCCCGACCTGCATAACGAGCGGGCGCGCGAGTGGGAAGTGGGCGCCGAGGTGGGCCTGGCTCAGACGCGGGTGGGGCTCGAGGCGACGTACTACAATCGCCTCGTCGACGACCTGCTGTTCTTCCGGCCGCTCGCGACGAGCACCGGGTTCTCCCGGCAGTTCGCGCCGATCGGCTCGATGTCGAACCAGGGCGTCGAGCTGATGCTACGCACGCTGAACGTGGACAAGCGGGAGTTTCAGTGGTCGTCGACCATCTCGTACACGCATAACAAGAACCTCGTGGAAAGTCTGGACATACAGGACTTTCAGTCGGCAGGCGGCTACCCGAACCGGATCCGGACGGGATATCCGGCCGGCGTGTTCTACGGCTCGTACGCGGCGCGCGACTGCGCGACCGGTGCGTTCCTGCTCGACTCGTTAGGCCGCTACCGCCGCAGTAACCAGACGGTGGACATGGGGGCGACGCTCGCCCAGCGCCAGGCGATCTCGGGCGGTACGTGCAACGACTCGCTCAACAAGATCATCGGCGACCCGAACCCGAACTGGATGGGATCGTTCTTCAACGATTTCACGATCATGCGGAAGCTGCATGTCCGAGCGCTGGTCGATGGCGTGTTCGGCAACCAGATCATGAACCTGTCCACGCGCGCGCAGAACGCCGGGATCGCGAGCAACTCGAAGACGTACGAGCGGGAGCTCCTCCCGTACGGCGATCCTCGCAAGCTGCCGCCCGGCTACAACGCGCGCACGCAGGGCATCTTCGAGTACTGGATCGAGGATGGGACGTTCATCAAGCTGCGTGAGCTCTCGGCCAGCTACACCCTGGACATGGCGCCCGTGCGACGCGTGTTCCGCGACGGCGTCGAGCTCACGGTCTCCGGTCGCAATCTCGTCGTGTGGACCGATTACAGCGGGTACGACCCGGAGATCAACCTGTTCGGGACGAACGCAGGCGGCATCGGTTCGGTGCAGACCACCGCGGCGGACCGCGGGTTCGACTTCGGCGGCTACCCGATTCCGCGCACGTTTTCGTTCAGCGCGCGGTTCAGCTACTGAGATGCGGAGACCACTGATGCGCATGGTGAGACGATGCGCGGTGGCCGCCGCCACCGCGCCGCTCGGGCTGCTCGGCGCCTGCAGCCTCGACCTCCAGAACCCGAACTCGCCGACGCAGGAGCAGGTGACGACGAGCGTCGACGGCGTGATTGGGCTGGCGACGGGCCTGCAGAGCCGGTTCGCTCAGTCCTACGGCAACTTCGGCTACATGGCCGGACTCGTCACCGACGAATTCTCGGCCACGAGCGCGGCTCTCATATCGATCAGCGACGCCGAGCAAGGCGCGGTGCCGTCGGGTACGGCGATCGCCGACAACGTGTTCAACTCGGTGTATCGGACGGTTCGCACGGCGGACGACCTGCTCACGGGTGCCGCCGCGCTCGCCGACCAGATCGATCCGGGGACGCTCAGCGGGATGCGGGCCCTGGCCTATGCGTTGAAGGCGGAGGCGTTAGGCGAGGCGCTGCAGTCCTACCAGGACATCCCGATCCAGACCTTCAACGTCACGGCGCCGACCTACGTGGGGCGCGCCGAGGCGCTCCCGTACGTCCGTGCGCTGCTCGACTCGGCGGTGACGGAAATTACGACGACGCCGCCGAGCGCGTTCTTCACCAACAGCGTCCTGACACCGGGCGTGAACCTGTCGAACATCATCCAGCTCTTCCGCGCGCGGTATGCGCGGATGGCGAACGATGATGCGACAGCGCTCGCCGCCGCAGATCTCGTCGGTCGGACCGGTCCCGCTGCGTTGTCGGTGCTGACCTTTCCGGCACCAGCGGTGAACTTCTACGCCAACGTCACCGGCGGTCCGAACGGCATCGCGCCGCGACAGCAGTACCGGACATCGATGGCGCCGCAGGACCAGCGCTACACGTACTTCGTGATTCCGTCGACCGGGCTCACCGGCCGCATTGGCGCGCCGCTCGACGCGTGGAATCGCTACGCAAATCCGCAGGCGCCGCTCCCGGTCTATTTCCCGGACGAGGCGCTGCTCATCAAGGCCGAGGCGCTGGCGAATCAGGATCAGCTCGCGCCGGCGCAGGCGGTGCTCGACTCCGTGCGGACCGATTGCGCGGGTGGGCGCGGCATCGATGATCCGAAGGCGTGCCTGCCGCCGCTCGTTGGGCAGCTCCCGAAGGACCAGCTGCTGACCGAAATCTACACGCAGCGGAAGTACGAGCTGTTAGGCACCGGGTTGCGCTGGGAGGATTCGCGGCGTCGCAACGCCATCATCGGCCCTACGGCGTCACCGAACATTCCAACGAGTGGGCAGCGCTGCTGGCTGCCGTACGCCGTTGGTGATCGCAACGCCAATCCCAACGTCCCCGCTGACCCGGCGGAGCCGTCGCCGTTCCCGACCGGGTGCCCGCAGTGAGACCCACACTCATGACCTTATCGATGACGACTGTTCGCAGGCCTCGCTCCCTGTGCCTAACGTTGGCCGCCGCGGTGGCGCTCGTGATAGGGGCGTGCGGGACCAAGGACGCGCCGGGTCCGCTGGAACCAACCAGCGGCCAGGGCCGCATCCGGTTCGTGAACCTGATTACGGACCCGACGCGGAATCCGGTGAACGCGATACTCGATGACAAACAGTTCGGCGTGAACCTGGGGTACACGGCGACGACGCCGGCCTCGCTGCCCGCGCCCTCGACCGCGAACTTCGCGCCGATCTATGAAGGGGCGAGGACGCTGGTGCTGAAGAAGACGGCGGACACGAGTGTCGTGGTAGCGACGCTCCCCATCATGGTGACCGCGGGAACGGACTACACGTTGTACGCGACGGGTGGCACCGGTGGCGCTACGGTGACCAGTGTCATCGTCGGCGATAACAATCCAGCGATCACGACCGGGCAGGCCAAGTTCAAGGTCATGAACATGAGCCCCACGGCGGGTGCGGTGGACGTGTTCATCACGGCGGCGAATGCAGACCTGACAACCGCCACGCCGGTGGCGGCGAACCTTGGGAACTTTGTGCCGTTCGAAGGTGAAGGTGCGCTCTTCGTGCCGGGGACCTATTCGGTGCGGACGGTACCGGCGGGGACCTTGCCTGCCGATCGTCCGGCGGCGGTGAACTCGACGTTGAGCGTAACGGTGGCGGCGGGGAATGGGCGGACGATCGTGATCGCGGATGCGGCGGCTGGTGGCACTCCGCTTCGCTCGTTTGCGTTGACCGATCAGTAGGGTTGGATCAAAGGGGTCAGAGTCGGTTGAATTTCCGCAACGCGATCCTGCCGAGATCTCGAATTCAACCGACTCTGACCCCTTTGATCGGAGGCTTTGCCCAATGATGAAGAAGAGACGTTAGGCCTGACCAGCCAGCCTTCTCGATCGGCCATCACGATCGTGCCTAACGTCCTTCATCGGAGGGGTGTATGTTATTCCTGCTCAGCGGCGCTGCCGCGTCAGGCAAGAAGACCGTCGCGCGACAGTTGATCGCCCGCGTCGCCAGCCTCGCTGCCCACCACGAGAACGAGATCCCGGCCACGACGGGACAGACTCGCATGGCCAACATGGAACGGTGGGTCGACACTGCACTGGACCTCGAAGCCCAGGGTATCGACCTCCTTCTGCTCGCCGCGTCACCACTCGGCGAGCTGCTCGCGTCTCCGCGCGCGCTCGACCTTGCAGGCATCGCGGCGTGCCTCCTGGATTGTCACGACCACGAACGGAGTCGCCGCATCGCGCGGCGCGAGCCGGACCCGAACTGGACATTCGGGATGGACATGCTCTGCTGGGCAGCGTGGCATCGCATGCATGCCATCGATCCCCAGTGGGAACAGCGCGTGATCCGCGACGCCGTCCGCGAGCACTACGCGTGGGACCGCTGGTGCCACTGGACACACGAGGATCCGCGCTGGCGCGTGGAGCTCGTGGACACGACGACGCAGTCCGTGACGGAGACCGTCGACACCGTCGCCGGATGGATCACACACGTGAGATTGCACGGCACCCGGCTTGCGCGCGCGGCGGCGTGGTGGGAGCCAGTCCCCGAGCGGCCTGCCTAACGCGGCGGACGCCTGTCGAGAACCTCTCGCACGCGGATGCCCAACGTCTGTGGCGTGAACGGCTTGGAAAGCACCGCTGTATCGCGATCGATCAGCTCCCGGTCCGGAATCGTACCGAGCGTGTACCCGGACATGTAGACTACGGCCAGGGTCGGACGATCCTGGCGTAACCGCGCCACGACCTCGCGACCGCCCAACAGCGGCAATACGACGTCCGTCACGACCAGATCGATCTCGTGCAGCCGCTCGCGCCCGAGCCTCACTGCCTCCGCGCCATCTGCGGCCATGATTACGGTGTAGCCCTGCGCCCGAAGCGCACGGGCGGCGACGTCCCTGATCTGCGCTTCATCCTCGACCAGCAGAATCGTCTCGTGTCCGTGCGACGGCGCAACCTTCACCTCGGCTGCGTGCGGTGCTTCGGGAGTCGCGTCGACCTTCGGCAGATGAACCTTGAACGTCGAGCCGCGGCCCGGCTCACTATAGGCCCAGATCGTACCACCAGCCTGTCTGACGATGCCGTAGCAGATCGCGAGACCGAGCCCCGTACCGCGGCCATGCTCCTTCGTCGTGAAGAACGGCTCGAACAGCCGACTCAATGTCTCGCGATCCATTCCCTGTCCCGTGTCGGAAACGGCGAGCTGCACATAATCCCCCGGCACGACATCGGGATGGCCCGCAGCGTAGTCCGGTCCAAGCACGACGTTGCTCGTCTCGATGGTGAGGCGCCCGCCGTGCGGCATCGCATCACGCGCGTTGACCGCGAGGTTCACGATGACCTGTTCGAACTGACCGGGATCGATGCGAACCGGTCCCAGGTCGGGTGCGAGCACCGTGACGAGCTCGATGTCTTCGCCGAGCAGCCGCCGCAGGAGCCTGTCGGCGTCCCGCGCGAGCTCGTTGAGGTCGATCACCCGAGCCTCGACGATCTGATGCCGGGCGAAGGTCAATAGCTGACGACTGAGGTCAGCCGCCCGCCGCGTCGCCTTCTCGATCTCCCGCAACTCGGCAACGGCTGGAGCGTTAGGCGGCAGCTGCGTCCGGGCGAATTCCACATTGCCGAGGATGGCCGTCAGGAGGTTGTTGAAATCGTGCGCGACGCCGCCGGCAAGCCGACCGATCGACTCCATCTTCTGGGACTTCGCCAGCTGCTGTTCCAGGCGGGTCCGCTCGGCGGCCTCGATGGCGAGCGCCACGAAACTCGCGACGGAAGTCCCGAATGCCTGCTCCTCCGCGGTCCACCGACGCGCGCCGCCGACGTGCTCGCCCGTCAGCACGGCAACGATTCGTCCACCTGCCCGAACGGGGATGTCGAATTGCGCGGTGACGCCGGAGCGCGCGGCGCCAGCGTCGACGAGCGCACGGGTACGGTGATCATTGCGGGCGTCCTGCACCGCCAGCGGGGCACCATGGCGCAGGGCGGCAAAGTAGTCTGGAAAGGCCTCCCATCGAAGCTCCATGCCTGTCCGGTGCTGACGTGTCGATCGGTCGAAGGCGTCGAGGCAGACGAGCTTGTCGGGGTAGTAACTCCAGACTCCGACGCGTGCCACCCCCAGCGTGTCGGCTGCCATCTCGGTAATTCGCGTCAGCGCGGCCGGCAGGTCTCCACTGCCTAACAAGCGCTGCTCCGTCATGGCGAACTGACGGAGGCGCTGGTTCAGCTCCCGCACGCGACTTCGCTCACTCACGTCTTCGACGACGGCGACGTAGACCGGAGGGTCGTCCGATTCCGAAAGCTGGAGCCGAATCTCGACCGGATAGACGGAGCCGTCCTTGCGCGCCTGGCTGCACGTGAGCACGACGGACTGCTGCTCGTGGCGACGCAGCGTGGCCAGCGCGGACTCGACCTCTTCGCGGCGGATATCACGCAGGACATCGAACGGGGTCAAGGCCGACAGCTCCTGCATCGCATAACCGAGGTTGGTGAGGACACCGCGGTTTGCCTGGACAAAACGCAGCGTGGTCGCGTCGAAGAGATAGATCTCGTTGGACGATTCGTCGAGAATTCGCCCGAAGCGCTCCATGAGATTCTCGTGACGACGTGTGGCTCGCTCCGCACGATCGCGAAGAACATTCGTCATCGCGTTGAAGTGCGTGGCCAGTCGACCGAGCTCGTCGTCGCGGGATACGGGAGCGTCCGCCGATAGGTCGCCGCCAGTCACTCGCGCGACCGCGGATTCGAGATTGGCGATCGGGCGATAGAGGCGATCGTGGACGATCCAGACCGTGAACGCCAGCAAAACGGTGCCGAGCACAGCCCACCACAGGGCCCACCGCGACACGAGCCGAGCGGAATGGAGCAGTCGGTCTTCACGAGTGATGAGATCCGTGAGCGCCGAGCCCTCGGCCGCCTCGAGGTTCAATGCAGTAGAGTCCAGCAACGATTCGGCCCTTTGGACCGCGATCACCGCGTCTCGTGTCCGGCCGGCCTCCATGGCCCGCACGGCATCGAGCATCGTTAGGCCCGCATTCGTTTCCGTTTCGACCGCCGTGGCGAGGTGGCGTCGCATATTGGGCGGTGCAGGGGTCAAGTGAAGCGACGTTCGCATCGCGACGACGCTGTCGAACCGGGCCGTGATCGGTCGGGACAACGCCAGCGCCTCTCGTCGTTCGAGTGTGCGCCCTCGTGCGTTGGTTGTGTCGAATGCCGTCCCGAGTCGGTCGAGCGATGCCTCCAGCGTGTTCATGTGCTGGCGGATCGCCAGATGCTCCCTGAGCAACGCCCCGGCGTGGCTGCGATTCACGGCAGCCGCGGGAGCGATCACCAGCGTGATTTCCAGAATGAGGGTCAGGACGTACACCACGGCGGCGACGGCGAGACCCAAGAGCAACGTTCGGAGCGACGCCGTGTGCGCGCGACGCATCATCGCTGCATCACCGGCTCGGTCTGCCCGTTCAGCAATCGTGTCATGATGAGCGGGCGCGGCTCTGCTCCTGGTGTGAACGCGATCGGTCCGGTGACACCACGAAATGGCGGGCGACTGCGTCCCAATTGTCCGAGGTACGTCGCGACCGCGCTGCGAGAGGGTCCGCCGTTCCTGATCGCGTGGCCGGCGAGCATGACGGCGTCGTAGAACAGCGCGTCATCGTGGCGCGGATCGCGTCCCACGCGTGCCCGAAACCGTTCCGTGAACGCGCGAGACGCCGAATCGGAGCGGGTGCGGTGCCAGAACGCGACGAGATACATCGAGTCGGCAGCCGGGCCAGCGAACCGGACGAACGTCTCATCGACCAACGCGCCATCACCCGCGACGAACCGTGAGCTGGCTACTCGTTCGCGGATTGCACGAGCGATGCATGCGGTCTCCGGGGTGCGCGTTGCAAGGACGACGACATCCGGCGCGCCGTACTTGAGCACATCCGCAACGACGTCATCGTACTCGTTGCGTTGCGCGCGCGGCGGGCAAGGCTGCATCGGACGCACCGGCATTCGTACCGTCAGGTCGATACGCCGTCTCCGCAGCACGGCCTCGCTGCCTGCGGCGAGCCCGATGCCATACTCATCGGGCAGGTACATGATTGCCACGCGGCGAGCGCGCAGTCGTTCAACGACGAACTCGCCGATGAACTCACCCTGGACCGAGTCGCGCGGGGCGAGCGGAAAGAACAAGGGTCCAAGGTCGAGAAAGCGACTACTGTTTCCCGTTGGAATGAGGTTGGGCAGGCGGGCGTCGCGGTAAACGGGTGCGGTCTGCAGCGCCTCGCGACTCCCACTCGGTCCCACGACGGCAACGATCGACGGGTTGCCGGCGAAGTGAATGGCGCGATCGACCTCGTTGAGCAGTGGATCCGGATTCGCGAAGGGCCGGGCGCGATCACCGCTCGTCACGACGATTCGCCGACTTCCGGGCCGGTGCGAATCATCGAGGGCAGCTTGCGCGACGTCCGCCGCGCTTGGGGAACCGAGATTCGATGCAAATCCAACCCCGACGGTCACCGCGGGGTCCGAGCACGCGACGAGCGACGCGGTCAGCGTTGCGATGACCGCCCACGCGAGACCACACCGACGCACCCGGTGGCGAAGTCCCATGGTCCCAATATGAACCGCCGGCCCGCCGGGCGCGATCTGAAAGGAAAAGGGATCAAGGGCGCTGACCTCTTGATCCCTTCTTCATGTCGTTTCCTCACACCGGGCGCGGCTCCGGCGCGAGGAGCGGTGCCGCCCTCACCTCGACCGGCTCGTCGCGTGGGGCGAGCAGCGTGTACATCACCGGTGTCACCAGGCGCGCGAGCAATGTGCTCGACACCAGCCCGCCGATGATTACCCACGCCAGTGGCGAGTAAAGCGGCGTCCCCTGCAGCGCGAGCGGCAACAGCCCGCCAATCGCGGTGAGCGTCGTCAGCACGATCGGCAGAAACCGCACTTCCCCCGCCTTCCTGATCGCCTCGTGCAGCGGCACTCCCTGCGCGCGCAGTTGATTCGTGAAGTCGACGAGCAGAATCGACGTCTTGATCTCTATGCCCACGAGGGCCACGAAGCCGATCATCGCCGTGAACGACAGCGTGTTCCCGGTGAGCCACAGCGCGATGATCCCGCCAACGACGCCTAACGGGATCACCGACGCGACGATGAGTGTGCTGCGGAACGTCCGGAACTCCAGCACGAGGATCGCCAGAATCATGAACGTCGCGATCACGACGGCGCTGCCGATCCCGCCGAAACTGTCCTGGCGACTCTCGATCTCGCCAGCGGCAGCGAGCTGGTAGCCGGCGGGCAACTGCAGCCCGGCGAGCTGCGCGAGCGCCGCCTTCGTCACCCGGTCGGTGTTGTAACCCGTCCGCACCTGCGAGATCACCGTCACCGAGCGCTCGCGGTCATGGTGCTGAATGAGCGGCGGCGATGCGCGGAACTCGAGTCGCGCGAGTTGGCCGAGCGGCACCTGTGCGCCATTCTGCGACGCGACGTAGATCCGGTCGAGCACCTCCGGCGTCGGCCGGCCCACGCGCGGCAGACGCACGACAACGTCGTAGTCATCGCCGTTTGGCACCCGCAGCTGGCCGGCGGTCAGCCCGGCGATCCCGAGCCGCAGCGTCCGGTCGAGCTCGGCGGACGACACACCGAGCAGCCCTGCCTTCTGCCGGTCGACCACGAGATGCAGATCGGTGCGGTTCACCCGCATGGGGTTCACCACGTACTGCGTTCCCGGAACCCTAACGAGCGTCCGTTCCACACGCTCCGCGAGCGCGCGCAGCGTGTCGAGGCTCTCGCCCGTGACGCGCATGGCGATCGGTGCATCGATCGGTGGTCCGTTCTCGAACTCCCTGATCTCGATGCGCGCGCCCGCGTACGCGGCGAGCATCGCGCGCAGCGAGTCCAGCTCGAGCGGCGTCCGCTTCGCGTCATACGACTTCGTCAGCACGAACAGCTGTGCCGCGGTGGCGCTCTCGTTCCGCGGGGTGACGTTGTAGTAGATCATCGGATTGTCGCGCCCGACGTTCGTCAGCACCGTCTCCACGTTAGGGTCGGTCGCCAGCACCCGCTCGACGAACCGCGCTGCGCGGTCGGTTTCGTCCAGGCTCGACCCTTCCGGCGTTTCGATGTGGACGAGGAAGCGCGGCGTTCCGGCCTTCGGGAACAGGGAGAATCCGACCGCCGGAACGAGCGCAACGCTGGCGGCGACGAGCGCCACGGCGACGCTCGCGGTCAGCAGCGGTCGGGCCAGCGCCCGGTCGAGCACCGGGGCGTACGTCGCGTGAATCGCGCGCTCGAACCATCGCAGGAACACGTTGCCGTGTGTCGAGTCCCGTTCCTTCAGGACAAGGCTCGCCAACCAGGGGACGATCGTGAGCGACACGAACAACGACGCAATGATCGTGTAGATCACCGTGATCGGTAACGACCGGATGTATCGACCGGGCAGCCCGGGCAGGAACAGCAGCGGTGCGAACGCGAACACGAGGGTGGCCGTGCTGCCCAACACCGCGCCGCCGATCTGGCGCGTGGCCTGGATCGCTGCCTCTCGCCTGGACATTCCCTCGCGCAGGTGGCGTGCGATGTTTTCGATCACCACGATGGAGTCGTCCACGAGCAGGCCGAGCGCAATGACAGCCCCGACGATCGACAGCTGATTGATACTGAATCCCGTTGCGTACAGCAGGGCGACGCCGATCGAGAGCGAAAGCGGGATCGACACCATCACCACGCCAGACGCCCGCCCGCCTAACGGCAGCAGCGTCACCAGGACGAGCGCGAGTGCGATGGCAAAGTCCTCCCCGAGCCGCGACAAGCGAGCCGAGACGTTCTGCGCCTGATCGAACGACCGGCGCAGCGCGACGCCGCGCGGGAGTGTCTTCTCGAACGCGTCCATGGCGGCCCACATGCGATCGCGCACGCGCTGAATGTTCTGCCCGTCCTGCTGTGTGGCCGTTACCCACACCGCTCGGCGACCGTTCCAGCGAGCGACGTGGGTCGGATCTGCGTAGCCCCACGTGACCGCCGCGACATCGCGAAGGCGAACGAGGGCGCCTGGCGTCCCGCCGACGACGGTGTTCCGGACCTGCTCGACGTCATCGTAGGTCCCGTCCGTCTTCACGTTGAACCGGCGACGCCCGACATCGACGCTTCCCGCCGGAATGTTCGCCGCCTCGCTGCCGATGGCGCCGAGCACGCGTGAGACCGGAAGCTGAAGCTCCGACAGCCGTCCGAGGTCGAGTTGCACCTGGACCTCGCGTGCCGGGAATCCCCAGGTCTCGGCGCCTCGGACGCCGGGCACCGCTTCCAGCCGCTTCTCCAATCGCTCCGCGAGATCCTGCAGCTCGAACCATGGTGCTCGCTCCGACACGAGCGCGACCTGCGCGATGTTGACATTGTCCGCACCGCCTTTGCGAACGGTGAGGCGCGTAAGATCCGCCGGGAGATCAAGCCGGAGCGCGTTCATCTCCCGCACGACCTCGTCGTATTTGCGGTCCGCGTCCACCGACACGTCGAACTCGACGAGGACGACCGCCAGTCCATCCCGGATCGTCGTCTTCATCTCCTTGAGATGCTCGAGCGTGTTCAGCCGCTCCTCGACCTTGTCGACGACGAGTTGCTCGAGGTCCGTGGGATTCGCGCCGGGGTACACGGCGATGACCGTGAAGTTAGGCGCGGGGAACGTCGGGTCTTCGCCGCGCGGGATCGCCAGCCACGACGTTATCCCAAGCACGGCCAGCATGGCGAAGATCAGGACCGTGAACTGGTAGTGTTTGACTGAAAGCTCCGCGATCTTCATGGCGTCACCCTCACGAGCACGCCGTCGTCCAGATAGGCGGCGCCGTCGGTCACCACTCGGCTGACGCCCTGGAGCGCGCCGCGTACGGCAGCCTGGTCACCGCGCACGAATGCGACTTCGACCGACACGCGTTTCGCCTTGCCGTCGGGCCCGAGCGCGAAAAGCGTTGCGCGGTCACCGTCGGCTTCGAGCAGCGACTCGATGGGCACCGTGCGAAGGTGCTCGGCACCGTGGGAGACGATCTCCACGCGGCCAATCATGCCTGACGAGAGACCGTCGGGGTGATCGATGGCGATCTCCACGGCGTAGGTGCCGGTGCGAGGCTCGGATGCTGCTGCGATCTGCCGGACGCGCCCCGACAGCGTCTCACCCGGCTTCGCGTCGACGCGAACGACAGCGCGGTCGCCGAGCCGCACGCGAACCACGTCACGGTCGGGGAGGGCGACGCGCGCTACCGTGCCGCTCGCGCGGCTGCCTAACGTGAGAACCGTCGCCCCGACGCTCACCAGCTCGCCGGGTTCGGCTGCTCGGCGAAGAACGACGCCGGATGCCGGCGCGACGATGCGCGCGTACTGGCGGTTGACCGTCGCGGTCTGAAGGTCGGCGCGCGCAACCTCGGCAACCGTTGTCGCGTCCTCGAGCTGCTGCCGAGTTGCGACGCTGTCGGCCTGCAGGCGGCCGACCCGCGCGAGGTCACGTTCCGCCTTCGTAGCGGCGCTCTGCGCCTTTGCCACCTGCGCGTCGATCTCGCGGAGGTCGAGCGTCGCGAGCAATTGTTCGGCGGGAACGGATTCGCCTTCCCGCGCCAGCACCTGCGACACGACGCCGCCGATCTTGAAGGACAGCGTGATCTCATCGCGCAGGGCAATCACGCCGGTGGCCGTGACAGGCTGCGCGGCCGAGTCCTCGGTGATCGGCGCGATATGGACGGGGATGGCGTTGTCGCCTGTGGTTGTCGCGGCCTTTTCGCGTCCACGCGCGTCGGCGTCACCGCCGCACGCCGCGACAAGGATTGCCGCGCCGCCGAGAACCGCATGCTGGAGTCTTGAAGTACCGATCATAGGAATCTCCTGCGGAGTGTCTTGTCATCCCTAAACTGCCCGCTTCGCGGGCTCCCGCGCTCGGGATGACCGGGGTCATTCGATCACTCGTAAGGCAGCCGCGCGCTCGAGCTCCACGGCGCGCACGGCGTAACTCTGCCGGGTCAGGATCAGGTTCAGCTCCGCGCGCGTGTACGCCGTGCGCGCGTCGAGGAACTCGATCTGCGATGCCATCCCTTCGGCGTGGCGTCGCGTCACGAGCTCGAAGCTCCGCCGTGCCGCGGCCACCCGGTCGCGCGCCGTCCCGATTCCCGCGCGCGCGACCTGCAGTGCGTCATATGCCTGCCGTACGTCGAGCTCGATGCGGCGCTCGATCTCCGTGCGCGCGACGCGCGCGCGACGCTCGCCGATCGACGCCTGTTGTCGTCGTGCCTCGTCGCGACCGCCGTTGAACAGGTTCCACTCCACCACGACCGACGCCGCGAGCGCGTCGTGCTCGCGGTCGAAGCGGTACGTATTGCCCTGGACGCCATAGTCGAGCGCGACGGCGACGGTTGGCAGGAACGCCGCCGTTGCTGCTTTCTCCTGCGCCGAGGCGGCGGCGATGCCAAAGTCGGCCTCGCGAAGCTCGTCGCGCGCGGCGAGCGCGTGTCGCAGCAGATCGTCCAGCGTTAGGTTGGCCGTGGTATCGACGACCAGCGCGAGCGCGGAGTCCGACAGCAGCTCGACGGCGGCGTCGAGCGGACGTTCGAGCAGGAGATTGAACGACCGCAGCGCGGCCGACTCGCGTTGGTCGGCGTCGGCCAGCTGCTGAACGACTTCGCTGCGCTCCGCGCGCGAGCGCAGGACGGCCTCCGGCGTCACAGTTCCGTTCGCGAGCAGCCGCTCGTTCACACGGACGTTTTCGTCCATGAGCGGCAGCGTCGCGCGAAAGAGCTCCGCGACGCGAGTGGCGCTCGCGATCGCCCAATAGCTCGTCTGGACTTCGGCCGCCAGACGACGCGCGGCCGCCCGCACTCCGGCGGATTGTGCATCGCGCTCGGCCGACGCCGCGCGCACGCCGGCGCCGATTGCAGGCTGGAAAATCGGCTGTGCGAGCCGGACCCGAGTCTCCTGGGCGAACGGTAGCGTCAAGCCAACGTTCGTCGGGAAGGCGCTCGTTCCTGTGAGCTGATTGAGCGCGCGGTAGGCCGGGTTCACGAGGGTACCGAGATCGAGGCCGCCGTCGGTGCGGGTGCGCCGCGAGCTGAAGGCGAGGGAGGGGAGGCGTAGCGCCCGTGCTTCGCGCACCGCTGCGTCTGCGCGGTCTTCGTCGAGCTGCGCCTGGACGAGCGAGAGGTTGGCGCGCAGTGCCTGGCGCACGTAGGCGTCGACGGGGTTGGGCGACGGCGATTGGGCTGCTGTGATGCTCGGGATCGTGCCGTGGACGAACGCCTGTACGAGGATCGAAATCGTTAGGCTGCGGCGGAACTGCATGTGACCTCCAAAGCGGCTGCGTTGCTGCGCGACGTGTATATCTGAAACGCGATCCTTACTCGGTTACGTAACTGAACAACGTTAAGTTGATAGCGACAGAAAGGGCCCATGTGCATGGTCGACAAAATCAGGCTTTGGTGGCCGTGCGCAGGGTGCCGCGCATGAGGACGTCGAGCATGGCTCGGCCGGTCTCGCGCGGGTCGCACCAGGCGATGTGCTCTCCCTTTCCTCCTTTCACGATCTGGAGGGACACGATGCCGTGTACGCCCGACCACAGGACCTGGGCGAGCTCGTCCGCGTCGGTGAACTCGGGCAGGAACCGCCCTTGCGCAATGCCTTCTTCGACGGTGGCGCGCAGCACGCCGTAGGCGTGGGTGTCGGGCTCTCCGTCACTGATTCCGAAGGAGCTCGCGGGGAGTAACGGCTTGGGAGTCATGAACATGAATCGGTAGTGGCTCGGGTGTTCGAGCGCGTAGTCCATGTATGCGAGCCCGATCCGCCGGAGTCGTTCTACCGGGTCTTCGATGCGTCCGATCTTCTGGAATGCCTGCGCCAGACCGCGGAAGTCGATGAGGCAAAGCTCCTCGATCAGCGCTTGCTTGTCCCGGAAGTGGTGGTAGATCGCCGTTGGGGTGTACTCGATGCGCTTGGCGATCTCACGCATGGTGACTGCCTCGATGCCGTCCTGGACGAACATCTCGCGGGCCGCATCCAGGATTCTGGACCTGGTCTCTTCGCGTTCGCGGGTGCGACGTTCCTTGGGACCCATGCGGCAGGCAGCTCGAGGTTCACTTAACACTGTTAAGTAAAACACACCTCTCGACACTGCATGTCAAGGGCTCCGCGGGCGACTGGCGACGGGCGACTGGCGACGGGCGACTGGCGACGGGCGACGGGCGACGGGCGACGGGCGACGGGCGACGGGCGACGGGCGACGGGCGACTGAGCCGGGATGCTATTCGCGACGATCAGGCCTCGGTCGCGGTAGAAGGCTCCCAGCCGACTCCCTAGTCTCACGAACCGCCAGTCGCCAGTCGCCAGCCGCCCGTCGTTAGGCACCGTCCAGAATTCGATCACCGGGCCCCGCCGGTCGAATTGGGCTTCCCAAACGTATCGGCTCGTCCCAAAAACCGAGTTCGTCTCGTCCCCCCAATCGTCGCAAGCGGACACGGTTTTCCTCCCTCTGTCCGCCGGAGTGCACGCGATTTGCGATCCGGCCCCTAACTCGCGTCCGATACCACGCAAGCTCCTTGGCAAGCGATGATGACTATCGGCCGCGAGACGTCGGGACGCATCCTGGCCCCGCGAACTCGTTGGTGTAGCTCTCTGAGACGTACTCTGGAGTCGCAGTAGCAGCACGCCTGCAGTTCAAGGCGAAGCATCGATGTCGTCCCGACGGCGACCGCCGTCATGGGGGCGGCGGTCATGCGATCACCCTACCGCTCAACGCGGAGGACGCATGACACGGATGCATTGTCGACTCACGACTCTGGTGCTCGCAGCCTCGGTCGCGTGGCCGCAGCTCGCGCGAGCACAACAACCACAGCCGATCACCGTTTCCGGGACCGTCGTCAACGAGACCGGACAACCGATGCCGGGCGCATCGGTGGCGCTCGTTGGACTGGGGCTCGGGTCGATGACGGACGACGCCGGGAAGTACTCGTTCCAGGTGCCCGCCGCGCGCGCCTCGGGACAGGCGGCAACGCTCGAAGCGCGGCGGCTCGGCTACCGCCCGGTGCAGTTTCAGGTGACGTTGGCCCCTGGGACGACGATCTCGCACAACTTCTCGCTCGCGGCAAACCCGCTGCAACTAGGTGAAGTGGTCGTGACGGGA
>Ga0307406_10000580_pt1 | contig 21097 bp, 24 predicted proteins | sample 322Cmetagenome_3_FD_203706 | JGI IMG/M metagenome (GOLD analysis project Ga0307406, IMG submission 203706) | Maize rhizosphere microbial communities from greenhouse at UC Davis, California, United States - 322HYB-C-2 | ecosystem: Host-associated > Plants > Roots > Rhizosphere > Soil | place...
TGCTGGCTGGTTCGGTGGTCAGTGTCCTGGGACCGACCCCGGAGGGGGGCTGGTCGCTGGTCGGGGTCGGACTGTTCGTCCTCTGGAGCTGGCTGTGAGTGTCGGCTTGTGGCCGACCCCGGCAGGTGGTGGGCGGTGATGGCCGGCTGGCCCAAGCCAACTCTCACCGCGGCCGCGGTCATGGTCGGGCTGTGGGGGCTGCTGGTCGTCCTGGCCGCTCGGCTGCCGCCGGGGCTGCTGGGGACCTGGCCGGGTTCCTGGCTGCCTGTGTGACCCTGGTCCGGCGGCTGCGGACCGACCCTGGGGTGCCCTGCAAGGCCAAGGCCGCCCTGGTCGGGGCCGGGCTGTGGGTGCTGTCCCCAGTGGACCTGCTGCCCGAGTTCCTGCCCGTGATCGGCCCCCTGGACGACGTGGTCGTGGTTGCCCTGGCCCTTTGGTATGCGACCCGGCGGGTGCCCCGCGAGGTGCTGGTGCAGGCCTGACCGGGCGACCGGCGGCTGCTGGAACGACTCATCGGCGCGCCCGCCACCCAACCAGCCGAACCGGAGGCCCACGGCGATGAGCCAGGCACGACCTGAGGACCACCGGACCCGGTTCCGGCGGCCCCTGGGGCATGGCAAGGCGAACCTGCCGCCCGAGGACCAGGGGTAGGGGTGACCGATCCGTGGTTCGCGGGTGACCGGTTCGCGGTTAGTCGTCGACGGCTGGCCGGGTCCGTTCAAGCGCCATCGAGGCAGGCGGCCTGTCTCCCCGGCTGGGTTGGGCCTCCTTCGGCGGTTGAGCAGCTCGTCGAAGCCGGTCAACCATAGCCAGGATTGTGGCGGCTGCTTCCGCGGGGCCGCTCCGGAGACGGCGTAGCGTCCAGTCCGTCCACTGATCCCTCCATGACCGGCTCCACGATCGCCGCCAACATCGGCGCCGTCAGCGCAACCTGCGGCTGGTCGTCCACCGGGCTACGGCGCCCACCGCGAGATCAGGACCCTAGATCAGCCCTACGCCGCCCACCGGTTCGAGCTTCGCCCCGTCGCGCTCCGCGATGAGCGGCAGCCCCCGCTCGATCACCCCACGGACCGCTGGCATGTCGAGCGAGGCGCGATGTGCCGCCTCGTCGCGCCACGCCTCGAACACCCAGATCGTGTCGAGGTCGTCGCGGTCTTGGCTGACCACGTACAACTCGCAGCCGTCCGCATCTTGCAACGCCCTGGTCGCGGAGATGAGTAGGCCCACCAGGTCGCTGCGACGCCCAGGATGGGCCACTAGTTTGCCCACCATGCCGAATCGAGCCATCACGCTTCCTTTCGCTGATGCAAGCTCCTTGGCGGGAGTAGGTCGAGTCCCTTCCGAACATAGCCGCCACCACCCTGATCTCGTCGGCGATCGTGACGGCCGAGCCATCATTGCCGATGGCTTGGCACCCTGTGGGCATGAAGGAGCAACCCGGCGCGGCGCAGACCCAGTTCGTCCCGGTGGGCGCCGCCACGCTCTGGACGCAGACCAGCGGGCAGGGCCGGCCACTGGTCCTGTGCCACGGTGGTCCGGGCATGAGCGACAACCTCGAGCCGCTGGCCCGGATGGTGGACGGCCTGGTGACCGCCCACCGCTTCGACCAGCGAGCCGGCCTGGAGGCGTTGCGTGCCCACCGGGGCCATCGGCGCTGGCTGGTCCGGCTCACCGAGGACGAGCAGGCCCAGCTACTGGCGGCCGAGCAGCGCCTCGCGGACGACGGCCACGATGAGGATGCGCCGCCGCCATTGCGCGGCTGCTGTGGTTGACCGACTTCGCTGATCGCTCGAGCGCGCCTGACTTCACCGCCAAGCCGCTGTTCGCCTACCCGCGCAACGCGGAGGCCGCGGCGGCGCTCAACCAGGATCGGGCCCGCTGGGTGGCCGACCCGACCCTGCGCCGACGGCTTCGGAGGCTCGCGGTCCCCGCCCTGGTCCTGCACGGCGAGCGCGACCCCCTCCCCGCCGACGGCGCCGCCGAGCTTGCTCGGTTGCTTTCTTCCGCACGCCTGGAGATCCTCCCGGGGTGGGCCATACGCCCTGGCTCGAGGACGCCGCAATGGTCCGTCGAGCAGTGCGGCGCTTCATCAACGCCATCCCAATAGGCTGACCGATCGTCGCGATGAGGAGGGCCTCCGGTCTCCGGCCACCGGCCTGATCCGCCGCCCTGAGGGCCCTACACTACCGGTATGGCCAACGTCGTCATCGTGGACTACGACCCGACCTGGCCCGACCAGTTCGAGCAGCTGGCGGCCGACCTGCGGCGCCGCCTCGGCGATGACATCCTCGGCATCGACCATATCGGCTCGACCTCGGTCCCCGGACTGGCGGCCAAGGACGTCATCGACCTCCAGGTCACCGTGGCCAGCCTGACCGACGCCGACCGGCTGGCACCAGCCTTCCAGCGGGCCGGCTATGTCCTCACCCCGTATCAGCTGGACCACCGGCCGGCCGGAGACCCGAGCGACCCCGGGTTGTGGGGAAAGCGCCTGTGGCAATCCTCGCCTGGGGCCCACCGAAGGGTAAACGCGCATGTCCGCGTCGCCGGATGGCCGAACCAACGCTATGCGCTGCTGTTCCGCGACTACCTGCGCGCCCGCCCCGGTGCCGCTGCCGCCTACGCGCGGCTCAAGCGTGCGCTGGCCGAACGACTCGGCGGCGACCTGGCAACCTACACCGAGATCAAGGACCCGGCCTGTGACCTGATCGTCGCCGCCGCCGAAGATTGGGCCTCGACCGGCCGGCAGCACGACGACTAGGGAACAGCGTCGGCGTCTGCTCGGTCCGCGAGCGGTCGATCATGCGCTGTTGCAGGAGGGACAGCTGGACCTCGGCCGCCTTCTCGTGGCCACTCGTGAAGGGCGCGTGCTGCCCACCCGGCAGCCGGACGAGCTCGCCGCGGGAGCTGCCTGCGCCGCGCCGACCGCGGGAGCGTGAGTGGCGTGGGTATGGCGCATCGGCGGTTCAGGTGAGGCGGCGGCGGGTCCACCAGAAGCAGAACCCGGCGAGCAGGACGGCGATGGCGATGAAGATGCCGGCTTCGGTCCACTGGAGGGGCCAGAAGTGGTTGGCGGGATGGTAGGTGAGGTCCTGGCGCAGGCCGAGGCTGCCGACCCAGTCCGTGCAGGCTTGGGGGGCGGCGTCGGGCCCGCAGTATTGCGGGTTGGCGGGCCCGGTGAAGAGCTGGCCGGTGGTGGTGATGGTCTGGTTGGACAGGACCCAGGCACCGCGCAGGTGGGCGCTGGCAACCACCGTCAGCTGATTGCCCGCACCGATGTTCAGCGTGTCCAGCGACGAGGTATCCAGGGGGTTGATGGCGTGGCTGACAGCTACCAGGTGTGCCCGGATCCATTCCTGCATCGAGATGACGGCGGCGCTGTACATGGCAAGGGTGGCTGCCATGGCCGGGACGGTGCGGCGGATGAGCATGCCCGCCGTGACGCCGAGGACGAACGCGAAGACGGCGTAGCCGATCGGGACGATCCCGCGGGCGGCGAACAGCCCCGGGGTTATCCGGTCGCCGGTGGCCTGGTCGATCTGGTGCGCCCACGAGGTGACCGCCCAGCTGAGCAGCCCGGCGGTCGCGGCCGCCGCTCCGCCGACGACAGCGAGCTTGGCGGCGAGCCAGCGGGTGTGGGTGACCGACTGGTTCCAGGCGAGGCGGTAGGTGCCGGTTTCGAGCTCCCGGGCGAACAGCGGGGCGCCCCAGAAGATGCCCAGCAGAGCGGGGACCGCGTACGTGATCGCGTTGGCGAGGTCGTAGACGGTGCCGCTGGTGCTGGTCGTCACCTGGTTCAGGAAGGTGTCGATCGCGGTGGCGCAGTCGCCTGGGCAGGCGGCCACGTTGGCGGTGGCGTAGGCGTCGGCGATGCTGCGGCCGGTGATGACCAGGATCGCGCCGAGTGCGGCCAGGGCGCCGATGGTGATCCAGGTCTGGGTGCGGAACTGGCGCCAGGTGAACCAGATCATGGCGTGGTCTCCAATGCGGGACGGGGGTCGGTGGCCGTCTGGGACATGTAGGCCAGGACCAGGTCTTCGAGGCTGAGCTGTTCGACGCTGAACGACGGGTTGTCGATCGGGGTGGTGCTGCGCACGACCAGGGTGGCCTGCCGGTCGGTGTGGCTGTCCTCGATCACCTCGACGCCGGTCGGAAGGTCGGCGAGCTCGTGGCGGGCACCGGTAAGCCGGTGGTGGCTGGCCAACAGGTCCTCGACCTCGCCGGCGACGCGGACCCGGGAGGCGACCAGCACGATCAGGTAGTCACAGACGCGCTCGAGGTCCGAGACCAGGTGCGAGGACAAGATCACGCCGGCGTCGTGCTCGGCGATGAACACCATCAGGCCTTGCAGGAACTCCCGTCTGGCCAGAGGGTCGAGGCTGGCCACGGGCTCGTCGAGGATGAGCAGCTCCGGTCGCTTCGCGATGGCCAGGGTCAGCGCGAGCTGGGCACGCTGTCCGCCGGAGAGCTTCCCAGCCTTCTGGGACCGGTCAAGGCCGAGGCTGGTGATTCGGTCATCGGCCAGCTGCTGATCCCAACCGGGATTGGTGTGGGCGCCGAAGCGCAGGTGGTCGGCGATGGACAGGCCCGCATAGGTGGGGGCGTCCTGAGCGACGAAGCCCACCTTGGCCAGCTGTGCGGCACCGGACGCCGGGTGGCCCCCGAGGACCTCGATGCTGCCCCCTGTGGGTCGCAGCAGGCCCACCGCGATGTGCAGCAGGGTCGTCTTGCCGGCACCGTTGGGGCCGACCAGGCCCACGACCCGGCCGGGCGGGATCGAAAGGGTGCAGTCGGACAACACTTGGCGTCGCCCATACTGCTTGGACAGGCCCTTGGCCTGGAGCACGGGGGGGCTCATGTGGCCTCCTCTGTCAGAGTGCGGAAGGTGGTCGCGAACAGGCCTCGATGCTTTCAGGCGGGTCTGATTCCCGTCCGGCTCCGCTACCAGCGGCTTTGCCATTCCGCTTCGCGTGCCTGGTCGGATGGGTTGCTTGCTTCTGGCACGGTCTGTTCTGATCCGGTGATCCAGCGAGGCAAGCGCCTACGAGCACGCCAGCTCCAGGGCGGACCGCCCTGGAGCTGGCCCGGGCTACGAGGCCCGGACACCGTAGAGCTGCCACTGGCCGCTCATGCCCTTGAGGGCGTGGGCCCCGCGGTCCTCCAGGACGAAGTCGGAGCCGGCGACCAGGTCGTGCACGGTCTGGGACACCAGCACCTCCCCGGCGGCCGCTGTGGCCATCACCCGTGCGGCGATGTGGACGGCGATGCCGCCGACGTCGACGCCGCGGACCTGGACCTCGCCGGTGTGCAGGCCCGCGCGGATCTCCACGCCGATCCCGCGCAGAGCGTCACGCAGGGTGGTAGCGCAGCGGATGCCGCGGCCAGGCCGATCGAACAGGGCCAGGATGCCGTCGCCGGTCGCCTTGACCAGCCGGCCCCCGAAGCGGGCGACCAGTTCGCGGGCCAGTCGGTCATGGGTGTCCAGTAGCTCGCCCCAGCGGCGGTCGCCGACCTGGCTGGCCCGTTCGGTCGAGCCGACGATGTCGGTGAACAGCACCGTGGCCAGCGTCCGTTCGGTCCCGGCCGGCCACTGGACGCCGTGGCCGGGCGCCGAGGCGGCCCCGCGGGACGGCCGCGCGGCGAGGATCCCCACGGCGTGCAGGCCGAGCGGGACCCCCAGCAGCAGCATGATCCACTTCGGCCAGAACTGCTCCTGTACCCCGGGAACGGCCGGGGCGAGCAGCCAGATGGCGATGAAGAAGCCGTTCGCCACCAGGTAGACGCCGGCGTGCAGCAGCAGCCACCGAGACGCTCGTCGCCGGCGGCGCCTCTGCCGGTTCCCGGCGCCTGGATCGTCGTGCGCAGCCCGGTGCCGTCCACCGGAGGCGGCGCCGCCGGCTGCGGCGCCGATGGACTCCGGAAGGCTGGTGGGTGGTCCCGGCATCCCTGGTTCACCTCGGGGATGTTGGTGGTACCGGGCGGCTGCGCCGCGCCCGACGGTTGCCGGCGACCGCCGCGACGCCGGCGAAGAACCCTCCGACCAGGGCGAGCACGGTGACGATCAGGGTCCTCACGATGAGCCGCCCTTGGCCCCGGTGACCACTACGCGGCCGGTCATCCGCGGGTGCACGGTGCAGGCGTAGTCGTAGGTGCCGGGCTGGTCGAAGGTGTGGCGGAAGGTCCCCGAGCGTTGCGGGTCGCCCGAGCCCCAGCCCTCGCCGTGGACGTTGTGGGGCACCTGGCCGTCCTGGAAGCTCCAGGTGACCGTCGCGCCGGCGGGGACCTCGATGGCCGCCGGTGAGAAGCTGATGTCCTTGGCGACGACCTCGGTGACCCCGCTGGCGGGCGGCTCGCTGGCGGCGTCGTTGCGCCGGTCGCCGTTGTCGCTGCAGCCGGCCAGCAGTGCGACGGCGAACGACAGCGCGGCAGCCAGCAGCAGGGCGGGCATGAACTGGCGTCGTGGTTGCATGTGGCATCCCTTCGTTCGGTGAGATGGCCTGTCGCCGACGACGCTAGGGATGGGCGGCGGCCGGGCCATCGCCCGAAGGTGGGATCGCGGGTGGGATCCTCACCGCCGCCGGTGGCGGCGCGTCGCCAGCTATCGCAGCAGCCCCAGTTCGCGGGCGCGGGCGACGGCCTGGGTGCGGTTGGCCGCGCCGAGCTTGGCGAGGATGTGGGTGACGTGGCGCTTGACGGTGTCGAGCGTGATCACCAGCTCCTCGGCGATCGCCAGGTTGGGCAGGCCGGCGGCCAGCAGCGCCAGCACCTCCAGCTCCCGTTCGCTCAGCGGGTCGAGCAGGCCCGGCACGGCCGCGGCGCGGGCACTCTGGCGGCCGAGGGGCACGCCGGCCTGCTGCAGCGCCTGGAGGAGCCGGCCCAGGTAGGCCAGTGGCGCGTGCGCGGCGGCACTGGATTGCCGCTGGGCGGCGGCGAGCGCCTCGAGCAGGGTGGCCATGGGCGCGCCTTCGTCGACGAAGACGCGCACATAGTCCTCGGGCGCCGCGAGCGCGAGCGCGTCGGTGAGCTCGGCCAAGGCGGCACCGTGGTCCCCCGCCGCCTGCAGCGTCAGTGCCGCAAGGGCCCGGATCCGGATCAGGCTGTCGGTGCGGTGCTGCCGCTCGGCCAACGCGCCGAGCCGCTGGAGCAGGCCGAGCGCCCGCCTCGGTGCTTGCCCGGCGAGCAGGACCCGTGCCAGGACCAGGAGCTCGCGCTCGTGCACATGGCTCGCCTCGTCGTCCGCGCCCAGGCCGCGCGTGGCGACCCAGCGACCGGCCTCCTCGACCTCCCCGTCGGCCAGCAGCAACTGGACGCGCTGCACCGGTGCCGGGTTGAACAGGTCGACCACCTCTGTGCTCGGGCCGGCCTCGACGGCCTCGGCGATCGCCGCGAGGGCGCCGACCCGGTCGCCTTGGGCCTGGCGGATCCGGGCCAACGTCGCCAGACCGGCGCTCAGCGGCAGGGGGAAGGCCAGCTGCCGGCACCGCTTGAGGCCCTCGGTCACCTGCTCCAGGGCGGCGTCCAGCTCGTCTTGCTCGCAGAGCACCTCGGCCAGGCCGACGTGGGCGACCCCCATGGCCGGGTCGGCCGCCGGGCCTGCGTCGACGCCGATCCCCAGGGCGCGTCGGTAGGTTGCGGCGGCGGCGCGGAGGCGGCCCTGGGCGACCTGCACCCGACCAAGATCCCAGCTGGCGATCAAGGCCAGGTAGGGCTGGCCGACCGCCACCCGCTCGGCGACGATGTCGGCAAGGGCCCGCTCGGCCTCGGCCAGCTCGCCGGCCAGCCAGTGCCCCCTGGCCAGGTTCCAGTCGGCCAGCGACCGCAGAACGTGCCTCCCCGCTGGGAGGCCGGCCAGCGCCTGCCGGGCAAGCTCGATCGTGCGGTCGGGCTCGCCACGCAGCCGGGCGGCCTCTGCGCGCAGGACGGCCAGCGAGCCGGGCACGTTGGTCAGCCAGCCCGCCGCCCAGCCCTCCTGGGCGGCTGGTGCGGGGGCCGGCGCGGCCGCGTCGCCGCTGGCGGCGAGGGCGCGCTCGGCGTCGTCGAGCCAGCGCTGGAGCGCCTCGGGTTGGCCATCGGTCACCGCCCGGTAGGCCTGCAACAGGCAGAGCCGCGGCCGGGAGCGGACCGCCTCGGCGGGCAGGGCGGCGAGCCAGCGGGCCAGGGTGGCGCCCTCGCTGCGGGCCATGGCCGCGGTGATGTACTGCTCGACCACCCGCAGGACCCACTCGTGGTCGTTGGCGGCCAGCGCGTGGTGGATGGCGTCGTCGCCGAGCCCGTGCGCCTCGCACCAGGCGGCCGCGGCGTGATGCAGCTCGGGCACCCGGTCGGGCCGCTCGCGCTGCAGGCGGGCCCGCAGAAGCTCGGAGAACAGGTGATGGTAGCGCCACCAGCCGCGCACCTCGTCCAGCGGGACCAGGAACAGGTTGGCCCGCTCGGCCTGCTCCAGCAGCTCCTGGCTGTCGCTGCGGCCACAGACGGCGTCGCATAGCGGCCCCGACAGCCGCTCCAGCACCGAGGTCTCCAGCAGAAAGCTGCGCAGCGGCTCGGGCTGGCGGTCCAGGACCTCCTCGGCCAGGTAGTCCAGCACGTACCGGTGACTGCCCGAGAAGCCGGCAACGAACCCGGCCGGGTCGGCATGGCCCTTGAGCGACAGTCCAGCCAGCTGCAGTCCCGCCACCCAGCCCTCGGTCCGCGCGGTCAACGCGGCCACACTGTCGGCGGGCAGCTCCAGCCCGGTTGCCGCCTCGAGGAGCGCGGCCGTCTCCTCGAGGGTGAAGCGCAGGTCGCGCTGGCGCAGCTCGGCCAGCTGCCCGCGGGCCCGCAGCCGGGCCAGGGGCAGCGGCGGGTCGCTCCGGCTGGCCAGCACCAGCCGAAGCGACGGTGGAAGTCGCTGCAGCAGCACGGTCAGGCTGTCGTGGACCGCTGCGCCTTCCACCAGGTGGTAGTCGTCCAGGACCAGCACGACCTCGTCCGGCGCGGCGGCCTGCTGGTTGACGATGGCGGTCACCACCGCTTCCAGCGGCGGCTGCTGGGCACCTTGCAGCAGCCCAGCGACCTGCCGGCCGATCCCGGCTCGCAGCTGATCGAGCGCGGCCGCGACGTAGCGCCAGAACCGCGCCGGGTCGCTGTCGCCCGCGTCCAGCGAGAGCCAGGCGACCGGCCGGCGGCTGCGGCGGGCCCACTCGCCCAGCAGGGTCGACTTGCCGAACCCGGCCGGCGCGCACACAAGCGTCAGCTCCCGAGCGGTGGCCTCGGTGAGGCGCTCCAGCAGCCGGGGCCTGGCCAGGAAATCGGGTCGGGGCCTGGAGATGTGGAGCTTGGTGGCGAGCAGGACGTCCCGCTCGCCGGCGGCGGCCGGCGAGGGCGTCGTCGTGGACGGTTCAGCCATCGGAGCTCGCACCGGTCATGCCCACCCGCGCGGGCAGCTTCCTGGGCGGGGCCAATTCTAGTGGCCCGCCCAGGCGCCTGACGGCGTCAAGATCCCACCTCGCTTCCCACCTTGGGGGGATTCCCCGCCCGACCCCTGTCCGTAGCGTGCGGCCAACGACCTACGGCATCCGGGGCCGAGGGAAGGAGGGACGACCGTGCCGATCAGCCATGACCACGCCGTGGGCCGGTTCGACGCCGGCCACTGCCAGGCGTGCGCCGTCGAGGCGGGACTGCTGGACCATTACGACCGCGTACAGCGGGAGGAGGCCCGGCTCCGGCGGGCCCTGGAGTGGGCGCGGATGGCCCAAGGGTGGGCCCGTTGGGCGCTCGTCGTGGGCGCCGTCGGGGTCGTGCTCGCCGTCGTCGCCCTGGTGACCGGATGAGCCGACCACCGGGAGCCGAGGGACCGGCCCAGCACGCGGCCCACTACGAGATCCGGGTCCGAGGCGTGCTGGACCGCCACTGGTCGGCCTGGTTCGACGGCCTGGACGTCACCAGCGACCAGGCCGGCCTGACCACCATCGCCGGGCCGGTCGTCGACCAGGCGCCCCTACACGGCCTGCTGGCCAAGGTCCGCGACCTGGGCCTGCCGCTGCTGTCGGTCCGCCGAGTCGACGCCGAGCAGAAAGGGCCAGTGACGCCATGACATTCCATACGACGCTCGTCACCGGCGGTAGCGGCACCCTGGGCCGCGGCCTGGTCGACCGGCTGCTGGCCGGCGGCCACCAGGTCCGGGTGCTCAGCCGCCGATCCCGGCCCGCCGGTGCGCCGTCTCGAGTCGGCTGGGTGACGGGCGAGTTGGTCGGCGGCCGGGGGCTCGCCGAGGCGGTCGCTGGGGTGCGGCTGATCGTCCACTGCGCGGGCGACCCTCGCAGCCGCGGGTGGACGTGGACGGCACCCGCAACCTGCTCGAGGCCGCCCGGGCGGCGGGGACCCCGCACCTGGTGTACATCTCCATCGTCGGGATCCACCGCGTCCCCTACCGCTACTACCAGGCCAAGCTCGCCGCCGAGCGGCTGATCCAGGCCTCGGGGCTGCCCTGGACGATCCTGCGCTCCACCCAGTTCCACCAGCTGCTGCTGGTCACCCGTGGCCTGGTCCGGTTGCCGCTGGTGCCGGTGCCGGCCGCCACCAGCTGGCGCTCAGAGCGGGTGTGGAAGTGGCGTTGTGCCTGATGGAGCTGAGGGGATTTGAACCCCTGACCCCTTGCTTGCCATTGACGAGCCCGCCGCTCACACCTCAGCACGGATCCACGCGAGGAATCGTCAAATCCTGTGGATCGCCGGTTTCGCACGATTACGCGGCGACCTCGTCGATCTCCTCCTCCTATATTTACGGACCGGAGATTGTTGCGCCGAGTTGCCGAAGCGCTCCCAGTAGGTCCGCTGTGCCCCACCACTCGACGGCACGGTCTTGCGAGAAACGCACCAGATGAAACGCTGAGAAGGAAACACGCTTGTCGGTCGGCCCCACGCCCATGAACTCTCCCCGGTGTGTGCCATGCCATGTCATCCGTGCAGCAACCCGGTCGCCCTCGGCCATGACGTCCTCCACCGTCCCGTGCATATCAGGGAAGGCGGTCCGTGCAGCGGACATCCATTGCTTGAACCCGTCACGGCCGGGCACCTGGGTCGGAAGGGGGTTGTGATCGACGACGTCCGGTGCCACAAGCTTATTCAGGCCCTCAGCGTCGCCTGCGCTTATCGCGTCGATGATCCGCCGGTACGCGTCCTTCAGCTCGTCCTCGGCGCTCATCATCGCTCCTTTCACTAGATCGCTCACCCACATTGTCCCTGCCGGCCGACGCCCGCCCGCTGGCTTCATCACTCACGGCCTCAGCGTCGCGGCGCAGAGCAATCATCAAGATCCGGATCGCCGGTTCTCGCATGATCACGCGGCGACCTCGTTGCTCTCCTCGTCTGGTGCCTCCTTGGGTCGCTCGACCAACCTGCCCTTCTCGAACCTGGCTCCCGCCCATACCAGCGCGACCAGGTGTGGACCGTTGACCGCCCGCCACCGCTACTCGGCCGCCTCGAGCAGCTTGAACACCATCGCCAGCCCAGCCTGCTTGCTGCCCGGCCCCTTGGTGACCCGAGTCCGAGCCCGCACCGGGGAGAAGGCCGTCTCGATCGGATTGGTGGTCCGCAGGTGCAGCCAGTGCTCGGCCGGGTAGTCGAAGAAGGTGAGCAAGGCCTCGGTGTCGTCGACCACCTTGGCGACCGCCTTGGGCCACTTGGCCCCGTAGTCGCTGACCAGCGCCTCGATGGCCCGCTCGGCGTGGGCGCGGTCCTCGGCCTGGGCGATCTCGTTGAGGGCGCGGCGCGCGCCGGCCTGCACGCTCTTGGGAAGGGCGTTCAAGACGTTGGCGACCTTGTGGACCCAGCAGCGCTGCTCGCGGGTGGCGGGGAAGACCTCCCGCAGCGCGGCCCATAGCCCCAGCGCGCCGTCGCCCACCATCACCACCGGCGCGCGCATGCCGCGGCGGCGGCAGTCCCGCAGCAGCTCCGCCCAGCTGTCGGCGGACTCGCGCTCGCCGTCGGCGACCGCCACCAGCTCCTTGGTGCCATCAGCCCGCACCCCCACCAGCACCAGCACGCACAGCCGCCCGCCGTCCAGTCGCAGGTTGAAGTGGACGCCATCCGCCCAGCAGTACACGTAGTCGCGGTCCGACAGCTCCCGCCGGGCGAATGCCGCCCGCTCGGCCACTGGGTAGTCAGCCGGGTGATGACCGAGGCGGACAGGCCGGCCGCGGCGCCGAAGAACCGTTCCAGGGCGGGCACGAAGTCCATGCTGGACAGCCCGTGCAGGTACAGCAGCGGCAGCACCTCGGCGACCTTCGGCGAGCGCCGGCACCAGCGGGGGAGGATCACGCTCTGGAACTGCACCCGTCGGCCGGTGGCGGGGTCGGTGCGCCGGTCATCTACCCGCGGGCGGACGAGCTCCACCTGGCCGACCCCGGTGGTGATGGTGCGCGCTGGGGCGTGCCCGTTGCGCACCACCAGCCGGTGGCCGTGCTCATCGACCAGCTCGGCGTGGGCCGCGCTATAGGCCCCCACCTCGGCCTCCAGCGCCACCGCCAGCATCCGCCGGGGACCTTCGCGGAACAGCTCCTCCAGGTCCAGGGTCAGCTCAGCCTGTGCGTGCTCATCAGCCATTACACTCAGCATCGCGGCGTTCCTTCCTCGCCGGCGTCGGCCCGCCGGCGTCCTCCCCACAGGTCAGGGTGGAAGGTACGCCGCGCTCTCATGCCAGGGACTCATCCACAGGTTCCGACCATAACTCCATCCACGCGTCGCCTCATATCAGTGCTGCTGAGCACACAGATCGCAATGAAGCGACACGGTGCTGGCTGTGGCGATGTGAAGCTTGGTTGCTGGCAGATTGCTCGCAGCTCCGCCATGCGAGCGCTTCAGAAGTCGTTGTCACAGGGTCACCCAGTCATCGGGGACCAGGGGCAGTCAGCGTCGCGGACTCGACGAGCCGCTCAGGGGTGCTCGGGGCCCGAGCCCTCGTCCTCGTCCAGGCCGCCAGCGGGTGGACCCAGCCGTTCGCGTGCCTGCTGGAGGGCGGCTCGTGCCTCCTCCCCCAGCGTGCGGACCAGCTGGCCAGCCGGCAGTTGGCGGCCCAGCTCATAGGTCTGGCCAGCCCACAAGTTGACCAGCCCTGGGTCGCCTGCAATCCGTCCGGCCTGGCGCAGAGGGGCGGTCAGGTGGTGAAGCTCAGGGTAGGCGGCGGGCGCGTCGGCGCTGTACCGGTCCAGGAACCGGTTGCGGATCCCTCGGGCCAGCCGGCCGGTGAAGGCGCGGGTCATGGCGGTCGGGGCATGGTCGGCCAATACCTGGCGGTGCACCGCCACCGTGTCCGCCTCCGGGCAACGCAGGAACGCCGTGCCCAGCTGGGCGGCGGCCGCGCCCGCGGCCAGCACCGCCGCGATCGCCGCCCCGGTGACAATACCGCCCGTCGCCACAAGCGGGACCTCGACCTGGGCCCGTACCAGCTGCAGCAGCGACAACAGCCCGATGCCATCGACCGGATCCGCAGCCGGGTCGTCGCGGAAGCTGGCCCGGTGGCCGCCCGCCTCCGCCCCCTGGACCACCAGCGCATCGGCGCCGCTGTCGACGGCCCGGCGGGCCTCGTCGGGACGAGTGACCGTGACCCAGACCTCGCTGCCGACATCGTGGAACCGGCCGATCACCTCCGGCTCGGGACAACCAAAGACGAACGACACGACCGCCACCGGCGCGGCCAGGAGTAACTCCACCTTGGCTCCCCAGTCGTCGTCGTCGAACCGTGCCACTCCGAGCTCGACCCCGGCCTGGCGGGCGTCGTCGACCACCCTGGCGGCATAGGCGTCCACGACCCGCGGTGGCGCCGGCGCGCCGGGGACGAACAGGTTGACGCCGATCGGCGCGCCGGTCAGCGTCCGGGTCCGCTCAAGCCGCTCGGCCAGCGCCGATGCAGCCAAGTAGCCGGCAGCCAGGAACCCGAACCCGCCAGCGTTGCTGACAGCAGCGGTCAGCTCCGGTGTGGCCGGCCCACCGGCCAACGGCGCCAGCACGATCGGGACCGCCAGCCGGTCCAAGAGCAAGTCATGCCGCAACCACACCACCACCCTCACAGATCCTCAGGGCCAGTTCCCGCACAGCCGCAGTCTAGTGAGCAGCCTGGACGGCTGCTCTCCCAGAGGCTCAAGCGCTCATTGTCTGTGGCGATTCGAGGCTTGGTACTGGCCAATTGCCAGGCAGGTCACCCTCCCCGGTGCCTTCGTGGGCGCCCTGTTCGGCGGCGCCACCCCCTCGCCGCGGCCCGCTTCCAGCTGGTCGTGCTGGTCGGGCTCCTGGCCGCCGAGAGCGTGGCTGCGGTGGTCTGCTGCGGCTGTTGGCCGACGTGCCGGCCCTGCCGCCGGGCCCGGCCGCGACCTGGCCGTCCGGTCTGGCCGGCGCATCATTCCAGTGGCTGCCGGGCCAGGGTGGATGGTTCGCGGCCGGCAAGCAGCCAACCGACGGCGGCGGCGGTCACCGGGAGGCCGACGATGATGGCGGCCAGGTGCACGACCGGGACCCGGCCGAGGGCCGCCGGGTCGTCGTGGTAGCCGGCCAGGAGGGCCAGGTAGGCGCCGGCGCCGCCGAGCAGCACGCCCAGCAGGGCGAGGGCGCCGCCGGTGGCGGCGGTGAGGGTGCGCCGGGTGCCGCCGGTGGCGCCGGAGGCGGTGAGGGTGCGCAGGTCGCCGGCGGCTTCGCCGCGGATCAGGCCCACCGTCATGGCCAGGACCCCAGGGCCAGCAGCAGTCCGGTGGCGGTGGCGCCGGTTCGGATGGCGGTCAGCTGGGCCTGGTGGTCCCTGGCCTCGACGGTCATGCCGGCGTCGGCGGCGACCTGGCGGGCCCGGGCGACCTGGGCGCCGGTGAGCGGGGTGCGCGCCGCGACCAGCCAGCCGGCCGGCCGTGGCTGCCACCCGTGCCGGCGGAGACCATTGCTGGTGACCAGCGAGGTCGGGGCGGAGGTGTAGGCGGGGAGCTGGATCGGCTGGACGGTCGGGGGTGTGCCGGGGCCGGACAGGTTGGCGAAGCGCAGCTCGCCGGTCTGGCCGGTGAGTACGTCGGCGCGGGGGTCGATCGTGGCCGGGTCCAGGCCGAGGCTGCCCAGCAGCTCCGGGGTGGCGAGGTAGAGGACGCCGACGTCGCGCACGGTGTGCTCGCTCACCTGCCTGCCGAGCACGACGGCGGGTCGGAGGATCTGGCCGTTGCGGCCTTCCCGGTCGGCCGGGTTGACGGCCACCTGGAGGGCGATGACGGCTGGTTGGTCGAGGGTGGCGGCGAACCAGTCGACCTCGGACCCCAGGCGTTCGAGTTCGGCCGGGGGCGGCTCCGGGACGAGTGGTTCGGCGTCACCGATGCGGAACAGCAGCTGCCGGTCGGACAGGTTGCCCTCGCCGGCGGTGTGCTCGGCGGCGGTGGCGGCGATCACGATGGCGATCGGGATGGCCAGGCCGAGGCTGATGGCGGCCAGGGCCGCCCCGGAACGGGCCCGGTGGCGGGCCAGGTCGCGGAGGGCCAGCCGGATCCCGACGGGCGACCTGCCGGCGGCGGCGGCCGCGGCCCGGATGGCCAGCGGGCTGCCGAGCGGGATCGCCAGCACGATGGCCATGGTGCCGGCGATCACCAGCAGCGGGTTGGCCCGGTCGTGGACCGAGTCGATGCCCGCGGCCAGGCTGGCCACGCCGATCACGAGGAGGAGGCCGGCCGCCAGGGCCGAGCGGTGCGCCGGCTTGGGCCGGGGCGGCCGGGCCGACAGGGCGACGGTGACCGGGATGCGGGCGACGGTCCGGGCCGGCCACCACGCGGCCGCGGTCGCGGTGACCACGGCCAGCACCATGGTCGCTCCGATCAGCCACCACGGCAGCTGCAACCGGTCGATCCGGTGACCGGCGAGCGGCTCCAGCCGCCCCCCGACGGCGAGCCAGGCCACCAGGCCGGTGGCGGTGCCGGCGACGGCGGCGACGGCCCCGACCGTGGCCCCGTTGGCCAGCAGCACCAGCCGCAGGTGCCTGCTGGTCGCGCCGACCGCAGCCAGCATGCCGAGCTGGCGCAGGCGGCGCTGGGCGACGACCACGAAGCCGGCCGCGGCGATCAGGGCGACCAGCAGCAGGACGACCGTGGCCAGGGCGAGCGCGCCGGCGGCGGCGGTCGCCCGCTCGCTCTGGGTCGCGGTCGCACACAGCACCGCCCCGTGGCAGGCGGGGCGCGCCTCAAGCCGCCCTCCGGCGTCCGCCGGGAGCGCCGCCGCCCGCTCGGCGGTGGCCCGCACCAGGACCGTCACCGCCGTCGGCGGGTCGGCATGCGCCCGGGCGACGAGGGCGAACTCGTCCTCCAGGTCGCCAGGGTTCTCGACCACGCCGACCACGGTCCGGGCACGTCTGTCGAGGGCGACGGTGCCGCCGACCTGGGTCTGGAGGGTCGCCGCCACTGCGTCGGTGACCGCCACCTCCCCGGCGGCGGAGGGCCAGCGGCCCGCCCGGAGCGCCAGCATCGGCCGGCCGTAGGCACCCTGGGGGTCCTGGGTGCGCAGCTCCAGGGGCTCGACCGAGCCCGGGACCGGGACGGCTCGGCGACCGATCACGTCGACGGTGCCGAACCAGGCCCTGACCGCCGCCACCTGCGCGTCCAGCCCGCGTCGGTCGGCCCGGTCCAGCTCCAGGCGATGGGTGGCCGTGCCGAACCGGGCGTCGGCCGACGGGACCAGATTGTAGGTGGCCGAGACACCAAAGATGGTCGCGGCCACCGCGAGGGTGAGCAGGGCCAGCACCAGCAGCTGTTGGCGCCACTCGCGACGGAACAGCCGCCAGGCCCAGCGGACCACCGCCCGGCGGGCGGTCAACGGCCAGGCCTTGGCGCCAGCAGCGACTCGGGGCCCGGTGGCCTGGCCGTCTGGTCGACCGCGCGGCCGTCGCGCAGGAACACCACCCGGTCGGCCCAGGACGCCAGCTGGGCGTCGTGGGTCACGACCACCCCGGCCACCCCCCGCTTGCAGGCGGCCCGGAGCAGCCGCATCACGGCCTCGCCGTTGACCGAGTCCAGGGCGCCGGTCGGTTCGTCGGCGAGCAGCAGACGGCGGTCGCCGACCACAGCGCGGGCGATCGCGATCCGCTGGCGCTCCCCGCCCGACAGCTCGTCGGGAAAGCGGTCGGCCTGGTCGGCAAGGCCGAGCTCGTCCAGTGCGGCCACCCCGGCCGCCCGGGCGGCGTGCTGGCCGAGGCCGTCCAGCTCCAGGGGCAGGGCGACGTTCTCCACCGCCGTCAGCCCGGCCAGCAGGTTGAAGTCCTGGAAGACGTAGCCGATCAGGCGGCGGCGCAGCCTGGCCCGCTGGTTGCGGGTCATGCCGGCCAGCGCTGACCCGTCCACCAGCACCTCGCCGGCGCTGAGCTCCTCCAGGCTGCCGGCGATGGTCAGCAGGGTGCTCTTGCCGGACCCGCTGGGCCCCATGACCGCGACCAGCTCGCCGCCGTCGACCGTCAGGTCGACCTCGCACAGGGCCTGCACCCGGGAGGGGCCCGACCCATAGACCTTCGATACCCGGCGCAGCTCGAGCATGGCGGTCATGGCCGCACCTCCAGCCGGTGTCGTCGGGCCGGGGCGGCGGACGTGGCGACCGGGCTGGCCGCCGGGAGGCTGGTCAGCCGGGCGTCGGCCGCGTCCAGCCAGCGCACGACCGCCTCCAGGCGGAAAAGCTCGGCATCGACGACCAGGGCCAGCCCCACGTCGCGGTCGGAGGCTTCGGCCTTCACATGGGTGTAGTGCTGCATCAGCTCGACCAGGTGGCGGCGGTGGACCTGGATGACCTCGTGCACGTCGACCCCGGGCACGGGCAGCGCCACCAGCACCTTGATGACCAGTTCGTCGCGGGGTGGCGCCACGGTATCGGGCGGGGTGCGCAGCCACTCGGCAAGCTCCCGGCCGCCGGTCGGGGTGATCCGGAAGCCCTTCTGCGGGCCGTCGCCCTCCGGGTCGTCGGACTCGACCAGCCCGTCGCGCTCCAGGCGCTGCAGGGTGGTGTAGACCTGCCCCACATTCAGCGGCCAGACCTCGCCCGTTCTCGACTCGAACTCCTGCCGCAGCTGCAGGCCGTACTTCGGGCCCTCGCTCAGCAGGGCCAGCAGCGCATGCCGGACACTCATCAGCACCTCCCCCGGAATTATACCCAGTATGATACTCGGTATTCTGGGTATGTCCAGCGCGGTGGTCCGCCGGCTCGTCAGCCCGAGCTGGCCGACGCCACCTCGGGCGCCCGGTCGGCAAGGATGGCGGGCACGTGGCCACCGTGGTGGCCGGGCCGGGTGTCCCGGCCCGGCACGACCCGACCCCCTACACTCACTACGCCCTGGCCTGCTCCATCGAACACCGGTGTTCGGCCTGCCGCTGCTCAGGAACGCCGCCGATCCGGCGACCAGGACCATCCCGGCCATCGCCGCACCGAGGAGGCGCACATGATCGGCTGGCGACCCCGGGGTCAGCGGCGGCGGCCTCCCTGATGCTGCTGCTGGCGACCGGCTGCTCCAGCCCGCGGCAGGCCGCACCCGCCGGGTCCACGACTCCCCCATCGGCCACCTCCCGCGACCGGGCCGCCACCCGCTACGACGCCACCAGCCGCGTGGTCGTGGTGGTCGAGGAGAACCACTCCATCGGCCAGATCATCGGCTCGCCCCAGGCGCCGTTCCTCAACCGCCTGGCCGCCAAGGGAATCCTGCTCACCTCCTACTTCGCGATCACCCATCCGTCGCTGCCCAACTACATCGCCATGGTCAGCGGCGACACCCAGGGGATCACCAGCGACTGCGGCGGCTGCAACGTCGACGCCCCCAACCTGGCCGACCAGCTCGAGACCGCGGGGATCTCCTGGAAGGCGTACATGGAGGGCCTGCCAGCGCCCTGCTCGGACGTCGACACGGCCGGCAACTACGCCAAGAAGCACGACCCGTTCATGTACTTCGACAGCATCCGCGGCGACCCTGGCCGCTGCGCCAAGGTCGTGCCGCTCGACCGCCTCGACGCCGACCTGACGGCCGGGCAACTCCCCCGCCTGGTGTTCGTCATCCCGAACCTGGACCACGACATGCACGGGGCCGGTGAGGGTGGCAACGACGCGACCCTGATCGCCACCGCCGACCGCTGGCTGGACGACTTCTACGGCAAGCTCGCCAGCTCCTCGGCCTGGCGGGACGGCACCCGGCTGGTCGTCACCTGGGACAAGGGCGCCGGCGGCGAGAAGCTGGGCTGCTGCGGAGGCGTGGCGGCCGGGGGCCGGGTGGCCACCATCGTCACCGGGCCGGGCGTCGAGCCCGCCCGCGACGACGCCACCTATAGCCACTACGCCCTGCTGCGCTCGATCGAGACGCTGTTCCACCTGCCGTTGCTGGGCCACGCCGGCGACCCGTCCACCGCCACCATCCCCGCCCTGACCTGACCGCACCCGGCGCGCGGGCTTGCATGTCGCCCCAGGGCGCGCTAGCTCCTCGACATCCTGGGCCACGCCACCGAGCCGGTCGAGGAGGCCATGACCGAGGCCAAGGCCGGCGAGGCCGCCTGGAGCCACTTCGCCGGGCTGGCGCTGGTGTACACGCTCGGGTTCGGGGCCGGCCTGCTCGGGCTGCTGTACGCCACCAGGCCGTGGAAGCCCCGGCCGCGGACCAGCATCGGCCCCCGGGGCCATGGCCGCCGCCGAGACCACGGTCCGCCAGCCCGCCACCGAGGCGGCTCTCCGGACGGGTATGGCGATCGCCATCGGAATCGGTCTGCACAACTTCTCCGAGGGGCTGGCGAGATCTCGCTGGCGGTGCTGCTCATCATCGGGTTCGCCCTCCACAACGCCACCGAAGGGTTCGGCATCGTCGGGCCGCTCGCGGCCGCCGACGTCCGCCCGTCATGGGGCTGGCTGGGGCTGGCCGGGCTGATCGGCGGCGGCCCCACCTTCCTGGGCACGGTCGTGGGGACCAAATTCGACTCGGTCTTTGTCTTCGTCGGGTGCCTGGCCCTGGCGGCCGGGGCCATCCTGTACGTCCTCGGCGAGCTGCTGCCCGTCGGCCGGCGCCTGTCGTGGGAGGTCACCCTGTGGGGCCTGCTGGCCGGCTTCCTGCTCGGCGTGGCCACCGACCTCATCCTCGTCGCCGCCGGCGGCTGACCCAGGAGGGCAGCAGGTCCGGCTGGCCAGCACCGAGCCGGCAAAGACGGCCTTGACTGTTCCTCTGGCGTGCTCGTCGCGCCGGAGCGCCTCCAGGCGCACCTCGGCCACCCCTGCGGTGTCAGCTGGACGAGAAGCCCGCAACCTCTCGGTCCATGATCATTGCCACCAATTGAAGGCCCCGGCCGCGCTGACAGGAGAGGCTCCGATGAAGTACGTACGACTGGGCAAGACGGGACTGAAGATCAGCCGGATCGCGCTGGGCTGTATGAGCTACGGCGACCCCACCACCACCAGCGCGCACCTGTGGTCCCTGGATGACGAGGACGCCCAACCGTTCTTCCGTCAGGCCGTCGAGCTGGGTGTCACCTTCTGGGATACCGCCAACGTCTACCAGCACGGCACCTCAGAGGAACTCGTCGGCCGCGCCATCACGCGGTACTCCCGCCGCGAGGACATCGTCCTGGCAACCAAGGTGCACGGCAAGATGCACGACGGTCCCGGCGGCCAAGGCCTGTCCCGCAAGGCGATCCTTGAGCAGGTCGACGCCTCGCTGGCCCGGCTCGGCACCGACTACATCGACCTCTACCAGATCCACCGCTTCGATCCCGACGCTCCGGTCGAGGAGACCATGGAGGCCCTGCACGACATCGTGAAGGCCGGCAAGGTCCGCTACCTCGGCGCCTCCTCCATGTACGCCTGGCAATTCGCCAAGCTCCAGCACGCCGCCGATCTGCACGGCTGGACACCCTTTGTGGCAATGCAGAACCAGTACAACCTGCTCCGACGCCAAGATGAGCCAGAGCTGCTGGCCATGTGTGCCGACATGGGCGTGGGCGTGGTGCCCTATTCCCCCCAGGGCAAGGGCCGCCTGGCTCGTCCCTGGGGCGAGCAGTCCCACCGCTCCAACGTGGACAAGGTCGTCAAGGCCTTCGACTCCCCCCTGGACGAGCCCGTCGTCAACGCCGTCCAGCGCATCGCCCAAACCCGGGGGGCCA
>Ga0307406_10000585_pt1 | contig 20988 bp, 15 predicted proteins | sample 322Cmetagenome_3_FD_203706 | JGI IMG/M metagenome (GOLD analysis project Ga0307406, IMG submission 203706) | Maize rhizosphere microbial communities from greenhouse at UC Davis, California, United States - 322HYB-C-2 | ecosystem: Host-associated > Plants > Roots > Rhizosphere > Soil | place...
AGGGCCACGCTCCTCGACGAGGTGAGGCGTGTGTGCGCGGGGGTCGCCGAGGTCCATCCGACCACCCACGTCGACGAGCTCGACGCCGTCTGCGCGCGGATCGCGGCGCGCGGCACGGACCTCGTGATCCTCTCCGGCGGCGACGGCAGCTTCATGGCCGGCGTGACCGCACTCGCGCGTGCCTTCGGCGAGACGTCGCTCCCGCGCCTCGCGCTCCTGCCCGGCGGCACCGTCGCCACCGTCGCGCGGAACTTCGGCATGGAGGGTGATCCCACGCGGCTGCTCGCGCGCCTCTTCGCCGCCCGTACGCTCGCCTCGCGACGCAGGGCCACGCTGCGCGTGCGTGAGGTGCGCGAGGGCGTGATGACCGAGCGGATCGGCTTCATCTTCGGCACCGGCCTCGTCGCGCGGTTCTTCGACCTCTACTACGGCGGCGGCGCGGGCGGGTACAGCGGCGCCGCGCGTATCGCCGGCCGCATCTTCGTCGAGTCGTTCGTCGACGGCCCGTATGCGCGCGCCGTGCTCACGCCCATGCCGTGCACGATCGAGGTCGACGGGCGGCCTCTCGCCTCCGATCGCTGGTCACTCGTCTGCGCCTCGGTCGTGCGTGACCTCGGCCTCGGCATGCGCGTCAACTACCGCGCGGGTGAAGATCTCGCTCGCCCGCACCTCGTCGCGAGCCCGCTGCCTCCGCGCTCGCTCGGCCCGCGCGCGCCGCTCGTGCTCATGGGAAAACCCATCGGCGGCGCGGGCTCTTTCGACGATCTCGTGCGCTCGTTCGTCGTGCGGTTTTCCCCCGAGGGGCCCTACGTGCTCGACGGCGACGTGCTCCGCGCCGCGGAGGTCACGGTCTCCGCGGGCCCGCCCCTCGACGTCGTCACGTTCTGATCGGCGCGCTCGTCACGCGCTTCGCCGCGTCGGCGTCCTCCTCGGGGCCATTCCCTTTCGTGTCGTCGCCTGTGCCGGCACCTTCGGCACGATCTTCGTCACCGTCCCCTTCTTCGACGCGATCTTCTGCGCTCCTCGCGCCGCCGTCGCCGTCGCCGTGCTCGCTTGCACCGCTGGTTGCTTCGCCTTCGTGATTTTCCCTGCGCGGAGTGCGTCTCGCGCGAGCGTCACGAAGTCCGCGTCCGTCACGATGCCGAGGAGCCGATGCTGCTCGTCCACGACGGGCAAGCAGCCGATCTTCTCCGTCAGCATGAAGTCCGCGGCGTCCGCGGCGTCGTCGTTCGGGCTGATCGTGTCCACCGATCCCCGCATGACCTCGCGCACGGCCGTCTTCCGTTTCCTCTCGAGATCCTGATCGACGGCCGACTTCTTCAGGAGCGACTCGGAGGCCAGGAGGATGTCGCGATGCGACAAGAGGCCCACGAGCAACTCGCCATCCAGCACGGGCAGGTGACGCACGCGCTCGACGGTCATGAGCTCCTCGGCGAACGCGAGGTTGTCGTCGGGCTCGAGTGTCGTCACGGGCGTGCTCATGATCTCTCGCACCTTCACGTGATCCTCCTTCTGCCGCGCGCTCCGTTCGCACTGCGCAACGCGATGACGCGCGACGCGCTGCACCACGCGTCACGCGTGCATCTCGCGAGCCACGCGCCTTCGCATGACCGAATCGTGACCGGACGCAGGGAGATGGCTGAAAAGCGCGTGTGACAGTCGACCTGTGCAAACGGACGTCCCGGATTCGAATCCCTCCATCACGGTCGTCTCCCCCTCGAAGTGGTCGCTGTCCGAGGTGCTCCACGTCCTCGCGCTCGTCGCGATGCACGTGGGCCTCGTGCTCGCGTTCGTGCGTGGACCGACGTGGCAACTCGTCTCGCTCGCGGCTGCGACCTACCTCGTGCGTATGTTCGCGATCACGGCCGCGTACCATCGTTACTTCTCGCATCGCAGCTTCAAGACGAGCCGGCTCTTCCAGCTCGTGCTCGCCTTCCTCGGCACGACCGCCGTGCAGAAGGGGCCGCTCTGGTGGGCCGCGGCGCATCGCATCCACCACAAGCACTCCGACTCCGAGCGCGACGTGCACAGCCCCGTGCGTCGTGGCTTCTGGTACGCGCACCTCGGCTGGTGGATGGGCAAAGAGCACCAGGAGACGCGGCTCGATCTCGTCCCCGATCTCGCCAGTTATCCCGAGCTTCGCTGGCTCGATCGTTTCCACGTGATCGGCTCGGCCGTCCTCATCGCCGCGGTCACGATCCCCTTCGGCTTCGACGGCTTCCTGTGGGGTTACGTCGTCTCGACGGTCGTGCTCATGCACGCGACCTTCACGATCAACTCCCTCGCGCACGTCTGGGGCTCACGCCGCTACGCGACGAAGGACACGAGCCGCAACAACGCCTTCCTCGCGCTGATCACGCTCGGCGAGGGCTGGCACAACAACCACCACCACTACATGTCGAGCGCGAACCAGGGCTTCTTCTGGTGGGAGATCGACCTGAGCTTCTACGTGCTGCGTGCGCTCGAGAAGCTCGGCATCGTGTGGGATCTCAGGCGCCCGCCCGAGCGCGTGCTGCGCAAGGACCTCGTCGCCGAGGTCGGCGAGCGTTCGCCGCTGCTCATCGGCAAGGACGAGCCGAGCGAGGACGTCGCGCCCTCGCTCGCTCGAACGGCCACGCGCGTCAGTTGACGGTGGACGAGCTCTTGGCGGGGCCGGGCAGCGCGCCCTGCGCCCCGCTCACGCTCTCCGCCCGCGGCTTGCGTTGCTCGCGCTGACGCTCGACGGCGGCGCGCACGAAACGCGAGAAGAGCGGGTGCGCGGCCTGCGGGCGGCTCTTGAACTCGGGGTGGAACTGGCAGCCGAGGAAGTAGGGGTGATCCCGGAGCTCGACCATCTCGACGAGGCGCTGGTCCGGTGAGGTCCCCGAGAGCACGAGGCCGCCCTGCGAGAGCGCGTCGCGGTACTTGTTCGACACCTCGTACCGATGGCGGTGACGCTCGCTGATCGACGTCGCGCCGTAGGCCTCGGCCGCGACCGAGCCACGCTCGAGCACACACGGGTACGCGCCGAGCCGCATCGTGCCGCCCTTGTCGAGCACGCCCTTCTGATCGGGCATGAGGTCGATGACGGCGTGGGCCGCGTCGCGATCGAACTCGGCCGAGTTCGCGCCGTGCAGCCCGCAGATGTGCCGCGCGAACTCGACGACGGCGAGCTGCATGCCGAGGCAGATGCCGAAGAAGGGCACCTTCTGCTCGCGCGCGTAACGGATGGCCTCGATCTTCCCCTCGGTGCCGCGGTCGCCGAAGCCGCCGGGCACGAGGATCGCGTCGAGCGCGCCGAGCAGCTCCGACGCGCCCTTCTGCTCGATCTGCTCCGAGTCGATGTACTCGAGGTCGACACGCACGTCGTTCTGCAGACCGCCGTGCACGAGCGCCTCGTGCAGCGACTTGTAGGCGTCACGCAGGTGCACGTACTTGCCGACGACGCCGATCTTCACGGTGCCACGCGTGGGGCGCTTGAAGCGTTCGACCACCCAGTGCCACTGCGAGAGGTCCGGCTGCCGCGCCCAGATGTTGAGCTTCTCGGCGATCTTCTCGTCGATGCCCTCGGCGTGCAGCACGATCGGCAGCTCGTAGATACACCCCACGTCGACGGCCGCGATCACGCAGTCGACCTCGACGTTCGAGAAGAGCGAGATCTTCTCCTTCATGCCACGCGAGAGCGGACGATCGCAGCGGCAGAGCAGGATGTCCGGCTGGATGCCGATCTCGCGCATCTCCTTCACGGCGTGCTGCGTCGGCTTCGTCTTGAGTTCGCCCGCGGTCGCGATGAAGGGCACGAGCGTCACGTGCACGCTGACCGCGTTCTGGCTGCCGCACTCGACCTTGAGCTGACGGATCGCCTCGAGGAACGGCAGGGACTCGATGTCGCCGACCGTGCCGCCGATCTCGACGATCGCGATGTCCACGCCCTCGGCGGCCGCGCGGACGCGGTGCTTGATCTCGTCGGTCACGTGCGGAATCACCTGCACGGTGGCGCCGAGGTACTCGCCGCGCCGCTCCTTCGAGATGACCGACTCGTAGACGCGCCCGGTCGTGAAGTTGTTCTGGCGCGTCATGCGCGCGAGCGTGAAGCGCTCGTAGTGGCCGAGGTCGAGGTCGGTCTCCGCGCCGTCGTCGGTCACGAAGACTTCGCCGTGCTGGTAGGGCGACATCGTCCCGGGATCGACGTTGATGTACGGATCGAGCTTGATGTGCGTGACGCGCAGGCCGCGCGCCTCCATCAACGCACCGATCGACGCGGCGCCGAGGCCCTTGCCGATCGAGGAAACCACCCCACCCGTGACGAAGACGAATTTGGTCCGCTTGCTCATGAACCGCCGCTCCGGCCCCGCGTGGGCGCATCACTCCCGAGCCGCGCTCGGTTGGTTTGTCCTGACGCTATCGGGCGGGTCTGCCCGCTTGGGGCAAACACGCTGCCCCAAGGCGTCCGGGGGTTTGGGGAAACATCACTCCGCTCGATGGAAGTGACGTCCCCAAGCGTCAACCAGGGCGCAGTCTAGGCGTCCAGGGTGGCGCGTCAACGCACGACCCGCGGAAGAAAAAACAGCCGTTTTCCCGGCTGAAGGCCGCGACGCACCCGGCGAGGGGTGCTAACGTGGTCGATCCTGGTGCCGAGGCGCCCCGGCCATGCGTCTTGCCCGCGTCCTCCTTCCGTCCTCGGTCGTTCCGCGGGTCGCGCTCGAGCGTGACGGCTGCCTCTACGACGTCGCCGAGCTCGAGCAGAGGCTCCGCGAGCCGCTCCTCGACGAGCGCTCCTCCACCGCCGAAGATTTTTACGCGCGTGTCTTCGCCGTCGGCGGCGCCGGGCTCGACGTCCTGGACGATGCGCTCTGCGCCGGCGAGCGCCCGACCGAGGCGAGGCTCTGGCCCGAGGAGCTGCTCTGGTTGCCGCCTTGCGTGCCCGAGCGCGCGCTCCTCGTGCAGCTCGTCCGTACGAAGGCGGACGAGGTGCCTCGGTACACGCTGGGCAACCCGCGTGGATTGTTGGGGCACCAAGAATCGGTCCCTTTCCCGCCGAACGAGCCGCGGCCCGACGTGGAGATCTCGATCGCCGCGCTGCTCGGCGAGGAGCTGCGCGCCGCGACGGTGGACGAAGCCGAGCGCGCGATCCTCGGCTTCACGATCCTCCTCGGCTGGGTCGCGCGCGCGGAGGAACGAACGAGCGGTTCGGTCCACGCGCGTGACTTCGCCGCGACGCTCGGCCCCGTGCTGGTCACGAAGGACGAAGCCGGCGCGCTCGACGAAGCTCGCGTGCGTTTGCGTGTGGGCGGCGTGATCGAAGAGCTCGCCGTGTCCGCCGCGCCGGCGCTCTCGTTCGCCGAGTCGCTCGCCTTCGTGAGCCGACACGTCCCGCTCTTCCCAGGCGACATCGTTGGTGCTCCACCGATCGAAGGAGGCAACGATGCCGCGCGCAGGCTCGGCCTCGGGTTCGGCGCGACGCTCGAGGTCGCGGTGGATCGGCTGGGGAAGGTCGCGGCGCGTCCGGTGCTCGGGCCCGAGCCGCCGCCGTATCGACGCGCGAAGGCTGGCTAGAACCGGCCGACGAGGCCGAGCCCCGTCATGTTCGGCGCCACGATCGGCACGGGCATGATGAACGCGCTCTGCTCCGACTCCGCGGGCTTCGGCGCCGTCGCCTCGGTCTTCATGATGATCGCCTCGGCGACGAGCGCGAGCCCGCCGAGCTGCGCGATCCCACCGAGGCCCGTCAAGAGCCCGCGCAGCCAGATCGATCCCGAGCAGTCGGTCACCGTCGGGTCGCCGCACTTGTTCTGGGCGATCGCCATCCACGGCCCCACGATCGGGATCTTCAGCGACTCCGCGCCCGGCGCATCGGGCCAGCTCGTCGCGGCCACGACACCAACGCCGTACGCGATCGCCGTGATCGCGAGTCCTCCACCGATGAGCTTCGGCCGCACCGACGAGGGCGGATATCGCGGCGCGGGCGTCTCCGCCTCCGTCTCCGCCTCCGCAGCCGCCGCCGCCTCCTGCGCGTAGCTCGGAGCCGCGCCGAGCAAGAGCGCGAGCGTGACGAGGATCGATGCGTGCTTCATCCCGCGCGTCACTTCTTCTTCGGCGGCGTCGCCGCGGCGGCCTTCGCGGGCAGGTTCACCGTGTACTTCACGACCTTCGGATCTCCATCGAAGGGCAGGCAATACTCGCCGATGAACGAGCGCTTGATGCACTGCTCGACCGGCGTACCCGCGAACGGCGCGCCGACCTCGACGTCGGTGATCTTGCCGATCTTGCCGTCGAACGTGACCGACACCGGACCCTCGCCCGTCGGGCCGTTCTCGACGACCGTGGCGCAGTTCGCGGCCTTCGTCTGACCGCGTTTCAGCGCGACCGTCATCTGCGCGATCTGCTCGTCGTTGAGCTTCGCGGGCTCGGTCGGCCCGGTCCATTTCGTGTCCTCGCCGGTCTCGCCCGAGGCCGCGTCGTTCGTCGCGCTGCCCTCGTCGGTCGACGTTTTCGCCGGCGGCTTCTCCCACGAGGAGTCGTCGCCGGCTTGCTTCGGCGGAGCGCCGGCGCAGGCCACGAGCAGGATGGAGAGCGAGAGGCCCAAGGTGAGGTGCGAGGTCGAGGTGCGAAGAGCCACGGTTTCTCCGGTCCCAGAGGGAGGATCGATTCGACTCGACCCTAGCAAGGTCTCGCGGTTTCCGCACAACGAAAGCCCACATCTGCCCTCGTCGGATGGTCTCTCCCGCCAAGGACGTTGTAGGAAGCTCCCATGCACCAAGGCAGCCGTCTCCGCCCCACGCTCGCCGGCCTCGCCCTCCTCGCCCTCACCGCCACGGCGCGCTCGGAGGTCCCCGCTCCCACGGCGACCCCAGCGCCGGCGCAGGCGGATCGGCCGAGTGGTGCAGCCCCGGCGCGCCCCCGCGTTTCGCTGGAGACAGGGCCGATCCTGCAAGCGATCGAGAAACTCGCGGCGGACGTGAAGGGCTGGGGCGGGACGCTGGGCGTCGCCCTCGTCGACGTGGAGTCGGGCGAGACGATCGCCGCGCGGGAAGGCCACGCCGCCTTCAACCCCGCCTCGAACGCGAAGCTCGTGACGGCCGCGGCGGCGCTGCGCCTGCTCGGCCCGGGGCATCGGTTCGTGACGGGCCTCTACGGCAAGCTCGACGGTGATCGCGTCCCGGAGCTCGTGCTGCGTGGGCAGGGTGATCCGTCGCTCGACGCTGGAGACCTCTGGCCACTCGCGCGTGAGCTCACGACCGCGGGGGTGCGGCGCGTGGGCGCGATCGTCGTCGACCAGAGTTACTTCGACGATCGGTTCGTGCCGCCGGCCTTCGAAGAGCAACCGAACGAGTGGGCGCCGTTCCGCGCGCCGGTCTCCGCGGTCGCGCTCGACGAGAACACGGTGACGCTCTCGGTGCGCGCGTCGGAGAAGGGCAAGGAGGCGCAGGTGCGCGTCGATCCGCTCGGCTTCGTGGACGTCGTCGGCGCGGTGCGAACGACGAAGAAAGGCGACCCGGAGAAGATCACGCTCGAGCTCACGCCGAAGGGTGATCGCCTCGTCGCGCGCGTGGGTGGTCACCTGCCCGAGAATTCGCGCGTCGTGCGGGTGCGTCGGCGCCTCGACGATCCGCGCCTCGTGCCGGGCTACGCGCTGCGTGCGGTGCTCGCGGGCGCGGGCATCGAGGTCGAGGGACCCGTGAAGCTCGGCGGCGCCAAGGAGAAGCGCCTGCTCGCGTCGCATCGATCACGCCCGCTCGGCGAGCTCGTCGCGTTGCTCGGCAAAGACAGCGACAACTTTTACGCCGAGATGATCTTCAAGACGATCGCCGCCGAGAAGAAGGGCCGCCCGGGCACGGCCGATGGCGCGGCGGAGGTCATCACCACGTACCTCAAGGAGATCGGCGCCTTCGAGGAGGGGATGGTCGTGAAAAACGGCTCGGGCCTCTTCGACGCGAACCGCATCACGCCCCTCGGCACGACGTCGCTTTTGCGCGCCGCCCATCGCGACGTCTCCACGGGCCCCGAGTTCCTCGCGCACCTCGCGGTCGGCGGCGTCGACGGTACGCTCCGTGGGCGCTTCAAGAACCTCTCCGATCGCGGCATCGTGCGCGCCAAGACGGGCACCCTGAACGCGGTCGCCGCGCTCTCGGGTTACGTGCTCGGCCCCCCGGGCCGCGCGCCGCTCGCGTTTGCGGTCTACGTGAACGGCATCCCGGACAAGGTTGGCCTCGCGCGAGGTGGCATCGACAAGATCGTCGACGCCGCCGCTCGCGCACTCTGGAAGGACCGGTAACTCGAGAGCAGCCCTTGCTCAGATCGCGCACGCCGTGCCCGTGCGCGATGACAAAAATGTCATACCCGTGTTCGACGCTTGGGGGCTTCGCTCGGACAAGCCGAGCACCGCCCCCAAACCCCCGAAAGCCAAAGGCCACGCGGGGAGGTTTTCCCGGGTGGCCTTCGGTCCCTTCGATCTCGCGGGGTTTTGTCCCGCGAAACCTCAGTAGTAGTCGCGCATCTGCTTGCGGATCTTCACGAGCGCCTGCTCCTGGAGCTGGCGGATGCGCTCGCGGGACAGGTTGTACTTGTCGCCGATCTCCTTGAGCGTGAGCTCGTCCTCGTCGTCGAGGCCGAAACGCCAGCGGATGATGCGCGACTCGATCGGCGTCAGCGTGGTGAGCAGCCGACGAACCTCGTCGCTCCACTTGCGGTTCGCCAGGTGATCGAACGGCGAGAGCGCGTTCTCCTCCTGGAGGAAGTCGATGAACTTGCGCCCGTCCTCGTCGCCGACCGGGCGATCGAGGGAGAACGGGGTCTCCGCGTAGAAGTCCTTCACCTTGTCGAGCTTCTCGCGCGGGACGCCGGTCTCCTTCTCGAGCTCCTCGATCGTCGGCTCGTGGCCCGTGCGCGCGATGATCGCCTGGGTCGCGCGGGCGACGCGGTTGTACGTGTCGAGCATGTGCACCGGGATGCGGACCGCGCGGCCCTTGTCGGCGAGGGCGCGGCTGATCGCGTGCCGGATCCACCACGACGCGTAGGTCGAGAAGCGGTAGCCGCGGTTGTGATCGAAGCGCTCGACCGCCTTCATGAGGCCGATGTTGCCCTCCTGGATGAGGTCGATCAGCGGCAAACGGCCGCGGTTGTAGCGACGCGCGATCGAGACGACGAGGCGCAGGTTCGCCTTGACGAACCGGTTTTTCGCGTCGTGCTGGGCCTGGAACGTCTTCTCGACCCGATCGAGGTAACGCTTGTACGACGGCGACATCGGCAGCGTCGGGCGCGGCGGCTTGAGCGGCGCGCCTTCCTCGGTGTCGGCGATCGTGTCCTCCTCGAAGTCCGGCTCGCGCACGAGGTCACGTGCGATCGAGCTGGCGCGCGACATCCACAGGCGGTCGGAGTCCGGCAGGCGGATCACGGTCGCGAGCTCGCTCGAGAGCTGGGCCCACGCCTTCTCGTGCTCGGGCGCGAGCTTGTACTTCTGCTTCTTCGCGATCTTCACGAGCTTCTGCAGCTCTTCGACCTGCGGCGCCTTCACCTCGTCCTCGCCCGCCTTCGTCACGTCCTCGCAGAGGGCGTCGAGCACGAACTCGGCCGCGGGCAGGTACGAGAGAAGCGCGACCCAGTGGTCGATCTCCGTGCGCTCGACGGCGCGCGCGGTCTCGAGCTCCTCCTCGGGGCCCATGACCGGGTGCAGCGCCATGTCGCGGAAATACCGCGCGAGCATGGAGTCACCGCCGCCCTCCTCGATGTCCTTGAGCTCGCGGTCGGCGTTGGTCCGGGGAGAATCCGGCCGGCTGAGCGGCGTGAACTCGAGGTCGATGAACTCGGCCGTCGTCGGCTCGGGCTCGAGCATCTCGGGGCGCGGGCGGATGGCGGCCGCCTCTTCCGCGGCGGCGCCCTCGTCGTCCAGCATGCCGATGTCGATGTCCGACGCGGCGAGCGGCTCCTTCGCGAGCGGCGCGGCGGGCGTCTTGGCGCGGGCGTCGTCGAGGAGCGCCTCGTCGTCGACCGGCGCCTGCGTCTGCTCGGGCTCCGTGCCTTTCGGCCGGCGCTCGAGGGTTCCGCTGCGACGAACCGGGCGCGCGCTCGCGACGGCGGCACCACGACGACCGGGCGCGCTCCCACGGGCGGGCTTGGGGGCCGAGGCGGTGCGCGTCGTGGAGCCCGTCATCGCGGCCTTGGTGGAGGGGCGGTTGGCTTCGGGGCGGCGGGCGGTCGACGTGCTCATCTTGCTCTTCGTTGCGGTGGAGGGTTTTTCGTTCACTTCTTCGGAATCACCCTTTCGAGATTGGAAGCTCTCGGCGGGGTCGAGGAGGGATCGGTCCGGGCTCGGGGGGATATCGAAGCTCGCCATGGCTGGGCCCTTGTTCCCGCTGCCCGATGGGGGGCTGAACGGGGGATTGTGCGGTTTGATTCCGGTGGATCCTCTCCGAGAAGAAATCGGCTGGCTGGCGCCGCCGTTCACGGATGCAATGCTGGAGACTGGATCGCTCGTCTTCTCGTTCGATTCTGCAAATTTCATGCCGTCATCGGCATATGTTCCCGAATTTCCCGCTCCCGGTCCGGGCTCGGAGCCGGTCGGCATGCTAGGAGCATCCACCGACAAGGCATGCAGGGAGCCCGACTCCCCATCGTGCGAGGCGGAAGGCGACGAGCTGCCTCGATGGCCGCGGTGTGCTCCCATGCTTACGCGCTCCGTTGTAGTCGATGATGCCGACTGAGAGTACGTCCAGTCGGACATTCGTCTTGCGTGTCGTTCACGAGGTCCGGGGGGACCGCCGAAACTGTTGGATGTTTTCTGGGGCTACCCTGCTGCAGGCGATAGCCCATGGAATCTTGGCTTCGTGCGCTGGCCTTCTCGGGCAGGCGCTGATGGGTAGGCAACTTGCTTCCTTCGGCGCCCTTGTCGACCCCCGCGCCGCCCTGCATCATCCGATTTTTCTGGCTTCTGTGGGCCTGGGGGCGGCCCTTGTAAAGACTGCAGCCAGCACCTTCTCCATCTACGGCCAGAAGCGGTCTGTCTTTCAGGTCGGAAACGCAATTCGGCGTACGGTCACCGCCGCGATCGTGCTGCAAGGACAACCGCCGAGCGCGGCCGCCGCCTCCCTCGCCGCGATCACCGTGCGTATCCGCGACATCGAGCGCGGCGTGGACGAGGGCGTACTCGCGGCCGCTCGTGCGATTGCACACCTCATTCCTCTCGCAGCTGCGCTCGTTTTCCTTTCTTCCAAGCTCGCGCTCGTTGCAATCCTGCTGCTCGCTCCGTTCGCGTTGATCCTGGGGATCACGCGTCGGTTCGTCCGCGTGCATCACATGCGGTCGGCACGCCTCGCCGAGGAGCTGCATTCGGCTGTAGACGAGCTGGTGCGGCATCTCGATCTATGGCGAACGTACGGAGCCGCCCGGAGGGTCCACGCCGCGCTCGGTCGCGCAGGGGACGAGGCCGGTCGCGCCGCCGCCCGCGCAGAAGCGACGAGAGGCGCCATTTCCGGCGCAAATGAGGTGCTCGCCGCCGCCGCCTTGCTGGGGCTGGTGGCCTGGATCGAGCGGTCCCAGCCGTCCCTGGAGGGCAGCTCACTCGTGGCATTTGCCGCAGTGTTTTTTCTGACCTATCGGCCTTTGCGCGATCTGGGGGACGCGCGAACGGCAATCGAGCGGGGCGCGGCGTCGCTCGAGGCGCTCGAAGCGAGCGTGCAGGTCGGAGCCGGCGAGGCAGCCCTCGAGGCGGCCGAGGAGACGAGTGTGCACGGGACGCGCAGTCGGTTTCGGCTGGCGCGTCTGGAGCTCGACGGGCTGCGTTTCGCCGTGGGCGGCGCGAACGGGAGGGCGGTCGGGTTCACGGCGGAGCCAGGGCGGATCGTGGCGATCGTGGGCCCGACGGGGAGCGGGAAGTCGACGCTGCTGCGCGGGCTGCTCGGGCTCGTGCCCGCGACGGAAGGGGCGCTTCGTTATGACGGCGAAGAGCTGACGCGGGCAGGGGTTGGTCCAGACGAACGGCCGTTCGCGTGGGTGCCGCAAGAGGCGGCCATCGTGTCGGGGACCCTCGAGGAGAACGTCGCGCTCGGCGCGAAGGAAACGCCCCAGGCGGAGATCCGGCGCGCGCTCGTGGAGGTCGGCGGGCTCGCGCTGGTCGAGGCGCGAGGCAAGGCGCGGATCATGGCCGGAGGGCACGAGCTGTCGGGCGGGGAGCGGCAACTCGTGGCGATCGCGCGGGCGGTGGCGAGTCGGCAGCCGGTGCTGCTCTTGGACGAGCCAACGTCAGGGCTCGACGCCGAGGCCGAGGCGCACGTGCTCGCGGTGCTGGCGGCGCAGCGAGGGACGCGGACGATTTTGATCGTGACGCATCGGCCGGGGCCGCTCGCGATCGCGGATGAGGTGATCTCGTTCGAGGGCGCGGCGCTCGCAGCTCAGAACTGAGACAGGAAGCGCGGATCGCTCTCGAAGTTCAGGCGGATGTTGGGGATGCCGTAACGGAGCATCGCCATGCGATCGAGGCCCGTTCCGAAGGCGAAGCCGCTGTACCGCTCGGGATCGAGGCCGGAGTGGCGGAAGACGTCGGGGTGGATCATCCCGCAGCCGAGCACCTCGAGCCATCCCGTGTGTTTGCAGACGCGGCATCCGGCGTAGGTGCCGTCGGCCTGGCGGCAGAAGACGCAGCCGCAGTCGACCTCGGCGCCGGGCTCGACGAACGGGAAGTAACTCGGCCGGAAGCGCACCGGGAGGCCCGGGCCGTAGAGGCGCTCGATGAAGGCCGTGATGACGCCCTTGAGCTCGGCGAAGCTCACCTTCTCGTCGACGAGGAAGCCGTCGATCTGGTGGAACATCGGCGAGTGCGTGACGTCGTCGTCGCGGCGGTAGACGGCGCCCGCCATCACCACGGCGAGCGGCGGCTTGCGGAGCAGGAACTCGCGCGGCTGCACCGTGGTCGTGTGCGTGCGCAGGAGCAGCCCCGGGCCGAGCCAGAAGCTGTCCTGCATATCCGTCGCGGGGTGATCGGGCGGGAAGCCGAGCTTCGTGAAGTTGTTCTCTTCGAGCTCGATCTCGGGCCCGGACTCGGCGACGAAGCCGAGGTCGCGGAAGATCGCGAGCAGCTCGTCCCGAACCTGCGCGATGGGATGCAAATGGCCGCGGCCAAACTCGCGCCGACCCGGCAAGCTGAGATCGAGGGGCAGTCCGCGCAGCTCCGCCTCGCGAGCGGCGCGCGCGATCGCTTTCAGGCGCGCCTCGAAGGCGGCCTCGACCTCTTCTTTGAAGGTGTTGACCCGGCTGCCGACCGTGGCCTTCTGGTCGGCGGGGACGTGGCGCATCAGCGCGAGGACGGCGGTGAGCTCGCCCTTTTTGCCGAGGACCTTGGCGTGTTCGAGGCGGAGGGCCTGCTCGTTCGTCGCGGCCGCGAACGCGTCGCGGTACCGCGTGCCGAGCGCGGACAGGCCCTCCTCGATGGCCTTGATCGCCTGGACGGGATCAGCGGCGCTCACGCCCCGATCTCCCGACCTAGCTCGCGCTCGCGAGCTTCACGATCGCGCCGAACGACGCCGGATCGTGGATGGCGAGCTCGGACAGGACCTTCCGGTCGAGCGACACGTTCGCCTTCTTGAGCGCGCTCATGAGGCGGGAGTACGTCGTGCCGTTCGTACGGGCACCGGCGTTGATGCGGACGATCCACAGGCGCCGGAAATCCCGCTTCTTCAGCTTGCGGCTGATGTAGCCGTACTCCCACGCGTGGCGCAGGACCTCGACGGCTTGGCGGTACCGGTTTTTTCTGCCGAGGAAATATCCCTCGGTCTGGTTCAGGACGCGGTTACGACGACGACGGGCTTTGAACCCACGCTTGACTCTCGGCATTGGGCGCTCCTCTCTTGCTCGGGGTCAGCGGTAGGGCAGAAGGAGCTTCACACGCCCCTCCATCGCCGTATCGACGGTGTCGTTCTTGCGGAGACGGCGAAGGCGCTTCTTGCTCTTCTCCTGCATGCAGTGATTCAAGCCGCCCTTGCTTCGGCGGATCTTGCCCGAGCCAGTGACGCGAAAGCGCTTCGCGGCGGCCCGGTTCGTCTTCATCTTGGGCATGGATGCCTTCTCGCTCCCGTGAGGGGTGCGCTCTGCCTGGCCTCGCTCCGACCGTCGGAGCGCCGTTCGAAACCAAGGTAGATGCGGCGGGGCGAGCTTTATGGCGGAGGGGCGAGGGGGTTGTCAAGGCCGGGACGGTCCCCAAGAGCTAGCCTCGCGCTCCATGCTCGTCCGCGCCACCTTCGAAGAGCCGTCCGGCGACGGGGCTCCCGTCCGCACCACCGTGAGCTTCCACGCTGGACATTCGCTCCTGGAAATCGCTCATTCACGCGGAATTGCCATCAACGCGCCCTGCGGCGGCCGCGGCTCGTGCGGGAAATGTATCGTCCGCGTGCTCGCCGGGACCGCCCCGCCGACCGAGGAGGACCGGGCCGTCCTGAGCGAGGGGATGCTCCGGGAGGGCCTGCGGCTCTCGTGTCGGATCCGGCCGCGGACGCCCGTCACGGTCGAGGTGCAGAGCCGGTTCGATCTGCGCGCGGCGCCGAGCGTGACCAGGCTCGCGACCGGGGAGCTGCCGCGGATCGTGGATGCAGCGGTGGATCTCGGGTCGACGAGCGTGCAACTGCGGACGATCGATCCGGCGACGGGCGAGGTGCTCGGCGAGGCGAGCGTGCTGAACCGGCAGGTGCGTCGTGGTCACGACGTGATGACGCGGCTGACGCACGCGCTGCAAGGAGTGCAGGCGCGCGAGGAGCTGACGGAGGACGCGCGCGAGACGTTGCGGATGCTCGAAGGCGCGGCGCGTGGGCGGATCTTGCCGGAGGACGGCGTGATCCGGCGGTGGGTCGTGGCCGCGAACAGCGCGATGACGTCGCTGCTCTGGGGCGTGGACGTGACGAGTTTGGCCGAGGCGCCGTACATGCCGCCGTTCTTCGACGAGCGCACGGGGCCCGCCGCGGAGCTCGGTTTGTCCGGGGAGACGGTGACGACGTTCCCGCTGCTCGGGTCGTTCGTCGGAGGTGACACGGCCGCAGCGGTGCTCGCGACGGAGCTCGATCGTCCGGGGCCTCCACGCATGCTGATCGACATCGGGACGAACACGGAGATCGTGCTCGCGCACGAGGGCTCGCTCTACGCGGCGTCGACGCCCGCGGGGCCGGCGTTCGAAGGGGGAAACATCTCGGTCGGGATGCGCGCGGAGAAGGGCGCGATCGTGCGGATCGAGGTGCGTGAAGACGGCGCGATCCGGGCGACGACGATCGGGACGGTGAAGCCCAAAGGGATCTGCGGCACGGGGCTGCTCGAGGTGCTGGGCGAGCTCGTGCGCGCGGGGATCGTGGCGAAGGACGGAGCGATCGCGTCGGGCGCGGATCGGATCACGCTCGCGCGGGGCGTGGATCTCCTGCAGATGGACATCCGCGAGCTGCAGCTCGCGAAGGGCGCGCTCCGGGCCGCGACGAAGCTGCTCTGCACGACGGCGGGCATCCGGGACAAGGACCTCGCGCGTGTCGTGATCGCGGGCGCGTTCGGGACGCACCTGCGGCACGACGTGGCGATCCGGCTGGGGATGCTGCCGGAGGTGGATCCGTCGGCGGTGGTCGCGGTGGGCAACGCGTCGCTCGAGGGCGCGACGGTGTTCGCGCGGGATCCGGAGGCGGCGCGGGCGAGGCTCGCGGATGTCCGGTCGCGCGTCCGGCACGTGGAGCTCGCGACGCGTGACGATTTCCAGGATGTCTTCGTGGCGAGCCTCGATTTCTGAGCGACCGCTCGCGCATCCATCGACGGTGCGACGTTCCGGTGCTAACCCGCCCGCCCGATGCCGCGCCGTGACGATCTGAGAAAGATCCTGCTGATCGGCTCTGGTCCCATCATCATCGGACAGGCGTGCGAGTTCGACTACTCGGGCACGCAGGGCGCGAAGGCGCTCGCGGCCGAGGGCTACGAGGTGATCCTCGTCAACTCGAACCCGGCCACGATCATGACGGACCCGGAGCTCGCGTTCCGCACGTACGTGGAGCCGCTCGACGTGCCGACGTTGACGGCGATCCTCGAGCACGAGCGGCCGGACGCGATCCTGCCGACGCTTGGTGGTCAAACGGCCTTGAACCTGGCGCTCGCGCTCGACGCGGAAGGGGTGCTCGCGCGGCTGGGGATCGCGCTCATCGGCGCGAGCCCGGCGGCGATCCGCAAGGCGGAGGATCGCGCGCTGTTCAAGGCGGCGATGGAGAAGATCGGCCTCGCCTGCCCGCGGTCGGGTCACGTGAAGAGCGTGGAGGAGGCGCGCGCGCTGGCGGAGACGTCGGGGCCCTGGGGCGAGCCGCTCGGGTATCCGGTGATCGTGCGGCCGAGCTTCACGCTCGGAGGATCGGGCGGCGGGATCGCGTGGAAGCCCGAGGAGCTCGACGCGAAGGTGCGCTGGGCGATCGAGCAGTCGCCGACGCACGAGACGCTGATCGAGGAGAGCGTACTCGGCTGGAAGGAGTTCGAGCTCGAGGTGATCCGCGACAAGGCGGACAACTTCATCGTGATCTGCTCGATCGAGAACATCGATCCGATGGGCGTACACACGGGCGACTCGATCACGTGTGCGCCGTCGATGACGCTGACCGATCGCGAGTACCAGCGGCTGCGGAATGCGGCGCGCGCGGTGATGACGGAGATCGGGGTGGAGACGGGCGGGTCGAACGTCCAGTTCGCGGTGAACCCCGAGGACGGTCGGTTCGTGGTGATCGAGATGAACCCGCGCGTGTCGCGGTCGAGCGCGCTCGCGTCGAAGGCGACGGGGTATCCGATCGCGAAGATCGCGGCGAAGCTCGCGGTGGGCTACCGGCTCGACGAGCTGACGAACGACATCACGGGCACGAGCGCCGCGTTCGAGCCGACGATCGACTACGTGGTCGTGAAGTGGCCACGCTTCGCCTTCGAAAAATTCCCCGGCGCGGATCGGCGGCTCGGGCCGCAGATGAAGAGCGTCGGTGAGGTGATGTCGATCGGGCGCACGTTCGCCGAAGCGCTGCAGAAGGCGGCGCGCTCGCTGGAGATCGGGCGGGACGGGCTTCAGTCGCTGCTCGGCAAGGTCGACTACCGGCAGCTCGGCAGCGATCCGAACCAGGCGCGCGACATGTTGATGGACGCGCCACGCGAGCCCTCGGCGCCCGTGGAGATGCCGCCGGCGAGCCACGAGGATCTGGTCGCGGCGCTGGAGAAGGTCGTGGGCGTGCCCGTGGCGGATCGGCTGTTTTACGTGGCCGACGCGGTGCGGGTCGGGATCCCGATCGAGTCCTTGTACGAGGCGACGAAGATCGATCGCTGGTTCCTGGCGCAGATCGAGCGGATCGTGCGGTTCGAACGGACGATCGCATCCGTCGCGAAGGAGAAGGGCACGCTCGACGAGGGCACGCTGCGGGATGCGAAGCGGCTCGGGTTCTCCGATCGGGCGATCGGGCGGCTCGTGGGACGCACCGAGGACGAGGTGCGCGCGATGCGGATGACGCTCGGCGTGCGCGCGGTGTTCGGACGCGTGGACACGTGCGCGGCGGAGTTCGTGGCGAAGACGCCGTACCTCTACTCGACGTACGAGCGCGAGAGCGAGGCCGCGCCGAGCGGGCGGCGCAAGGTGATCATCCTGGGCGGCGGGCCGAACCGGATCGGGCAAGGAATCGAGTTCGACTACTGCTGCGTGCACGCGGCCTTCGCGCTCCGGGACCTCGGGTTCGAGACCATCATGGTCAACTGCAACCCGGAGACGGTCTCGACCGACTACGACACGTCCGACCGGCTCTACTTCGAGCCTCTCACGTTCGAGGACGTTCTCTCGATCTGCGACGAGGAGCGCAAGGACGGCGAGCTCGTCGGCGTCGTGGTGCAGTACGGCGGGCAGACGCCGCTGAAGCTCTCGGTGCCACTCGCGCGCGTCGGGGTGCCGATCCTCGGCACGCCCGCGGACGCGATCGATCGCGCCGAGGATCGGGGTCGCTTCGACGAGCTGCTCACGAAGCTCGGCCTCAAGCGTCCGCGCGCGGCGGTGGCGTCGAGCGTCGAGGAGGCGATCGGGGCGGCGCGATCGATCGGGTATCCCGTGCTCGTGCGGCCTTCGTATGTGCTCGGCGGTCGGGCGATGATGATCTGCCACGAGGAGAGGGAGCTCGAGGCCTACATCCACGAGGCGGTCGAGGCCGCGCGCGAGGCGGGGACACACACGATCCTCGTCGACGAGTTCCTCAAGGACGCGATCGAGGTGGACGTCGACGCGCTCGGCGACGGTCGTGAGGTCGTGATCGGGGGCGTGATGCAGCACATCGAGGAGGCCGGGATCCACTCGGGTGACTCTTCGTGTGTCCTGCCGCCGCACTCGCTACCGCCGGAGGTCGTGGCCTCGATCGAGGAGCAGACGCGGCAGCTCGCGCTGGAGCTCGGCGTCATCGGCCTGATGAACGTGCAGTTCGCCGTGAAGGGCGGGGCGATCTACGTGCTCGAGGTCAACCCGCGTGCGTCGCGCACCGTGCCCTTCGTGTCGAAGGCGACGGGCCGGCCGCTCGCGAAGATCGCGGCGCAGGTGATGGCGGGCAAGACGCTCGCCGAGCTCGGGATCACCGACGGGGTCATGCCGCAACACGTGGCGGTGAAGGAGTCGGTCTTCCCGTTCGCGAAGTTCCCCGGCGTCGATACGCAGCTCGGGCCGGAGATGCGATCGACGGGCGAGGTGATGGGCATCGCGACGACGTTCGCGCACGCGTTCGGCAAGGCGCTGCGGGCCTCGGGCATGCAGCTCCCGAACACGGGATGCGCGTTCATCTCCGTGAAGAACGACGACAAACCGGCGGCGTGTGTGATCGCGCGGCGGCTGCGCGCGCTCGGGTTCTCGATCCTGGCGACGAGCGGGACGGCGCAGGCGCTCGCCCGCGCGCGGATCCCCGCGACACCCATCAACAAGGTGAACGAGGGATCACCGCACGTCGTCGACGCGATCAAGGCCGGTCAGGTCTCGCTCGTCGTGAACACAACGGTCGGCGCGCGGTCGATCCGCGACAGCTACCCGATCCGGCGGAATGCTTTGCTCGCCAACGTTCCGTACTTCACGACGATGGCGGCTGCGATGGCCGCGGTCGACGTGCTCGAGGCGAGCGCGCACGACGCGCGTGCGGCGTACCGGGTCCGCTCGCTCCAGGAGTGGAACCCCTCGTCCTGAGGGAACGGGAAGGCCGCCGGCAGCCGAAACGCCGGCGGTCTACGGCGCCTTCGGATCGTTCGTGTCGCTCTTGCTCGGATCACTCGCGCCGCGCTCGTCGCTCTCGTCGGGCGAGACGCGGCGCTCGCGTGGCGTGAGCGCCGCGGTGAGGGCGACTGCGAGCGCGCCGACGACGACGCTGCCGTAGAAGAGGATGTCGATCGCGCTGCCCGCGGACGAGCAGTTCGCGCCTGGGCCGAGGCGAACGGCGAGCACACCTTCGGGCAGCGCGGGCGGCCCCTCTGGCGTGCTCGCCTCTTCGCTCACTTGCCCACCACGATGCGTTGACCGAAGGCCCGATCGACGGCCTCGCAGAACGAGCGGAACGCCTCGTACTCGGCCGGCGTGATGCGCGCCTTCTTGAAGGAGAGGCCCGTCCGCACGGTGACCTTGCCCGGGGCCTGCTCCACCGTGACGTGGAACGCGCCGAACGGCGTGTCGAGCTTCTGCGCCGTGGGCGCGGCGCGGACCTTCATCCCCGCCGGGACCTTGATGACCCACTCCTCTTCACGGCTCGTGAGCGCCGAGAGGGTGACGTCGAGCGTGCGCTTGGAGGAGGGCGCGAGCTCGGCGACGAGACGCGGCGTGATGCTGGCGGGCACGCTGAGCGCGTCGCCCTCGCGCCGCGCGAAGCTCGTGGCCTTGCCGCGGGTCCGGATCTTCACGGGTTGCTCGACGTCGTCGAGGTCGCCCGTCTCCACGCCCGCGCGGCCCTTCTCGAGCTCGATCGGGCCGAAGTCCGAGGCGAGGTCCTGCGACGCGCGTTCGTTGCGTGTGCCCTCGGCGAGGTAACGCCTGCGCCAGTCGGGCGCGTACGCGCCGGCCACCTGCATGTCGGAGACGAGCTGCGCCGCGCCGCCTTCGGCGAGCGTCACCTCCACGTGGCGGCGCGCGAGCGACTGCTCCGGCGGGGGCTGCGGCAGGCGCACGAGCTTGGGTTTGCCCTCGTTCACGAGCAGGCCGATCGCCGAGCGATCCATGACGGGCAGCTCCATCGAGCCCGTGTGCTCGGCCGTGCCGTCGAGGTAGAGGTCCATCGACGGCACGTAGACGATCGCGTGATCGAAGGGCGCGAGGCTCGCGGGCTCGGGGGCGATGTCGCCGCGCATGCGCGTGCGGAGAAGGACGATCGTCGAGTTGATGCCGAGCTCGCGCAGCATCGTGACGATCAGGGTCGCCTTGTCCTTGCAGTCGCCCCAGCCGCGCGCGAGCGTCTGCGCGGCGCGGCGCGGGCGGATGCCCTCGATGCCGAACTCGAGCGCGACGTAGCGCGTCTGCGTGGCGAACTTGTAGATGGCCTTCACCTTCGCGGCGTCGTCGGTCAGGCCCTTCGTGAGTTCGCGGGCGCGCCTGCGCACCTCGTCGTCGACGTCGAACTGCTCGCGCGCGAGGCCCCAGTACCACGCGCCCACCGCGTCCCACGTGTCGAACGTGGAGACGTGCACGGTGCCGAGCACCTCGGACCACGGCGGCATGTTGGGCTCGGGCGCGAGGGCCGGGACGTTCGTCCCGACGAAGCGGTAGATGCGTTTGTCGCCGTCCTCCTTCACGTCCTCGACGAGCCCGGGGAGCCGGTCGGTGCGGATGAAGAAGCGGCGCGACTTCGGCGTGATGAGGACGTACTCGCTGCTCGCGATGGGCTTGTCGTTCTGGAGGTACTGGACCTCGCCGAAGTAGTCGCTCTTCTCGTTGCGCGGCGCCACGTCCTCCACGCGGTAGCGGAGCTCGACGACGTCGCCCGCGTTGAGGCGCGGGAAGAGGACGACGAACGCGCGCTGCGACGTGTACATCGAGAT
>Ga0307406_10000586_pt1 | contig 20986 bp, 16 predicted proteins | sample 322Cmetagenome_3_FD_203706 | JGI IMG/M metagenome (GOLD analysis project Ga0307406, IMG submission 203706) | Maize rhizosphere microbial communities from greenhouse at UC Davis, California, United States - 322HYB-C-2 | ecosystem: Host-associated > Plants > Roots > Rhizosphere > Soil | place...
AGGGCGGCCCAACGCACGGCGGCGGCGGATGCGGCGGCGAAGATGCCGTCGAGCTCGTCGGTCGTCTCGACCTTGGCGAGAGCGATCGAGTCGAGACCCAGTGTCGACTCCAGCGACCGCGCCAGGATCTCGCGACCCCAGGTGCGGTTCGCGGCGATCGCCGGGTCGCTGTCGGGCTGGTTCTCGAAACCGGTGGTCACCTCACCGCCGGCACCCGCGGCGGCCTCGGCCGCACGGTCCTGCACGCGGTTCGACGAGGGCACGGAGCGGTCGGCCTCGAGACCGGCCAGGGAGCGCTCGAAGCGCTCACGCTCGCGAGTGAGCAGTGCGGGGTCCGATGCGAGCTCGAACACGGCCGACATGAAGTTCTCCGGGCTCGCGTTCTCCTCGAGGCGGCGCACGAGGTACGCGATGGCCACGTCGAACTCGGCCGGGTTCACCACGGGCGTGTAGAGCAGCAGCTGACCGACGTCCTTGCGGACGGCCTCGGCCTGACCCGTCGCCATGCCGAGGAGCATCTCGTACTCGACGGCATCCGTCACCCCGCGGGCCTGCGCCAGCAGCCAGGTGTAGGCGATGTCGAAGAGGTTGTGTCCCGCGACACCGATGCGCACGGCATCCAGTCGATCGGGCGTCATCGACCAGTCGAGCACCCGCTTGTAGTTCGTGTCGGAATCCTGCTTGGTGCCGTAGGTGGCGAGCGGCCAGCCGTGCACCGCCGAGTCGACGTGCTCCATGGCGAGGTTCGCGCCCTTGACGACGCGCACCTTGATCGGCGCACCGCCCTTCGCGCGGCGAGCCGAGGCCCACTCCTGGAGATGCTGCATCGCGCCGAGCGCATCGGGCAGGTAGGCCTGCAGCACGATCCCGGCCTCGAGCTTCTCGAGCCCGGGCTGGTCGAGGATGCTGGTGAACGCCGCGATCGTCAGGTCGAGGTCGCGGAACTCCTCCATGTCGAGGTTGATGAACTTGGTCTTGCCGGCGGCCTCCGAGGTCGCGGCGAGCTCGTACAGGGGGGTGAGCTTCTCGACGACGTCGGCCACGGCCTCGTCGAACGACCACATCGACAGCTGGCTGACGACGCTCGACACCTTGATCGACACGTAGTCCACGTCCTTGCGGGCGAGGAAGTCGTAGGTGCCCTGCAGGCGGCGGCCGGCCTCACGCTCGCCGAGCACCGCCTCGCCGAGGAGGTTGAGGTTCAGGCGGTTGCCGCTCTTGCGCAGCTTCGCGATCGCCGGGCCGAGCTTCGACGGCGTCGCGTCGAGCACGAGGTGCCCGACCATCGCGCGCAGCACGCGGCGCGAGATCGGCACGACGACGCCGGGCAGCTTGGGCGCCCAGAAGCCGCCGGTCTTGATCGCGGCGCGGAGGTAGCCGGGCAGCAGCGAGGGCGTGATGTCCGAGAGGTCGGCGAGAGCGCGGCCGGCGACACTGAGGTCTTCCGGGCGCATCACGCCGTCGACGAAGCCGACCGTGAAGGCGAGTCCGTTCGGGTCCTTGAGAACCTCGGAGAGACGCTGCGCTGCGGGCTCGACGGGGTGCGTCTCGCTCTCGGTGAGCCAACGCTGCACGAGGGCGGCGACCTCGTCGGTGCTCGGCGTGGTGTCGGGGGTGGTGGTGTCGGCGACGACAGTCATCGGGGTGAGCCTTCCAGGGGGATCGCACACCCGGGAACGTGTGCGGCTCGATCATTGTCAGCCTCGCCGGTAGGCTACGTCTATCAACCGATTCGGGACCATTCTGTTCAGCCGGAGTGAACGATGGGGACGACTCCGAAAGGCTCAGGATGCTCGACGTCAACCGACTGCGGATGCTGGTCGAACTGTCTCGTCGCGGCACGCTCTCGGCCGTCGCCGATGCGCTCTCGTACAGCAAGGCTTCGGTGTCGCAGCAGCTCAGCGCCCTCGAACGAGACGTCGGCGTCCCGCTGCTCCGCCGGGTGGGGCGCGGCGTGCAGTTCACCCCGCAGGGCACCGTGCTCGTGGCCGAGGCGATCGGCATCCTCGATCAGCTCGAACACGCCGAGGTGGCGGTCGCCGAGTCGCTCACCGAGGTGACCGGCACCGTGCACATCGCGGTCTTCCAATCGACGGCGCACTCCCTGCTCCCCGGGGCGCTCAACGCGCTGCGCAAGCAGCATCCGGCCCTGCGCGTCGAGGTCACCGAGAGCGATCCCGAGACCGGGCTCGTCGGCGTCTCGAGCCGCGACTTCGACCTGATCCTCGCCGAGCAGTACCCCGGTCGCACCCGCCCGATCCACGCCGATCTCGATCGGGTGGTGCTCGTCCACGACTCCATCACGCTGGCCAGGAAGCCGGGGACCCGGGATGCCGAGGACGCCGTCGCCGCGCTCTGGTCGACCAGGGATGCGCCGTGGGTGCTCGAACCCGCGGGCACGGCGTCGCGAGCCTGGGCCGAGCAGCTGTGCCGCACCGCCGGCTTCGAGCCCGACGTGCGCTTCGAGGTCGCCGATCTCACGGCGCACGTGCGTCTGATCCGCGCCGGTCTCGCCGTCGGACTCCTTCCCGAGCTCGTGTGGGCCGGCGAGGCACCGACCGTCGCGCTCACGCCGCTGCCCGATGAGCCACGTCGGGAGATCTTCTCCTCCGCTCGTCGGGTATCGGCCGCAGCGCCGTCGATCCGTGCGGTGCGGCGAGCTCTCGCCTCCGCCGCATCCCGCAACCTGCTGGACTGAGCGCGGATCGTCCCCCGACGTCATCTCGCGTCATCGGGAATATGCGTTCACATACATCTGTTGAGACCCTCGTACCCGGACGAAGGAGTCCGATCGACTCCTTTTCGAAAGGCACTTCCGTGAGCACTCCCGTGATCGACCGCACCGCCCCCACCGAGCACCCCGTCCTCGACGTCCTCGCCGGCCGCTGGAGCCCCCGCGCCTACGACGCGCAGAACTCGATCGACGAGGCGAAGCTCGCCACCGCGCTCGAGGCGGCGCGCTGGAGCCCCTCGGCGAACAACTCGCAGCCGTGGCGCTTCATCGTCGCCCGCCGCGGCACCGCCCTCCACGCGCAGGTCGTCGACTCGCTGATGGGCTTCAACCAGACCTGGGCCGGCAACGCCGCAGTGCTGGTGGTCGCGATCGCCGAGACCGCCACCGCCGACGGCACCCCGATCTCCCATGCCTTCTACGACCTCGGCCAGGCCGTGGCGCACTTCTCGGTGCAGGCGCACCACGACGGACTCGTCGTGCACCAGATGAGCGGATTCGACGCGGCGGTCGTGCGCGAGTTCGCCGACCTCGACGAGCGCTTCGTGCCCGCCACGGTCTTCGCGGTCGGCGAGTTCGGCGACGTCGAGGCGCTCCCCGAGGTTCTCCAGGAGCGCGAGGTCGCCCCGCGCGTGCGTCGCCCGATCGACGAGACCGTCATCCTCAGCGCCTGACGCATCGCCCACGGGCGACACACAAGAGGGGCGGATGCCATGGCATCCGCCCCTCTTGTCATGCCCGGGGGTGACCGAGCCACATGGCCGGGTCCTACTCGTCGAGCAGCTCGGCGTCAATCACATCGTCGTCGTCGGATCCGAGATCGGGCTCGGGTTCGGGTGACGTCGACGTGAGCATGAGCCCGCTGCCGTCGACCGCGACGTCGACCCTGACCAGGTCGCCGTCGTGCACGCCGCCCGAGAGCAACGCCGTGGCCAGCTTGTTCTGCACCTCGGTCTGGATGAGACGCCGCAGCGGCCGGGCGCCGAACATCGGGTCGTAGCCGCGCTCGGCGAGCCACGACCGCGCGTCGGGCGTGACCGCCAGAGTGAGTCGCCGATCGCGCAGGCGGTCGTGCAGCTGGTCGATCGACAGCTCGACGATCTGCGCCAGGTCGTCCTGACTGAGCGCGGAGAACATCACGATGTCGTCGAGACGGTTGAGGAACTCGGGCCGGAACGCCTGGTGCACGAGCGCCATCACCTGCTCGCGCTTCTCATCGGGCGACAGCGTCGGATCGATGAGGATCGGCGAACCGAGGTTCGAGGTGAGGATCAGGATGACGTTCGAGAAGTCGACCGTGCGGCCCTGTCCGTCGGTCAGTCGGCCGTCGTCGAGAACCTGCAGCAGCACGTCGAAGACCTCGGGGTGCGCCTTCTCGACCTCGTCGAGCAGCACGACGCTGTACGGACGCCGTCGCACGGCCTCGGTCAGCTGACCGCCCTGCTCATAGCCCACGTACCCGGGAGGGGCTCCGACGAGCCGGGAGACGGAGTGCTTCTCGCCGTACTCCGACATGTCGATGCGCACCATGGCGCGCTCGTCGTCGAACAGGAAGTCGGCCAGGGCCTTCGCCAGCTCGGTCTTTCCGACACCGGTCGGGCCGAGGAACAGGAACGATCCGGTCGGGCGACCGGGGTCGCTGATGCCCGCACGCGAGCGCCGTACGGCATCGGAGACGGCCTTCACGGCATCCTTCTGTCCGATCAGGCGCTTGCCGAGCTCGGATTCGAGGTGCAGCAGTCGCTCGCTCTCACCCTGCAGCAGTCGCCCGACGGGGATGCCGGTCCATGCGGCGATCACGGCGGCGATGTCCTCGTCGGTGACCTGCTCGTTGACCATGCGACCCTCGGTCGACACCGTCGCCTCGGCCTGCTCGGCCTCGGCGATGTCGCGTTCGAGGCGCTTGATCGTCTCGTACTCGAGCTTCGAGGCGCGCGTGTAGTCGGCCTCCCGCATCGCGAGGTCGCGCTGCGTGATCGCATCGTCGAGCTGCTTCTTCAGGTCGCCGACACGGTTGAGGCCCTGGCGCTCGCGCGCCCAGCGGGCTTCGAGCTCGGCGAGCTGCGCCTCCATGCCCACGAGCTGCTCGCGGAGGGCCGCGAGCCGCTCTTTCGACGCGGCGTCCTTCTCGCGCTTGAGCGCCAGCTCTTCGAGCTTCATGCGGTCGACCTGACGCTTCAGCTGGTCGATCTCGACCGGAGACGAATCGATCTCCATCTTGAGCCGCGACATCGACTCGTCGATCAGGTCGATCGCCTTGTCGGGAAGCTGCCTGGCCGGCAGGTACCGGTTCGACAGTGCAGCGGCGGCGACCAGCGCGCTGTCGGCGATCGTCACCCCGTGATGCGCTTCGTAGCGGCCCTTGAGCCCCCGGAGGATCGCGATGGTGTCCTCGACCGTGGGCTCACCGACGTAGACCTGCTGGAAGCGGCGCTCGAGAGCGGCGTCCTTCTCGATGAACTCCCGATACTCGTTGAGAGTCGTCGCGCCGATCAGCCGCAGCTCGCCCCTGGCCAGCATCGGCTTGAGCATGTTCGACGCCGCGACCGAGCCTTCGCCGCCGCCCGCGCCCATGAGCACGTGCAGCTCGTCGATGAAGGTGATGATCTGCCCGTCGGATTCGGTGATCTCCTTGAGGACGCTCTTCAGCCGCTCCTCGAACTGGCCGCGGTACATCGCCCCGGCGACGAGGGCCGAGATGTCGAGCGACACGAGCTCCTTGTCCTTGAGCGACTCGGCGACGTCACCCGCCACGATGCGCTGGGCGAGCCCCTCGACGACGGCCGTCTTGCCGACGCCGGGCTCGCCGATCAGCACGGGGTTGTTCTTCGTGCGACGGGTGAGCACCTGGCTGACTCGACGGATCTCGCTGTCTCGCCCGATCACGGGGTCGAGCTTGCCCTGTCGGGCACGGTCGGTCAGATTGATACCGAACTGCTGGAGGGCGGACTGCTGGTCATCGTTCTGGGGACTGCTCTGCGGGCTTGGCATGTGTTCCTCCTGGGGAGACTCCTTCGGGTCGGCATCCACAAAGTTGAGTGGATGTGACTCAAGTTTAGCGCATTCTGCGCGCGGCATCCAGGATCACGCGGGCGACCTCGCGCTTCGATCCCGCGGCGGATGCCACGACCTCACCTCCCGCCCCGACGATCTCGACCGCGTTGTCGCGCTTCTCGAAGCCGTGATCGGCGTTCGCGAGGTTCACCGCGAGCAGGTCGACGCCCTTGCGCTCACGCTTGCGGCGAGCGCGCTCGCGACGTTCGTCTGCGTCCTCCGAGGTCTCGGCCGCGAAGGCGACGATGGTCTGCCCCTGCGGCGCACGGCCGTCGGCGCGGGATGCCGCGAGCGCGGCGACCACGTCCTCGTTCTCGACCAGGTCGAGGTGCGTGAGCACGCCCTGCTCCTTGGTGAGCTTGTGCTCCGACACCGTCGCGGGGCGGTAGTCGGCGACGGCGGCGGCCATGATGACGATGTCGGCAGCCCCGGCGGCGTGCTTCATCGCGTCGGCGAGCTCGGCCGCAGTCCCGACCTGGACGACCCTGACGGACGGATGCCGGGCATCGGCCAGCACATCCGCTGAGATGTTGGCGGCGACCAGCGTGACGTTCGCGCCGCGGGCTGCGGCGTCCACCGCGAGCGCGATGCCCTGCCGGCCGCTCGACCGGTTGCCGAGGAAGCGCACGGGATCGATCGGCTCCCTGGTGCCGCCCGCGGACACGACCACACCCAGCCCGTCGAGGTCACGCGGCGCGAGGAGCGCGAGGGCCGCCTCGAAGATCTGCTCCGGCTCCGACATGCGGCCGGGCCCGCTGTCGCCCCCGGCGAGCTCGCCGTCGGACGGGCCGACCAGATGCACTCCGCGCGACCTCAGGGTCGCGATGTTCGCCTGCGTGGCGGTGTTGCGCCACATCTCGGCGTGCATGGCCGGCGCGATGAGCACCGGAGCCTCGGTTGCGAGCAGCGTGGTGCCGAGCAGATCGTCCGCGATGCCCGCGGTGATCTTCGCGATCGAGTTCGCCGTCGCGGGGGCGACGATCACCAGGTCGGCGTTCTGGCCCAGTGCGACATGACGCACCCGCGCGACGTCGTCATGCACGCTCGTCGTGACCGGATGCCGGCTCAGAGCCTCCCACGTCGGGGTGCCGACGAATCGCAGGGCGTCCTCGGTCGGAACGACGGTCACCTCGTGTCCGGCCTTCGTCAGCAGACGCACCAGGTGCACTGTCTTGTATGCGGCGATGCCACCCGTAACCCCGACGACGATGTTCACGGTTCGATTCTGCCCCAGCATCCGATGTCGCGGGCCCGGGACTGCGACGCGCTTCTAGACTGGAGCTCGTGTGCACCGTGGTGATCGATGTGGCCGGATCCGAGACCGCGCGACTGCTCGCAGTGCGCGATGAAGACCCGCAACGGGAGTGGGATGCCCTCGGCGAATGGTGGCCGGACGCCTACCCCGGGGTCTCGGGCATCCGCGACCGGCGTGCCGGTGGCGCGTGGCTCGCGGTGAATGCGGCAGACAGACGACTCGCAGTGCTGCTGAACCGCGCCGACGTCGTGGATCTCGCGGCAGACGTCGCCGTCTCTCGCGGTTCGCTCGCCCTCGAATCGGTCATGGGGCGGTCCCCGGTGGCTCCGCTTCCCATGCACGGCTTCAACCTGCTCGAGGTTCGGCCGGAGGGAGCGCGCGTGCTGAGCTGGGACGGCGCGGAGCTGCGCGAGACACCGCTCGGCGACGGCATCCACATGATCGCGCACGACGACCTCGACGACCTCGGCACTCCCCGGATCGCGGCGTGGCTGCCGGAGTTCCGGGCGCTCGGGCCCGCGGCCGACAGCGGCGACTGGACCGGCGAGTGGACGACGCTGCTCGCCTCGTCGGCACGGTTGGACCCGGAGGACGATCGGGCGATCATCCGCGACAACCGTCCGCACGGCTACCCGACCCAGTCGCTGCTGTACTGCACCGCCGCGGTCACCCCCGACAGCGTCGACGTCGACTATCGCGCGCTTCCCAGCCCCGGCCACTGGGACCACTGAGCAGCGTGCGGCACTGAGCGCAGCGTGCGGCGCAGCTGCGTCGCGCAGTGCCGCGCTCAGGCCGCAGACGACTCGCCGTCGTCGGCGCACGAGAAGCGCGCACGGTAGGCCGTCGGGGTGGTGCCGAGCACCCGCGAGAAGTTCTGCCGAAGCACGGCCGCCGACCCGAAGCCGCACTCGTCGGCGATCTGCTCGAGCGACAGATCGCTGCGCTCGAGCATCCGCTGGGCGTGCAGCACACGCTGCCGCGCCAGCCAGGCCGCCGGAGTCGCGCCGTACTCCGCCTTGAACCGTCGGGCGAACGTGCGGGGAGACATGAGCGCGCGGGCCGCGAGCTGGTCGACGCCGAGATCGTCGCGGAGGTGCGCGACGGCCCAGTCCGCGACGGCGGCGAGCGAATCGTTCTGCGCGACGGGGATCGGACGGTCGATGAACTGCGCCTGGCCTCCGTCGCGCTGCGGCGGCACGACCATGCGACGGGCGATGCGGTTGGTGAGCTCTGCCCCGAGTTCGATCCGCAGCAGGTGCAGGCAGGCGTCGATGCCCGCCGCCGTGCCTGCGCTCGTGATGATGCGGTCGTCCTGCACGAAGAGCACGTCGGGGTCGATGTCGATCTCGGGATACATCTCGGCCATCACGTCGGAGTACATCCAGTGCGTAGTCGCCCGACGCCCGTCGAGCACTCCGGCGGCGCCGAGGATGAAGGATCCGCTGCAGATCGTCAGCACCCAGGCGCCGCGCGCGACCGCGTCGCGGGCGACCTCGAGGAGCAGCGGGTCGATCTGCGTCCAGTACTCCCGGGGAACCGGACACAGGATGACGAGGTCCGCTTCGTAGGCGAACGACAGGTCGTGCTCGACGTTGATCGAGAAGCCGAGCTTCGACTGCACGACACCGGGGTGCGGAGCGACGACCCGGAAGTCGAAGTTCGGGACCCCGTCGTTCGACCGGTCCAGTCCGAACGCCTCGCAGGCGAGGCCGAACTCGAACGGCGCGAATCCGTCTTGGACGACGCAGGCGACGGTCTTCATCATGGCGCTCTCCCGGTTTGGCAGTTTTCCTACGTGCAGAGTCTATTCTGCCACTCGTGGCAGATCAACAGTGATCGTAGCGTTTCTGCCATGTTCCTCATCATCGCACTCATAGCCCTCGCCGTGTGGGCTCTCGTGTCCACGGTCATCGAACTCCGCCGCGACGGATACCGACGCGTTCCCACTGACTGGTCCCGCGTCGCCGATCGAGACGCGCTCGACCGAGCGGAGACCGGGCGCGTCTATCGCTGAACCGGAGCGGAATCTCCCTGCGCGCCGGCATGCGCGGCTACGCTCGTGTGCATGAGCGAGCCCCAGCAGCCTCCCGCGCAGCCACACGGAACTCCCCCGGACTACGCGGGCTCGCACTATCCGGCGCAGCCGGTACCGCAGCCGGTACCGCAGCCGACACCGCAGCCGACACCGCAGCCGACGCAACCGCAGCACGCGCCGCACGACGGCCAGCCGCACGCCGGACAGCCCTACCCCGGACAGCAGCATGCCGGACAGCCCTATGCCGGACAGCCGTACCCGGGCGAGCAGCGTCCGGCCCAGCCCGGAGCCGGCCTCGGGCGCACCGCCTTCCTCCTCGCGCTGGTCTCGCTCGCTATCGGGCTTGTCGTCACGCTGTCGTACCCTCTGATGTTCCGGATGACGGGCGACCCCTTCGCGATCGGCGCGTTCTCGGCGATCGGCAACGGTCTCGTGCTGGTCGTCGCCGTCGTCGGACTCATCCTCGGCCTGATGTCGGTGCGACGACCGGGGCCGAAGATCCTCGCCGGCATCGCGATCGGCGTCACCGCATCGCAGCTCGTCGGAATCGTCATCTCGTGGGTGTCGAATCTCTTCTACGCGCTTCCCTTCTGACCGTCCGGAGAATCGATGAGCGACCAGCAGCAGAACCCAGACGCCCCCCAGGATTCGGGCAGGCCGTACACGCAGCCAGGCCAGCCGCACGCGCAACCCGGCCAGCCCTATGCGCAACCCGGCCAGCCGTACGCGCAACCCGCCCAGCCCTACGGACAGCCTTCCCAGCCCTACGGACAGCCCGCCCAGCCCTACGGACAGCCCGCCCAGCCCTACGGAGTCGCGACGCCGCCGTACGCATCAGGGCAGACAGCACCGCGGCCCGGGAGCCTCGGTCGCACCGCGTTGATCGTGGCGGTGAGTGCCGCGGCCGTGGGGCTCTTCTTCCAGATCGTCACCCCGTTCATGTACATGAGCGTCGGCTACCAGTTCGTCGATCTGCTGTCGAACCTCGTGAATCTCATCGTGCTGGCCGGCGCGGGTGCCGGTCTGGTGCTGGGACTCATCGCGCTTCGGCGCCCGGCGCCTCACCTGCTCGCGGCGATCGCGATCGGCGTGGGCGGCAGCGCCGTCGTCGGCACCCTCGTCTCGTGGGTGTCGAACCTGTTCTACTACTTCGGGTTCTGAGTGCGAGACTCGGCCGCGAGCACGCGGTCGTAGACCTCGATCATCGCGGCGGTGCGCGACGACTGACGGAACGACTCCGAGACTTCGCGCATGGGCTGAGGTGCGGTGCCGGCAGCGATGTCGGATGCCGCGCGGCGCAGCGTCTCGACGAGACCCGCCCCTCGCTGGTCCTCGGTGCCTGACGCACCCGGGACAGCCCAGAGACCGCCACCCAGTTCTGCGGCGATGTCGGGGTCGCTGATCACAGACGGCGTGCCGAGCGTCGCCGCCTCGAACGGCGTCATCCCCTGCGTCTCGAAGCCGATCGAGGTCTGCACGAGCGCGTCAGCGGCGGCGATTCGCGCCAGCGTGTCGGGATAGCTGAGCTTGCCGGCGAATCGGACCGTCGGCAGGTCCTCGACGATCTTCTCGGCCGCGGCTCGCTGGGCGCCTCCGCCGATGATCTCGAGATCGGCATCGACTCCCGATTCGACGAAGGCCTCGAGGAAGGGGAGCAGTCGCTTCTCGGGGCTCATGCGCCCGAGCCAGACGAAACGGGGGCGCCCCGGTTCACGCTCGCCGGGCGCGGCGGCGAGGGTCGCGTCGCGGATGTCGTCGTCGATGCCGTTCCACACCACATCGACCGGACTGAATACCCCATGCTCTTCGAGGCGTCGGGCGAAGTGGGTCGACGGTGCTGTCACCGCTGACGCGCCGCCGGCGATTCCACGCAGGAACGCCCAGCCGTCACTGCCGCCGATCGTCGGCACCACCCCCGCGAGCGCCCGGCGCCGCCAGATGTTCAACGCAGAGAGCACCGGTCCATGCAGCGGGGTGACCGCGGCGATCCCCACGTCCACGCGGTTGTGCATGGTGTGCACGACGGGAATGCCGTGTCGAGCCGCATATCGGTGCCCGATGAACGCACCCCAGAAGTCCGCCTGGACATGCACGAGATCCACGGGCGGTCGATGCGTCAGCGCCCGATCGAGGAAGCGATCCGTGCGGCGTCCGGGCCAGCTCATCGAATACTCGCGGTCGACGGTGATCGGCACCGACGGCAGGTCGAGGTTCGAGGGATCGGTGCCGCGTGCAGCCCGCGATCCGTGCATCTTCGGCGCCACGACGGTCACGGTGTGGCCTGCGCGCTCGAGGAACTCGCGCTGCAGCCGCATCGACACCTGCGCCCCGCCGAGCGAGTCGAGGTGCTGATCGCCGAAGAAGACGATGTGCATGGCGGGTGCCGTCACTCGGGCAGGGGCTCGTCGCGGTACAGCGCCTCGAAGGTGTCGAGCGTGCGGTTGATGTCGTGGATCGCGACGCCGTCGAGGGATGCCTGCTGCATGCGGGCGTACTCCCCGGGTGATGCGGTCAGCACATCGGTGAGCCGCGCCGCCAGGGCATCGGCATTGCCCGGTTCGAACAGGTAGCCGTTCTCGCCGTCGTGCACGAGGTGCGGCAGTGCGACAGCATCCGCCGCGACGATCGGGAGCGCGGAGGCCATGGCTTCCATCGTCGCGATCGACTGCAGCTCGGCGATCGAGGCGATCGTGAAGACCGAGGCACGCGAGAGCAGCGCCCGCAGTTCCTCATCGCTGGTGCGTCCGTGGAACGTCACGCGGTCGGCGAGGCCGAGTTGGTGCGAGAGATTCTCGAGCTGCTTGCGCTGATCCCCGCCGCCGACGATGTCGAACGTGGCGTGCAGTGCGGGGTCGAGCTTCGTCATCGCCTGCAGGATGACCTCGACCTGCTTCTCGGCGGTCAGTCGGCCGACGAAGATGATGCGATTCGCGTCACGGGGTGCGACGACCGGCGTGTACTGGGTGCGGTCGATGCCACAGCTGACGGGGATGACGTTCTCGACAGCGACGGTGCGCTCGAGGAAGTCGGCTGCTCGACGCGTCGGCGTCGTGATCGCGCGGGTCAGCGCGAAGGTGCGCTTCGCGTCGCCCCACGCCCACCGCAGCACGAGATCGTCGATGAACTTCGGCATCGTGGTGTGGTCGAGGATGTTCTCGGCCATCACATGGTTCGTCGCGATCACCGGGATGCCCCGTTCGTGGGCGATGCGCGAGAGGCCGCGACCGATCACGATGTGCGACTGGATGTGCACGACGTCGGGCTGCACGTCGTCGATGATCTTGCGGGCGTAGTGCTTCACGCGCCACGGCCAGACGAAGCGCAGCCAGTCATGCGGAGCCCAGCGCACCGAGGGCAGTCGGTGAAGAGTCATCGGCTCGCCCTCGATGACCTCCGTCCGCGCGGGCGTGCGGCGGTAGACCAGGTTCGGGGCGACGACATGCACGTCGTGGCCGCGCTGCACGAGACCGGCGGCGAGGCGCTCGGCGAAGCGCGCGGCACCGTTGATGTCGGGCGCGAAGGTGTCGCATCCGATCAGGATGCGCAGTGGACGGGGTCCCGTGTGGGGAGCGACGTCGGAAGCACTCGTCGGATCGGAGGTAGAGGAGGACATTCTGCCTTACGGTACGGCGGCCAGGGGAGCCCGATCGGGCGCTCGCCACTCTACCCGAGGGGCTTGTTCGAGCTGCTGAGGCATACCGGCATCCCTCAGCCTCACCCCCTACCGTGGAGGCATGCGACTGACTGCCGACGCCGACCCGCAACTGTGGATCCCCGTGACGGATTCGCTCGGATGGAGGGGGCGCCGGCACCGCAAGGCGGCGATCCGGATGCTGTTGGGGCAGGTGAACTCGGCGATCGGCGCCACGCAGCGTCCGGGTTCGCGGCTCGGCGCCTGGGCGATGAGCCAGGCGGCGCCGATGCTGATGCGCCGGGCGGACGGGCGCGTGCTCGTCTGGACCTGGAAGGCGGACCCTGAGCTGGTCGTGGCGATGGCGACCGCGCAGGCGCTGACTCCCGAAGTCCGGATCGCCCGCGCCTCGATGCCGATGGACTACGACGACACCCAGTCCTTCTCGAGCCGCTGGCTGGGCACGGGAGAGAAGCTCGTCGTGGCGATGCCGCCGTCCCCTGCATCTCCGCCGTTCGTCACCTACACCTGGGACACCGGCACGCACCTGGTGACGTTGACCGCGATGTGCAGCGACCGCGAACGCTTCGGCACGCTCGACGGTGCGCTCGATGACCTCGCGCGCAGCATCCGGGTCGCCGATGAGGTCACGGGCGGCGAATCTCCCGAGGTGCTCCGCCTCGGACCCGCCTGAGCTCGATTCTCCCGCCCGAGCGGCGGTTGCCAGAGTTCGATCGCGGGACCTTCCCGGGTCGTGGATGCGGGCGAAGGTGCCATATTCGGCTGTTCTTCTCCGGTCAACGCCGTCAGGTCAGACCCGCATACGGGCAGCTCGAACGTGCACGTTCCGCAGGAGGTTGAGCCTCGGTGTGCGCCATCGTTCGTCGGGATCCCACCATCTCGGTCCCCGCACCTGCGGGACCCCGTCGTCCATGCGGATCTCCCACCCCGAGGTCCCGAGGCTTCGGTGGTGCCACCAGCACAACGGCACCCCGTTATCGGTATGAGTCGGACCACCCCGCGCATGCTCGACGACATGGTGAATCTCGCACCACGACGCCGGAACGTGGCATCCGGGAATCAGGCACTCCTTGTCGCGGGCGATGATCGCCCGCCGCTGATGCACCGTGAACACCCGGTCGGTGGTCGTGATCCCGATGATCCTGCCCTCATCCACCAGCACCCGTTGAATCGTCCCCGCGCATCCGACGTGCGCGGCGACGGAAACCGGGACGTGGGCACCGGATCCGACGACCGTCGCCCACCCACCGTTTCCGCCCATTCCGCCCACGAGATCCTTCGCGTCGACGTTCACGACGAGGACCGGCGCGGAACCGCCGAGGGTGGGCATGTCGTTGTGTCGCGCAGCGATGGCGAACACCATCGCGAGAGCGTCGTGACGCTTCTGCGCCGCGGAGCGGTCATCGAGCACACACCGCGGATCCGAGTTGAACGGATCCGTATCGTCACCGTCTGCACCAGCACCAGCACCAGCACCGGCACCGGCACCGGCACCAGCTCCAGCTCCAGCTCCAGCGTGGGTGTCGGCGCCCTCGCTCGGGGCGAAGTGCACTCCGGGCATGGGCGGGCCATCACCTTTGGGGTTGAGGATCGCGTCCAGGATCAGCTGCAGCTGCGCCGCGACGTCCGGGGTCAGATACCCGCGGATCGCGTGCACGCCGTGCGTGAGACGTCCGATCGTGATGCCCCGCCGGCGCCGGGAGTCCTCATCCTTGGGTTCCTCCCCATCGGGGTCGAACATCGACGCGAGATCCTCGGCAAGAGCTTTCAAGTCCTGCGGGGTCGGCACCGGACCCGGCTCATCAGTCTCCGGGCCGTCATCATCAGCGTCGACCACGACGCCGTGGCCGCGAGCACACCCCGCCAACGCGACATCCGCCGCCAACCGCTGATCCACCGTCAGCCGATCCCACACCTTCTCGATCGGCCCCGTCGCCGCGAGAAACCCGGCCACCCCGACCACCCCATCCAGCAACGCGAGACGCAACTCCGACCACCGGGCCGGCATCCTCTCCCCCGCCAGACTCACCGGACGCCGCACCAGATCGACGACCCTGTCGACCCGGGACGCGCCCCGCACATCCACCGACACCGTCCGCTGCAACAGCTCATTCAGGCCCCGGCACCCCGCCGAATGCGGAAAGTCGGCGGCGTCGCCCGTCGCGACCGTCTCGACGATCACCGCCTCGACCCGGCGGAAGACAGCACCCGCACCCTGCAGAACAGTCACCCGATCCGCATCGGACAACCCCGCCAGCGCGTCATCGGACAGCACCGTGTCGAGGTCGGCGATGACCCGATCCAGAAGCTCCGCAGTGCTGTTCATACCCCCAGTCAACCCGGGACCACCGACATCCGAGACCCGAAAACACCCCGAATTACCCCAGATCAGATCCGTATTCCAATCTCCCAGAATGGCACAGCGCAGGGTGCACGCCATCAGGCGACGCTTATTGTGAATAGAGGTAACAATGTAGTAGGGTAACCACATGGAACCCCTCTTCGTCGACCGCCTCCTTCAGATCGCCGACCTGTTCCAGAAGGACATGGCCCGCGCGTTCGCCGGCACGGATCTCACACCGACCCGTGTGCACCTCCTGTGGGTCCTGCAGCACACCGGTCCGTCGACGCAGCAGACCCTCGCCACCCTCTGCGGCGTGACACCTCGCAACATCACCGCTCTCGTGGACGCGCTCGAGGGCTCAGGTCACGTCCGTCGCACCCCCCATCCCTCCGATCGCCGCGCCGTGCTGGTCGAGCTCACCTCGACCGCCCTCGAGACCATGTCGCAGATGCAGGAGGAGCACGCGCAGCTCAATGAGACGCTGCTGAACGCGATCGCCCCCGACGACCGCGCCGCGGTCGAGCGTGGCCTGACAGCCGTCGCCGCGCATCTCGAGAACCTCGTCACCTCCGCGGCGAGCGCGCACGCCCCCGCACCCGCACCCACACCGGTGCCGGCCCCGGCACCGGCACCGACACCGGAGGGCACGCCATGACCGAGCATCTGCAGACGACCGCTCCGAGCCCGACCCCGATCGCGCGCATCCTCACCTTCCTCCATCGGGCATGGGTCGCCGAGCTTCGCGTCTACTCGAGCATCGCGCGTGCGATCGCCCGCCGTCCCGCAGTCCCGAAGGGCGGCACGGGGATCGGCTATCACCGTCCCGTGCTCACCGTGCTGTTCATCTTCATCAGCCTCTCCGCTGTCGAGATCCCGATCCTCGACCTGATCGTGCATCAGTGGCCCGTCGTGCGGATCACTCTGCTGGTGCTCGGGATCTGGGGCGTCACCTGGATGGTCGGTCTGCTGTGCGCGATGCTCATGCGCCCGCACGCCGTGGGGCCCGACGGCGTCCGAGTGCGCAGCGGACTCGAGCTGGACGTGCCGATCGGCTGGGCCGACATCGCGTCGATCGCGATCAGTCGTCGCGTCGATGAGCCCAAGCAGCCGCGGGTCATCGGTTCGGAGTACGCCGAGCGGGTGCAGGACGAGACCAACATCGAGATCGAACTCGAACGCCCCGTCGCGATCCGGCTCCCCGGCCTCGCGCCGAAGGGCGGGACTCATCAGGTCGACCGCATCCGCCTGTGGGCCGACGACCCGCGCGCGTTCCTCGACGCCGCCCGCCCGTTCCTCGTCGCGGCCTGAACGCGGCCTGATCGCGGCGCGGTCAGTCCAACCCGCGGTCCGCGAGCCACTGCTTCGCGACGAGTACCGGAGCCCGCACCAGCCAGGCGTCCGCGATGATCTCCGCCAGCCGGTCGCGCTCGACCGCATCGAGCTGCACCAGCACACCGGGGTACCCGTCGAAGTGCGGAATGGAGAACAGCCCCTCGGGCTCTGCGGCGAGCAATGCCGCCTTCTCATCGAGGCTGCCGACTCGCACGCCCAGCACGGGCCCCTCCGGCCATTCGAGCCCGAGGTCGGCGAGCTGCCGCAGATCGACCTTGCTCGGCCCACGCACCCAGGCGATCTGACCGCTCGCCAGGCGCCAGGAGGGCTCGCCGGTGTGTCCGCCCACACGCTCGGTCACACCGGGGAGCGCGAGAGCGATCTCACGGACATCATCGACGGTCGCCATCCGCCCATCGTCCTCCCGTGAGGCGGCCGCCACAATGGCCGCATCCGCTCGCCGCCCCTCGGGTGGCGTTCAGCGCGAGTCGCGCTTCGCCTGTCGACGCGCACCCTGGGCGCGACTCGAGGCGTCTCGTTTCACACCACCGAGTATCCGCTCGGGGATCCCCGCCCGCCATGGGTTCTTCCGCGGAGGACGCCGGTCAGAGGAACATCCTCCCGGCTGCCTCACCGCACGATGCGCAGCGTCCGCACCTCGAACGGCCGCAGGCGCAGCTCTCCGCCGACGCGCGGGTCGTCGATCGCATCCTCGATCAGCGAGACCTCGCGGATCTCCCTGTGCTCGAAGTCGGCGACCAGCGAACCGACGGCGCGGCGACCGAGCGCCTCGTAGAGACGGACGATGACGTCGCCGGAGCCGTCATCCGCGAGCTTCACGCCCGACACCACGATGCCGTCGCCGTCGACGGACACGAGAGGTGCGACTTCGCGCTCGCCGTGCACGACCGTCGGCGCGGTGTTGAGTCGGATGCCCTCGGTCGTCGCGATCGCCGCATCGGCTCCGATCACGAAGCCGATCGTGATCTCGTGGTGCCCGTGATCGGTGTCGGGATCGGGGAACCGCGGTGCGCGCAGCAGCGAGAGCCGCACGGTGGTCGCGACCGCGTCGTCCGAGACCTCGCGCGAGGTGCCGTACCCGTAGATCGAGTCGTTGACGAGCGCTACACCGAAGTCCTGCTCGCGCACCAGCACGAAACGGTGCATCGAGGTCTCGAACTTCGCAGCCTCCCAGCTGGTGTTCGTGTGCGTCACCCGCGACTGGTAGCCGAACTGCGTCTCGGCCTCGGTGTGCGTGGCCTGGATGTCGAGAGGGAAGGCGAGCTTGAGCAGCTTCTCGGTCTCGTGCCAGTCCACGTCGTTGCGCAACAGCACGGTGCGCTCGCCCGGGGCGAGCGTGATGGTCTGCTCGATCGTCGACTCCGAGAACGCCCGGGTCACGATGACGGTCGCGACCCCGTCGACGACGGATGCCGAGATCGATGCGACCGCGGTGAGGTCGTCGACGCTATTGCGGTAGTAGCGATCGATGTCCCAGGCGTCCCACATGTTCGGGAAGTCCTGGTGCAGCTGGAACAGGTTCGCCGCCCGCCCCTCGGCCACCGCCTCTCGGCCCGACGCCTTGTCCACCGCCGAGACGATGAGTCCCTCGGCGGAGATCAGCACGGAGACCAGCTCGTTCTCGAGTCGCCAGCCGCCGTCTTCTCCTGCGAGCAGGACGGACGCCGGGGCCGGCGCCTCGACGAAGCCGGCGCCGAGGGCACGACCGCCGCCGACCGAGGTCGGCACGAACCGCAGCTCGCGCTCGCCTTCTCCGGCGAGGGAGCGGCGCGCGGCGTCGGCGAGCGCCTGCGCATCGGCGAGCACGCGCGAGAGGACCTCGACGGCCTCACGATGCACCCAGGCGATCGAGGTGCCGGGCAGGATGTCGTGGAACTCGTGCAGCAGCACCGTCTCCCACAGGCGGTCGAATTCGGCCTGGGGATATGCGGCGCCGGTGCGCACGGCATCCGTCGCCGCCCACAGCTCCGCCTCGACGAGTGCGTGCTCGCACCACCGGTGCAGCGCCTTGGTGGCGTGCTGGCTGGTGAGCGTTCCGCGGTGGAGTTCGAGATAGAGCTCGCCGACCCACACGGCCGGGTTCGGCAGCTCGGCCCTGGCCGCCTCGAAGAAGGTGTCCGGGTGCTCCCAGACGACCCGCGCGCTGCCCTCGAGGTTCTCGAGGCGCTTCGCCTTGCCGGTCATCTCGCGCGTGGTGCCACCGCCCCCGTCGCCCCAGCCCACCGGTGCGATCGACCGCGACGTCACGCGGTTCTCCTTGAACTGACGAGATGCCTTGGCGACTTCCATGCCGCTCAGCTGCGAGTTGTACGTGTCCATCGACGGGAAGTGCGTGAACACCTGCGAGCCGTCGATGCCCTCCCAGAGGAAGCTGTGGTGCGGGAACACGTTCTGCTGATTCCACGAGATCTTCTGCGTGAAGAACCACTCGAACCCGGCCCGGCGCATGAGCTGCGGCAGCGCGGGCGAGTATCCGAAGCTGTCCGGCAGCCAGACGCCCTTCGAGCGGATGCCGAACTCGCGTTCGAAGAACCGCTGACCGAACGAGAACTGGCGCACGAGCGACTCGCCGGATGGCATCACGGTGTCGGATTCGACCCACATGCCGCCGAGCGGCAGGAATCGCCCGTCCGCGACCGCGGCCTTGACCCGGGAGTAGACCTCGGGCCGGTGCTCCTTGAGCCATGCGTACTGCTGCGCGCTCGACATCCCGTAGAGGAAGTCGGGCTGCTCGTCGATCAGCGTCGCCATCGACGACGTGGTGCGGGCGACCTTGCGGATCGTCTCGCGCACCGGCCACAGCCAGGCCGAGTCGATGTGCGCATGTCCGATCGCCGAGATGCGGTGGGCGCTGGCCTCGGCGGGCGCCGCGAGCGCGGGCGCCAGTCGAGCTCGGGCATCGGCAGCGGTCTCCGCGATGTGCTGCAGGTCGAGCACGTCGAGGGCGTCGTCCATCGCCTGCAGGATCTGCATCCGTCGCGGCGAGGTCGCCGGCAGTTCGGCCTGGAGCTCGAACAGGACCTCGAGGTCGAGGGACAGCTCGAACACCTCCTGCTCGAAGACGGCGAGGTCGATGCGGCGGGTGCGATAGAGCGGTTCGCGGGAGGACGTGCGGATGTCGCCCTCCTGCGTCGGCAGGAAGGGGTGGTAGTCGAGCAGAACCGGGTTGGCGGCCGCCTCGAGGTAGAGCTCGACCGGCTCGTCGCCGTGCGCGGTCTCGGTGATCGGCAGCCACTGATTGCGTGGGTTGATGCTCTTCACCGGTGTTCCGTCCGGCCGGTAGACGAGCGCCTCGCACTGGAAGCCGGGCATGTTGATGTCGAACCCGAGGTCGATGACGGCCTCGACCCGACGGCCCGCCCAGTCGGCGGGCACTGCGCCGGTGATCTTGAACCAGGTCGTCGACCAGGCAGGACCCCACATGCTCGGCACGGATGCCGGGGCGAAGTCCAGTGCGAGCCCTTCAGCGGGACTGATCGGCTCTCCGGGGATCTGGTTGACCTCGACGGTGAGGGGGACGGCGGCCGAGTGGACGGCCGGGCGGATGCGCTCGTCGAGCACCCTCTTGACGCGGCCGACGGTGAGCGAGGTGTCGTCATGCATGTATCTGGTTCTCCGGGCTCGACGGTGAGTGGTGCATATGCGTTGTGCGCGACTGGAGCCCGATTCTCGGGCAGGTGCCGACAATGCTATCGGATTTACTAAAGCGATCTAGTGAATCTCGTACCGAGCGTGTCAGACCCCTGTCGTGCGGCTACCGAGCGGCTAAACCGATCAAGTAGTGTGAGGCCCATGACCTCGGCCAAACGCGTCACCATCGCGGACATCGCGCGCATGGCCGGAGTCTCGCCCGGAGCAGTCTCGTTCGCGCTCAACGGACGCCCGGGGGTGAGCGACGAGACGCGCCAGCGGATCCTCGCGATCGTCGAGGAGAACCACTGGCAGCCGAGCTCGGCGGCACGCGCCCTCGTGGGAGCCCGCGCCAACACGGTCGGCTTCGCGCTCGCGCGTCCCGCCCGTTCGCTGGGCTCCGAGGCCTTCTTCACCGACCTCATCGCGGGCATCGAATCCCGGCTGTCGGAGAGCAAGGTCAGCCTGCAGCTGCGGCTGGTCACCGACATCGCCGAGGAGATGGAGGTGCATCGGCAGTGGCGCTCATCGAACCAGGTCGACGGCATCATCCTCATCGACCCCCGCGACGACGACCCGCGCAGCGACCGGATCGCAGCCCTCGACGCCCGCGCCGTGTTGATCGGCTCCAAGCCCTCACCCGACGGAGCGGTGCCGAGCGTCTGGATCGCCGACGACGAGGTGGCCGAGACCCTCTTCTCGTACCTCGCCGCGCTCGGACACACCCGCATCGCCTACGTCGCGGGTCCCGCCGAGCTCGAGCACACCCGGCTGCGTGCCGAGGTGCTCGATCGCATGGCTGCGGACGGCGTCTCGAGCGAAGTGATCACGACGGACTTCTCCCCCGCACGCGCATCCGCGGTCACGCGATCGCTGCTCTCCGCGAGGCCCCGCCCGACGGCGATCGTGTACGACAACGACGTGATGGCCGT
>Ga0307406_10000589_pt1 | contig 20914 bp, 16 predicted proteins | sample 322Cmetagenome_3_FD_203706 | JGI IMG/M metagenome (GOLD analysis project Ga0307406, IMG submission 203706) | Maize rhizosphere microbial communities from greenhouse at UC Davis, California, United States - 322HYB-C-2 | ecosystem: Host-associated > Plants > Roots > Rhizosphere > Soil | place...
ACTGCCGGGCAAGACGCCACCGGTCCAGTTCGAGGTCGCGTTGAAATCGCCTTCACCGCCGGACCACGAGATGTTCGCGGCCTGAAGCGGAGTGGCGAGGAGGATAGCCGTCGCCAGGGACTGGAGCGAGCGACGGGTGATGGGGGAGGAAGTGAAGCGGGTTTTTGCGGAGATCGAGGGCAACCTATTTTTCACGATCGCCTGATATCCCTCCGCCATGACGATCTCCACCCGGATGGGACGAAGGGGCCCGCCCGCGTGACGAAAGCGCCATCAGCGCGATCAACTCACGCCGAGTCGCTCCTGCAAATCGCGAAGCGGAGCCGTCATGTCCACGCGCGCACCGGACTTCAGAATCACGCAATAGCTCCCCGCCCCCATCGGCTGCACCTCGCGCAGACGGGAGAGATTGATGATGGCAGAGCGGCTGACTCGCATGAATCCGTGCGACTCGAGGCGATCGTTCATCGCCGCCATGGTCTCGCGAACGATATGGCGTTCGGTTCCACAGTGGAGCACGAGGTAGTTCCCCGCCGCCTCGACGTGATCGATCTCTGCAGCTCGGACGAAGAGGATGCGCTCCGGGGACCTTACCAGCACACGCGGCCCGCCATCCACCACGCTCAGATGCGACTTCAGCTGTGCGAGCCCGCCATCGGAACCCGATGAAAGCCGCTCGCGGGCACGCCCGACGGCCTCCTTGAAGCGCGATTCCTTGAAGGGCTTCAGCAAGTAGTCCACAGCGCTCACTTCAAAGGCTCGCACCGCGTGAGTATCGTAGGCTGTGGTGAAGATCACCGCAGGAGCAGGATCGGAGGGCAGGCCTTCCAGCACGTCGAAGCCGCTCAGGCGCGGCATCTGGATATCGAGAAAAAGCAACTCCGGCCGCAGATCCGCGCACATGGCCAAGGCAGCCTCCCCATCGGCGGCTTCCCCCGCGATCTCGACGTCCGGCTCGCTGCCTAACAGGCCACGGACCCGCTCACGGGCCAGCTCTTCATCGTCCACGATCACACAGCGGATCTTTTTCATGAGGCGGAAGTGTGGGCGGGAAGCTCGATGATCATGCGGACACCACCACCCGGCGGCTCCTCAGAGCGGAAAGCGTGCCGTCCGGGATAGAGCGCTCCAAGCCGCTCGCGGATGCTTGCGAGCCCGATACCGCTGCCGGAACCGCCTTTCGAGGAGCCGAGTCCCACCCCATTGTCCTCGATGCGGATGACCAGCATGTCACCCTCCACCGCGGTGATGATACGCACGCAGCCGCCCTGGCCGCGAGGTTCGATGCCGTGGTGGATCGCATTCTCCACCAGAGGCTGCACCAGCAGCGCGGGGACCAGCAGACCCAGCGTGTCACGGCTGATCTCGCGCTCCACCTTCAGTCGCTCGCCGAAGCGCATTCGCTGAAGATCGAGGTAGCGGTCGATGAAATGCAGCTCCTCGCGCAGGGGGATCTCCGCCTGGCGTTCGCCATCGAGCGCGATCCGCAGCAGTTCGCTGAGCGAGGTGATCATCTCCTCCGCCCGCTCCGGGTCCTTCCGGGTGAGCATGGCGATTCCATTGAGCGTATTAAAGAGGAAGTGCGGCTGGAGCTGTGCTTGCAAGGCCCGCGCCCGCGCCATCGCGTGACTGGAATCAAGCAATCCCGCGCGCTCATTCTCCCGTCGCGCCGTGCGCAGGAAGATCCCCGTATGAGCCGCCATCAGCAGGGCCCCGAAGGCAAACGCATCCAACAAAAACGCGGACCTCCCCGGCGATTTGGCCAGACCGCCAAGCGCTGCCTCCGAGCGGCTGGCAATCTTCGCCCACCTCGCCTCGATGCGCTGCTTCATCTCCTCGCGAGTGAAGATCATCCCAGGCAGCTTTCGCGGATCGACCTCCGGCGGCAGACCGAAAGCTTCTGGCAACTCGATCTGCGGATCGCGGCCGATTTCGCGCGCTAGCGGGATGCCGAACTCGCCACCCGGAGTCTTGTCAAAGCCGGGAGGGAACCACGTTTCCACCGCCGGCATCGGTGCCAGGATCGGCTGCTGCCGTGCCGTTCGGTCTTGAAACGCAGCGCTCAATCCCACGAAGAGTGCACCCGCCACGAGTAGCACGATCCCATTCCGCCACTTCGCCATGCCGAACAGCGGAAACCGGAACGCGATCCACAGCACGTACGGCGCAAGTAGTAGCCACGGCACCCACGGCAAAAGCTGCTGGTGCATCAGCAGCCGCGAGGCGGGCACATCCAGCGTGCCACCCGCTCCCATCTCGACGAAGATCACGCGGCTCGCCGGCTCGCGCAGGGCGAACCACCACACGGCCATAGCGGCCAGCGCGGTCCACGCTGCAAAAAACGCTCCCGGCAGCCACCGTGGCAGGGCACCGGCGCGGGATGAAGACAGGGTCATCGGCACGGTCATCATGAGGGATCACCGCCCACCGGCAGCGTGCATTGGGACGAACTAGCTGCCAGCAGGGATCAAGGCACCAAAAATCGGGATGAGGCTGTTCTGATCGACGCGTCCGCGGGTTTCATCCAGCGTGATTGGATGAAACCCGTGCTCCTCGCCTTGCTGCCGGTCATCGCATTCGCCGAGCCCGAACTTCGCCAAGGGCGCTTTCACACGCCTGAACAAGCGAAGGTGGAGATGGACGCACGCTGGCAGGAGTATGGCACTCGCGAGAGCTGGGAGAAACGCGCGGCGGCGATCCGGCATGGCATCCTCGAAGGTGCCGGGCTGTGGCCGCTGCCGGAACGGATGCCGCCGGCGGCAATCCGTCATTCGGAGCAAAAGCAGGCGGGCTATACCGTGGAGAATGTAGCGCTCGAGACCGCGCCGGGCTTCTACCTCTGCGGGAATCTCTACCTGCCTGAGAAGCACGAGAAGATGCCGGTAGTGCTGTGCACCCACGGTCATGGTGCAAAGGATCCGCTGACCCATGGCCGCTTCACCGAGACAATGCAAAAGCGCAGCGGTGCCTTGGCGCGGATGGGATGTGCTGTCTTTGCCTATGAAATGGTCGGCTACGGCGAGTCAGCTATCGCGGGATGGAAGCACGGAGTGAGCGGGCAGGAGCTACGCCTGCAATTGTGGAACTCGATGCGTGCGCTCGATTTCATGCTCACGCTCCCCGGCGTGGATGCCACGCGGGTAGGAGTCACCGGCGAGTCCGGCGGCGGCACGCAGGCCTTCCTGCTGGCGGCAGTGGATGCACGCGTCTCGGTATCGATACCGTGCGTCCAGGTGTCGTCTTGGTTCTACGGCGGCTGCGCATGTGAAAGCGGCCTGCCGATTCACGTTCGGCCGGATCATGTGGCGAATAATGCGGAGATCGCCGCAGTGATGGCGCCGAAGCCGCTGCTGGTGATCTCCGATGGTAAGGACTGGACGCAGAACGTGCCGGAGCTGGAGCTGCCGCACTTAAAGCGGATCTATGCGCTCTTCGGAAAAGAAGATGCCGTGGAGAACGCCCATTTCGCGGATGAGGGACACGACTACGGACCATCGAAGCGCGCGGCGATGTATCGCTTCGTGGAGAAAACTTTCGCGCTTGATGCTGGGAAGGCGGATGAGGCCAGCGTGCCAGTGCTGCCGGGTTCGGCGCTGCAGGTGTTCGATGAAAAGCATGCGCGCCCAGAAAAAGAAGTGCCGGTGAACTCGGAAGTGAAGCTCTACTAAAGCGCAGGAACGAGTCTATCGAACGTTGATACCCCTTAGGGCTTTGCCGTTTTCCGAGAAAGCGCTGCTCGTTTCGCCGCATGCGCTGGATAGGATGGAGCTTCTGAAAATCCCCGGAAGGATGTAGCCCTAGTCTGATTCGATCCCATGAAACCGTCCCTACACCTTGCCCTCGTTCTCACCGCGATCGTTTCGTCCGCCACCGCCCCGGCCCAAGAGCGCCCGAAGCTCCAAGTCATCAACGGCAGCAAGCAAACGATCGATCTCTTCTGGCTGAAGTCGGACACCGAGAAAGTAGCGAATGGCAGCGTCGCGCCGGGCAAGGACACCATCTTCACCACCACGCCGGGACATCGCTTTCAGATGATCGGCCGCGATGACAAGTCAGAGGCCACCATTGCCTCTCAAGTTCGCGTGCAGGGTTTCCGCTTCGATCCACCGGACAAAGAAGGCATCCCCGCCTTCTACACGCAGTCGGTGCGTCTGCGCGGCTTTCCCATCGTCGCCTCCGTGAGGGTGAATCCGTATGCGCTGAAGGAGGCCGCGTTTCTCTGTGATTTGATGCTCGGCAAGCGGCCTGACGTGCTGGAGGCCATGGTGAAGAGCGGCGCACGCCTGTGCATCATGGCGCATGATGAATACACGACCGATCTGCCCGAGTTCGTGCACATGGGTGACGAGCCGATGCATGACTTTGAGGAGTTCTCCGGCAAGGATTTCTGGGACGCCCGCGCCCGCGGCACCGGCGGTAGCGAGACGGATCCCTACTGCACCTGCGCGGAGGAGAACCTGTTAGGCTACGAAGGCGACCCGTATTCGACCGAAAACATCCTGATCCACGAATTCGCACACAACATCCACCTGCGTGGCCTCAACAACGTCGATCCCACCTTCGACAAGCGGCTGAAGGACACTTACGACGCCGCGATGAAGGCGGACCTGTGGAAGGGCAAGTATGCCGGCGTGAATCACCATGAATACTTCGCGGAAGGCGTGCAATCGTGGTTCGACAACAACCGCGAGAACGACCACGACCACAACCACGTGAACACCCGCGCGGAGTTGTTAGAGTATGACCCTGGCCTCGCCGCTATGTGCCGCGAGGTCTTCAAGGACACCGAATTCAAATACACCAAGCCGGCGACTCGACTGACCGGTCACCTGGCAGGCTACGATCCCTCGAGAGCCCCTCGCTTCGTCTGGCCCGAGCGCCTGACCGCGATCAAGGCCGCAATCCGCGACAAAGCCGCCGCACGGGACAAGTCGGCGAATGGAGGGTAAAAATTCCTTCAGGACTCCAGAAGCCACATTGCCGGAGGAACTCATTCGAGCGGTCGCGCCCAATGATAGCCGAAGGCCCTCGGACCGCTGCGGTTCTCTACAGCTTTTGAATGCTGATGACGGAGGTCGGCTTTTCGGACGGGGCCGATCGTTCGGGGGCGCTTCATTCCGTCCCAACACGCGGGCTCGCCCTTCACTCGAAAGCTGCGGAGCCGCAGTAGCCTAAAGGTGGCTGAGCCGGTCGTCGGGCTGACCACCGCCAAACAAAAAAGCCTTCCGAATCTGGGAGGCTTTTTGCTTTGGAAAACTGGAGCGGGCGATGAGATTCGAACTCACGACATCCACCTTGGCAAGGTGGCGCTCTACCACTGAGCTACGCCCGCGTCGCGAAACGCGTGCGCGCTTTCTACATGTGCGCGCCCCGCGGGCAAGAGAAATCTTGCATCAAACTTTCGGTGCCGTCGGAACCATTTGAAAATGCGATGTTTCACTTCGCATTTCCGATGCACGCCGCGGAGCGTTCCCGGCGTTGAATCCGGCGATTGAAGCAGGATCTCCCCAGTGACACAGCCATTTTGATCGCCCGCAGCATCCTGCTGTCGGCGGATCTGGCAGGGCCAGCCCCTCTCCTTGCTCCCGGCGAGCGGGAGTTGATCCGCCATTTCCTCGGGGATTGCGCGGAAGCAGGCTGGTTCGCCGCCATGGCACGCCACCACTGGACCCGCTGCTGCCTGGTGGCGGCCGAGCGCCTTCTCTTGCATGGCATCTTCGCCCACTACCTCGCCCGGAAGCGCTGGATCGAGCGCGAGGCCAGGCGGGCGCTGCTGGGATACGGGGTCCGGCAAGTCGTAGTGATCGGCGCCGGATACGATTCGCTCGGCTGGCGCTGGTGCCGCGAGGATCCTGGCCTGCGGTGCTTCGAGCTGGACCGCCCCGCCACCCAGCAGTCGAAGCGAACCGCTCCGGGAGCCGCAAAAGGATTTCATCTGCTCCCGGTCGATCTCTCGGCCGAACTGCCGGAAGCCATCCTCGCGAAATGTCCGTCTTTCGACCCCGCGAGGCCCGCCGTGGTGATCGTGGAAGGCGTGACCATGTATCTCGATCCCGCCCGCGTCTCAGAACTGCTGGCCTCCTGCGGGAGAATTGCTGGACCACGGGGCAGCGTCATTTTCACCTTCATGGAAAAGGCGGCCGATGGATCGCTGGGCTTCCATGGCGAGAGCTCATGGATCCGCCGCTGGCTCCGCTGGCGAAAGGAGCCCTTTCGCTGGGGCTGCACGCGCGAGGAACTCGATGGCTTCCTGAAGTCCTCTGAACTTCGCCCACTCGCAGTCGCCGATCATCACACGCTGCGCAGAGAAATCCTTCATCCCCGCGGCATCGATACGCTCCCGCTCGCTCGCGGCGAGTGCCTTTGCCTCTGCGAACCCATCCTCCCATGATCGATAGTATCCTCTGCAACGACGTCCACTCGCGCCTCAATCCGGTGCGGGTCTCGCAGGTCCATTCGCCGAAATCCACGATCGAGGTCGCGGCCCTGATTCGCGAGGCAGCAAGCCATGGCCGCAAGTTCTCCACCTGCGGCGGTCGTCATGCCATGGGCGGACAGCAATTCGGTGAAGCGACGATTCTGTTAGACTGCAGTGGCCTGAAGTCGCTCGGCGAGATCGACCTCGATCGCGGCATCGTCGAAGCCGGCGCCGGCTTGATGTGGCCGGAGTTGATCCGCCGCCTGCACGCGGCACAGGAGGATCACTCCACAGTGTGGACCATCCGCCAAAAGCAGACGGGCGCGGATGATCTCACGCTCGGCGGCGCGCTGGCGTCGAATATCCACGGCCGCGGACTTCGGATGAAGCCCTTCATCGATGATATCGAGGCCTTTACCCTGGTGAATGCGGCAGGCGAGGTGTTGCGATGTAGCCGGCAGGAGAATGGAGAACTCTTCCGGCTCGCCATCGGCGGCTATGGTTGCTTTGGCGTGATCACCTCGGTGGCGCTGCGCCTGACGCACCGGATCAAGGTGGAGCGCACGGTGGAAGTCACAACGCTCGATCGGGTTTCCACCGAGATGGACGCACGGATCACTGGCGGGGCTCTTTATGGCGACTTCCAATTCGCCATCGACGAATGCTCGCCGGATTTCCTCCATCGCGGAGTCCTTTCCACTTACCGGCCAGCGGGGGAGAACCGGGAAGTGGAGGAAGTTCGCACACTTGGGGCGGACGAGTGGAGGCAGCTGATCCGCCTCGCCCACACCGATCGCACGCGGGCTTTCGAGACCTACGCAAAGCATTACCTCGGCACCGATGGCTCGCTTTACTGGTCAGACACGCACCAGCTCGCGGTCTACTTGTGCGACTACCATCAGGACCTCGATTGCTGCCTCGGCACGGCCACGGGCACCGAAATGATCACCGAGCTGTATGTTCCGCGCCACTTCCTAACAGACTTCATGAAAGCCGCAGCGGAAGATCTCCGCCCCCGTGGCGTGCCGGTGATCTACGGCACCATTCGATGGACCCGACGCGATGATGAATCCTTCCTCGCCTGGGCGCAGGAGGACTATGCCTGCGTGATCTTCAACCTCCACGTCGAGCACCACCACCGCGAGCCAGCGATCGCGGCCTTCCGCGCGCTCATCGACTTGGCGCTGTCATTCGGCGGGAACTACTTCCTGACCTACCACCGCTGGGCGAGACGCGATCAGGTCGAGCGGGCGTATCCGCAGTTCGGCGAGTTCCTCGCGGCAAAGGAACATCACGATCCGGACGGGCGATTCCAGAGCGAATGGTGGCGGCATTACCGAGAGGTGTTTCTTGACGTCATGCCTGAGAGAGCGGCAGCAGTACAGGAAGCTTATCGCTGTTAGATCATCCGAAACGGAGTTCAATCGACAGAGCGCCCTTACTTCGTTTTATCCGGCCGTGGCGGAGGCTGCGGCACGGGGCGTGGGTCCTTCTCAATGAGTTCCTGCAGGTGCTTCACCGCGGCCTCGAGCTGGGCATCGGTGCCGCCGAAGGTGGCGTGCGGCAAATTGTCCACGGTCACATCGGGCTCGATGCCGCTGCCCTCGATCAGCCATTCTCCTTCCGGGCTATACACCCCGATTTCGGCGGCGGTGCACATGCCATTGTCGATCAGCCAGCGCTGGGCATTCAGCCAGATCTGGCCGCCCCAGGTGCGGGTGCCGAAGACCTTGCCAAGACCGAGACGGCGGAAGCCCTCGGAGAAGGCCTCGCCATCGCTGGCCGTGAATTCGTTACAGATCACGGCGAGGTGACCGCGGAAAGCATACTGCATGTTCGAATACGGCTGGCCTGCGCGCGGGGACCAATGGAACCAGGCCTTCCGCAACAGCCGGCCGAGAATCCACGAGTCGGTATTGCCGCCGCGATTGTGGCGCATGTCGATGACCAGCCCCTGCTTGTCGAAGACGGGATAGAATTCGCGCGCCCACTCGAGGATGCTTTCCGGTCCCATGTTCCGCAGGTGCACGTAGCCGATCTTCCCCTGCCCCAGCCGCTCCGTCTCTAGGCGGCGTGTGTATTCCCACTCGGCGTAGCGCAGCTCCGCGGCATTCTCCGGTGAAAGCGGCTTCACCAGCACATTCCTCCGCAAGCCACCGGGCGCGAGAATATCTAACAGCACCTGCTGACCCGCCTTCTGCGAAAGCCACTCCTGCGGACGCTCCGCGCCTTTCAATTCGCGGCCATTGAGCGCCACGATCACGTCGCCTTCCTTCACAGCCACGCCCGGCTTCGCCAGCGGACTCGTCTCGCCCGGATACTCGGGATCGGTCGCGTAGATGTGATCCACGCGCCAGCCACCGCTCGCGACATCGCGCGAAAGCCGGGCACCGAGTGCCGAGGGCTGGATTTTCTCCGGCCCCTCGCGCACGTCACCGAAACGCACGTAGATGTGCAGCGCACTAAGCTCGCCGGACATCTCGTGAAGGATCTCCGCGAGATCGGAGCGATCCGCCACGCGGTCGACCAGCGGCTCGTATTTCTTCCGCACCGCTGCCCAATCGAGCCCGTGCATCTTCGGGTCCCAGAAGAAGTCCCGCAGCATGCGCCAGGACTCCTGATAAATCTGCCGCCACTCTTCCTTTGGCTCGATCTCGAAGCTCCAGTGATCGAGCGGCACCTCCTTCTCCAGCTTCGCGGGGCAATCGCCCGCGGAAGACACAACGTAAAACGCATCGCCCTTCCGCAGCGCGAGCCACTTCCCATCGAAGGAAAGATCCCAGCCCTTGGTATCCTCGGCGAAGAGCTTCGGCTTCGCGTCCTCATGCGAAATGTCCAGGCGCATCAGCCGCGGCTTGCTGTCATTGCCAGTCGCCTGCGTGAGGTAGAAGAGATGCTTCGCAGTCGCGGCGAGGCCGGAGAGATTTCCGGAGACACCCGGCACTTCGTAGAGGCGCGCGGCGAGACCATCAGGCTCGATCGCCACGGCTGGCACCGGTGCCGGCTTGTCGCCGTTCTTTTCCTTTTCATCCTTCTTTTCCTCCTTCGGCTCGCTCACGAGTTCATCCGGCGGATTGAAGGGAAAGCGGCCGTCTTTTGTCAGACCCAGCGCATAAATGCGGGTGCTCTCGGCGAAATAGGGCTCCGGCTGGCGCGGCCCCCAAGGGCTCTTCACAAGCGACTTCAGCTCGCGATCGCTGAAGAAGTAGAGCCACTTGCCATCTGGCGACCATGCGGGCGAGAAACTCATCACGCGGTCACTCGTCGCCTCGATGATGCTCCCGTCAGTGACGTGATAAATGCGGATGCGGCTGAAGGTGTTCAGCGCGGGCTCCACGAAGGCGAGCCACTGGCCATCGGGCGACCACGCGAGATCGGGAAAGCCGCGCATCGGCGAGGTGCTCACCTTCACCGATTGCTTCGTCGTTAGGTCGCGCACCCACAGCTCCAGGTTCTTGTCCTGCCAAGCGAGTCGCTTGCCATCGGGCGAAGGCACCGGCGCGTAGCGGAAGACATTGCCATCCTGGGTGAGCGATTCTGGCGCGCCGATGCCATTGGCGGGCAGCTTCGTCATCTCGATCTCGCCAGTCTCATCGGTCTGCGCCACCAGTGACTTGCCATCGGGCAGGAAGCTCGCCTCACGGAAACGCACGTCCGGCGGGCGCGGGATTTCCACCAAGCGGCCGCCAGGCTTCACTGGCGCCACGAAGATGCTGCCGCGCGCGGTCAGGACGATCTTCTCGCCGTCCGGTGAAACGCTGAAGCGCGTGAGGTAGTCGAAAGGCTTCTTCACCCAGCGGTCGCGCGTTTGATCGAAATCCGAGGTCAGCGTCACCGAAAGCTCGGCGTCCTTGCCATCGCGGAGCGTGAAGACCCGCAACGTGCCGGCGTATTGATAGACAATGCGCCCCTCGTGGAAATCGGCGTGGCGGATGTCGAAGTCCGCATGGCTTGTTAGAGCCTTCGCGTCCTTACCTTCCGCGGTCATCGACCACAGGTTCATGGTGCCGCTGCGGTCACTGAGGAAGTAGAGGCGGTCCTTGTCCCACATCGGGCGCTTCGAGGTGCCCTTGAAGTCACCAGTCAGAGCGACTGCCTCGGCAGCCCCCTCGTCGTAGCGCCAGAGATTCTGTACCGTGCCGCCCTTGTAGCGCTTGGTGCTGCTACCTTGAAAAGGCAGGCGGGTGAAGGCGAGGCGCTTGCCGGTTTCATCGTAGTCGCCATCACTCGCCTGCGCGAGCGGCAGCAAGGATTCCTCGCCGGTCGCGGGATCGATTGCCACGAGCTGGTCATTTGGCAACGTGGAGTGTGCGCGGGTGGTGACTAGCACCTTGCCCGTGGTGGTCCAGCCGACCGGGCGCGCGTCCTCGCCATGCCACGTGAGGCGCTTCGGCAGGCCGCCCGCGAGCGGCATCACATAGGCCTCGGCCGGGCCTTCATACTCGGCGGAAAAGGCGACCCACTTGCCATCGCGCGAGATCGAGGGGTAGGACTCCAAGCCGGGATGAGAGGTCAGCCGCTGGGCCGCGCCGCCCGTTACGGGGACCTTCCACAGGTCGCCCTCCGCGGTAAAAACGACGGTCTCGCCATGGATGGCCGGGGTGCGGAAAAAACCCGTCGCTCCATGGGACGAAACAATCAGGGTGATGAATGCAAGTGTGCGGGGGATCAGCATGTTAGGGAAATGCATGAAAGCTGCTGCCGAGGCAATCCCGGCCCCGTGCCGGCATCACCCATTCGGGAGACTCGGAAGATACGAGACTTTCGGGTATTCCTTCCGGCGCCCGTTCCCATTCATGAGATTTCTGCTTCCCCTTCTCCTCGCCTCCGCGGCCCACGCGGCGACCTGGTATGTCGCGCCCGATGGCGACAACAAGGCCCGAGGCGACAAGCCGCACCCCTTCGCCACCGTCCAGCGTGCCCAAGCCGCAGCCGCGCCGGGCGACACCGTCGTCCTCCGCGGCGGTACCTATCAGATGAAGGAGTCGCAGATTGCCCGTCGCGAGCGGATCTGGGCCTACGTCACCTTCCTCGACAAGAGCGGCAAGCCCGGCAAGCCGATCACCTACCGCGCGGAAGCCGGCGAAAAGCCCGTCTTCGACCTCTCCGCGGTGAAGCCGGCGGGCCTCCGCATTCATGCCTTCGAGGTGGAGGGCTCCCACATCGTGCTCGATGGCATCGCGGTCACCGGCATCCAGGTCACCGCCACCCATCACACGCAGTCGATCTGCTTTTCCAATACTGGCAGCAACAATCGCTACGAGCGCTTGCAGATGCACGATGGCATGGGCATCGGCTTCTACCTCTCGCGCGGCTCGGACAATCTCATCCTCGATTGCGACGCGTGGAATAACTACGACCCCGTCTCCGAAGGGGGACGCGGTGGAAATACCGATGGCTTCGGCTGCCACCCGAATCGCGGCGATACCGGTAATGTCTTCCGTGGCTGCCGCGCGTGGCTGAACTCGGACGATGGCTTCGACTGCATCTCGGCGTGGGAAAGCATCCGCTTCGAAAACTGCTGGTCCTTTGAAAATGGCAAGTCGCCAGAAGGCAAGGGCCTCGGAGATGGGAATGGCTTCAAGATCGGCGGATTCGGCCTGGAAGCGACCCGGGGCCTACCTCGGGAAATGCCGCGGCACACCGTGATCCGCTGCGTGGCCGCGTCTAACAAATCGAACGGCTTCTATGCGAATCACCATCCCGGCGGCAACGATTGGATTCACAACAGCGCCTACCGGAACCGCACGAACTTCAATTTCCTCGGCCGCGATTTCACCCAAGGCCGCGATGTCCCTGGCAGCCAGCACAACATCCGCAACAACCTGAGCTTCGGCAGCCGCAATGAGGTCACGCAGCTCAATCGCGAGGCCTGCCAACTTGCTGGGAACCTCTTCGGCGAAGATCTTACCGGGAAGGACTTCGCTTCGCTGGATATAAAACTGCTGAACTCGCCCCGCCAGCCGGATGGCTCACTGCCGGAAACCGGCTTCATGCGCCCCGCGCCGAAGGGCAAGATGGTGGACGCTGGCGAAAAGGGCTCCGAGCCCTTCACCGGCCGTGCGCCGGATTCGGGTGCCTTCGAGTTCGCCGATGATCGACGCGCTGCGGAGATCCGCCGGGACGGGAAGCCGGTGATTCGATAAGGGGAGGAGCGCCTATTCTTACGTAGGAGCGCTCGTGAGAGCGCGGGAACCTGGGTTGGAGCCCGCGTTGCTGCAGCTCCCGCGACATCACCTCCGCCACGCCCCGGCGATGATCCCGATTCCTCCGACCACGAAAATCAGCGGGAACCACGACGAATACCCCGGCGCCTTCGACTCCGGTTCCAGCACGGCGATGTCCGGCTTGGCGGGATTCACACGGCACTGCTGCTGCGAACCTTCCGGATACTTCTCGATGAAAATCTTCACTGCATCCTCCTTGCTGACCCATGGGCTGCCGCGGAGCTTCAGCAGATCGCTATCTCGCGGCGCGCCTTCCCAATGGTAGCCGTAGAGCACGGCGAAGCGGTATTCCGGATTGCCATTCGGATCGATTTGCCGGGCCTCGGCCTCAGAGCGCAGGATCACGCACGGCACCTGCGGCCAGTGGTCCACCTCGCGCGCCCGCTCGAAGCTCCGCCACATCAGCCAGAAGAAAAGTCCGCCAGCCAGCACGAGCATCAGGCCGATGATCGAGAGGTAAACGCGGGAACCGGTGGAGCGCTGCGGCATGCGCCCCCATACCCTCACCCGCCCCTCACGCCAACGCTTTCGAACGTCCTCCATCCCGTCCTAAAACTATCCACAACAAAACTACCAAAAATCCCTTGCACCGCCGCTCGATCTGAATAGGGTGCCGCCCCGCACCGCAAGGTGCACCACACAAAATCGCGGGATGGAGCAGCCAGGTAGCTCGTCAGGCTCATAACCTGAAGGTCGTAGGTTCAAATCCTACTCCCGCCACTTCTTTTTAAGGCCGTAAGTTCAAGGACTTGCGGCCTTTGTCTTGGTGAGGCGATTGAGGCGTGGGGCTGTAAAATAGGGCTGTTCTGAAACGATCAGGACACCTACCGACGAAGAGATTTGGTGAGGATCGAGCGTGGCACGGACGAGCTGATAGCCTGCGAGGAGGACGTGATGACGTCCGATAAGGAAATTTCGATGCGGCTCGATTCGCATGGAGTCCCGGCCAGCAAGGGGTGGCATGGATGGAATTCCCTCACGATCACCGTAAGGGCGATGAACATCCACCGCGGCCGTCGATCCACCGCGGCCGTCCTTTCCTCTTCCTTTGCTCGTCCAAGACCCGCTTGAGCCTCCAGCCGGGCCGGAAAGCCAGCATGAAGACGCACCAGGAGCTCTCGGACCAGATCGGTCAGCTCGGCACTCAACTTTCCACCGCCCAATCCGACCTCGCGAAAACCCGCGCCGACCTGGACAGGGTCAGGGACGACCAGCAGCTTCTAACAGGTCTTCTCTCGACGTCCGCAGCAAGCCTGAACCTGCCTTGGAACATCGTCACGGTGGACAGCGCGGGATCCGTGGGAACTTTCCACTGCCGATTCAGGCAAGAAGTGTTCGGGGGACGCCGTGCGCCTCAGAACTCCGACCTGATCGATGTGCCCATCGCTCCTCCAAAGGAGTTTCCATAGTCATATCCATATCCCTCGTCTCTCGAAAGGCTCTTGAGACGGTCATCTTGCATCTGACGTGCTTCGTCCCCATCCGAGATGGTGGGCCTGGGTTCCACCACTGTCACCGAGACCGTTCCACTGTCCAAGGGATCGGCCCCGTTCAGAGGCTTGCAACTCCCCAACGCCACGGCGATGAGCATCAGGATGCCGTGACGAAGAATCATGACGGAAGCCTTCCACCCCGGACGGTGGTCGTCCAGTCCAAGTGGCGAATGGAGGAGAGAATGGAGGTTGTTGCTAATGGCGCTGTCAACGAAGACCTCGCTGACAACGTCAGGCCTACCCGACTTTCTTGCGGGTTCACCGAACCATCGTGCAGCGACAGCCTGAGCAGCGTCATCAAGATCGAGAGCATCATCACAGACCCAAGCCACGGGCTTGGCCTGGCAGGCGCGATCCAACGCCTCAATCATTAGAACGTGTTCCAATCGGATTACACTGGAACAACATTCCAATCGTATCACCCTGCAAATCATGAAACCCAAGCCTCGGACCCCGCGACGCGCGGACGCCCTCTCGAAGGAGAGGATCGTGGAAGCAGCGATCGAGATCCTCGACAAAGATGGCGAGGACGCGCTGACCTTCCGCGCCCTCACGGCACACCTGGCCACAGGGAGTGGTGCCATCTATTGGCACGTCGCCGATAAGCACGAACTTCTCGCGGCGGCCACCGACCACATCATCGCCCGCGTCATGACCGAGGCGGTGAAAGAGCCGAACCCACAGGACGCGATCCACACTCTCGCCATGGGGGTGTTCGATGCCATCGATGCCCATCCTTGGATAGGAAGCCAACTCTCGCGTGACCCATGGCAGGATGCGGTCCTCCGGATTCTGGAAGGCGTCGGCGGGCGGGTTCAAGCGCTCGGAGTTCCTAAGCAAGACCAATTCAATACGGCCACCGCGCTCATCAGCTTCATCCTCGGCATCGCCGGACAGTATGCCGCGAGCGCGCGCTTCGTCGCCAGCAACGCGAATCGGACGGAGCACCTGGGGGCAGTCGCCGCGAAATGGGAGCAACTCGATCCAGCAGAGTATCCATTCGTGCGACAGGTGGCGAAAATCCTGCCCGGGCACGATGATCGCGAGCAGTTCCTTGCTGGGATCAACCTCATCCTGACCGGCATCGAAAGAGCTCGATAGGCGTCTTCAGATCGTCGTTTGACGAACGCGATTTTGAAGCGACCACTCTGGCAGGAGGATCATCATGTCTGCCCTGCCCCACTTACCCCCGCCGCCACCCATGGCGCTGCACGCAGAAGGCGTGGCCCTGCAGTTCTCGAAGGTAGTCGTTCCGATCGATCGCCGTCAGGCACCCTACTACCACTTCCGCATCCTCGCCGGAGCGCGTGATGTGGGGCACATCAACCTGAGAATTGGAGAAAGCGAACACGTGCTCCGCGTGGTCGGCCACGTGGGCTACAGCATCCACAAGCGCCATCGAGGGAAGCACTACGCCCTGCTCGCCTGCCAAGCGCTGGCGCCATTTGCGCGGTCCATCGCTTCCGAAGTGATCGTCACCTGCGACCCAGCGAATCACGCATCACGGCGCACCCTCGAGCGGTTGGTGGGTGGAAGGCGCGGAGAGACGGTAGCCGTGCCACGGGCCGATCCCCACTACCGCCGCGGTGCCCGGACCAAGCTGCGCTTCCGATGGCAACCGTAAGCACGTAAGATTCTCCCTACGGTGCCGCAGGCTTCGGCGTGTCATCCAACAGCGTGACCAGCGTCGGACTCTTGCTGCCGGGCCTAACAGCGCAGATGAAAACCTGCCGGTAGTCCTTGAGGAACTTCATCTTGGACTCGCTGAAGGGAACCCACGCGCCGCCTGCCTGGTAGAGGAAGTTGGTCTGCGCCATGTAGTAAGGATCCACTTTCGTGACCGGTGGAACATGGGTGATCGTCCCCGGCGCGATGGCGATCTTATGCTCTCCCGCTTGGATCGCGAGCGGGAGTGTCGTGAATGAAATGGCCCGCGATTCGCCTGGCGGGAACCCCGAGATGCTGTCGTCTACGAAGACGATCCCGCACGGTGGCTTCTTCGCATCGCCCCGCGGCTGGATGATGGCGATCGCCTGCTTCAGGCTCTCCGGAACGGCAGCGGAAGCGACCAGATTGGCAGGATCGATCTTGGCAGAGCTGTAGAAGCTTAGCTTCCCATCAATGACGGCGACAGCCTGCCCGACGGGGAGTTCACCGGGAGCGAGCACCAGCGGGATGAGTTTATCCGCCGCATCGTGGGCAAACAGTTCGGCTCCGGGATTGACCGGATCATTCAGGAAGGCGCGGACGGTGAGCTTGGAGCTGGATGGCTCCTGCGCGAAGCCAGCGGACGGAAGAAGACATGCCACTGCTACGAGCGACGGGATACGGGTTTGGATCATGGCTTACACTTTAGATTTCCGCTCCGGAGAGCCAACGGAATGAAACAATTTCCAACCGCCGCCCGAAGGTCTTGTTGGCGGAGTTCGGCGAGGCGTAGGCGTTCTCGAAGGGCTCCATCGAGCCGTCGATATACTCGGGCAGGCGCTGCACGACTGCCTCTGCATAGGCCCGCGTGACATGACCATCGCGCTTCGCCTCGCCGCACACGCGGATCACAAAGGTATCCGAGCGGACCGTGGCCGCCGGTTCTAACAGTTTCAGTAGATCGCCCTGCGTGATCCAACCGGGAGCGCCCGCGGCGGGATTGCCAGTGACCACTTCCGGAGTGGCGAATCCATAGTCCGCACCGCTGATGTCGGAGTTACCAATCGGGATCTGGTTGGAATACGCGTTGCCATTCAGCTTCGCCTCCTCGATCGCTGCCTCGAGCACTCCCCTGCGGGTCTCGTTAGAGTTCGCACCGATCCGGCGGTTCACGAAATCCGACATGGAGAGGAAGGGCCCGCGCTTCCTCACCTCTTGCACGATGCGCGTGGCGAGTTCATCGAGCTGCTGATCGCTCAGCTGCCTGAAGCCGCTCCACTGGATTTCCTTCGCTCCATCGGTGAGCGCGGGGGCTGAAGGATCGCTGGCAGTCGCGTTCGGCAGGGTCATGGAAAGCACCGGTGTATCCGCCGTCTCCATCGCCTTGAGGCCCGTGCCGGTTAGATCGAACACCGGCACCTTGCTCTCCCGCAGTGCGGCCAGCCGGGACTTCCACGCCTTCACGCTGGTCGAGTTCACATTGAAGGCCCCGCGGACCATCTGATAGGCCGCTGCCTTTTGCCAGGTGGTGTCATTCGGCACACCACCGGAGAATAGATCGGAAGCCGCTGTTTCGGATGTCTTCCCCGCGGCCAGATGCGGAGTGAAGGCTTGGGAAAGAAGCGGGCGGCTTTCCTCCATGAAATCCTTGAAGCAGTTTTCAGGAGACCGGTCGCCATCGGTCGCGAAGGTGGAGAAATAGAAGCTGTCGTAGAGCGCGTGGTTCGCCAGCAGGGAATGATCCAGCAAGCGATAGCCGCTCGGTCCGGCCTGCGAGGCGGAGCTCGTACTCATCACAGGCGGCACGAACGAGTTGCCGATCGGCTGCGTGAGATTCGGCGCGTAGCCACTCGCGAGCACATTTGTCCTGCGGAAATCCGCGATCGCCAGCAGGGGACCGCCGGGCACCTCCAGCATGCTGCCCGATTTGATGCCAAAGTCCGGCGTATTGCCCGTGATGAAGCGCGTGCGATTGCGGGTGTCGCTCTGCAAAAGCTTCGAGACGGTATTCCGTGTCACCGCCTCCAGGCTCAGCTCATACGACTGGGTGCCGGCCTTGTCGTTCTTCAGATTCGTGACGGTCACCGGCAGCGCGGCATTGTTGAAGAGGAAGGGCTTGCCCGCATAGATCCCGTTCACCAGCACATTGCCCGGCGTGCTTGTCAGGGCGCGGGTCCCGGCTTCATTCACGCCGCCGCTCGTCGTGCGCGCGGACGCGGTGAAGAGGGCAAAGGGCTTCGCGCCCGCATGCCGGCTGATCAAGGCATCGCCCCCACCTTCATTCGGCACGAACGAATCCAGCGCGGTGGTGGAAAACTTCGTCTGCTTCATCCCCTTTTCCAGATCGCTCAGGTTCGGGTAAATCATCTGGAAGCCCCCGTAGTTCCGCACCTTGCCACCCACGGTGATTTTCGCGGCAACTTCGAAGGAAGCGTTCCCTCCAAGGGTCGGGCTGGCCGCGCCACATGTCACGCCGATGGCGGTGTTCCTCGGCCGGCGCGGATATTGCACCAGGTTGCGATTGAGCCAATCGATGTCGTAGCCGACCGTGTTGCCGAAGAACCCGGGCTTGGTCTTGATGGACCGCGTCAACTGATTGCCGAAATCGAAGAACGTGTTGTTTGAACCGGTCCGGCCGAATTGCGAGTTAGGATCGATGTACGGCGAGCATAGTAGCGTTTGGCCGGGCTCCATGACGATCGGGTCCTTCGGGTCGGAACTCTCCTTATCTGCCTCGCTATTGATCTGTGACTCGGACTTCCCGCCATTGCTCTCGGTGACCGTGGTATCGAATCCTCTCCAGTTGGAGATCTTCAGCACGATCGACTTCGCGATGCCGCCCTGGGTTCTTCCCTGGTCGTAGAGTTCGTTGAAGGGAATCAGTTTTCCTCCGTTGAGGGCCACGCCATCGAGTTGGAAATTGAAACCGAGTGGCAGGCTCTGGAAGGAGACCTCCAGCATATCGAAGGAGATCCGGACATTGTAGGGATTGTAGAGCGTGACGATGGGCGTGTAGATCAAGTGCATCTGTCCGTCATTGCCGTTGTCCGCGTAGTAATGCGGAGGACGGGTGAGCAGACTGAAGAGCACCTGCACCTTTGCGATCACGGGGCCGGGCGAGAAATACTTCGGCTGCACCGGCTTCGTCCCAACCTTTGGGATCGCCAAGTTTTCCGATGGCCCTTGGTTGTAGAGCGGACGCGTATCGGCATTCGTGAGTTGCTTGAAGGTATTGTAGCAGGAGCAGAGGCGCGTCCACTGCGGGTCCGACTCACCGGTCACATTGTGGGTGCTGGCATAGAGAGTCTTGTTCGTATAAGCGCTCGGCAATGCGGCGCCTCCCACCGGCTGCTTGAGCTCGAAGATTGAGGAGAGATCCTTCTTCAATCCGCCGAGGCGCACATCCGCGAGCACACCGAGCGAGTAGGGCGTCACATCATCGCGCAGCGGCTTCAGCCGACCGATGCCACCCGTGCCGCTGAGTTCGCTCTGATCGAGATCAGTGACTTTCTTGCCGGTCTCATCGGCGGATGCGAAGGCTTCCGCGTCCGAGTCATTGCCGAGAAAGGCGAGATCGTTGCCGAGAGTCGCGATGTAGGGGCGATGACCCGCGAGCAAGGCGCGCTTCCGGGCCAGCGTGTCGGAGCGTGAAGGATCGCGGAAGAGATGAATGCGCGACTTCTGCGACTCATCCGACACATGCCATGCGTAGCCACCGGTCTCCTCGTCCATTTCTGTTAGAGGTACTCTTCCCGCGAGCAGCGGCCCATGATCAGGAAGATCGCCGCCATACGATTTGGCACCCGCCAGCGCGATCGCGTTCTGCTGATCCCACTCCGAGCTCGCGAAGTCGAGGTCCTCCGCATCCGCCGGCGTGGGGGTCGAGACCATCCAGCCCTTGAAGCGCTTGTCCTTCTCACCCGTGTAGTCCGGCGCAGAACCCGATCCCTGCAGCGAAGAAGTGATGTCCCACGAATCCCACACGCCCATGAGCTTCGACTTCGCAGGCGAGTCGTTCTGGATCTCCGAGTTCGCCGTGATCGCCTTGTCCGGCCCGAGTGATTTCTGAAGCTCGCCGATCGCCAGCATCAGCGCCATGCGCGCATTCGCCTGAGCCTCGCTCCGTGCATCGCCTTGGGTGGAGGCGCGCAGAGAGATGCTGGAGAGCGAAAGCAGCCCGACCGAAAGCACCGTCAGCAGCACCGTCAGGGAAAGGCTGATGACCAGGGCGAAGCCCGTTGGCCGTCGTCGCAATCGTAGCGCCCTACTTCGCCCAAACCTGGGTGCGCCATGAAAGAGTCTTGGGTTTCTCTGCGGGGTCACCCCAGCATTGGTCCGCCTCCGTCTCTCATTTGTAAATGCGCCCCAATGCGTTGCAGCGAATAGCTGTCATTACCGCACTTTGAAGCTGTTATGCTCAATTGCCCTCGGCCATCCGCGTCGTAAACCCGCCCGCGGCTGGCTCAGCACGGGGCCGAAGGCGGCTTTAGCCCCCCTAACGGAAATTGAAACCTGCCGCGTTTCCCGGTAGAGAGACGCGCGTGCTACCGATCCCTGATCCACCCGATTGCCAATTCGCGACCGATGCGGCCATTGTCGTAGCCCTCGCGATCGTCTGGCTGGTCGGGCGATTCTTGGAGGATCCGCAGTAGCCCGGTGGGACACAAATCCGCAGGAAGACGTGGGTAGCACGTCTTGTTAAACCGTGGTTTCTGCCGGGAACATGACTCCCGCCCCCGGGCGCTTTTGCTCTCTCAGATCCCGAGGAAGGACACTCCTTTCCTTCAAGCCCTTGAACCAGGTGTCCAGATCCAGCGCCGTGGATTAGGCGAGCCGCTCGGGGGCGCGAATCAGTCTTGAGGCATGGCCCTCTCGATGATGAGGTAAAGGTGCAGCTCCGGATATTGGTCATATTCGAGGTGCCGGCAAACACAGCCCTGCTGGGAGACGATCTCCAACAGCCGGGGAATGCCCAAGGCGGCGTGATACAACGGCTGACCCAAAAACGGGTTGGTAACATCCCCCGGCCGGTCAACACCGCCACTGGTAAAGATCAGTATCCCGCCATGGTTCAGGCCCTCGCAGAGCTTTATGAGGACAGCTTCATGAGCTTCAAGTGGAACATGCCA
>Ga0307406_10000590_pt1 | contig 20880 bp, 13 predicted proteins | sample 322Cmetagenome_3_FD_203706 | JGI IMG/M metagenome (GOLD analysis project Ga0307406, IMG submission 203706) | Maize rhizosphere microbial communities from greenhouse at UC Davis, California, United States - 322HYB-C-2 | ecosystem: Host-associated > Plants > Roots > Rhizosphere > Soil | place...
AGTGATCGATTCATGCAGCATCGCCTCGACGCGAATCTCGATGTCGTCCCCATACAGGTAACTGGAGCAAAGCTGCTGGGTGTTGGTGAAGCAGGCAGCGCTGATGTGCCCCTCTTCAGTCCCGAAGGCAATCCCCTCCTGCCCACCCATGAATGGCTTGCGCGTCACCGGTGTGACACCGCCACTGGCCCAGCGACGTTGCTCATCACGCATGTCGAGCAAGTGCAGCTCGGCCATTTCATCGGGCGAGCCGCTGGCCACGACCCGGCCCGCACACAGGTAGATGACTCGGTGGCAAAAGCGCTTGACCATGCTCATGTCATGGGAAACGAACAGCAGCGTCGTGCCCTTGGCAGCCAACTCCTCCAGCCGATTCAGGCATTTGAATTGAAAGGATGCATCGCCGACGGAAAGGGCCTCATCGACGATCAGGATTTGCGGCTCCACACACACCGAAACGGCGAATGCCAACCGCACCAGCATCCCGCTGGAATAGATTTTGGTGGGTTGGTCGATGAAGTCGCCGATATTGGCGAACGCAATGATGTCTTCGAAGCGAGCGTCGATTTCCGCACGGCTCAAGCCCAGCACCGCCGCATTCACATAGACGTTTTCCCGCCCGGTGAACTCCGGATTGAAACCGGACCCCAGCTCCAGCAAAGCCGCGATCCGGCCATGCCCGCGAACGCTGCCCCGGGTCGGCATCAACGTTCCGCAGATCAGTTGCAACAAGGTCGATTTACCACTGCCGTTACGGCCGATGATACCGACGGTCTCGCCCTTGGCGATGGTCAGGGAAACATCGTCCAAGGCCCAGAACTCACGGTAGAAACGCTTCCTGCCGCGCACCAGCATCTGTAACAGACGGTCCTTGGGCGCATCGTAGATCTGATAACACTTGCTCAAGTTCTCGGCACTGATAGCCACTTCAAACGACATCGGCAAAACCCTTCCATGAACCACGACAATCTGCGGCGCGACTGAATCCATCCTTCGTTGGGCCTTGCGCAAGAGTTAAGCACAAACGGGATAAAAAACTTGGAAGCAAGCCAACTTGGTCTACCCTCCATGACGATGCGACCCAAGGAGCAATCCGAATACGCGCTCAAGGAACAGGCAACAATGCAGTCGTTCAGCACGTCCCCCGCCGCCATGATCAAGAGTGTCCTGATCAATCGAATCCTGATCTTTGTGTTGATCCGCAGGGAAGTCGCCGGTCGCTACAAAGGTTCGATGCTCGGTATCTTGTGGTCGTTCTTCACGCCGGTCTTCATGCTGGCGGTCTACACGTTCGTCTTCAGCGTCGTGTTCAAGGCCCGCTGGTCGGGCGGCAATGAGTCCAAGAGCGAATTCGCCCTGGTGCTCTTCGCGGGCCTGCTGGTATTCAATCTTTTCTCCGAGTGCATGAATCGTGCGCCGGGCCTGGTGCTGGCCAATACCAATTACGTCAAGAAAATCGTGTTCCCACTGGAAACCCTCCCCCTGGTCTCGCTCGGCGCAGCGCTGTTCCACATGGCTATCAGCGTGCTGGCCTGGCTGGTCTTCTACGCCGTCCTGTTCGGAGTTCCACCAATCACTGCCCTTCTACTGCCGCTGGTGCTGTTTCCAATGGTGTTGCTGACGCTGGGTTTCTCCTGGTTCCTCGCCTCGATAAGTGTCTACCTGCGCGATATCGGCCAGTTCATCGGCATCATCGTCACGGCGATGCTGTTCCTCTCGCCGATTTTCTATCCACGCTCGACGCTTCCCCAAAATTATCAGGGTGCCTTGCAGGCCAACCCGCTGACGTTGCCAGTGGAAATGGTTCGCGATGTGCTGTTCTGGGGCAAACCGCCGCAATGGGATCAGTTGGCCACCTACTCGGTGATCGCCGTGCTGATCGCCTGCGCCGGGTTTGCCTGGTTCCAAAAGACCCGCAAAGGCTTTGCCGATGTCATATGAGCCTGCTGGCGTGGCGCCCCGCCCAGCAGCCGCTATGATGATTCATGGCACGGCTGGAGCCGGTGCCTGTCTGGTGATTGAAGTCGACAACGATCCTGGAACACCTGGGGTGCGTTGCCGTAATGACCAAAGGACCGAAGGAACGCATGGACCCAATCAACCTCCTTGTTGATCGCATTGACCAGCTGACTCGCTCGACACAATCCAGATCCATTGAAGCCTTGCAGTTGGTCAAGGAGATCGAGAATCGGGACCGCCTGATCAATCAGCTGGGCCTCGATTCCAAAGCGCTCGGCACCCGCTTGTCACTTCAGGAATGTGAAGCCCGGCGGTTACGCGAGCGGCTGCGGCTGGCTGAACAGCGCCTCAAGAACGCCGAGGCGTTGCTCAAGACGAAACAGCGCGAGGCTGTCGCGCTGTCCGATTGGGCGGTGGACCTGCGCGCCCAACTCGCGGCGAAACAGGCTGAGCTGTTCAAGCTTTGCGACTGGGGCAACGCCATCGAACGCGCACCGCTGCGCTATTCGATGCGCAAGATGGCGTATCGATTTTCACGCTGGGTCTACGCGTGGCTGCCCCTCAGCGCACAGGTGAAAGGCAAGCTGGCGCACCGGCTTCGCGGTTGGTTGAAACCCCGCAAGGCAACGCCAGGCGAATCAGCGACATCCGCAAGCCTCGTCCCCCTGCCACCGTCGCCGGACCTTGCCGTGCCGTCCAGCGCCGGACAGCCCATGATCCTGATGTTCGGCGTGATTGACTGGCACTTCCGCATCCAGCGCCCACAAAACCTGGCCAAGGAACTGGCCCGGGGCGGACAGACGACTTTCTATATCTCCAACAACTTTATCGACGATGATGCCCCGGGCTTCGAAGCAGAGCCCTTGGCAGGTTCCCACCGGCTGTTCCAGATCCGTTTCAAGGTTCGCGGCGCACCGGCCATTTATCACGCCCCACCGACAGCCGCCGCGATCCGCCAGTTGTGCCAAGGGTTGGCGATGTTGTTGGAAACAGCGAACGTCGGTGCCGTGGACTGCATCGTCCAGCACGCCTACTGGTTCCCGCTGGCGAGGCGCGTTCCCAACTCCACATTGGTCTACGACTGCATGGACCATCATGAAGGTTTCGGCAATGTCGCCCAGGAATTGCTCGACCTTGAAATCGCCTTGATGCGTCGGGCGGACCTGCTTGTGGCGACATCCGACTGGATCGAACAACACGGCAAGCGGGAAAACCGCAACGTGGAAGTGATCCGCAACGCTTGTGAGTTCAGCTTCTTCAGCCAACGCCCGGGCAAAGTCTATCGGGACCCAGCCAACAGGAAGATCATCGGCTATTACGGCGTCATTGCCGAATGGTTCGATCTGGATCTGGTCAAGCAAGTCGCCCAGGCTCTCCCGCAGCAGTTGGTCCTATTGATCGGCAGCGACACCGTCCAGGCACGGAGATATTTCAAGGGCTGCCCGAACGTGGTCCTGGAGGGCGAAGTCCCGTACGCCTCCCTGCCCTACTACCTGCATGCCATGGACGTGTGCCTGCTTCCGTTCAAAGTCATGCCGCTGACCCTCGCCACCAATCCGGTCAAGGTCTATGAGTACCTGAGCGCGGGCAAACCGGTGGTCTCGGTGAAACTGCCGGAGTTGAGCCAGTTCGGCAATCGGGTCTGGTCGGTTGAGCGGCCGGACGAGTTCATATCGGCCATACGCAACGTATTGGGCGCGCTGCCGGAGGCCCGCGCCACGCGACAGGCGCGTCAATCGTATGCCCGGGGCCAGACCTGGCAACATCGGGCCACCAGCCTGCGCCAGGCCATCGCGACGTTGCCAATGCCTAAAGTCAGCGTGGTGGTGCTGACCTACAACAACCTGGAACTGACCAAGGCCTGCCTCGACAGCCTGGTGACCCAAAGCCAGTACCCCAATCTCGAGATCATCGTCGTCGACAATCATTCCAGCGACCAGACGCCGGCCTACCTCACCGCCTGGGCCGACGGACACCCGGAGCGGATCGTCATCTTCAACCAGGACAACAAGGGATTCGCGGCGGGCAACAACCAGGGCCTCGCGGCAGCCAGTGGCGAGTACTTGGTTATCCTGAACAACGACACGATCGTCACCGCTGGCTGGGTCAAGGGCTTGATTCGCCACCTGCGGGACAACAAGGAAATCGGCATTATCGGTCCGATCACCAACAACATCGGCAATGAAGCCAAGGTCAGCACCCGCTATGGCCGGGTAGATGACATGCCGGCCGAAGCCGCGCAAATGACCCGCTCCCGAATGGGCGAGTGGTTCGAGATCAATACCCTGGCGTTCTTCTGTGTGATGTTCCCGCGCTCGACCTACGAGCAGGTCGGCGGCCTCTGCGAAGAATATGGCCTGGGTTTTTTCGAGGATGACGATTACTGCCGCCGCGTGCAGCGTCGAGGCATGCGCGCGGCCTGTGCCGAGGATGTTTTCGTCCACCATCACCTGTCCGCCTCGTTCAACGCCTTGGGCGCCAAGAAAAAACAGGCGCTTTTCGAGAAGAACCGGGCGATCTATGAGAGCAAGTGGGGATCCTGGGTTCCGCACACGTACCGTGACGTATGAGTGCCCCTTTGCATGGCACCGAGGTGCTGAACAACCGAGACGATATTTTGCCAAGAGATAGCCTGAAGTACGCAGTGGTGCTGTTGGTTTTACTGGCGAGCATGGCGGTCGGCGGGTACGGTTTTTCGACGCTTGAAGTGGCATCCATGAGCAGCGGAACCCGGACGATATTGCTCTCAGTGGCGAGCCTGGCTGCCCTCGCCGTCTTCACTCGCCGAACACCGTACGTCCTCTGCCTGGGTTTACTGGCCTGCCTGTCCATGGCCTTTGCACAGGTGTGGCCGGTGATGGTCGTTGCGGTCCTGGGACTGTCTGCCACTGTGCTCGGCAGGTGGATGCTCAAACAACACATCACGGCCGACTGGAGCGTCCACCTGCTGGTGGGAGCCGGCACGCTTGGTACGTTCACGGGCTTGGCGGCGTACCTGCCAATCAATTATCCCTGGCTGTATGGCGTGCTGCTGTCGTTGCCCCTTTTGCTGGGGCGCAAACACGTCATGTCGACAGCTCGCGAACTGCTGAGCCTCATCCGAGCCGTCCGCGCGGCACAGACACCTATCCAAACGGCGCTCGACGTGCTGATTTGCGGCTTCGCCTGCCTTTACGTCCTGGTGGCCTTCATGCCCGAGGTCGGGCACGACGCATTGGCCATGCACCTCTTCGTCCCGTCACACATGGCGCAGCGGCATCAGTGGTCGTTCGATGCAAGCACCTATGTCTGGGCGGTCATGCCCATGTTGGCCGACTGGATCTACAGCATCGTCTATATGCTGGCCGGCGAAACGGCGTCACGCTTGAGCAACAGCGCATTCACGCTATTGGTGGCGTGGCAGATCCATAACATGACCCTCTGGGCCGGAGGCTCTGCCTCCAGCGCCCGCTGGGCATGCCTGATTTTTCTCTCGACGCCCCTCGCCTTCGCTGAAAGCAGCAGCCTGCACATCGAGTCGGCGTGGACCGCCTTCATGCTGGCCGGGACGCTGGCGATCCTGAAGGTCTCCAGCTTCACGCCGGAGATCACGGAGCGCCTGTCGCAATTGCTTATGGCTGGCCTCCTGCTGGGCTTCGCCCTGGCGAGCAAAGCCGTGACCCTGAGCGTTCTGCCAGTCTTGTTGGTGGTTCTCTTGTTGCAATACAAGGCCTGGGCCGTCCAAGGGATCGGCAAGACCCTCCTGCTCGGCAGCGCCGGCCTGATGTTGGCCGGTGCGACCCCTTACGTCTCGGCCGGGTACTTGACCGGCAATCCGGTATTTCCGTTTTTCAATGCCATTTTCCATTCACCGCTCTGGCCGAACATCAACTTCGAACCGCCGGCCACTTTCGGCAGAGGGATGAGCTGGGACACGCTCTATCGAATGGTCTTCAAGTCGCCCGAATTCATCGAGGGGCGAATCGGCGCGGCAGGCTTCCAATGGCTGCTGCTGCCAACGGCTGTCGTCGCCTTGCTGTTGAGCGGCAACAGAAAAGCCCTGTTGATCTTCCTGGTCGGCGCCGGCGCGATGTTCGTGACGTTCCACTCAACGGCTTACCTGCGTTATGTCTTCCCCTCCTTCGCGCTTTTCTCGGTAATCCTGGCCCTGCCATTTTCCAACGGCAGGATCTTCCCGCGCAGCCTCGCCATGGTGGCCGGCGCCTTGTTGATCATGACTAACATCCGCTTCATACAGGCCGCGACTTACTATGGCGATATCAAACCCTCGGCATTGTTGAGCCAGGCCGGTCGGCAGATGTATCTGTCGGAGCGCCTGCCCCTTCGGAAAATGGTCGACACCGTCAACGTCTTGAACACCGGACATCAGCCCGTGGCGGTCTTCGCATCGCCCTTGATGGCGGGCTTGGGCGGCGATGCCCTTTATGCCTCTTGGTACAACCTGAAGTGGAAGAACGAATTCGACACGGCGACGTCACCCTCTGAGCTTGCCCGTCGCTTACGTCAGCGCCAAGTGAATTGGCTGGTAATCGACCTCAAGTCCCTCCCCCAGGCGCGACTTGATCTGCTGCTGAACGTGTCCACGTCGTACGCCAGGCTGGGTGACCTGGACCTGCGCAAACTCAACGTCACGCATGACGAGCACCTGCTCAACCCCGAGCTGTCCAGTCTCGAGGGCTGGAGTCTGACGTTACCTTCGAGCTACGACCCATCGCGCAAAATCCTCACCGTCAACGTCAAGACACCGGCTACACAGCGGGTCGAAGTGACACCGGGGGCGACCTACACCAACAGCGTGTCCGCACGCTGCGCAACGACAGCCACCACGGGAAGAATCCAGGCCAATTGGATGGACGCCCAGGGCGACTTCATTGCCGCCAGCATCGCAACGTTTGACTGCACCACGCAGTGGGAGACTCATGAAATGAACGTCATCGCCCCTGCAAATGCCACCTCCGTGATCATTTATGCCTCCGGCCACACCGACACTCCGCTGGAGTTCAGGTCACTTTCATTCAGGCAATAGCGGGCGATATCGATGAACTCTAAAACCGAGCTTTTCACCGATGAACAGCGAGTCGCCGTGGTCATCCCCAGCTATCGGGTCACCGCGCATATCGTCGAAGTCATAGACGCCATAGGGCCCGAGGTCTGGCGCATATACGTCATCGACGATGCCTGCCCGGATGGCTCGGGCGAGCATGTGCTGGCCTCCTGTAACGATCCTCGGGTCAAGGTGCTGCCCCACGATGTCAACAAAGGCGTGGGTGGTGCAGTCATGACCGGCTACCAGACAGCCCTGGCCGACGGTGCGAGTATCATCGTCAAGGTCGACGGGGACGGCCAAATGGACCCGACCCTGATTCCGCTGTTCATCGAGCCGATCCTGGCCGGTGAAGCCGACTACACCAAGGGCAATCGATTTTTCAATCTGGAAGAAGTCCAGTCCATGCCGCGGCTGCGCCTGTTCGGCAACGCCGTATTGTCGCTGATGGCCAAACTGTCGACGGGTTACTGGGATCTGTTCGACCCCACCAACGGCTACACGGCGATCCACCGCGACGTCGCCCGGCTGCTGCCCCTGGACAAGGTCAGCCAACGCTACTTTTTCGAGACCGACATTCTGTTCCGCCTGAACACCGTGCGTGCCGTGGTCGTGGATGTCCCGATGGAAGCCCGATACGGCGACGAAGTCAGCCACCTCAAGATCTCGAAAATCATTGGTGAGTTTCTGTTCAAACACCTGCGCAATTTCACCAAGCGCGTGCTCTATAACTACTACTTGCGCGACATGTCCCTGGCTTCGATCGAGCTGCCGATCGGGATCCTGATGTTCTTGTTCGGCATCCTTTTCGGCAGTTTCCACTGGTTCGAATCGGCGCAGAACGGCGTCGCGACGCCAGCCGGAACCGTGATGCTCAGCGCATTGCCCATGCTCATGGGGTTGCAGCTGATCATGGCCTTCCTTGGTTATGACATCGCCTCGGTGCCCAGCAGGCCACGGCACTCCAGGCGCAGTAAAGCAACGTCGTTACGGGAAGAAAGCTCATCAAAGCACTAAGGGATTTTTTATCGGACCCCTCGCTCAAGGCCTTGGACGTCGATGGCATCGAGCGCCTCGAACTTCACGCCAAAGTGCTCGGGCGCAAACGGATGCTGCGGGAAGTCTTCGTGGAGTTCCACCACGTGCTCCGTCGCCTGGCAGAGCGCTATTTCACCGTCGGGGGCCTTGAGGTCGAGTTGGGGGCTGGCGTCTCGCCCATGCGTAACTCATACCCGCAAGTGCTGGCCACCGACATTGTCTGCACCGATCAGTTGGACATGGCACTCGATGCCGAGGCGATGAGCCTTGATGATCAGTCGGTCCGGGCTTTCTTTTGCCAAAATTGTTTTCACCACTTTCCTCATCCCGAGCGGTTTTTCACCGAACTGGAAAGGACCCTCAAGATCGGCGGCGGCGCTATTTTGATCGAACCCTTCCATGGCCCCTTTGCCGCGTTCCTCTACAAGCGTCTGTTCAAATCCGAAGGGTTCGACATGCACTACCCTTCCTGGGAAACGCCATCGACCGGTCCCATGAACGGCGCCAACCAGGCCCTCAGCTACATCGTCTTCGTGCGCGACAGGCAGGCGTTCGAACGCAAGTACCCTGGCCTGGAAATTGTCCATCAGGAGATCGGCGGCAACTATCTGCGCTACTTGATTTCCGGCGGCCTGAATTTTCGCCAGTTGCTGCCTGACGCGCTGATCCCCGCACTCAAGGTCATCGAAAAACTGCTGCATCCGTTGCGACGGGTCTTGGCGCTGCATCACATCGTGGTGCTCAGGAGGGCGTCTTGACCTTTATCCGGTACGGCGCCATCCAACTCATGGCCTATGCGTTGGACATGGGTGCTTTTCTGTTGTTGATCGCGTTTTTCGAGGGCCATCCCGTCCTGGCCAACATTGCCGGCAAGGCCATCGCCGGTGTGTTCGCGTTCTTTGTGCATCGGCACTTCACGTTCCGGTCGACCCACGGCAGCGGCAAAGCCCAGGCGGTGCGCTACTTCTCGCTGCTCGCCATCAACATCCCGGTCGCTTCGACGCTGTTCAGCGTGGGCCTGTATTTCGTCGACAGCCCCGGCCCGGTTAAATTGATCTGCGATGTGCTCTGTGTGGCCCTGACCTACTGGATCAGCAAACTGTTCGTGTTTCATTCCGGCACGCGCCCGCCCGTTCCGGCTGACCGCGCGGAGGGTACTTGATGAAATTGGTGATTACCGGCGCGACCGGCTACATCGGTCAACGCTTGTCAGCCCTCGCAGCGGCACGCGGACACGAAGTCATTTGCGCCACGCGCGAGCCGTGCCCCGCGGCTTATGCCTGGCTTCCCTACGATCTACGCGACCCGGCGCCCAACTGTCCGGCCGACGCCCAAGCGCTGATTCATCTGGCAGCTTACACGTCGAACGCTGTCCATAACGACGCGGACGGCGAAGTCAGGGCAGCCCAGGCGCTGATCGAATGCGCCCGGCAAGGCTCGGCCAAGTTCATTTTCATCTCCAGCCAGACCGCCGAGGCCACCACCCCGAGCGTTTATGGCCGGACCAAGTGGCGTATCGAACAACCTGTGCTGGCGGCTGGCGGCACGGTGATCCGCCCCGGCCAGGTCTATGGTGGCCCCGAACATGGGCTCTTTGGCTTGTTGTCGGGGTTGGTTCGGCGAAGCCCGCTCATACCGATCCTCATCCCGGCACCCTGTGTGCAGCCCATTCATGTCGACGACCTCGCGGCCGCGATACTGGCCGTTGCCGAGCGGGATGACATTCGTGCCGAAATCCTCAACGTGGGCGCCGTGCAACCGATTGCCTTTGATCGGTTCCTGATGTCGATTGCAACGCATCGGGTCCGTGCCGTTCGGCTGCCAATCCCGGTACCGGTGGCACTGCTCAGGCTATTGCGCCGGTCACTCGGGCAATCGCTGAGTACGAAACTGGGCCTGGAGCGGATTTTCTCCCTCATCCTGCTGCCGCCCATGGACACCGAACGTTCCCTGCAAAGACTCGGCCTCCGGTTGCGCCCCCTTGCCTACGGCATGCATCGCTCCGGCCATGGCCGACGTCGCGGTCTCCTCCGGGAAGCGGCGGCGCTGTTGGGGTATTTGCTCAAACGCCCGCCGCAAATAAACCTGGTCATTCGCTACACCAGGGCACTGGAGCATGCGGGCAGGACCTGCCCCATTCTTCACTCTCGCTGGCTGATGCGCTGGCCGATGTTCCTGGCGCTCCTGGATGACGCCGGCATCCTGGGCAAGCCCGACGGCCAGGAGCTGGCCTGGCGCCTGCAAGTTGCACTCGGTATCGCCGAAGCCAGCCCACAAGGGGCGCAGGTGTTCCTTGGCGCGCTGCCCCCGCGCAGCCTGCCGGTGACCGTGGCGGCGCTGGGACTTACCCTGGCCAGCGCACTGGCGTGGAAACTGGCGGCGCTGGCGTGCCGCCCTTTCGCCCGTCAGCTTTTGCTCGGAAGTGAAGCCCATCGTGGCGCCTGAATTCGATGTAATCATCGTCGGCAGCGGCCCGGCCGGGACTTCAGCCGCCTATCCGCTGGTCAAGGCAGGCCTGAAAGTCCTCATGGTCGATGCCCAGGCCGATACGCGCCCTTCAAAGCCGCCAAGCCGCCCATTCCTCGACGCCAGGGCGAACGATGAGCATCAATGGAAATGGATGATCGGCGATAACTTTCACGCCTTGAACCAGCTGGATGCGGTATCGCCCAAGTTGAAGACACCGACCCACGCCCATGTCTTCGAACGATTCAACGCCGACAACCGCATCGAGACCGATAATTTCATCGGCATCGGCTCACTGGCAACCGGAGGCCTGTCCAATGCCTGGGGCTGCGGCGTAGCAACGCTCAGTGCGGACGATTTTGCCGGGCTGCCCATCGATTATTCCGAGATGCAGGCGTCGTACGAAACCGTCGCTCGGCGCATCGGTATCAGCGGCCGGGTCGACGATGACCTGTCGAGCTACTTCGGCCTCGATGAGTGGTCGCAGCCACCGCTGCCGCTGGATGCCCTGCACCGGCGCCTGCTCGATCAGTACGCCCGGCGCTGGCCGGGGTTTACCGATCCGGGCTTCCGTCTTGGTCGCTCCAGGGTCGCCGTGTTGAGCCAGCCTTTGGAAGAACGCAAGGCCTGTGATTTGTCTGGGAACTGCTTGTGGGGCTGTCACAACCAAGCCTTGTACAGCGCCTCTCAAGAGCTGAAAAAGCTCAAGCAATACCCCGGCTTCCAGCACGTCCAGGATTTTCTGGTGGACGACCTGTTGAAACAGGACGGTTCATGGATGATCAACGATCGTCGCTCCGCCCGGCGGTTTTGCGCGACGCGCCTGCTGCTGGCAGCAGGCACCCTGGCCTCGACCCGGCTCGCCCTCAAGCGCCTGAACCATTACGCCCCGATACCCTTGCTGTCTTCGCCAACCGCGGCCTTCCTGCTATGGCTGCCAAAGATGCTCGGCGCCCCAAGGGGGCCGACCTTTGGCCTGGGGCAGCTTTCGTTCGCCCTTGAGCTATCGTCCACTGCAACGGCCTTCGGTTCGACGTTCAGTACCACTGGTTTACCGATGGGCGAGTTTGTCAACCGGATCCCCATGAGCAAACGCCACAGCATCGAACTGCTGAAGAACCTGCTGAGCGCTTGCCTTGTGGGAAACATCTTCCTGCCCGGGCACCTGTCCCACAACACGGCACGCTTGTCGCCCGATGGTTCGTTGAGCATTACCGGCCAAGTGCATCCCGACCTGCCAACACTCATGAAGACTGCCGAGGCCAGACTACGCCGGATCTATTGGAGAATGGGCGCGCTGTTGATCCCCATGAGCTTCACCCTCGGCAGGCCGGGAGCGGATATCCATTATGCGGGAACCCTGCCCATGCACTCGATGCCAAAGCTCGGACAGACCGATAGCCTGGGCGAAGTCGCGGGCCTTGGCGGCGTGCACATTGTCGACGGTGCCTGTCTGCCCAGCCTGACCGAAAAGTCCCACACGCTGACACTCATGGCCAACGCGGACCGGATAGCCCGCTCTCTTGCCACAACGATAGGAAATCAAAAGGCATGATTCGCAAGGTACTTTGCATCGTCGGTACACGCCCGGAAGCCATCAAGATGGCCCCGGTGATCAAGGCGCTCCAAGCCGAAAGACACATCGATTGCCAAGTGCTCGCCACCGCCCAGCACCGAGGCCTGTTGGACCAGATCCTGAACGGTTTCGCAATCACCGCCGACCTGGACTTGGACATCATGCGGCCCAACCAGTCATTGGCGACACTGACCTCACGCTTGCTGCTTGAGCTCGACGGCGTGCTGCAAGGCGAGAAACCGGATGTCGTGCTGGCTCAAGGCGATACGACCACGGTCATGTCTGCTGCGCTGGCATGTTTCTACCTGCGGATTCCCTTTGGCCATATCGAGGCCGGCCTGCGTACCGGGGACCTTGACAACCCATTCCCCGAGGAAGCCAACCGGGTGATCGCCAGCAAGCTGACCCGCTGGCATTTCGCGCCCACCCAGCGCGCCGTGGAAAACTTGCGGGGCGAAGGCGTCGCGGCCAGTGCCATCACCCTGACCGGGAACACCGTGATAGACGCGTTGCTGATGACCGCAGCACAGGAATCAGCCTTGGCTGTTCCACTGGATTCCAGCAAGCGCCTGGTACTGGTCACCGCCCATCGCCGGGAGAACTTCGGCGAACCGTTCCAGAATATTTGCCAGGCACTCAGGTGCCTGGCCGAACGAAACCCGGACATCCAGATACTCTATCCCGTCCACCCCAATCCGAACGTCAAGGATGTCGCGCATCGCCTGCTCGGCCAGTCCCCGAATATCCTTCTCTGCGCACCGCTGGATTACGCGCCGTTCATCGTGGCAATGAAACGCTCGTACCTGATCATCAGCGACTCCGGAGGAGTCCAGGAAGAAGCACCGGCCCTGGGCAAACCGGTGCTGGTACTGCGAGAGGAAACCGAACGCCCGGAGGCGGTCGACCTTGGCGTGGTCAAGTTGGTAGGCGCCCACCGGGACACTATCGTCGAACAGGCACAGCGTCTGCTCGATGACCCGCAGGCTTATCGAAGCATGGCACATGGGGTTTCCCCCTATGGCGACGGCAAGGCCGCAGCCCGTATCGTCAAAGTCCTGAAGCAGTATTTCCAATCATGCGCATGATCTATTTGTCGCCGGTGCCATGGGCCAGCTTCAGCCAGCGGCCTCATCACTTCGTCAATTGGTATCACCACCAGACTGGAGCGCCAGTGCTCTGGATCGATCCGTATCCCACGCGCTTGCCAACGCTGAGCGATTTCAGGCGCAAGCCGCCGGTCGCCGACCAACAAAACGCCAGCGTTCCTCCCTGGTTGCAGGTCCGCAAACCCCGCAGTCTACCCATCGAGCCCCTGCCGGGATCGGCAATGCTGCTCAAGCGGCTGTGGCAAAACCTGCTCAGGGAGGCTGCGGCATTTTCCGCAAAAGCGCCTTGCAGGATCTGCGTCGGAAAACCTTCCGAACTGGCCTTGCAACTGCTGGCGCTCATCCCTGACAGCCATGCCGTCTACGATGCCATGGATGATTTCCCGGCGTTTTACCAAGGCCTGTCACGCAGGTCCATGGCGCGTCGCCAGGCGCAGGTCATCCAACGGGTGGATAAAGTACTGGCCTCCTCCAGCCCGCTTCACGACAAGCTCCGGGGCATGACCGACCAGATAGAACTGGCCCTCAACGCCTGCGACATGCAGCAACTGGCACCGGTTGAAAGCCTCGACCTGGGCGCCAAACAACAAGTGCTCGGCTATGTCGGCACGTTGGGTCGTTGGTTCGATTGGGATCTGGTCATCGCGCTGGCGCAGGCCAATCCAGCACACCGGGTCCGACTGATCGGCCCGCTCTTCACCCCACCACGTCGCGTATTACCCGCCAACATCGAGCTGCTCCCCGAGTGCTCCCACGCCAGCGCAATCGCGGCGATGGCGACGTTTTCAGTGGGCTTGATCCCGTTCAAGCTCAACCGCCTGACCGCTTCGGTCGACCCGATCAAATACTACGAATACCGTGCCCTCGGCCTGCCCGTCCTCTGCACCCGCTTCGGTGAAATGGCCTCGCGGGACAAGGAACCTGGCGTCTGGATCGTGGATGAAGACACTGATCTGCGTAAGACCATCGTTGAAGCGCTTGCCAGCCGAACTGATCGTTCTGCTGTCGAACAGTTTCGCGAGGCACATCGTTGGGCGGGTCGTTTTTCTACGGTGGATCTTTTGAAGGGAGGATGATGGCTGAAAAATCGCGCGCCAGCGTCTATGGTTGATACTTGCAACGCAGACCATCCCCTAATAACAAGATTGCCGTGAGAGCCCTGCGCGGGCGTCACGCCCGATGGGAGCCTTTCATGACCCTGCATAGCGCGCAGCCGATCCCCAGCGAACTGGCGGCCTTCGTCAACGATCATTTTTCCGGACGCGGCCTCAAGCCCGATGGCGTCATTGCACAGTCCTGGTACCGCAGCGTCGTGGAGCATCGGCTCGACCCTGGCGCGGCAAGCCGCAAGAACATACTCAGTGCCGAGGACATCCGTCGGCATCAGGAACAGCACCAGCAATATCTTTCCATTGCCAGCCAGGGGGTCAGCGGTCTGGCCCGGCGCGTGGTGCCCGCCGGCTTCGCCGTACTGCTGAGCGACGAACGTGGCATCACCCTGGACTCCCGGCTGCCCGACCAGCCCGACATCTATACACAATCAGGGCTGGTGGTGGGTGCGCAGTGGGAGGAATCGGTGGTGGGCACCAATGGCATTGGCACAACCCTGGCCGCCGCGCAGCCGTTGATCATTCATCGGGAGGAGCATTTCCTGGCGTCCAATTTCAGCCTGAGCTGTTCGGTAGCGCCCATATTCGATGCCCAAGGCCTGCTGCGCGGCTGCCTGAACGCAACTTGCATGAACAGCAAAGGTCCTCGGGAAAGCCAGTACCTGACGCTGCAACTGGTGATCATGTACGCGCGCCTGATCGAAAATGCACATTTCCGCCAGAGCTACCGCGACCGCTTGACCTTGTCCCTCAAGCCCCTCGATGAAATCGCCGACCTGGCCAACGAACAATTGCTGGCCCTTGATGAGAGCGGCCACATCATCGGCGCCAATCGTGCAGCCTTTGTAGCCCTGGACCTGGCTGAGGGGCCGGCATTGCTGGGCACAGCCATCGATCGCGTGCTGCCCACCACAATGGACGATTTGCTCAAACTCACCAACGGCGGCGCCCTGGGGGTTCGTCTACGTGGTCTTCGGGATGAGGCGTTGCTGGAGGTCGGACTGCGAATCCCCTCTCGACAGCACCGCTCGCGCCCCATCGCCCGTCCTGCCCCTGACGCTCACCCGGACCTGCAACAACTCGCCGGCCTCGACCCTCAACTGCAACAGAGCGTCCGCCGGGTGCGCAAGGTGATCGACAAAGGGATCCCGATCCTGATCACCGGCGAAACGGGAACCGGCAAGGAAGCCTTTGCCCGCGCGATCCATCAGGCCAGCCATCGTCGCACAGGGCCTTTTGTCGCACTCAACTGCGCAGCCATCCCGGAGACTCTGATCGAGAGCGAGCTATTCGGTTATCGCGCCGGCAGCTTTACCGGCGCGAACCGAAAAGGCATGAAGGGCAAGTTGGAACTGGCCAATGGCGGCACACTGTTCCTCGATGAGATCGGCGACATGCCCGCCCATTTGCAAACCCGCTTGCTGAGGGTGCTGGCGGAGCGGGAAATCGCGCCGCTGGGGGCTGAAGTGCCGGTGGCGCTGGACGTCCAGGTGATCTCGGCGACTCACCAGGACTTACCGACCATGATAGGCGAGAAGCGCTTTCGCGAAGATCTGTTCTATCGCCTCGCCGGCATGAACCTGGCACTGCCCGCCTTGCGCGAACGCAGTGACCGCGCCGCGCTGATCGAGCGGCTGCTCGCGGCACAGGACGAAACCCGCTCGCTACGACTGGAAACGGATGCCCGCCGGTGCCTGCTCGATTACCACTGGCCTGGCAACATCCGCCAGCTACTCAACAGCCTTCGTTATGCGGTGGCCCTGGCTGAAGACGGCGTCATCGACCTGGACTGCTTGCCCAGCGAAGTGTTGGCGCCACAGCGGCCGTCATTGCCCGCCAATACCAAACCATTGGCCGGCAATCTGGGCGAACAGTTGGGCGATGAGGAGTCCCGCCGCCTGCTGACGACCTTGCGCCAGCGTCGCTGGAACGTCAGTGCCGCCGCTGCCGACCTGGGCATCTCCCGCTCCACGCTGTACCGCAAGATGAAAAAGCACGGCGTCGTCGCGCCCAATGACCTGTTCTGATACGCCCATGAAAATGCCGGCGACCTTGCGGTGCCGGCATTTTTTCTCGCCAGATCAGACTTGGATGTAAACCACATGGGTATGAGTGTATTCATACAAGCCGTGCTTGCCGTCCGCGCCGCCAATACCGGATTTGCGCGCCCCCGCATGGAAGCCCTGCATCGCTTCGAAGTTCTCTCGATTGATGTAGGTTTCGCCGAAATCCAGCTCGTTGCTCGCGCGCATGGCAGCACTCAGGCTGCTGGTGTAGATCGATGACGTCAGGCCGTACTCGCTGTCATTGGCCAGGGCAATGGCTTCGTCCAGGTCTTCGACAATCTGGATCGGCAGCACCGGGCCGAAGATCTCCTGGCGCATGATCGCCATCTCGCCACCGCATCCGGCCAGCACCGTCGGCTGGTAATGGAAGCCCTGGCCTTTGTCGGCCACCGCGCCGCCCGTGACCACTTCGGCCCCCTCCCCCTTTGCGACCGTGACCATCCGCGCCACCTTGTCCAGCGCCGCCTGGTTGATCAACGGCCCCATGTCCAGATTGTCCTCGGCCAACGGGTCGCCGTAACGGGTTGCGGCCATCGCGGCGGCCATTTGCTCGATGAACGGGTCGGCGACTTTGCGCTCGACATACACCCGCTCGGCGCAGTTACAGACTTGCCCGGTGTTGATCACCCTCGAAGCGGTGATGGCCTTGACCGCGAGGTCCAGGTCCGCATCCGCCAGCACGATGGCCGGCGCCTTGCCACCGAGTTCCAGGTTGAGCTTGGTAATGTTCGGCGCCGCCGCGGCCATGATCCGCGAGCCGGTGCCGACGCTGCCGGTGAAACTGATCAAATCGATGCCCGCATGACGGGTCAGGTCATGCCCCACCGTCGCCCCCGTGCCACTGACCACGTTGAACACGCCGGCCGGCAAATCGGTCTCGGCGACCAGGCGCGCAAATTCGAAGCAGTTGATGGGCGTTTCTTCGCTGGGCTTGATCACGATGGTGTTACCGGTCACCAGAGCCGGCGCCATCTTGCGAGCGATCAGGAAGAACGGGAAGTTCCACGGCAAAATGCCGGCCACCACACCCAGTGGCTTGCGCAGCAGGAAAATGCTTTCGCCGGCGCGGTCGCTGGTCAGCACCTCTCCCTCAAGGCGTCGTGCCCACTCGGCCATGTAGTCCAGATAATCGGCGGTGAAATTGACTTCCACCCGCGCCAACCCCAACACTTTGCCCTGCTCGGCGGTGACGATATGGGCGAGTCGTTCGGCGTTGTCGCGCACTTTGGTAGCGATTTTTCGCAGGTAGCCGGCACGCTCGATGGCCGGGCGGGCGGCCCAACTTTTTTGCGCCTTGCGCGCCGCGGCAATGGCCGCGTCGACCTGCTCGCCGCTGGCTTCGGGCACCCGTGCCAGCAACCGGCCGTTGGCCGGGTTGCGCACATCGATGCTTGGATCGCTGGGAATGAAGGCGTTGGCAATGAAGTTCTGGTAATCGGTGATCTCGGTCATGTGCTTGCTCTCGCGGTCAGTTTCAGAACGGTGCAGGGGCATTCATTTGGCGGTGAAAGTTTTCCAGACGCCGCCTTCCTGCTGCAGGTCGTGGGCACGCTTGATCAGGTATTGGTGGATTTGCTCCACCTGTTCCGGCGTGAAGGCGTCGGCAAAGGACGGCATGCCGTCCGGCACGCGGCCGCCGTAGAGAATGCCGAGGAACATCTGATGTTTTTCCGCCGTCAGCTTGCGCAGGTCCGGCAGCACACCGCCGCTGACCGCATGAATGCCGTGGCATTGGGAGCAGTAGCCGTCGTAGAGCTTGCCGCCGGCGTCCACTGCGGCCAGGTCGCCGGTCAGGGGCGGCGGTTCCGGCGTGTCGGCGAGCGGCGCTGGCTCGTTGAGTTTCGCAGTGCCGCCCAGCTTGTAGGTCAACACTTGGGAAAACGGCCGGACCCCGGCGCGCAAGGACAAGGCACCGGCAAAAGTCGAGAAGGCGCCGCCCCACCCGGCCATGAACGTCACGTACTGCTCACCGTCCACGCTGTAGGTAATCGGCGCCGCCATCACACCGCTGGCCGCCGGCTGCTCCCAGAGTTTCTTGCCACTGTCGGCGGCGTAGGCGATCACCCGGCCGTCGGCGCTGCCCTCGAACACCAGATTGCCGGCGGTGCTCAAGGTGCCGCCGTTGAAGATCGTCACATAGGGCACTTCCCACGCCGGTTGCTGCTTGACCGGGTCCCAGGCGATCAGCTTGCCCGACCAGCCCTTGGCCATTTCCAACAGCCCATCGGCGTCCTCCGGCATCATCCCGGTGCGCAGGCCAAGTTGGTACATGCTCTTGAACGGGTTGCGCTTCGGCGCCTCGGGGATGTGCTCGTAATAGGCGGACATGATGTGCGCCGGGATATACACAAGACCGGTGTTCGGGTTGTAGGACATCGGCTGCCAATCATGGGCGCCCCAGAACGCAGGCGTGACCAGTTTGCGCTTGCCATCCTTCCAGTACGCGGCGTTCTCGTCATCGACGATCGGCCGGCCCGTCTTCATGTCCATGCCCTTGGTCCAGCTCTGCGGCACGATGCCCTTGGCCGACAGCAGCTCGCCCGTGGCGCGGTCGATCACGTAGAAGAAACCGTTCTTCGGCGCTTGCATCAGCACCTTGCGCGGCTTTCCATCGATCGGCAGCTCCGCCAGGATCATGTGCTGGGTGGCGGTGTAGTCCCAGGCGTCCCCCGGCGTAGTCTGGTAGTGCCAGGCGTACTCGCCCGTATCGGCATTGACCGCGACGATCGATGACAGGAACAGATTGTCGCCCTTGGCCTGGCTCCGCCATTTCGGGTCCCACAACGAACCATTGCCCACACCGATGTACAGCAGGTTCAAGTCCGGGTCGAACGCAAAGGAATCCCATGCCGTGCCACCACCGCCCTGGGCCACATAGGCGTCGCCGTGCCAGGTCTTGGCGGCAATAGCCATGGCCTTGTCTTCGGGCGGCAATTTGGGATCGCCCGGCACCGTGAAGAAGCGCCAGGCCTGCTTACCGGTCTCGGCGTCGTAGGCGGTGACATAACCGCGTACGCCGAACTCGGCGCCACCGTTGCCGATCACGACTTTGCCGTTGACCACTCGCGGGGCTCCGGTGATGGTGTAGCTGCGCGAGTGATCGGCCCGGGTGTCCACCGACCAGGCGCGCTGGCCGGTCTTGGCGTCGATGGCCTCCAGGCGACCATCGAGCACGCCCACGTAAACCTTGCCCTTCCACACCGCGACGCCTCGGTTGACCGCGTCGCAACAGGCCTCGCCGGCACGATTGCGGTCAGACTTGGGGTCGTACTTCCAGATCAACTTACCGTCGCGCGCGTCCAGGGCATAGACCACCGAGAATGGGCCGGTCGTATACATTACGCCGTCGACCACGATAGGCGTGGCCTCGACACCGCGATCCAGGTCCAGCTTATAGCTCCACGCGAGCCCCAGCTGGCCGACGTTCTGGTCACTGATCTTGTTCAACGGGCTGTAGCGCTGTTCGTCGTAGGTGCGACCGGTGCTCATCCAGTTACCGGGTTCCTGGTCGGCGGCGATGATGCGCCTGCCGTCGACATTCGCTGGCATGTCCTGCGCCCAGGCCGGGACCGTATGGAAGGTAAGCGCCAGCACGACAAATAGCGCCTTGAGGGGAATGCGAAGGGCCGCGTTCCGAGAAGCAGTAGGCACGGCGAGGCCAATCTGTGTCATGGGGGGACTCCTGGTTCTTATTAGTAGCGAAGCCATTGCGCTGCGCACCAAGAGAGGAGCAACCCCCATGCCAGCGTTTGAAAACGCTTCGCAAGCCCCGTTCCATGGGGCTTTCGGCTCGTGTAGCGGGTCGCGAAGCCGTGCGACAGTTGTCGCATTCCCCGCGACAGTTGTGCCAGAGGTGCGCCAAGTTGCACACGATTCGTGAAGAAAGCTGTCACACGCAGTGCCTTAGTACTCGACCCCGTGCGCTCTACAATAGGCGCAACCATCAGCAGGAGAGCCACGCGATGTTCGCCTCATTTGAATCGGGCCGGTGCCAAGTCAATGGCATCACCGTCAACTACCGCAAAGGCGGAAGCGGCCAAGGCCTGCTCCTGCTCCACGGGCATCCCCAGACTCACGTCATGTGGCACAAGATCGCCGAACCCCTGGCGAAGCATTTCACCGTGGTCGCGGCGGACCTTCGTGGCTACGGTGACAGCGACAAACCGGCAGGCGACGCCGAGCACCTCGCCTACTCCAAGCGGCAAATGGCGCTGGACGGGATCGAGCTAATGCATGCGCTGGGATTTGTGAAATTTGACGTGTTGGCACATGACAGGGGCGCGCGCGTGGCCTGTCGCATGGCGATGGACCACCCGGACGCAGTGAAGCATTTGATCACGTTGGATATCGCTCCGACCCTGGCGATGTATGAGCAGACCAACGAAGCGTTCGCCCGCGCCTACTGGCACTGGTTCTTCTTGATCCGCCCCGCTCCGTTTCCCGAAACGCTGATCGAGGCTGATCCGGAGCTTTACCTGCGCAGCGTCATGGGCACTCGCAGCGCTGGCATGGCGCC
>Ga0307406_10000592_pt1 | contig 20809 bp, 20 predicted proteins | sample 322Cmetagenome_3_FD_203706 | JGI IMG/M metagenome (GOLD analysis project Ga0307406, IMG submission 203706) | Maize rhizosphere microbial communities from greenhouse at UC Davis, California, United States - 322HYB-C-2 | ecosystem: Host-associated > Plants > Roots > Rhizosphere > Soil | place...
GGACTTCACCCGTGCTCTCGAAGAGGGCAAGGTCGAGTCGCTCAACCTCATCATCAAGGGCGACGTGTCCGGTGCCGTCGAGGCGCTGGAGGAGTCGCTCCTCAAGATCGAGGTCGACGACTCGGTGCAGCTGCGGATCATCCACCGCGGTGTCGGTGCGATCACCGAGTCCGACGTGAACCTGGCGACGATCGACAACGCGATCGTCATCGGCTTCAACGTGCGGCCCGACGCGAAGGCGCGCGAGCGTGCCGCCCGCGAGGGTGTCGACATCCGGTTCTACTCCGTCATCTACAACGCGATCGACGACGTGGAGCAGTCGCTCACGGGCATGCTCAAGCCGGAGTACGAAGAGGTCCAGTCGGGTGTGGCCGAGATCCGCGAGGTGTTCCGCTCCTCGAAGTTCGGCAACATCGCCGGTGTCATCGTCCGCTCGGGAACGATCACGCGCAACGCGAAGGCGCGCGTCATCCGCGACGGCGTCGTCCTCGCCGATGGCCTGGCCATCGAGTCGCTGCGCCGGTTCAAGGACGACGTCACCGAGGTCCGTACCGACTTCGAAGCCGGTATCGGCCTCGGCAAGTACAACGACATCCAGATCGGCGACGAGATCGAGACCACCGAAATGGTCGAGAAGCCGCGCGGCTGATCAGTCGCCGCAGTTCCGGCTGCGGCTTCCGGATTCGGATGCCCGCCCTCGGCAAGAGCGGGGCCCCTTCCCCGATTGCCTCGGTCGGGCATCCGAATCCTCCAGCCTCCGCCTCCGCGGAGGCCAGTTCGCCGGCGCGGCCGGTGGTGGTAAGGAGAAGGACAATGAGTTCGGAACGTCAGGCGCGACTGGCAGACCGCATCCGCGTGCTCATCGCGGAACGGCTCGACAAGGGGCTGCGCGACCCGCGCCTCGGTTTCGTGACGATCACCGACGTGCGCGTCACGGGTGACCTCCAGCACGCATCGGTGTTCTACACCGTCTACGGCTCGGATCAGGAGCGCGCCGACTCGGCCGCCGCCCTCACCTCGGCCACCGGGATGCTCCGGAGCGAAGTGGGCCGCCGCCTCGGCGTGCGGCTGACGCCGACGCTCGAGTTCATCCACGACGCCCTGCCCGAGAACGCCGGGCACATCGAGGACCTGCTCCGCGAGGCGCGCGAGCGCGACGCCGCCGTCGCCGGCCTCGCGACCGGCGCCCACTACGCAGGCGACGCGGACCCCTACGTCAAGCCGCGCGAGGACGACGAGGACTCCGACGTCGTGCAAGACGACGACGAGGACTGACGAGAAGGCCCTGATCCGCCTTCCGGCGGGCGAGCGGGGCGTTCACGCTCCGACGAGGTGGCGCCCCCACTCCGTGGCGCGGGCGAGTTCGCCGTCCTCGAGCGGACCGTGCTTGCCGGCGACGAAGAAGTCCGTCACCTCGGCGGCGACGGTCTCGTGCGATCGGAGCGCCTTGGCGGCCGACTTCGCGGCGGACCCGGTCACGAACGAGTGACCCTGACGCGTCGAGAACGTGACGACCCTCGGCACCGGCAGCGGAGAGGGGAGCGTGCGCAACCACTCGCGCAGCCCCGTCTCGGTCGCGTCGGCGCCGTCCGAGAGGGCGGCCGAGCGGCTGTCGGGCCGCGACATCGAGAACGCGTGGGTCGGCCCGCCGATCACGAGCAGGTCCAGGTCGTCGGGGAGCACCGCCGGCGCCTCATCCACCCCGATGACCTGCGCGCGGCCGCGTTCCCGCAGCCCCCGGGCGATGGCCTGAGCGACCTGCTCGGTGTTGCCGAACTGCGATTCGAAGACGATGAGACTGTTCATGGGGCGAACACTAGACCGCGCCGCAGGTGAGCGAGTCGTCCCCCGCCCGTGCAAAACCGCTGCCGTCCGATCGCCGTCAGTCGTCCTGATCGCCGCGATGTCCCGGGAGGGACAGCGAACCGCCGCGCGCCTCGGCGAGGCCGTCCACGATGAGGGAGTCGATGGCGCGATCGCGCTGCTGCGCATCCGGCCAGTCGGGGACGACGTCGTCGAAGCGGACCGAAGCCGGCGCCGCCGCACGCAGGACGCGCAGCACCGCCCCGCGCGCCTGACGGTCGCTGCCCTCGTATCGCGCCTGCCGGCGGCGCCCGTCGCCGGTGTCCGGATAGCCGGCCGCCCGCCATGCGCAGCGGTCGGCGATCGGGCATGCCTCGCAGCGGGGGGAGCGTGCCGTGCAGACGACCGCACCGAGCTCCATCGCGGCGGCGTTGACGGTCGCCGCCTCGGCCGTGTCCGCCGGAAGCAGCGCCTCCATCGCCACGAGGTCGCGCCGGGCGGGGGGTCCGGGCTGGGACCGCCCCTCGACCGCGCGGGCCAGCACCCGGCGCGTGTTCGTGTCGACCACCGGATGCCGGTCGCCGTAGGCGAAGACCGCGACCGCGCGCGCCGTGTAGTCACCGATCCCGGTGAGGGCCAGCAGCGCATCGACGTCCCGCGGTACGGTCCCGTCGTGCCGGTCGCGGATCTCGACGGCCGCCCGGTGGAGCCACAGCGCTCGTCGCGGATAGCCGAGGTTCGCCCACTGGCGGACCGCCTCGGCGGGGGCGTCGGCGGCGAGCGCCGCGGGCGTCGGCCATCGCTCGAGCCATGCCTCGAGATGGGGGATCACGCGGTTCACGGGCGTCTGCTGGAGCATGAACTCGCTCACGAGCACGCCCCACGCGCCGAAGCCGTGAGCCCGCCAGGGGAGGGGGCGGGCGTTGTCCCGGAACCACGCGATGAGCGGGGCGGCGAGGTCGGGCACCCGTCCACCCTACGGTGGGAGACCCTCCCGCGGCCGTAGGCTGGATGCCATGCGCCTGCCCGTCACACCCGCCTCCACGCTCTGGCGCGCGCTGCGCGACGAGGTGCGCCGAGACTACCCACGGGGTCGCATCATGATCGCCGTGGACGGCGAGGACGGCGCCGGGAAGACGCGCTTCGCGGACAACCTCGCCGCCGTGTTCGCCGAGGACGGCTCGGCCGTCTTCCGCGCGTCGATCGACGGCTTCCACCGCCCGAGGGCGGAGAGGTACGCCCGCGGTCGCACCTCGCCCGAGGGGTTCTATCGCGACTCCTACGACGACGCGACCTTCCGGCGCGTGCTCATCGATCCGTTCCGCTCGGGGGCGATGACCGACGCCGGTTTCCAGCTCGCCGCGTTCGACGTCGTGCGGGACGAGCCGGTCGCCGCGGAATGGGCGACCGCACCGCGTGACGCGGTGCTCATCGTCGACGGCATCTTCCTGAACCGTCCCGAGCTGCGCGGCATCTGGCACTGGTCGGTGTGGCTCGACGCGCCGCTGGACGTCCGCTACGCACGGATGGCGGCCCGCGACGGCAGCGATCCCGATCCGGCGGCGGAGAGCAACCGCCGCTACCGCGGTGGCCAGGACCTGTATCTGCGTGAGGCCGACCCGCGCAACGCCGCCTCGGCGATCGTCGACAACACCGATCCCGACGCTCCGCGCCGCGTCTACCAGGACTTCTGCTGATGGGTCCGCGCGGCATCCTCCTGGTCGACAAGCCGGCCGGGATCACGAGCCACGACGTCGTCGCGCGGTCCCGTCGGGCGCTGGACACGCGCAAGATCGGCCACGCCGGCACCCTCGACCCGATGGCGACGGGCCTGCTCATCCTCGGGGTCGGCAGCGCCACGCGTCTTCTCACCTTCATCGTCGGACTCGACAAGACGTACGAGGCGACCATCCGGCTCGGGGTCTCGACCGATTCGGATGATGCCGACGGCGCCGAGACGGCACGCGCCGATGCCGATCTCGTCGCCGCTGTCACCGACGACGCGATCAGTGCGGGGATCGCCGACTTGACGGGACCGATCTCGCAGGTCCCGAGCACGGTCTCGGCGATCAAGGTCGGGGGCAAGCGGGCGTACGACCTCGCGCGGGCGGGGGAGGAGGTCGTCCTCAGGCCCCGGGACGTGATCGTCTCGCGGTTCGATGTGCGCGCCGTGCGGCGCTCGCCGGGCATCGTGGACCTCGACGTCGTGGTCGACTGCTCCAGCGGCACCTACATCCGGGCGCTGGCCCGTGACCTGGGCGCCGCTCTCGGCGTGGGCGGACATCTGACGGCGCTGCGGCGCACGAGGATCGGCCCCTTCGACGTCGCCGACGCGTCCACCGACATCGCCGCCGATGCGACTCTCCTCGGTACTGCGGAGGTCGCCGCGGCGGTGCTCGGCGTCCTCCCGGTCACCGCCGAGGAGGCGCGGGATCTGCGCCACGGCAAGCGGCTGAGCGGAGCGGCCGATCGACTCGACGCCTCCCACCCCACGCCGGCGGCGATCGATCCCGACGGGCGCCTGGTCGGCATCGTCGAGCGACGCGGAGGCGACCTGAAGAGCATCATGAACATGGCCGAGGAGGAGTCCGCGTGATCCTGTGGTTCACCATCGCCCAGGTCGCCGCGGCCGTCGCGGCGGGGATCCTGTGCACCGTGGCCGGCCTCGCCGGCCGGCGACCGGGTGACGTGACGGTCGGCAGCCTGGCACTGCTGCTCCTCCTGCTGATCGGTCAGGTGGTCGTCGCGATCGTCGCTCCTTTCGCCGGCAACGCGCCGACCGGCAGTGCGCTGGAGTTCTGGGTCTATCTGGTCTCGGCGGTGCTCCTCCCGCCGGCCGCCGTCGCCTGGGCGCTCATCGAGCGCAGCAGGTGGAGCACCGTCATCATGGGTATCGCGGCGCTGGCCGTAGCGGTCATGGTGTGGCGCATGCACGTGATCTGGACCGTGCAGGTCGGCTGAGCGCCCGCGCGGGCGGTACCGCCGGTCCGCCGACTTATCATGGACGAGTCATGTCTTCGCCTCGTCCCCGGATGACCGGTATCGGCCGCGTCCTCGTGATCGTCTACGCGATCATGGCACTCGCCGCCACCGGGCGCTCCCTCGTGCAGATCATCGAGGACTTCGAGGCCGCCCCCGTCGCCTACACGCTGTCGGCGTTCGCGGCGGCCGTCTACATCGTCGCGACCGTGGCGCTCGTGCGCGCGGGCTCGCGCGGGTGGTACCTCGTCGCGTGGATCGCGATCTGCGTCGAGCTGGGGGGCGTCCTCGTCGTCGGCACGCTGAGCTTCGTGGCGCCGGCGCTGTTCGCCCACGACGCGACGGTGTGGTCGGGGTACGGGTACGGCTACTTCTGGGTGCCTCTGATCCTGCCCGTGCTCGGGCTGTGGTGGCTGGTCAAGGGCGGGCGCGAGGGCGTCGAGGCCCCCGTCGCCGTCGAGGAGGGATCGTCCTGGTGATCGTCTTCCGCGATCCGGCCGAGGTGCCGGACGGCTTCGGGCCGAGTGTGGTCGCCATCGGCAAGTTCGACGGTGTGCACTCGGGCCACCGCGCGGTGGTGGCGCGTGCGCGCATCGAGGCCGCAGGCGCCGGCGCCCGTGTCGTCGCGGTGACCTTCGACCGCAACCCGCTGAGCCTGCTGCGACCGGAGCTGTGCCCCGATCCGCTGTCGAGCCTGGAGCAGAAGCTCGACCTCCTCGCCGCCGAGGGTGTCGACGCGACTCTGGTGCTGCGCTTCGACGAGGAGCTGGCCGCCCTTCCCGCGCGTGCGTTCGTCGAGCGGTTCCTGGTCGGCGCGCTGGGCGCGATCACCGTCATGGTCGGCGACGACTTCCGATTCGGCCGCGGCGGGGAAGGCGATCCGCACCTCCTCGCCGCCCTCGGGCGCGAGCTCGGGTTCGAGGTCGACATCGTCGGAGACGTGCAGGGTGCAGGGCGCCGTGTCTCCTCGACATGGATCCGCGACCTGCTGGACGTCGGCGATGTGGAGGGCGCGGCACGCCTGCTGGGACGCCCGCACACCATGCGCGGCGAGGTCGTCCACGGGCTCAAGCGCGGGCGCGAGCTGGGTTTCCCGACGGCCAACCTGTCGTCCGACGCGGAGGGCTTCGCGCCCGCCGACGGCGTGTACGCCGGCTGGCTGATCGACGAGGGTCCGATCGAGGCCCGCACGCCGGCGGTGACGCGGTACCCGGCGGCCATCTCCGTGGGCACCAACCCGACCTTCGACGACGTTCCGACCCGGCAGGTCGAGGCCTACGTGCTCGACGAGACGCGGCTGGACCTCTACGGCCACCGCGTCCAGGTGCAGTTCACGCACCGCATCCGCGGGATGGTCGCCTTCGAGGGCATCGAGGCGCTGACGGCGCAGATGGCCGACGACGTCACGCGCGTGCGCGCGGCGCTGGCCGGCTGACGCGCTCGCCCGCTCAGTACGACGAGCTGTCGACGGCGCCGGTGGCGTCCTCGCCGGCGTCGATGCGACGCGCCTCGCCGAGGATCACGGCGCTTCCGCTCGTGCCGAGCCGGGTGGCGCCCGCCTCGAGCATCGCCAGGGCGTCCGCGTAGCTGCGCACGCCACCCGACGCCTTGACCTGCACGCCCTCGCCGACGCTGCCCCGCATGAGGCGGACGTGCGCGGCGGTGGCGCCGCCGCCGGCGAAACCGGTCGACGTCTTCACGAAGTCGGCGCCGCCCGCTTCGGTGAGCCGGCTGCCGCGCGCGATCTGCTCCTCGTCGAGGAGGGCGGTCTCCAGGATGACCTTGGTGATGTGCCCGTCGGCGGCTTCGACGACCGCACGGATGTCGGCGACGACGGCGTCGTCGAAGCCGGAGCGGAGCGCGCCGATGTTGACGACCATGTCGAACTCGACGGCGCCGTCGGCGAGGGCCTGGCGCACCTCCGCGACCTTCGCCGCGGTCGAGGTGGTGCCGTGCGGGAAGCCGATCACGGTGCCCACCGCGACGCCGGTGCCGGACAGGCGGGAGACGGCGTGGGGGATGTCGCTCGGCCGCACGCACACGCTGAACACGCCCCACTCGGCGGCGATGTCGAGTTCGGCGTCGACGTCGGTGCGGGTCAGTTCGGGCTTGAGGATCGCGTGGTCGAGGGTGGCCGCCAGCGCGCGCTCGGAGATGTGGGACATGGCTCCAGCGTACGCCGCGGAATACCCCAGGGGGGTATCCTGTTGTCACCCCTGAACCTGTGAGGAGCAGCCATGACCAGCCAGACCTATCTCGTCGAAGGCATGACCTGCGGCCACTGCGCCGCCGCGGTGAACCGGGAGGTGCGTGCCGTCGACGGCGTCACCGACACCGCCGTCGACGTGGACGCGAAGACGCTGACGGTGACCACCGGCACGGCCGCCCCCGCCGACGAGGCCATCGCCGCGGCGGTCGTCGAGGCCGGCTACACGCTCGTCGGCCGCGCCTGACGCGCGGCGACCGAACCAGCAGAGAGCACCGAGGAGGCGACATCGTGTCGCAGACCATCCCGTCCCCGCGGCGTGACGCCGTGCTCGACATCGAGGGCATGACCTGTGCGAGCTGCGTCGCCCGAGTCGAGAAGCGGCTGACCCGTGTGGACGGCGTCACGGCATCCGTCAACCTCGCCACCGAGTCCGCGCGGGTGACCTACCCCGCCGACCTCGATCCCGCGCGGCTGGTGGAGGCGGTGCGCGAGGCCGGCTACGACGGCCGCCTGCGCGCGCGCTCGGATCACCAGGACCACGAGGAGCACCAGGACCATGAGGAGCACCAGGGGGGACACGTCCACGACGTCGAGGATCACCCGGGCGCGGCGACCCTGAAGGCGCGCCTGCTCGTCAGTCTCGCGCTCGCGGTGCCGGTGGTCGCGCTCGGCATGGTGCCCGCGTGGCAGTTCCCCGGCTGGCAGTGGGTCTCGCTCGCGCTGACGGCGCCGATCGTGATCTGGGGCGGTTGGCCCTTCCACCGCGCGACGTTCGCGAACGCCCGCCACGGCGCGATGACGATGGACACGCTCATCACCCTCGGCACCGCGGCCGCCTTCCTGTGGAGCGTCTGGGCGCTGATGTTCGGCGCGGCCGGCCGGATCGGGATGACCCACGAGGTGACCCTCTTCGGGGTGCCGCACGATGCCACCTCGCTCGTCTACTTCGAAGTCGCGGCGGCCGTCACCGTCTTCCTCCTGCTCGGACGGTTCATCGAGCAGCGCTCCAAGCGGCGCGCCGGCGCGGCGCTGCGCGCACTCCTGGAGCTCGGCGCGAAGGATGTGGAGCTGGCGGACGGCACGCGCATCCCGGTGGAGCGGCTGCGCGTGGGTGATGTGTTCGTCGTGCGACCGGGGGAGAAGGTGGCCACCGACGGGCGCGTCCGCGACGGCCGCGCCTCGCTCGATCAGAGCATGATCACGGGGGAGTCGGCCCCCGTCGAGGTCGCCCCGGACGACGAGGTCACCGGTGGCACGATCGCCGTCGACGGCCGGCTCATCGTCGAGGCCACCTCGATCGGCGACGACACGCGCCTCGCCCACCTCGCGCGGCTCGTCGAGGATGCGCAGGCGGGCAAGGGCCGCGTCCAGCGCCTCGCCGACCGCATCTCGTCCGTCTTCGTGCCTGTCGTCATCGCGCTCGCCGTGCTCACCCTCGTCGCGTGGATCGTGGCGGGTCAGCCGGTGGCGACCGGCTTCACCGCCGCCGTCGCGGTACTCATCATCGCCTGCCCGTGCGCCCTGGGACTGGCCACGCCCATCGCCATCCTCGTCGGGACCGGCCGCGGCGCACAGCTCGGCATCCTCATCACCGGACCCGAGGCGCTCGAGGGTGCGGAGAGGATCGACACGATCGTCCTCGACAAGACCGGCACCGTCACGGAGGGGCGGATGACCGTCGCAACCGTGGTGCCCGTCGCGCAGACCGACCCCGTCGACGTCGCCCGGCTCGTCGGGTCGCTGGAAGCCGCGTCCGAGCATCCCGTCGCGCGTGCCCTCGCGGCACTCGCGCCCCGCCGCTCCCACGTGGCGGACTTCGCCGGCCTCGCCGGTCGGGGGGTCACCGGCACGGTCGACGGTCACGCCGTGTTCGCCGGCCGCACCGCCTTCGTCGCGGAGATCGTCGGCGGCGACACGCCGGACGCGGTGGCCGAGGCCGTCGCGGCGGTGGAGGCAGCCGGCGGCACCGCCGTGGCCGCGGGATGGGACGGCGCGTTCCGCGCGGTCATCGGCGTCGCCGACACGGTCCGGGCCGACAGCGCCGCGACCGTCGCCCGGCTGAAGGAGCTCGGCCTGGGGGTCGTCCTGCTCACGGGCGACAACGCGGGCGCCGCCGACGCGGTCGCCCGGGCGACCGGCATCGACACCGTCGTCGCCGGCGTGCTGCCGGAGGGGAAGGTGGCCGAGATCCAGCGCCTGCAGGCGCGGGGGCACCGTGTCGCGATGGTCGGCGACGGCGTCAACGACGCCGCGGCCCTGGCGACCGCCGACCTGGGCCTGGCCATGGGCGGAGGCACGGATGCTGCGCTCCACGCCAGCGACATCTCGCTCGCCGGTGCGGGTCTGGGCCCGGTCGTCACGGCGATCTCGCTGAGCCGGCGGACGATGCGCGTCATCCGCGGCAACCTGTTCTGGGCCTTCGCCTACAACGTCGCTGCGCTCCCGCTGGCCGCGTTCGGCCTGCTCAATCCCATGATCGCCGGTGCCGCGATGGCGTTCTCCAGCGTGTTCGTGGTGCTCAACAGTCTGCGGCTTCGCACGGCGCGGTGACGTCAGGCGCTACAATGGCGGCGAGGGATCCCACCCCGCCGTCGCCGCAGCTCGCAGAAGCGAGTGCCCGCAGCCGGCAGGACGGGACCCGGGACTCACACCGCGGCTGTCCGCCGCGGACTCCACCGCCCGGTCGCGGTACGACCGGGCAGCACCGGCATCCGCCGGCCCACACGCTCAGGAGGAGCATGCCGACCACGGCACCCATCGCCGCCTCGAAGACGTCGCCCCGTCGACGCCGCGGCTCGTCGGCTCGTCGCGAGGACGACGCGCCGCTCATCCCGATCCTGGCCCGCAAGGTCCGCGAGGTCGAGGCCAAGGCCCAGCGCGGCAAGCTTGGTCCCACCAACCGGGTCAAGTTCCAGGTCATCGCCTTCCTCGTCCGCGAGGAGCGCGCTCGCGTCAAGGCCGAGGCGGAGATCCCCGCGGCCACCCGCGCCGAGCTGCTCAAGCGGCTCGACGGCGTCGCGACCATCCTCGCGAAGACCGCCGCCCGCGACACCTCGCTCATCCAGCTGCTCGAAGTCGACCAGGCGACGTCGCCGGTCGCCCGCCGCATGCGTCGGGACTGGCTGCTCGAGTCGGGCGCGGAGCTCGCCGAGGACGAGCTCATCATCACCGACGTCGCCCCGGTCCACGCGCCGGTCGTGCCGGCCGCGCTGGCCGAACGCCAGGTCGTGCCCCCGCAGATCGATGCGCGCCGTGAGGCGAACCCGTTCCTCGCGCCCGACCTCGCGCTGCGCGCCCCCGTCGAGAACGTCCGTCGACGCCTCGACGGCTGGGAGCTGATGGGTCCGCTCTACAAGGCGTTCGAGATGGGCGCGGGCGGCGGTGCCGCGTCGATGGACCTGCCCCCGATGCCCGAGTTCGACCGGCTCTCGCCCAAGGGCCTGGAGATCATGGCCCACCAGTCGCGCTTCCTCGAGGCGGTCCGCGGTGGTCACCGCTCCTTCCTCCTGGCCGACGAGCCCGGACTCGGCAAGACCGCGCAGTCCGTGCTGGCCGCCTCGGTCGCCGGCGCGTACCCGCTCCTGGCGGTCGTGCCCAACGTCGTGAAGATGAACTGGGCACGCGAGGTCGAGCGCTGGACGCCGCACCGCCGCGCCACGGTGATCCACGGCGACGGCGACACCGTCGACGCGTTCGCCGACGTGTTCATCGTCAACTACGAGGTCCTGGACCGTCACCTGTCCTGGCTGGGCGACCTGGGCCTGCGCGGCATGGTCGTCGACGAGGCGCACTTCATCAAGAACCTCACATCCCAGCGCTCGCAGAACGTGCTCGCGCTCGCCGCGCGCATCCGCGAGCAGGTGCGCGACCCCCTCATGCTCGCCCTCACCGGGACGCCCCTCATCAACGACGTCGAGGACTTCGACGCGATCTGGCGCTTCCTCGGCTGGACCAACGGCGAGAAGCCCGGTCCGCTGCTCATGCAGAAGCTGGACGCGACCGGCCTGACGCCGGCCGACAAGGCGTTCTATCCCGAGGCCCGCGAAGCGGTCATCTCGCTGGGCATCGTCCGTCGCAAGAAGAAGGACGTCGCGGCCGACCTGCCCGACAAGCTCGTCGCGGACCTTCCGGTGGAGCTCGACGACGACTTCGGCCGCTCGATCCGCGCCGCCGAGCAGGAGCTCGGCCAGCGACTGGCGGCCAAGTACCGGCGGATCATCGAGGCGCGCGGCGACCGCGTGGTGCTCGACGAGATCGACGAGGACATCGTCCGCCTCGTCGCGCACGGCGAGCTCGAGGAGTCCAAGGCCGCCGGCAGCGGCAGCGACAACGTCTTCACGATGGTGCGCAAGATCGGTCAGGCCAAGGCGCTGCTCGCCGCCGACTACGCGGTCCAGCTGCAGCGCTCGGTCGGCAAGGTCGTCTTCTTCGCCAAGCACATCGACGTCATGGACGCCGCCGAGGCGCATTTCGCCGCGGCGGGGCTCCGCACCGTCTCGATCCGCGGCGATCAGACGACGCCTGTCCGTCAGCAGGCGATCGACGCCTTCAACAACGACGCGGACGTCGCGATCGCAGTGTGCTCGCTGACGGCGGCCGGCGTCGGCCTGAACATGCAGGCGGCGTCGAACGTCGTGCTCGCCGAGCTGTCGTGGACGGCCGCCGAGCAGACCCAGGCGATCGACCGCGTGCACCGCATCGGCCAGGATGAGCCGGTGACGGCGTGGCGGATCATCGCGGCGCACACCATCGACACGAAGATCGCGGAGCTGATCGACTCCAAGCAGGGGCTCGCCCAGCGGGCGCTCGACGGCGATCAGGTCGACCCGACCTCGAGCGACTCGGTGCAGCTGTCCGCGCTCATGCACCTCCTGCGGCAGGCGCTCGGCGCCTTCTGACGCCGACGACCGGCGCCACGATCCGCAGAGGTCGCGGCGCCGGTTATCGACGGCGGCCGCAGTGGCACCGTGGTCGGCCGCGGCGGTAGTGTCAGGGGGGCAGCGTCGCCCTCAGCTCCATCCCGAACACCGAAGGATCTCCCCATGAAGATCGGCATCCTCACCAGCGGCGGCGACTGCCCCGGGCTGAACGCCGTCATCCGCGGCCTCGTGCTCAAGGGCACGACGACCTACAACATCGAGTTCGTGGGCATCCGCGACGGCTGGCGCGGCGTCGTCGACGGCGACTTCTTCCCCCTCACCCGGCACGAGGTGAAGGGTCTCTCCAAGGTCGGCGGCACGATCCTCGGCACGAGCCGCACCAACCCCTACGAAGGTCCTCGCGGGGGAGCGGAGAACATCGCCAAGACGCTGTACGGCCACCGCATCGACGGCATCGTCGCGATCGGCGGCGAGGGCACCCTGGCCGCCGCCAACCGTCTCTACGGCGACGGCATCAACGTGCTCGGCGTCCCGAAGACCATCGACAACGACCTGCGGGCCACGGACTACTCGTTCGGGTTCGACACGGCCGTCAACATCGCCACCGAGGCCATGGACCGCCTGCGCACCACCGGCGACTCGCACCAGCGCTGCATGGTCGCCGAGGTCATGGGTCGCCACGTCGGCTGGATCGCCCTGCACTCGGGCATCGCGGCCGGGGCGCACGTCATCTGCATCCCCGAGGTGCCGATGTCGCTCGAGGACATCGCCGCCCAGGTCCAGAAGGCCCACGACCGCGGCCGTGCGCCGCTCGTCGTCGTCTCCGAGGGCTTCAAGCTCCTCGGCCAGGACGAGGCATACTCCGACAAGGGCCTCGACGCGTTCAACCGCCCCCGGCTGGGCGGCATCGGCGAGGTGCTCGCGCCGGAGATCGAGCGCATCACCGGCATCGAGACCCGCGCCACCGTGCTCGGCCACATCCAGCGCGGCGGATCCCCGTCGGCCTTCGACCGGGTCCTCGCGACCCGCCTGGGCCTGCACGCCGCCGACGTGGCCGTCGAGGGCGCGTGGGGCCAGATGGTCTCGATGAAGGGCACCGACATCGTGCGCGTGCCGTTCGCCGAGGCGCTGGGCGAGCTCAACACCGTGCCGCTCTACCGCTACGAAGAGGCCGCCGCCCTCTTCGGCTGAGCCCTCTTCGCCACCCCGCCGGGTTGTCCCACTTCCGGCAGCCGTTGTCCCCTTTCCGGCAGCCGTTGTCCCACATTCCGTCGTTCCGCTGAGGCGGATTCGACGGAAAGTGGGACACGCTACCCCGCGGGCGCCGGCTCCTCCCCAACGCCTTCGGCGCGCACGCCGACCCCGGACCTCGGGATGCGGGGGCCGGCGGTGGCCGGTGCTCGGCACCCTGGGTGCGTGACGCACCGACCTCCGCTCCCGCTCTCGCTGCCCGCCGCCTTCACCGTCGCCCAGGCGGCCGAGGTGGGCGTCCCGCCGGGCAGATTGCGTGGCCGCTCGCTCGGGCGCCCGTTCCACGGCGTCCGATCGCGGAGTTCGGGTGCGCCTGCCGGGATGTACGAGCTGTGCCGTGCCTATGCTCCGCGTCTGCGCGAGGGGCAGTTCTTCAGCCATGAGACCGCGCTGCTCCTGCACGGAGCGCCGATGCCGGAGTGGCCGTACGTGCCCGCGATCCATGTCTCCGCCCATCGGCCCGCTCGCGAGCCGCGGACACAGGGCGTCATCGGGCACCGCCTCCAGACCCGCCCTCCGGCGTTCCGCGTCATCGCCGGGCTGCCGGTGGAGGATCCCGCTCGCGCGTGGCGTCAGTGTGGCAGGCGCTGGACGCACGGCGACCTCGTCGCGGCGGCGGACTTCCTCGTGAGCGGCGCGCAGCCACGTGTCCGTGCGGCGGAGCTTCGCGCCGAGGTGGCGCGGATGGGGGATGTGCGCGGCGGCATCCTCTCCCGCGCGCTGGACGACGTTCGCAGCGGTGTGCGGTCCGCCCGCGAGACGCGGCTGCGGCTCCTGTTGCGGGATGCCGGGCTGCCTGAGCCCCAGACGGCGTGGAATCTCTACGACGAGCGCGGCACCTTCATCGCCGAGCTCGACCTGGCCTATCCGCGGCGACGCGTCGCCGTCGAGTACGACGGGCGCGTGCATGCCGCGGATCCCGATCAGTTCGCGCGTGACGCCGACCGATGGGATGCCGTGCGCGCCCAGGGGGTGGACCTCGTCCGCATCCTCTCCCACCATCTGGCCGGTGATGGGGCTGCGGCGGTGCAGAAGGTCCGCGCCGCACTGACGCGCGCCGGCTGGACCCCGCTCACCTGACTGCGTGCCCGGTGCGTGCCTGGCCCGGGGCCGGGGCCCGCGCCTGGGCCTGGGTCTGCGCCCTCCGCTGCGACCCATGTCCCACTTTCGGTCGAGTCCGAGGGTCCGAACCGACCGCAAGTGGGACATCACCGACCGCAAGTGGGACATCACTCCCCGCAAGGAGGACATCACTCACCGCAAGTGGGACATCACTCACAGCAAGGAGGACATGCAGCAGGGCAGCGGGCGGGTGGGGGAGGGTCAGTCGTCGGCGAGGCCGAGGACGTCCAGGAGCCACGCGAGTTCGAACGCCCGCTGATGCCAGGCGTTGTAGCGGCCGCTCACGCCCCCGTGGCCGGCCACCATCTCGCAGCGCAGGAGCGCGTCGGCGCCGACCTCGCGCAGGCGCGCCACCCACTTGGCGGGTTCGACGTAGAGCACGCGGGTGTCGTTGAGGGAGGTCGTGGCGAGGATGCGGGGATACCTCACGCCGTCGCGCACGTTCTCGTACGGCGTGTAGGACTTCATGTATGCGTAGACGTCGGCGTCGTGCAGGGGATCGCCCCACTCATCCCATTCGATGACCGTCAGCGGCAGCGACGGATCGAGGATCGTGGTCAGCGCGTCGACGAAGGGGACGTCGGCGAGGATCCCGGCGAACAGCTCCGGGGCCAGGTTGGCCACGGCCCCCATCAGCAGGCCGCCCGCCGACCCTCCCTCGGCGACGAGGAGGTCGGGCGCGGTCCATCCCTCGTCGATCAGGTGACGCGCGCAGGCGACGAAATCGGTGAACGTGTTGCGCTTGTGCTGCAGCTTGCCGTCCTCGTACCACTGGCGGCCGAGTTCCCCGCCGCCGCGGACGTGGGCGACGGCGAAGACGACGCCACGGTCGAGCATCGACAGCCGCGCCACCGAGAACCCTGGCTCGATCGAGTGCTCGTAGGACCCGTATCCGTAGAGGTGCACGGGCCGCGGCGCCGCACCGGCCGCGCCGGGCTCTCCGAACGAGCGCTTCCACACGAGGGAGATCGGCACGCGGGTGCCGTCCTCGGCGGTCGCCCACACGCGCTGCTGACCGTAGTCGGCCGCGTCGTAGCCGCCGAGCACCGGCTGCCGCTTGCGCAACAGGAGCTCGCCGGTCGCGATCGCGTAGTCGTACACGGTCCCGGGGGTCGTGAACGAGCCGTAGCCCAGGCGCAGCACCGGCGGGGCCCATTCGGGATTGCCGGCCGTGCCCACGGAGTAGAGCGGTTCGTCGAAAGCGATCTCCGACACCTCGCCGCTGTCGTAGTCGAGCACCCCGAGCCGGGGCAGACCCTCCCGGCGGTACCCTACGACCCCCCAGTCGCGGAAGGCCGACACGTCGAGCAGTCGTCGTCCGGGCACGTGGGGGAGCACGACGGCCCGCTCGCCCTGAGGGTCGGATGCCGCGACGCGCACGAGCTCGAAGTCGAGGGCGTCGTGGTTGTGCAGCACGTACAGCACGTCCTCGCCGCCGACGACGGCGTGCGTGGTCGAGTACTCGACCCCCTCGGTCCGTGGCCAGACGACGCGCGGCTCGGCGCGGAGATCGTCTGCCGGCACGAGGAACTCCTCCGACGTGATGGAGGAGCCGACCTCGATGACGAGGTACCGGTCGCTGCGCGTGAACCCGGCGCCGACCCAGTAGCGCTCGTCGGGCTCGTGGAACAGTCGCACGTCGGAGGAGGCCTCGGTGCCCACCTCGTGCAGCCAGACGGTGTCGGGTCGCCATGCGTCGTCGACGGTCGTGTAGACGATGTGACGGCCGTCGGGGGAGAAAGTCGCCCCCGCGGAGGTGTTCGCCACGACGTCGTCGAGGTCCGCGCCGCTCACGAGGTCGCGGATGCGCAGCGTGTAGCGCTCGTCGCCCTCCACATCGACGCCGTAGAGCAGGCGGGTGCCGTCGGTGGAGACCTCCAGGCTTCCGAGCGAGAAGAACTCGTGCCCGGCCGCCTCCACGTTGCCGTCGAGCAGCACCTCCTCGCCCGGGACCGCCGCGTCCGCCGACAGCTCGGGCGGCGTCCAGTCGTCGGGGGAGGCGAGCGGAGCACGGCAGTGGATGCCGTACTGCTTGCCCTCGACGGTGCGCCCGTAGTACCACCACTGCCCCCGGCGGGACGGGACCGACAGGTCGGTCTCCAGGGTGCGGCCCTTGATCTCCTCGAACAGGCGGGTGCGCAGCCCCTCCAGATGAGCGGTGCGCTGGTCGGTGTAGGCGTTCTCGGCCTCCAGGTGCGCGATCACCTCCGCGTCGTCCTTCGCGCGGAGCCAGTCGTACGCGTCGGCGAACTCGTCGCCGTGATGGCTGCGGGTGCGGGGGCGGGCAGGGGCGACAGGAGGCTGCGACGTGCTCACCATCCCACGCTAATGGACCGCTTATGAACGGGGGCCCCGGGTTCTGCGATCGCGCTCGGATGTGCGAGGATTTCCCTCGTCCGGTTGCCGGAACATGAACCTACGGTGAACTCTTCGTTCGCACCGCCGACGCCCGGTCGGCATCCCCACATCCCCTCGACGGAAAGCGAACTGTGGAAGCCGCAGTCTTCATCGTGGTGCTGGTGATCGCACTGGCCCTGTTCTTCGACTTCACCAACGGGTTCCACGACACCGCGAACGCGATGGCCACGCCCATCGCGACCGGTGCTCTCAAGCCCAAGGTCGCCGTGCTCCTGGCCGCCGTCCTGAATCTGGTGGGCGCCTTCCTGTCGACCGAGGTCTCCAAGACGATCTCGCACGGCATGATCAACGAGTCCGGGATCGATGCCGGGACCTTCCTGCCGATCATCTTCGCCGGTCTCGTCGGCGCCATCACGTGGAACATGCTCACGTGGCTCCTGGGCCTGCCCTCCAGCTCGTCGCACGCGCTGTTCGGCGGGCTCATCGGCGCGACGCTCGTCGGCGCGAGCGCGGCGGCGATCGACTTCGGCGTCGTCCTCAGCAAGGTCGTCCTGCCGGCCGTCATCGCCCCCTTCACCGCCGGCGTCATCGCGTTCGTGGTCACGAAGGTCGCCTACGCCGCCACCCGTCGCTACGACAACAAGCCGGACGGGCGCGACGGTTTCCGGTGGGGTCAGATCTTCACGTCCTCGCTGGTCGCCCTCGCGCACGGCACGAACGACGCCCAGAAGACGATGGGCGTCATCACGCTGGCGCTGATCACCGCGGGCATGCAGGACCGCGAGCACGCGGACCCCCAGTTCTGGGTGATCTTCGCGTGCGCGTTCACGATCGCGCTCGGCACCTACATGGGCGGCTGGCGCATCATCCGCACGCTCGGCAAGGGCCTCACGGACGTCAAGCCCGCGCAGGGCTTCTCCGCGGAGTCCTCGACGGCGTCCACGATCCTCGCTTCGAGCTTCTTCGGCTTCGCCCTCTCGACGACCCAGGTGGCGTCGGGCTCGGTCATCGGTTCCGGTCTCGGGCGCCGCGGATCGACGGTGCGGTGGCGCACGGTCGGCCGGATCGCGGTCGGGTGGCTGCTCACGCTGCCGGCCGCCGGTGCCGTCGGGGCCGCCGCCGCCCTCCTCGTCGTGTGGCTCGGTCCGGTGTGGGGCGTGGTCGTGGGCGCGGTGATCGCGGTCGTCATCGTGCTCGCGATCTTCTGGCGCTCGCGCCGCGACGCCGTCCACGCCGGCAACGCCATGAGCGAGGTCGCCGACTCGGGTCATGCCGTCAAGGTGAAGCGCAACCCGCCGCCCACCCGCCGACAGCGCGCGATCCTGCGGGAGCAGGCGCGGCAGAAGGCGGAGCAGGAGGCGCGCGAGAAGGCGGCGCGCAAGGCCAAGGCAAAGGCGGACGCCAAGAAGGCGGCCGAGGACCGGAAGGCGGCCGATCGCGCCGCGGCGGCAGGCAAGGCGAGCACGAAGGGTGACAAGAAGTGAGCGTCACGATCGACTGGTTCGCCTTCCTCGAGGTGTTCGCGGCGGCTCTGTCCGGCGCTGTCCTCGTCGTCGGCTTCTACGCCCTGGGCCTGCGCCTGCTCGTCCTCGCGGGACGTGCGCCAGTGGTGGCGCCCGCGGAGTTCACCGACGCGATCACGATCATCTCCGAGAAGGAGGCGAACCGTGCCGCGAAGGCGGCCGCCAAGGCCGCGCGCAAGAGTCCGCTGACCGAAGGGCAGAAGTCGCTCGCGCTGGTGGCCGCGTACGGGTCCTTCGCCGTGTCGGGGCTCGCCGTGCTCGCCGGCCTTCTGCTGATCGTCCTCCACTGAGGCCCGTGCGGTGCGCTCGGGGCGTCTGCGGCCCCGCGTAGGCTGACCGGTATGGACGGCGCCCCCACCCTTCCCGTGCATCCTCGGTTCGGGCTGCATCCGCCCGCCCGCCGCACGATCGTTCACCTGAGCGACACGCACCTGCTGGCCGCGAACCGGCCGCTCGGTGGCCGCTACGACACGGCGGCGAACCTCGAAGCGACGCTGGCGGCGGTGACCCGCACCGGTGTGCGCCCCGACGCGATCGTGGTCACGGGTGACCTCACCGACCTCGGCGAGCCCGACGCGTACCGGTCGCTGCGCGCCACGGTGGAGCCGTTCGCAGCCGCCCTCGGTGCGCCGGTCGTCTGGGTCGCCGGCAACCACGACGAGCGGCCGGCGCTGCGGGCGGGTCTCCTGGACGGCGCCGCCACGCAGGAGCCCGTCACCGGTGTGTGGGACCTCGCCGGACTGCGGCTGATCGCCCTCGACTCCAGCGTGCCCGGGTGGCACCACGGCGACCTCGACGCCGAGCAGCTTGCGTGGCTGTCGGGGGTCCTCGCCGAACCTGCACCGCTCGGCACGGTCGTCGCGCTCCACCATCCGCCGCTTCCCAGCCACATCCCGTTCTTCGACATCCTCGAGCTGCGTCATCAGGGCGAGCTGGCGGAGGTGCTCGCCGGGTCGGATGTCCGTGCGATCCTCGCCGGGCACCTGCACTACTCGACCAGCGGCACGTTCGCGGGCATCCCGGTGAGCGTCGCCGCGGCCACCTGCTACACGATGAACCTCCAGCGGCCGCCGGAGTCGGTCAACGGCATGGACGCCGGGCAGTCCTTCCACCTCGTCCACGTCTACGACGACATCATCACCCACTCGGTCGTCCCCGTGGTCGAGGCCGACACGAGCGCCTACTTCTCGCCGGAATGGGTCGCGGCGATGTCGCAGCTGACCCCCGAGGAGCGGCTCGAGGCGTTCTCGCGGAAACCGACGGCATGACCCGCACGATCGTCCTCACCGGCGGCAGCGACGGCATCGGCGCCGAGGCCGCGCGACAGCTCCACGCGGCGGGTCAGCGTGTGGTAGTCGTCGGACGCGACCCCGACAAGACCGCGCGCGTCGCCGACGAGATCGGCGCCGATCGATTCGTCGCCGACTTCGCGGTCCTCGACGAGGTCCGCGCGCTCGCCGCCGACCTGCGGGCGCGGTATCCGCGGATCGACGTGCTCGCCAACAACGCCGGCGGGATCATCGACCGGCGGCGGACGACGGTCGACGGGCACGAGCTCACCTTCCAGGTCAACCACCTCGCCGGCTTCCTGCTCACGATGCTCCTCCGCGATCGTCTCGCCGAGAGCGGCGCATCGGTCATCCAGACCTCCAGCGTCGCGGCGCGGCGGTTCTCGCGCTTCGACATCGACGACCTCGACGCCGAGCGCCGCTTCACGTCGTCGACGGCGTACGGCAACGCGAAGCTGGCCAACATCCTCTTCACGACCGAACTGCAGCGACGCCTCGGTCCGAGCGGGCTCTCTGCGGTCGCCTTCCACCCGGGCGCCATCGCGAGCAGCTTCGCGTCGGCAGCGCGCGGCCCGTGGCGATGGATGTACACCAATCCGCTCACCCGACGGCTGCTGACCCCCGTCGACGTCGGAGGGTTCCGGCTGACCTGGCTGGCGCTCGGGACCCCGGGCGTCGACTGGCGTCCCGGCGGGTACTACGCCGAGAACCGCATCTCGCGCACGCACCGGCTCGCCGCCGACCCGCAGCTGGCTGCCCGGCTGTGGGAGCGCAGCGCCGCCATGGTCGGAGTGGAGCCCTAGAGGATCCTGCCGATCGGCTCCCGCTTCTCGGCCTGGAAGCGGTCTTCCGTGCGCCCGCGCGCCCAGTAGCCCGAGAGCGAGACCTGACCGCGGTCCAGCCCGTGCTCGTCGAAGAGGACGCGGCGCAGGGCCTTCATCGACTCTCGTTCGCCGTGCGCGAAGACCTGCACGGTGCCGACGGGCCAGTCGAGGCCGCGCACGAGAGAGGCCAGGTGCTCGGGGTCGTGAGCGGCGTCGACGCGCCAGGTCACCGTCACTCCGACGGGCGCGACCAGCGCGATCCGTGCGTCGGGGGCGTCGACCTCGACGATGACCTCGCCGGCGGCGTCCCGCGGCAGGGCCTCGAGGGCTGCGGCGATCGCCGGCACGGCCGACAGATCGCCGACCAGGAGGTGCCAGTCGGTCTCGGCGCGCGGGAGGTAGCCGCCGCCGGGACCCATGAGGGAGATCCGCGCGCCGGGCTGCACGGTGGCCGCCCACGGCCCGGCGAGTCCCTCGTCGCCGTGGACCACGAAGTCGATCTCGAGCGTGCGGGTCCCGGCGTCGACCCGCCTCACCGTGTAGGTGCGGGTGACGGGGTGCGCGTCGGGAC